>Ga0265298_10006865_pt1 | contig 13963 bp, 13 predicted proteins | sample AusTroGonzalo_MG_3_FD_193486 | JGI IMG/M metagenome (GOLD analysis project Ga0265298, IMG submission 193486) | Bovine rumen microbial communities from tropical cattle in Woodstock, Queensland, Australia - Gonzalo_01 | ecosystem: Host-associated > Mammals > Digestive system > Stomach > Rumen ...
AGGAAGCCCCCATCCGAAAGGAGGATAGCGATACTTCTGTGGCAGTCCCGCCCGGACTCCGGGTGCATCGGGAACGCGGCAGGGCTGGACGGGGGCGAGAGCATAGCCGCCGTCCTCAACCGCCTGAAGAGGGACGGCTACACGCTGGACGACCCTCCCGCCGACGGCAAGGGGCTGATAGACAGATTCCTCAGCAACATAACCAACGATATGGACAACGTATCCGTTGAAACGGTGCGTAAGAAAGCGGCGGACTTCGTCTCCCTGGACAGATACATGGAATTCTATTCCGATATCCCGGAATGGGACAGGGGCATGATAGAGGAATCCTGGGGAAAGCCCAAGGACGACCTTGCGCCCGGATTCGATTCCTTCGTCATCCCCGGGATCATAAACGGGAACATCTACCTCGGATTCCAACCGCTCCGCGGGATGGCCGAGAAGATGGAACAGAACATACACGATCCGTTCCTCTTCACTCCTCACCGCTACATATGCTTCTATCATTGGCTCAAGTACATATTCAAAGCGGATGCGATAATCCATACCGGAACGCACGGGACATTGGAATGGCTGCCCGGAAAGAACATGGGACTGTCCCAGAAGTGCAATCCAGATCTCGTCATATCCTCGATCCCGATAATCTATCCATTCGTGATCGACGATCCAGGAGAGGGCATCCAGCCCAAGAGAAGAACCGAGTCGATCATCATCGGCCACATGCCGCCGACACTCACCCGCGCCGACTCATACGATGCGATAGACGAGGTCAGCGTGACGATCCAGGACTATCTCCGTCTGAGGAGCGGATGCTCGGACGAGCAAATCGCCGTGATGGTCCAGCAGATATACTCCGCTGCCAAGCGCAACAACTTCCTGAAAGACCTGGGGATCGATGAGGATAACGATCCTGGACCGGACGGATTCGAAGAATACATCGTACCCCTGCACGAGATAATAGATGAGTTGAAGGATTCTCTCATCCCCACCGACCTGCATGTGCTGGGCAAAGTGCCAGAGGGAAAGCATATGGACGAATCCATCTATTCCTTGATGAGGTACGACAATGGCGAGATAGTATCGCTGCGCGACGGATTCTTCAGAAATGCAGGCTACAACATCGACGACCTTCTGGAGCATCCTTCCGATATGCTCGCGGACGGCGAACTGAAATCGCAGGCCCTTGACAGACTGGAGAAGGAGCTTATGTCCCTCATAGAGTTCATGAGGGAGACTGGATACGATACCGGAAAGGCCATCGAAAAGATTCGTACGGATTACGGGAAGATCTCGCATGAATTGGAGGATGCCATCAGATACACGACTGAGACTCTGGTGCCCAATATCCGCAAGATGGGCGAGGAGATCGACAATACGATGCTAGGCCTTTCGGGACACTATGTTCTCCCAGGACCTTCCGGGGTGCCCGCCCGTGGTGGAGCGGACCTGCTTCCGATGGGTAGGAACTACTACTCGTTGGACCCCGCTACCCTTCCCAAACCAGCGGCATGGGAGATAGGCTGCCGCATGGCCGAGGAGATGATAGCCCGTTACAAGGAAGACAAGGGAACTTTTCCACGCGAGATAGGATTCATCATCTGGGCGACCGACACCATAAAGACAGGAGGAGATGACCTCTCCTACATACTCTGGCTCATGGGGGTGCGTCCGATATGGTCATCCACGGACGGAGAGGTCACCAGACTGGAAGTGGTATCCCTGGAGGAGCTTGGACGTCCCCGCATAGATGTGACGATCAACATCACCGGGATGTTCCGCGACTCCTTCCCCAACCTGATCGACATGATCGACGACGCCTTCCACATGGTGGCTGAACTGGACGAGACCGATGAGAACAACGCCCTAGCCGCTAACTACCGCAGGGATGTGGTCGAGATGATCTCCAAGGGGATCTCAGAGGACGAGGCCAGAATGAGAAGCTCCATCAGGATGTTCGGAGCGCCTCCGGGTGCGTACGGTACGGGGGTGAATGTGGCGGTAGCCACAGGTGCATGGTCCACGGTCAAGGATCTTGCGGACGTCTACATGACCTGGTGCTCCAACGCTTACTCCAAGGGCAACTACGGTACTCCCATGAAGGAGGAGTTCATCCGCCGCTTCTCAACCGTGGATGCAACGGTCAAGAACACCCCTGATAGGGACTATGACGTCCTGAACTGCGACGATTACTACGAATTCCTCGGAGGCATGAATGCCTTCGTCAGAGCATACGGCACCAAAGGGGATTTCGTTTCCATCATGGGCGACTCCTCGGACACCAAACGCACAAAGGTGCGCCACACTCAGGAGGAGCTCAGGCACGTGTTCCGCAGCAAGGTCATGAACCCGAAGTACCTTGAAGGGCTGAAGGAGCATGGGTACCGCGGCGCAATGGAACTATCCGCCAATACCGAGCTCCTGCTCGGATGGGGCGCCACATCCGACATCGCCGAAGATTGGATGTACGAAGGGATAGCTGACAAATTTGTTTTCGACAAGGATACCAGAGAATGGCTGGACGATGTCAATCCCTACGCCCTGATGTCCATAATCAAGCGCCTCCTGGAGGCCAACGAGAGGGACCTCTGGGATGCCCCGGAAGACTATATCAAAGAGCTGAAGGAGATATTCCTGTCCGTCGAGGAGCACATCGAAGACATCACCGATAGATGAGATGCGATCCGAGATACGTGGGAAAAGATGTCCGACGGGTGTGCCAACGGTCGGAAACCCTAACAATTGCCCGCGGTTGCGCGCATAAATATAATTAAGGGAACGGCGGTTGGCAATCAGAATTGGTGCGATCATGATTGTTAATGCGGAATTGTTCGTGAACGACCTGCCCGGTCAGCTGATTGGTTCAATCGAGCCCATATCGATGGTTGAGGGGAACATCCTTGGGATAGTCCACAACCGTGACAAGATCATCGACCACAGGATCTGTGTCAACGTCACTTTCGAGGTGGACGATAAGCAGCTGGACCGTCTCAAGGACCTTTGGAAGGCAAAAGACATCATCATATCCAGTCTGGGCTCCGTCCACGAGACATTCACGATGCATTACATCCTCATCGGAGATGTCAACGCACAGTACATAGAGGGCCTGCTGAAGATGGTCAACGAAGCGACCACCCTGGACGAGGTCAACGTGAGCTATTCGTCCAAATCGATAAGGACGGCCAGCCACACCAGCCTGATCACCGTCAAGGCCCGTTACGAGGACAACCTCGACAAGATAGATGCCATCCTCAGGAGAGAATGCAAGAATGCAAACGTCACCTATGTGAGGGGTGTCTGAGATGAAAGCTTTCATTTGCGGTTTCGGAACCATAGGCCAGAGCGTGGCCAGAGTGATCAAGGAGAAGCAGGACTTCTTCAAGAAGCGCTACAACGAGTCGCTAACGCTCGTCGGAGCGCTGGATTCCAGATCATACATAATCGACCCGAACGGCCTGGACGCCGACACGATAATCAAGGCCAAGAAGGAGACCGGAAAGGTCGGGAACACCGAATACAAGAGCATCAAGGATGCGCTCGGATCGGTGGACTTCGACATACTCATAGAGGTCACCTCCACCGACATCAAGACCGGAGGGGTCGGACTCGACAACATCAGGTATGCCCTGCAGAACGGCAAGGATGTCGTGACCGCCAACAAGGGTCCGCTGGCACTCCATTACAAGGAGCTGACCGACCTTGCCGACAAGAACGACCGCTATCTCCTCTTCGAGGGAACGGTCGGAGGCGCGATGCCAATCATCAACCTCAACAAGTACGACCTCGCAGGTCAGAAGATCAAGTCGATCAGAGGTATCTTCAACGGAACATGCAACTACATACTGACCAAGATGGACAGCGGTCAGCCCTTCGAACAGGCCCTCAAGGAGGCCCAGCAGCAGGGATACGCGGAGACGGATCCCACCAACGACGTCGAAGGATACGACAGCGCATGCAAGGTCGTCATACTGGCGAACTCCATCTTCGGAAGGAACGCCACATTCAACGATGTCGAGATCACCGGAATCACCAGCATCAACTCTGATGCTGTCGTCCTAGCACAGAACAACGGAATGGTCATCAGACTCATCGGAGAGGTCTCGGCCACGAAGCTGGAGGTAGCTCCGAGACTTATCCCCCGCGGACACCCGCTCAGTCTCCCCGGTACCCTCAACACCGCCGAGATCATAACCGAGTACGCCGGACCCATCACCGTCTCCGGAGTGGGAGCTGGAGGTCCTGAGACCGCTTCGGCCATCCTCAGCGACATCATCGACATAATGGATGAGAGAATCGGTGACTGAGTTGACCGATAGGATCGTCATATACGATACCACATTGCGTGATGGTGCACAGACCGAGGGCGTGCTTTTCTCTTCAGAGGACAAGCTGGACATAATCAGGTCCCTTGACGACTTCGGCATAGACTTCGTGGAGGGAGGCTGGCCGGGATCCAATCCGGTCGATGACGAATTCTTCTCCAAGATTGACGGCAGGAAGCTCAAGAATACCAAGCTGGTGGCCTTCGGCAGCACCAGGAGATCGACCTGCCCCCCTGAGGAGGACACGAACCTGAAGACCCTGGCGGAATGCCCTGCCGAGTGGTGCTGCATCTTCGGAAAGGCCTGGGACTTCCAGGTGGAGAAGGTCCTGGAGATAGGTCTCGACGAGAATCTGGACCTCATCCAGGACAGCATAAGGTTCCTGGTATCCAAAGGGAAACACGTGATATTCGATGCGGAGCACTTCTTCGACGGATACAAATCCAACATGAAGTACGCTATAAACGTGCTCAAGGCTGCGGAGACAGGCGGAGCCGAATGGCTGGTCCTGTGCGATACCAACGGAGGTTCGCTGCCTTCCGAGATATCCGAGGCTGTGGAAGATGCACTTCTGTCCGTGGATGCCCCTTTGGGAATCCACTGCCACAACGATTCGGACATGGCGACGGCATGCTCGATGGCTGCCGTCGAGAGCGGATGCACGATGGTGCAGGGCACCATAAATGGAATAGGCGAGAGGTGCGGTAACGCCAACCTATGCACGCTGATCCCCAACCTCGTCTACAAGACCGGGATGGAGACCTCCGAGATGAAGATGAGCGATCTCACCGCCCTATCCAGATCGATAGGCGAGATCATCAACATACCCACGAGGACGGACATGCCCTACGTGGGAGAGAGCGCATTCACGCACAAGGGCGGGATGCACATATCCGCCATGGTGAAGGATACCCATACCTACGAGCATCTGGATCCTTCCCTGATCGGGAACTCCAGGAAGATCCTGGTGTCCGAGATGGCCGGCAAGGCCAGCATCAGGGAGAAGCTGGAGGAGCTCGGCCTGGATTACGGCGACGACATCCCCGACATCATGGCCAAGATCAAGGAGATGGAATCCAAGGGATACCAGTTCGAGGGGGCCGATGCCAGCTTCGAACTGCTGGTCAAGAGGCTCAGAGGCGAGCTGGAACCCAAGTTCACCGTGGAAGGGTTCAAGATCCTCATAGACAACCGCCTAGGAGACATGGACACAGAGGCTAGCATAAAGGTCCTGGATTCGGGCGGTGTGCTCGAACAGACGGCCGCTGACGGGAACGGTCCTGTCAACGCGCTGGACAAGGCTCTCAGGAAATCGCTCCTGAAGTTCTACCCCCAGATAAACGACATGAAGCTCACTGATTACAAGGTACGCACACTGGACGAGAAGTCCGCCACGGCGGCGGGCGTGCGCGTACTGATTAGGTCGGCGGACGGCAAGCACAGCTGGACAACCGTCGGCGTCTCGGAGAACGTCGTAGAGGCGAGTCTGATCGCCCTCATCGACGCTCTGGAATACAAACTCATGATAGGGTGATCGCATTAGCAAAACCATAGTGACATTGGTAGGAAAGGACAAGGTCGGAATCATCGCGACCGTCTGCAACTTCTTCGCAGAGAACAACATCAACATCGTCGATCTCAAACAGACGACCTCCCAGGGATTCATCAACATGATGATGATCGTCGACACCGACCTGTACAAGGGATCCATCGAGGATCTCAACAAGGGCCTGGAGGCTGTGGGCGCTAAGGTAGGATGCTCGATCAAGGCCCAGCACGAAGAGATATTCGACATGATGCACAGGATCTGAGACCATGGTAGAGCTGAATGAGGTCTTCGAGACCGTCAACATGGTGGCCCAGGAGAATCTGGACGTCAGGACCATTACCATGGGGATCAGCCTGCTGGACTGCATAGATCCCGATCTCGATGCACTTTGCGACAAGATTTACAGCAAGATCACGGAGTCCGCCAAGGACCTGGTCCGCGTGGGCGATGAGATCGGTAGCGAATTCGGAGTCCCGGTCATCAACAAGAGGATATCCATCACCCCTGCAGCATTGATCGGCGGGGCAGCATGCAAGTCCAAGGAGGACTTCATCAGGATCGCAGAGACCCTGGATGCCGCGGCCAAACAGGTAGGCGTCAACTTCATCGGAGGATACTCCGCACTGGTCCAGAAAGGAATGACCCAGGCGGACAGATTATTGATCGAATCCATACCCGTGGCTCTTGCCAAGACCGAACGCGTTTGCTCGTCTATAAGCCTGGGATCCACCAAGACCGGCATCAACATGGACGCCGTGAGGCTCATGGGGGACATAATCCACGACACGGCCATGGCCACCAAGGACCACGATTCCCTGGGATGCGCCAAACTGGTGGTGTTCTGCAACCCTCCCGACGACAATCCGTTCATGGCCGGCGCATTCCACGGTGTGACCGAGACCGACAAAGTGATAAACGTCGGTGTCAGCGGACCCGGAGTCGTCAAATACGAACTGTCAAAGGTGCGGGGACAGGACTTCGAGGTCCTGTGCGAGACCATAAAGAAGACCGCATTCAAGGTCACCAGGGTGGGACAGCTTTTCGCCAAGGAGGCCTCGAAGAGGCTCGGCGTACCGTTCGGTATCGTCGACCTGTCTCTAGCACCCACGCCGGCAGTGGGAGACAGTATAGCGGACATCATCCACGAGATGGGAATGGAATATGCGGGTGCGCCCGGAACTACGGCCGCCCTCGCCATCCTCAATGACCAGGTCAAGAAGGGAGGCGTTATGGCATCTTCCTATGTAGGAGGACTTTCCGGAGCATTCATACCTGTCACCGAGGACAAGGCAATGGCCGAGGCGGCAGAGATCGGTGCGCTCACACTGGAGAAGCTCGAAGCGATGACATGCGTCTGCTCCGTGGGTCTCGATATGATAGCCATCCCCGGAAGCACGCCCAACACCACGATCGCGGGCATAATTGCTGATGAGATGGCCATCGGAATGGTCAATCAGAAGACCACGGCGGTCAGGCTTATTCCCGTCATCGGTAAGGATGTCGGGGACTTCGCCCAGTTCGGCGGACTCCTTGGAGAGGCCAAAATAATGCCTGTCAACAAATTCGGATGTGCCGATTTCGTCAACCGCGGCGGAAGGATTCCCGCTCCGATTCACAGCTTCAAGAACTGATCAGGATACTGGCCCAGAGGACCTCTTCAGGACTTCGGACATTCCTCATCCATCTCCCAGCCCTCGCTGTCACTGATGAATCTGTCAGATGATGGCATATCGCCCAGACGGTAGGTCGCCTTCAGTTTGAAAGGATATAATCCGATGCTTCCAGGATCATTGCCATCATAGAAACGTTCGCCGGGTACCGGAGGTTCCGAAGAGTTGGATCCTTTGTAAACTTCAAAAGTGCCAGCATCCAAATCGATGAGGTATGCCCAATCCTCCTGCCTGTGATCCTCCAAGTGGTTCCAAACGGTCACATCTTCTTTGGCGCACATAATCTAGAGGAGAAGCTGCTCCCCGCCGCAGAATATGTGGGAAGGATGGTCTTCGATATAGCGGTCGTACCATCTGTATGCAGTACGATCCGACTGAGCGATTTCCGCAGAAACGTCACGACACCTCTCCAGTCCCCTTTCCAGACTCTTCTTGTTGTTCGGATTGGACATCAGATTGAATATCCTCACACCCTGCAGTTCGGGATCGCCGTCGCAATGATCCAAAACAGCTATCCTGGATACTCCGCCGAACACCACATAGGTCATGAAACTTGTTCCCATAGTACCGAGTCCTTCGCGGACGCCTCTAGACGTTCCTAAAGATATGACTACTATCAGATATTTTATACTGCACATTTTACGAAAATAGTCGGAATTTAATTAAGAAGAAGGAATGTTCGGCATCACCTTAACGGGATGCCTTCCTGTTCCTCAAAGAACTCTTCTTCATCTCTTTCGAGACTTTGATCTTCTGCTCGATTGAACCGGTCTCGGAACTGCGCTTGGCCAGAAGACGCTTGTACGAGCGGTAATCCCACAGTTGATCCGGATTGAACCTGAAGAAATTGGGCGTACGGGATGAATACCCTTTGGGCACCGTTCCTCCGACCTTATCGATGAGCCCTCTGACCCAAAGATCGTTCAGTGCTGAATAGACGGTGCTCTGGGACTTTTCCTCCGACATATTCAGTGCTATCTGTTCCTTCATCTGGGGATTCATCGTCATAGCATCCAGGACCAGATAGTAGGTCTTCGGGAGATCCCCGTAATCGTATCTTATCCTGTCCAGCCTCTCGTGGGCGATCCCCTCGGACCCAGTACGGGAATAGTATATCTCGGAGATCTCCGAACCGCCGAGATTCATGCACACTGCGGAATGGTACGGTGAGGCGAAGGTCACATCCGTGATCATCATCCCTTCGCATCCAGATGAGGCGTTCTTGATTGACTGAATCAGATCGATATCGTCCGGGCTGTCTGCCAGGAAATAGTCGAGATCAATCTCCGGAAGTTCGGATTCCAGATGGCCCAGCATCTCTGCTGTGTAACTGTAGAGGACACATATCGTATTCCTGATGCCGTAGGATCTGATGATCTCTGTATCGGATGCGTCCAGAGCATCTCTGGAACGCATGAACATGACGAGCGTGCCCCCATACATATTATACTAATTATCGGAATATCTAGCATTATATATCTCATTTCCCTTCCTGTAACGGGGATGTTTGTTGAGTGATGGTAGCCAGAAGGCTGGAGATTGTCTGGACTATACAATGATGTCTAATGAATCTGTATCCAGTATATTGGACAATTACCGTGCGATGATAGAGAACAGAGGTCACGAGTATCCGGATAAGGATAGCGTCTCCGACATACTGAAGGCATTCGTGATCTACTCCTCCGGCATTCAAGTTAGACGTATTTCGCTAATCGGTGTCGATGAAGCGAACGAAATCCTCAACTCGGCAGCAGGCGCCTATGCACCGATTGATGGATTCCATTGGTGGAAAGGGGCCTCTTCAATACTGCACGGACTGATGATGCTGGAAGGAACAATCGGGAACAGAATTCTTCTGGGATCTCTGATCAAACACCTTGCTGGTACATCGTTTCTTACACCTGATGCTTCTCATGAAATGGCAATTCTCGGGGACTCTGTCTGCGAATTGATTTCTTCAAAGACCTCTGCCCCGACTATAACCCTGAACGGATGGTTCCTTGATCTGATACTGAACGAATCCGGACATGAGATAATCGTCGATGGGCCAGATAATGGGATTGCAAGGTGCCTATCGATTCTTACAGGCGCCAAAATGAATGCGGATCAGGCCTCAGACTACGTTATCTGCAGCTTACTCGACGAAGAAGAAATCGAAAAGATAGAGAAACATCTGGACTCCTCTAAGAAAGGTTCAAAGACCATAATTGTCACAGGTCGGAAGGTAACCGATGATCCCGCCCTGCATAGATTCAGGTCCTCCATGGAAGAACACCGCGTCATATCGATCAGCAAACTGATCTCTCCCATATCGGATGATATCTCATGGGTGGTCGAGATGGGGAGAGGCGCGCCCGGTATGACCCTCTTCGATACAATCAGCAACGGAAAGACCGTAAGGAGCGAGTCAAGGCCCATTTCCAATGGCTGGCACATGACGGGGAGCGTACTTGATGTGGGCTTGGAGACTGTGTGTGTTGGGCAGATTGCCGATATCCGCAGAGGAGTCATTGTCGGCAGCGAGGATCTGGAAACGGGTTCCCACAGCGGAAGGCCCCTCTACATCCGCCCCATGGATGTCAGATACGGCGAGATCGACCTCTCGGAGATGTTTTCTGTATCCCGCCCAGGTGTCAGTCTGACCGAACCGGACAGCGTTCTTGTAGCGACACAGGCGCCATTCGGGACTTCTTACGTGGTCAGGCAGAAGGATTTCCCCTGCGTCGCTTCGGCCCGTTTCAGCGTAGTCAGACCCAAAGGGGACTACGACCCGGATTACATCGAGGCTTTCTTCAGGTCCAGTCTTTTCAAGAAGGAAATCTGCGGAATAACCGAATACGAAACGGGTTTCATATCGGTAGAGGACCTTTCGAACATGTCCATCCCGAAAGCTACGATGGGTGAGCAGGAGATCATCCTCGACAGGATAACCGATTTGGAAGAACAGGACGCAGAGAGCATATCCGAAGTGTTCATAGAAATTCTGAAAAACCGAAGATCGGGAAGAAGGTTTTCGGCACCCATAGGGTGCCAAAGAAGAAGCATCGAGGATGCGTGAGTGGGGGCAGAGGGATTTGAACCCCCGTCAGCGGGTTTCCACTACGGGAGGAGCTACCTCCCGCGGAATCAATGAGTCATCGCTCCAGTTAATCATCAACTGTCAGCAAACCCATTTACAATCACGCTCAATAACTGGAGCCCGCCAGTCTGCCAGGTTAGCCTATACCCCCTGGAGAGTGATGCAAACGCGAATCACTGCTTACGCATCTTCGCTTCTTTCTTTCTTCTTCTCATTTTCTTTTTGCGCCATTTCCAACGCTGGTTACCGCGTTTCTTCCAGGCGCGTGAGCCTCTTTTCATGTTATCCTTCCTTGGAATTGTCATCAATCTGGTGATGCATCCAGGCGGGCCCGTCGGGATTCGAACCCGAGGCGTCTGGCTTAGAAGGCCAGCGCTATATCCTGGCTAAGCCACGAGCCCACTCTTTCCCTCCATCGGCTACTATCATTTAAATGTTTGTTGCCGATTCTGAGGGGCCTGGAGGACCATCCAGATACTCAGAATAAGAGCGCTTCTGCGGCTTTCGGATAGAGCTCGCCCCACTTGATCTGATTGATGTAATCGAATATGGAACCGTACCCTAGGTAGATGCATGCCGCCTCTGCGATACAGAGAAGACCCAGTATCAGCAATATGGGCCAGAAGTTCAGTATTCCTCCGATCAGCTTGACGATCGCCTCTGCGAAGTTTAGGAGACCGAACACTATTGCACCGGCGACGAACGCGATTATGACCCTCGGCCATCCCTGAGACAGGACTGTGAGATCGAAGTCTCCCAATGTCTGTCCGTTCAGGCTGCCCAGTGCGATGTACACAACGGCCATGACCAGCAGACCTACGATTACAGCGATGTGAACCTCGCGGATCGGCCTGATGATGAGGGCGAATGCTGCGAGGGCGATCAGCACCTTCGTATATGTCTGGGCGTGATATCCTTCCAGCACAGCGAGGACGACGATCAGTATTCCCAGAATGGTTCCGATGGCTACACATGCTTTGTATTTCCCGGACTCCTTGTCCTTCAGGTACATCGCGACGATTATCAGCGCCATGACTCCGCCCAGAAGCAGAACTATGGGCGAGAGGTACTCGATGACCCACGAGGGGAGATACTCTTCCAAAGTCATGATCACCGCATCGGTGATTAAGAATAAAAATGCCCCTTACGGGGCTTCGGGTTTTCAGCAGATCTTGGAACCTGCGCTGGGTCCGGCACTCTCGTCCCAGATCTCTACGACATCGAATGTCCATACTGCGAAGCATGGGAGGTTGAGCGCTGCCATCTTGGCCTTCATGTCCTCGAATACGGGTCCGCTGTCCGCGCGTGCGGGGTTCTTGAGGACGAGCTCGAACGATTTGGGTCCTGCTGCGATGGTGAGTGCCGCCTTTCCGGTGTCCTTCAGGTTCTTCGAGGCCCTCTTCATGAGGATCTCTCCGACACCTGCCTTTCCGTCAGGTGTAGCGAATATGCTTCCGCAAACGATGGCATGAGGCTGTCCGTCGGAAGATGCTGTAACAAGGACCTTGGTGGTCTCTTTTGCATTCATAAGCTCAATGATTTCTGCAGGTATACCTACCATTCCGTATCACCTGGATGTTGGATGCATCTGGAGGATATTTATATTTTTAGAGATAAGCTTCGTATAAGATTTGACGGTCGTAGAACATTAAAACGATAATGAATGTTCTTAAACAAGGTGCTTCGTTAGGTATCAATGACAACTTGCTTCGAGGATATGCCCGCAAATGACCAGAACCTGACGTTCTGCAACATCAACAATCACCTGGAGGGCAGGATCCCCCAGAAGGAGTTCCCGCAGGGCCTGAAGAACAGCGACGATTCCTTCAACAACTTCGCCTACATGTTATCGGATCAATGCCCCTGGCACATAGTCCTCAGAGCCGATGGGCGCGAGACCGTATACGATGGCCCGCTCCCCAAGCAGATGCATGACTGCTTCCAGGATTTCCAGTCCATGACCCCTATCGTGAAACTCAACAACAGGATAGGCCAATACAAGCGCTTCCCGGGTACCGCGGTGCAGGAGGCCATCGTCAATTCCATAATCCATTTCGATGCATCCCTGATGAGGCCGATAGTCATCGACGTTGACAGGAACGTCGTGAGGGTCTCATCGCCCGGAGGCGTCCTGCCGCCAGAATTCTGGGTGGATATGACGTCTACCAATCCCCGCAACAGGAAGCTGTCCAAACTCATGGTGTCCATGAACCTGGCGACCCTTAAGGGCAGAGGGCTGGAGATGATAAGGGGCTGCTATCACAAATCGGGGATGGTCCCCCATATCAGCAGAGGGACCGATTTCCACATATCCCTGCCGTCCATCGACGGCGGAAACGATATCGACGGCCGTTACCTCATGGTCTTGGATTATGCACGGGACAACCGCGGCGCCAGGATAGCGGACATGTCATCGGACCTGATGGTCTCCATCTACATCCTGAAGAAGCTGATCGCCGACCTGGAGGAAAGGGACATGATCTTCACAATGGGCATCGGACTGAACAGGCGCGTATACATCGTACTGCCGAAGACCGAGTTGATCTCCGAGAAACTGTCCGATATACGATCATCGGCCGAAGCATCCCACGTTTTCTGTCGTCAAGGACATACTTTGCGGCAATCCTCTATCTCTTTCTTGGGATCGTCCGAGGCCATCAGGCCGGACATCATGCAGACGCCTGCTGCACCGGTATCGATGACCTGACCGGCATTCGTGCTGTCGATCCCACCTATCCCGTATACCGGAACGAGCGCCGAGCCGACTATTGCCTTCAGAGCATCCAATCCTTTGGCGGGAAGACCGGGTTTGCAGGTGGTCTCGAAGACATTGCCGAAGACCAGCGACTCCGCCCCCTTGCTCTGGGCCTCGATGGCCTCACCGATGGAATGCACAGAGACCATAACGGAAGGCACGCGGTAGGAATCCAGATCCATGAACTCCCCGAATGGGACCCAAAGGTGCGCCTGCAGCTCGTCCGCCACATCGGCGAATGTGTGTATGCAGAACTCCACCCTGTATGCGTCGCATATCGATTTGATAGAAAGTGCCAGATCTCTGTATTCCGGCTCCTGGAGATCCTTCTCCCTGAGTACGACCATGTCGGGGGCGCCCTTGCATATCTCCTCGATCTGATCCTTGAAGGGACGCTTGCTGTGCTGACGGTCTGTGATGCAGATTATCTTCAAAAGCCACTCCTCACATAATCGTTGAAAACCGGCTGCAGACCCAAGGACCGCAGCGAATCGCAGACCTGCTGGACATCGCGCGGGTCGGAAATCTGGAACTGGGCATCCCCATGATGCTCCGCTTCGCTGTGGCCTCCGATGTCCACCGATACCCCTG
>Ga0265298_10006867_pt1 | contig 13962 bp, 8 predicted proteins | sample AusTroGonzalo_MG_3_FD_193486 | JGI IMG/M metagenome (GOLD analysis project Ga0265298, IMG submission 193486) | Bovine rumen microbial communities from tropical cattle in Woodstock, Queensland, Australia - Gonzalo_01 | ecosystem: Host-associated > Mammals > Digestive system > Stomach > Rumen ...
GTTGAAGACACGTTTCTCTCGCCACATCGAGTTGAATGTACCCTTTGTAACAGCAGCGATGGATACTGTTACGGAGAGTAGAATGGCTATTGCCATAGCTCGTGAGGGAGGTATCGGTGTTATTCACAAGAATATGTCTATCGAAAATCAGGCTCGTGAGGTGGCAATCGTGAAGCGTGCAGAGAATGGTATGATCTATGATCCAGTGACCATTCGTCGCGGCTCTACTGTACAGGATGCTCTTGATATCATGGCAGAATATCATATTGGTGGTATTCCTGTTGTCGATGAGGAAAACCGTCTGGTGGGCATCGTTACCAATCGTGACTTGCGCTTCGAGCGTCGTTTGGATAAGAAAATCGACGAGGTGATGACCAAGGATAATCTGGTAACAACACATCAGCAGACCGACTTGGCTGCTGCTGCCCAGATTCTGCAAGAAAATAAGATAGAGAAACTGCCTGTAGTGGATAAGGACAACCGCTTAGTGGGCCTTATCACTTATAAGGATATTACTAAGGCCAAGGACAAACCTATGGCATGCAAGGATGACAAAGGACGTCTGCGTGTTGCTGCAGGTGTTGGTGTTACCTTTGATACTCTGGACCGTATGCAGGCACTTGTCAATGCTGGCGTTGATGCCATTGTCATTGATACAGCTCATGGTCATTCAAAGAGTGTAATTGAGAAACTGCGTGAAGCTAAGGCATCATTCCCCAATATCGATATCGTTGTAGGTAACATCGCTACCGGCGAGGCTGCCCGTATGTTGGTAGACAATGGTGCTGATGCTGTAAAGGTTGGTATTGGCCCGGGCTCTATCTGTACTACTCGTGTGGTAGCAGGTGTGGGCGTTCCTCAGTTGAGCGCAGTATATGATGTATATAGTGCTTTGAAGGGTACTGGAGTGCCCCTTATTGCTGATGGTGGTCTGCGCTACTCTGGCGATATCGTTAAGGCATTGGCTGCTGGTGGCTCTTGCGTAATGATTGGTTCTTTGGTTGCCGGTACTGAGGAGAGCCCTGGTGACACTATCATCTATAATGGCCGTAAGTTTAAGAGCTATCGTGGCATGGGCTCGTTGGAGGCTATGGAGCATGGCTCTAAGGACCGCTATTTCCAGGCAGATACTAAGGATGTAAAGAAACTCGTTCCAGAGGGTATCGCAGGACGTGTTCCTTACAAGGGAACTGTTCAGGAGGTTATCTATCAGATGGTAGGTGGTCTGCGTTCTGGTATGGGTTATTGTGGCGCTGCAACTATCGAGAGACTGCACGATGCCAAGTTTACGCGCATCACGAATGCTGGTGTCAATGAGTCGCACCCCCACGACATCACAATCACCAGTGAAGCACCTAACTATTCAAGACCTAACGATTAAATGAAAAAACAACTGATTCTGGCTATAAGCCTGCTGAGTGCCCTGACAGCCACAGCACAATCTGTTAATGACCCTGTCATTATGACGGTAGCAGGAACTCCTGTTCCCCGTTCAGAGTTTGAGTATTCTTATAACAAGAACAATACAGACGGTGTCATCGATAAGAAGAATGTAGAGGAGTATGTGGACTTGTTCATCAACTATAAGTTGAAGGTTCAGGCTGCGCTGGATGCCCGCATAGATACTACACAGGCTTTCTTGACAGAGTTTGCCCAGTATCGTGATCAACAGATCGTTCCTACTTTTGTAACGGATGACGATATGTTGGAAGAGGCTCATAAGGTGTATAATCAGACACTCGAGAGTATCGGTCCTGAAGGATTGGTACAGGTGGCACATATCTTAATCAGACTGCCTCAGAAGGCTTCCGACGCTGAGCAGCAGAAGGCAAAGGAGCGCATAGATTCTATCTATGGCGCCCTGAAGGCTGGAGCAAATTTTGAGGAATTGGCTAAACGCACTTCTCAGGATACGGGTTCTGGTCGTCGTGGCGGTCTGTTGGGATGGATTAGCAAGAATCAGACTGTAAAGGAGTTTGAAGATGCTGCTTTTGCTCTGCAGCCTAATGAGATGAGCAAGCCTGTGCTGTCACCTTATGGCTGGCATATCATCTTAATGAAGGAACGCAAGCAGTTTGAACCTTTCGAGTTCCATAAAGATAATATCCTAAAATACTTGGAACAGCGTGGTGCTCGTAATAGCATCTCTGATCGAAAGATAGATGAGATTGTGAAGAACTCTAATGGCCAACTGACGAGAGAACGCCTGATGACTATGCGAGCTGATTCACTGTCGGCTAACGATTTGTCGATGCGTTACCTTATCAAAGAGTATCATGACGGCTTGCTGCTCTACGAGGTAAGTAATGAGCATGTATGGGATAAAGCTGCGAAAGATGAGGCTGCACTGGAGCGCTTCTTTAAGAAGAATAAGGCCAAGTACAAGTGGGATGAGCCTCGTTTCAAGGGTATGGCATATCATGTGAAGGTCCAGTCGGATGTAAAGGCCGTTGCTAATTGCGTGAAGAAGCTGAAGTTTGACGATTGGAATGAGGCATTGCGTAAGACCTTTAACAATGATTCTATTCTCCGTATTCGTGTGGAGAAAGGCCTCTTCAAGAAAGGCGATAACGCACTGATAGACCGTGAGGTGTTCAAGAAACAGGATGCTAAGGTGGACAGCGTGAAAGGCTTTCCCATTGATGCTACCTACGGAAAGCTCATCAAGGCTCCTCAGACCTTTGCCGATGTGCGTGGCCTCGTGACAGCGGATTTGCAGGATGAATTAGAGCGTGAATGGGTAGCTGACCTGCGTCGTCGTTACACTTTTACCGTTAATGAGGATGTTTTAAAGACAGTCAATAAGCATGAATAAGAAAAAAGTAGTATTGCTGGCATTACTGGCTTCGCTGGTTTCGCTGGTACAGGCTCAGAATGACAGTCTTCGCTCCATCGTTGATGAGGTGATATGGGTTGTCGGTGATGAGGCTATATTGAAATCTGATGTTGAGTCTCTTCGTTTGCAGGGTCAACAGGAAGGCTTGCGCTGGGACGGTGATCCAGACTGTTCAATACCCGAGCAGATCGCTGTGCAGAAACTATATCTGAATCAGGCTATTACGGATAGTATTGAAGTAACAGATTCTGAGATCTCAAACGGTGTAGAGCAGTATATCGAGCAGATGATTTCAGCTATCGGTTCACGAGAGAAATTGGAGGAATATCATAAGAAGAATATGAGTCAGATACGCGCTGAGTTGCGTGAGTCTTTCCGTGAGCGTCAGATGGTGCAGGGTATGCAACAGAAACTTACTAAGGATATCTCTGTATCGCCTGCTGAGGTTCGCCGATATTTCAAAGATCTGCCTCAAGACAGTATTCCTTTCGTTCCAACGGAGGTAGAGGTGCAGATTATCACGATGCAGCCACGTATTGAGCAGGAAGAGATTAATCGTGTCAAGGAGGAACTGCGAGATTATACTGACCGTATTAATAAAGGCCAGTCTTCGTTCCAGACGTTAGCACGTCTCTACTCGGAAGATCCAGGTTCTGCACGTCGAGGCGGAGAAATGGACTTTATCGGACGTGGTATGCTGGATCCTGCTTTTGCTAATGTTGCTTTTAGCTTGACTGACCCTAAAAAGGTGTCAAAGATTGTGGAGTCGGAATTTGGATTCCATATTATTCAGCTGATTGATAAGCGAGGAGAAAAGATTAAGGTTCGTCACATCCTCCGTAAGCCTGTAGTAAGTGATGAGGCTATCAAAACGGCTATGAGCCGATTGGATTCAGTGGCAACCGCTATCCGTACAGGTGTCGCTCCCGAGATATTAGGCGGTCATTTCAAAGGTACCTTTACCTTTGAGGATGGTGTGGTGCTCTTCTCTGATGACAAGGATACCCGCAACAACAATGGCTTGATGGCTAATGTTACACAGGAGGGCCGTACTTCACGCTTTAGAATGTCTGATCTGCCATCAGAGGTGGCTAAAACCATTGATGGTATGGAGGTTGGCAGCGTATCTGCTCCTTTCCAGATGATAAATGAACGTGGTAAAACAGTATGTGCCATCGTGAAGTTGAAAAATCGTCGTGAGGGACATAAGGCTACCATTACGGAGGACTTCCAGATAATGAAGAATGTGGTAACTGCCAAGCAACGTGAGAAAAAGTTGCATGAATGGGTGGTTAACCGTATCAAATCTACCTATGTCCGCCTTAATGAGCGTTATCGCGACTGCCAGTTTAAGTACGAAGGTTGGGTGAAGTAAAATATACAGTTTGAGGAAGTTATTGTCAATTGTCCTGGGAGTGTTGGCGTTGGCTGTCGCTTTCGCGGCACAGCCACAGCGCAAGCGTCCTCCACGAAAGAAAGTGGAGGATAAGCGTGTATATCTAGTACATTCTGATAATCTTCACTATGACCAGTACCGCAATGGTGATGCACAGGTACTACATGGTAATGTGCATTTTCGCCATCAAGGAGCGGATTTGTTCTGTGATAGTGCACATTTCTATGAGCAGTCAAACTCTTTTGAAGCCTTTGGAAATGTGAAGATGAAACAGGGGGATACGCTCAGTCTGACGAGTAACTACGCTTATTATGATGGCAACGACCAGTTGGCCCAGGCTCGTTATAATGTTGTATTGCGACATCGAAAGACGACACTCTATACCGACTCACTGGACTACGACCGTATGTACAACTTTGGTAACTTCTTTGAGGGTGGTAAACTGGTTGACGGCAAGACGGTGCTGACATCGGATTGGGGAGAGTATCATACGGATACCAAAAAGGCGATGTTCTACTATGATGTCCGTCTGAAGGATAATAAGCTCTTCCTAACCACCGACTCCCTGTTCTACGATACAAAGAGTTCTCGAGCACATATTGTCGGCCCCTCAAATATTACGTCGGGAAGTAGTCATATCTATAGTGAGAATGGCTATTACAATACCAAAACGGAGCAATCAGAACTTTTCGGACGCTCAATCATTAAAGATCAAGGGCGTACGCTGATTGGTGATAGTGTCTACCATAATGCCGGTGATGGTACTAACTACGCATATAACAACGTCATCTATACCGATTCGGTAAACAAGAATATGATGACGGGTGACTATTGTGAGTATAACGATTCTACAGGATATGCGATGGCCACAAAACGGGCAGTCACCATTGACTTCTCTCAGCGTGATTCGCTCTACATGCATGCAGATACCTTTAAGATTTTTACCTATAATATCCGTACGGATTCTGTCTATCGTATTGTACATGCTTATAATAAGGTGCGAGCCTTCCGAAGAGATGTACAGGCGGTGTGTGACTCGTTGGTATACAATACGTTAGATTCATGTATGACGATGTATAAGGACCCTATTGTATGGAATCTGGGACAGCAGCTCTTTGGTGAGGAGATTAAAGTGTATATGAAGGATTCTACCATTGACCATGCCCATGTGCTTCGTCAGGCTTTCTCAGCAGAGCAAATGCGTGATTCTGTGCACTATAATCAGGTGTCATCAATAGAGATGAAGGCATTCTTTAAGAATGGCGAGATTCGTGAGACGCAGGCTATCAATAATGTCTTGGTGGTGTATTATCCCATTGACGATGCTGATAGTACCATTATTGGACTGAACTATACGGAAACTCCTTTGATGAAAATGTTTCTGGAGAACCGGAAGATGAAAAAAATATGGATGGAGAAGCCTAAGGGTACTTTGTATCCGATAACGCAGGTTCCTCCAGGCAAGAGCTTCCTTCCACAGTTCGCATGGTTCGACTATGTTCGACCATTAGATAAGGATGATATCTTCAATTGGCGCCCCAAAAAGTCTGGTACGGAATTGAAGGAGGTCAAGCGTCGTGAACCACCAAAGAATACGAAGAAGAAATGACAGATGTGATACAACTGCTACCAGATAGTGTAGCTAATCAGATTGCTGCTGGAGAGGTCATCCAACGACCAGCTTCTGTTATCAAGGAGTTGGTGGAGAATGCGGTAGACGCTGGCGCACACACCATCAATGTGTTGGTGGTGGATGCCGGACGTACCTCTATACAAGTCATTGATGATGGTTGTGGCATGTCTGAGACTGATGCTCGTATGGCTTTTGAACGTCATGCAACCTCGAAAATCCGAAAGGCAGATGACCTGTTTGCCCTCCATACAATGGGTTTCCGCGGTGAGGCGTTGCCATCTATTGCGGCTGTTGCACAGATAGAACTGCGTACCCGTCGTCAGAGTGATGAAGTAGGTACCTGCCTGACACTCTCTGGCTCTCGTGTGGAGAGCCAGGAAATGTGTTCATGCAGTGTTGGTAGCTCCTTTACGGTTAATAATCTGTTTTTTAATGTTCCTGCGCGTCGTAAATTTCTGAAGACGAATGCTACGGAACTGAATAATATTCTGGTAGCCTTTGAACGTATTGTGCTGGTTTATCCTGAGATTTGTTTTACTCTTCATAGCAATGGTCAGGAGTTGATGAATCTTCGTGCAGGGACGCTACGTCAGCGCATCACAGATGTTTATGGCCGTCGATACGGACAGGACTTGCTGCCTGTCAACGTTGAAACAGCACTTTGTAAAATCTCTGGATTTGTGGCTAAGCCTGAGTCTGCCCGTAAGAAAGGTGCCCATGAATACTTCTTCGTCAATGGACGTTTTATGAAGCATGGATATTTCCATAAGGCTGTCCAACAGGCATACGAACGCCTTATACCCGCGGGCGCGCACGTACCTTATTTTATATATTTCGACGTCAATCCAGCTGACATTGATGTAAATATCCATCCAACGAAGACGGAGATAAAGTTTGAAAACGAGCAAGCTATTTGGCAGATTCTATCAGCAGCCGTTAAGGATGCCATCGGACAGTTCTGCGAAATCCCCCAGATAAACTTTGATACTGAAGGACGTCCGGATATACCTGCCTATAATCCTGTGGCTATTCCTGTCGAGATGCCTCATGTGGATCGTAATCCACAATATAATCCTTTCCGTGAGAAAGCTTCACGAAATTGGGAAAGCCTCTATGAAGGTTTGCCTACGCAACCTGTTCAGCAGGAACAGTCACTGTTTGATGCTCCTCAGAGTAAGACAGCCCCGATGTCTGATGATACTCTTGTTCCAGAACAACCCGTAGAACTGACAGATGTAAGCCCATTGCACTATCAGTATAAGGGGCGTTATATTATGACCGCTGTAAAATCTGGTCTGATGATAATCGACCAGCATCGTGCCGATATCCGTATTCGTTACGAGCGTTATATGCAGCAGTTGGCAGATGCTCCATCCAGTAGTCAGCGTATGTTGTTCCCAGAGGTTATTGAGATGGCACCATCAGAGGCCGCTCTTATGGAGGAGTTGATGCCTGCATTGGCTGCTGTGGGATTCGAACTGACTCCACTGGGCCCGTCGAGTTATGCTGTTAATGGTGTTCCGGCAGGTATTGAGGGCTTGAGTGCTTCAAAATTATTGCAAGATATCATCGATTCAGCTGTACCTGTCAGTCATGATACAATCTCTGTCAATCATCATGTTGCTCTTGGACTTGCCCGTCATGCTGCCATACCGTATGGTCAGCAGTTGTCTAACGAGGAGATGGATGTAGTGGTGAATAACCTTTTTTCTTGTGACAATGTAAACTACACTCCCGATGGTAAGGCAGTACTTTGTATCCTCCCACAGGCCGATATTGAGCATCTGTTGGCTTAAAATGACTTAAAATGCCTGTTTTTGCACGAAAAATGCTCGATTTTTGCCCTAAAATCAAAAAAAAACGTCTAAAATTGAATTTATTTGCTAAAAAACTTTGATTATTCGAAAATAATATTTACTTTTGCACAGAATTTGAAATAGAATTTTTTAACTTAAATTATTAGTATAGTATGAAAAAGTTATTCTTGATGCTGGCTGTTGCCAGTCTGTCAATGAGCGCTATGGCTCAGGAGGATCCTACTGAGAAGTACAGCGTATCAACAAATTCTTTCTGGAGCAATTGGTTCATTCAGGCCAATGTAAACTGGAATTCGTTCTATGTTGGTGGTCATGACAATTACCTGAGTTCTCCTTTTGGTAAGTTCCCTCTCGGAACTGATAAGGATGCTTTGGCAGGTGCTTATTCAAATCACCCCACATCTCTCGGCTTCTCTGTAGCTGTAGGTAAGTGGTTTACTCCTGGTTTGGGTCTCCGTACAAAGGCTAACGGTCTTTGGATTGGTAAGGCTTTCGATGGTGACATGCAGAAGTATGTTGCACTCACTGAGCAGGTAATGTTCAATCTGCACAACCTGCTGGGTGGCTACGATGAGAGCCGTATTTGGAATGCTATTCCTTATGTAGGTGCTGGTGCTTATCTCCACCTCGGTGGTGATCGTAGCGGTAGCCACGGTGCTCTGTTCACTGCTGGTTTGCTGAATACTTTCAAGCTCAGCCAGAAGGTTTCTTTGAACCTCGAGCTCGCTTATCTGAACTATGACAAGAACTTCATTGAGGGTGCTCCTGTATTCGGTCTCCGTCCTGGTCACCGTGATCATCAGCTCGCTCTTGAGGTCGGTGTTACTTACAACCTCGGCAAGGGTACTTGGAACAAGACTCCTGACGTAGACGCTATCAAGGCTCTGTCACAGGGTCAGATCGACGCTCTGAATGCTCAGCTGACTGACGCTCAGACCGAGAACGCTCGCCTGAAGGATATGCTGGCTAACCAGCAGAAGGAAGTTGCTCAGGCTACTGCTGTTGCAACCAAGACTGTTACAAAGGTAGTTGCTGCTCCTGTATCAGTATTCTTCAACATCAACAAGGCTAAGGTTGCTTCTAAGAAGGATCTGCAGAATGTTTCTGATCTGGCTAAGGTTGCTAAGGAGAACAACTCTAAGATTGTTGTAACTGGTTACGCTGATAGCAAGACTGGTTCTGCAAACTACAACCAGAAGCTGTCTGAGAAGCGTGCTAACGCTGTTGCTGACGAGCTGGTTAAGATGGGTATCGACCGCAACAACATCGAGATCGTTGCTGCTGGTGGTGTTAAGACTCTTAGCCCAATCAGCTACAACCGTCGTGCTACTGTTGAGATTAAGTAATCTAAACAATAGATATCTCTCAAAGGAGTTCCGAAATCTTCGGGACTCCTTTTTTGTTAAATATTAAAAAATACTTCCTGCTACCCTAAATCTTTCATCTTTCCACTTCTTACTTTGAACTTTTCTTTGTACCTTTGCATCAACACAAATCCTAACAATGTAACCTAAAAAGAGTAAGAAACAATGATTTGGAATGAGACAGTTGAGTGCATGGATCGCGAACAGTTGCGTGATTTGCAGAGTGCTCGTTTAAAGAAGATGGCTGAGTATGTATATTACAACACGCCCTTCTATCGTAAGAAATTTCAAGAGATGGGTCTTGAACCTGGTGATATCAAAAGTATTGATGATATCACTAAGTTACCTTTCACTAATAAACTCGACTTGCGTGACAACTATCCCTTTGGGCTGGCAGCAGTTCCAATGAGTCAGATTGTGCGTATCCACGCTAGCAGTGGTACAACGGGAAAGCCTGTCGTTGTTCTCTATACTCGTAAGGATCTGGCTATGTGGTCAGAGGCTATCTCACGTGCTTTTACGGCTTATGGCGCAACTAAAGAGGATATATTCCAGGTAGCATATGGTTATGGCTTGTTTACGGGTGGTTTGGGCGCACATGATGGTGCAACAAACATTGGCGCCAGCGTTATTCCTATCTCTAGTGGTAATACGCAGAAGCAGATGACCCTTATGCATGACTTTGGTACCACCATTCTGTGCTGTACTCCCAGTTATGCCATGTTCCTTGGCGAGGCTATGGCAGAATGTGAATATCCACGCAACGAGTTTAAGCTGAGGGTAGGAGTGTTTGGCGCTGAGCCTTGGACGGAGAAGATGCGCAAGAAGTTGGAGGAGAGCCTGGGCATTAAGGCCTATGATATCTACGGACTTAGTGAAATTGCTGGTCCTGGTGTTGGCTATGAGTGCGAACATCAGTGTGGCACCCATCTGAATGAGGATTTGTTCTATCCTGAAATTCTGGATCCTAAAACTGGCGAACCATTGCCTGAAGGACAATTAGGTGAGTTGACCTTTACCCACCTGACGAAGGAGGGAATGCCACTGCTGCGCTATCGCACCCACGACCTGACAGCTCTGCACTATGACAAATGTAAGTGTGGACGTACGTTGGTTCGTATGGATCGTATTCTTGGCCGTTGCGACGATATGCTTATCATCCGTGGTGTTAATGTGTTCCCGTCTCAGATTGAGGATGTCATTCTGAAGTTGCCTGAGTACGAGCCGCACTTCCTGCTCACTGTTGACCGTGTGAATAATACTGACACCAGTGAGTTGAAGGTAGAGGTCAAGGAAGAGTACTTCACTGACGATATGGCTACGCTTGTTGGTCTGCAGAAGAAACTGGAGGCAGAGTTGCGCTCTGTTATTGGCCTGGGCTTTAAGGTGAAACTGGTGGAGCCTAAGGGTATAGAGCGTTCTGAGGGTAAAGCCAAGCGTGTCATCGACAATAGAAAGCTTTAAATCGAAATACAATAATAACGAAAACCAAACAAATATGTTAGCAAAACAATTATCAGTCTTTTTGGAGAATAAGTCCGGTCGTCTGACCGAAGTAACAGATGTACTGGGGGCTGCTGGTGTAAACCTCTCAGCTATGAGTATTGCCGATAACTCTGATTTCGGTATCCTGCGCTGTATCGTCAGTGATCCTGATAAAGCCTATCAGGTGTTGAAGGCTGCTCACTTTGCTGTGAAAATTACCGATGTCATTGGTTTTACCTGTCCGAACGTTAGTGGTTCGCTGGCTAAGGTGCTTAAACATCTCTCAGAAAATGGTGTTTTCATTGAGTATATGTACTCATTTGCCAATGGAGATGTTGCTACTGTAGTTATTCGTCCTACTGATTTGGAGAGCTGTGAACGTATCCTCTCAGAGAAGAAGGTGGAATTGATGAAAGCTAGCGAATTGTACGAGTTATAAGGCGATTTTGGGCCGGAATTGTTAAATGGAGTTAATAAACTAAACATTTTCGGCCCAAAATTTTTCTGTTTCAATTTTTCTCCTTACCTTTGCACCCGCTTACAAGAAGTAAGGGCGTTTAGCTCAGCTGGTTTAGAGCATCTGCCTTACAAGCAGAGGGTCGGCGGTTCGAATCCGTCAACGCCCACCAAGGAGTTCCGAAGTAGTTCGGGACTCTTTTTTGTTAAATATCAAAAAAACGCGCTTTCTACGGCAAATTATTCAACTTTCAACTTTCAACTTTCAACTTTTCTTTGTACCTTTGCAGTCACATTTGAGAGAATGTATAGCTATATATTTTAACTAAGGTATTAGAAAAAGCATGGAATTAGATGCATTGACTGCCATTTCTCCTATCGATGGCCGATACAGAAGCAAAACCGAGTCGTTAGCAGGATACTTTTCCGAGTATGCATTGATACGCTATCGTGTGCGTGTGGAAATCGAGTATTTTATTACTCTCTGCGAGTTGCCTTTACCTCAGTTGGAGGTAGTGGACCACAATCTCTTTGAGCCTTTGCGTGACATCTATCGTAATTTCACTGAGCAAGATGCCCAGCGCGTGAAGGATATCGAGAAGGTGACTAACCACGATGTGAAGGCTGTAGAGTATTTCATCAAGGAGAAGATTGATGGCCTTGCTGGCTTTCCTGTAGAGGCCAAGGAGTTTATCCACTTTGGCTTGACTTCACAAGATATTAATAATACCAGCGTTCCTCTTTCTGTTAAGGAAGCGCTCGAACAGGTATACTATCCGATGGTTGAGGAACTGATCGAACAGCTCAACGACTATGCCGAGCAGTGGAAGAACGTTTCTATGCTGGCAAAGACTCACGGACAGCCTGCTTCACCCACACGTCTGGGAAAGGAAATCATGGTATTTGTTTATCGTCTGGAAGAACAGCTCCGTGCTTTGAAGGATACTCCCATCACTGCTAAGTTTGGTGGTGCTACTGGTAACTATAATGCTCACCATGTAGCCTATCCACAGTACGACTGGCGCGAGTTTGGTAACCAGTTTGTTTCAGAGAAGTTGGGTCTGGAACGTGAGCAGTGGACTACACAGATTTCCAATTACGACTGGTTGGCAGCTATCTTTGATGCCATGCGTCGCATCAATACCATCATTATCGACCTTGACCGTGACTTCTGGATGTATATCTCTATGGAGTATTTCAAGCAGAAGATCAAGGCTGGTGAGGTAGGTTCGAGTGCAATGCCTCACAAGGTAAATCCTATTGACTTCGAGAATTCTGAGGGTAATATGGGTATTGCCAATGCTGTATTGGGATTCTTGGCACAGAAATTACCTGTTAGCCGTTTGCAGCGCGACCTAACTGACTCTACAGTATTGCGTAATGTGGGTGTTCCTATGGGCCATGCTGTTATCGCCATTCAGAGCACACTGAAAGGTCTGCGCAAGCTCATCCTCAACGAGCAGAAGCTGGAGGAAGACTTGGAGAACACATGGGCAGTAGTGGCTGAAGCTATTCAGACCATTCTGCGTCGTGAGGCTTATCCTAATCCCTATGAGGCATTGAAAGCGCTGACACGCACTAACCAGAAGATGACCGAGGAGACCATTCATGAGTTTATTCAGGGACTCGATGTCAGCGACGAACTGAAGAGTGAACTAATGGAAATCACACCATCCAATTACACTGGAATTTAAATAATAACTTAAAATAGTTTATAAAAATCCGTATTTTAAAAAACAATCAGCGAGCCGTGAGGCTCCACATTTAATCAACAACACAATTATGGAATTCGAAAACGAAAAGAAAACAGAAGAGCTGTCTAACGAGCAGCAGAATCACGAGAGTGGTTATCAAGGTTACCGTCCAGGACGTTCGCCACGTCCCCGTATTCAGAAACCTCGTCCTCAGTATGGACAGCAGGGCGGTTACAACCGTAATCAAGAGCAAGAAGAGGGCGGTTTCCGTCCTGAGGGCTTTGGAGCTGGCTTGATGTCAAATGCTCCTCAGCGTCAGCAGGGCTATCGTCCACGTAATAACTATAATAATGAAGGAGGTTACCAGCAGGGCGGCTATCAGCAGCGTGGCGGTTATCAGTCACGCGGTGGTTATCAGCAGCGCCCTCAGTACGGACAGCGCCCTCAGTATGGCAACAAACCCTATAACAAGCCTTACAAGCAGTACGACAACAATGGTGAGGAAGGTCAGGAGGGTGGCTACCAGCAGCGTCCACAGTATGGACAGCGCCCTCAGTATGGTCAGCGTCCTCAGTATGGTCAGCAGCGTGGTGGCTATCAGCAGCGTGGCGGTTATGGCCAGCAGCGCGGTGGTTATGGCCAACAGCGTGGTGGCTACCAGCAGGGTGGTTATCAGCAGCGTGGCGGTTATGGTCAGCAGCGTGGCGGCTATCGTCAGCATACTCCTGGATACGATCCCAATGCAAAGTATTCACTGAAGAAGCGTATCGAGTATAAGGAGGAGAACTACGATCCCAATGAGCCCCTCCGTCTGAATAAGTTCCTCGCTAACGCTGGTGTTTGCAGCCGTCGTGAGGCAGACGAATTCATCACTGCAGGTGTTGTCAAGGTCAATGGCGAGGTTGTTACCGAGCTGGGTACCAAGGTTCTGCGCACTGACGAGGTACTGTTCCACGATCAGCCCGTACGTATGGAGAAGAAGGTCTATGTGCTGTTGAACAAGCCCAAGGACTATGTTACTACCAGTGATGATCCTCAGCAGCGTAAGACCGTAATGGATCTCGTGAAGGGTGCTTGTGAGGAGCGTATCTATCCTGTTGGTCGTTTGGATCGTAACACTACTGGTGTGCTCTTGCTGACCAACGATGGTGATCTGGCTTCTAAGCTGACCCATCCTAAGTTCCTGAAGAAGAAGATCTACCACGTATATCTCGACAAGGCCGTTACTGCTCACGATATGCAGCAGATTGCTGAGGGTATCACCCTTGACGACGGCGATAT
>Ga0265298_10006869_pt1 | contig 13961 bp, 8 predicted proteins | sample AusTroGonzalo_MG_3_FD_193486 | JGI IMG/M metagenome (GOLD analysis project Ga0265298, IMG submission 193486) | Bovine rumen microbial communities from tropical cattle in Woodstock, Queensland, Australia - Gonzalo_01 | ecosystem: Host-associated > Mammals > Digestive system > Stomach > Rumen ...
GGACATCTTCAACAACGTGGTCTACAACTGGCACGACCGCACCACCGACGGCGGCTGCCACGAGGTGAACTTCGTGGGCAACTACTACAAAATGGGACCCGACACGCGAAAGACCATTCTCTTCAGCCAGGATTACGAGAACGTAGGGTCGGCTGAGAGCACGTGGCAGGCTTTCATCAGCGGCAACATCCGCGAGAACAAGAACCACTCGCTCACGGAAGACAAATACAATACCACTTACCGGTATACGCTCTCAAACGGTGCCATAGACCCCAACACCCGTACCGACGAGTACCAGTACAACACCTTCGTAGACGAGCCTTTCTTCCCCAGCTATGCGGAAGTCCATACGGCCAAGGATGCCTTCAAGATTGTGACCAGCTACAGCGGCGCCACCATGCCTATGCGCGACGACCAGCATATACGTAACGTCGGCGAGACTGTCAACGGCACCTATACCTATGTGGGCTCACGTTCGAAGATCAAGGGAGAGATTGACCACGAGGACGATGCCGGAGGATGGGAGGAATACCCTGAGGAGCACCGCGCTGCCGATTGGGATACCGACCAGGACGGCATGCCCGACTGGTATGAGACCGTGATTGGCAGCGACCCGAAGACCGCCAACCACAACGACGACCCCGACCACGACGGATGGACACTCTTAGAAGATTATTTAGAGTTCATGGCGCATCCCTACCTCATTCTTGAGCCGAAAGCTTCGGGCACGGTCGATGTCACTCCTTACTTCCGCGGCTTCACAAAGACACCCGTCTATAGCGTTACGGCCAACAGCACAGTAGCCACTGCCACCATCGACGGCACGACGATAACGGTGAAGGCCAAGAACAGAAACGGCATCGGCAGTGTCATCATGAAGGTGACCGACGGCGACGGCACCACCTTCGAACAGCTGCTGAACATTGCCGTAAGCGGCACCGTAGAGCCTATGGAGGGCGACGTCAACGGCGACGGCGAGGTGAACGTGGGCGATATCATGGCGGTGATTAATATCATGGCTGCCGAAGAAACCGACCTCAAAGGTGACGTTAACGGCGACAATGCCGTAAACGTAGGCGACATCATGGCCATTATCAACATTATGGCCCTGATTCCTTAAACTTCCTTACCCATAGAGGCCAAGATGGCAGAATAATCAGAAAATAAGCAAAAGAGAATGAGGCGAGTAATATCCATACTTCTTGCGGCCATCGCCATCAGCAGCCATGCTGGCGAGATTATTGTCGGCGAAGGGCAGAGCCTGCACAACGCGCTCCGCCAGGCACGCGAGTGGAGACGCACAGGCGACAATCGCTGCGAGGGCGGCATCACCATCAACGTGAAGGCCGGGAGGTACTACATGAGTGAGCCGCTTTTCGTAAGGCCGGAGGACAGCGGTACGGAGGACTCGCCGACAGTGATTCGCGGCGAAGCAGGAGCAGTGATTTGTGGCGACCCCAGGCAGACACACACACAACTTTTCCCAAAGGAGGGAATGATGCGGATGCTGGACTTCAACCCAATGAACCGCACCATCACCATTCCCACCCCGCCAGAGCATGTCCTTAAGACGAAGAACCTGGAGATGGTCGTCCACCAGCGCTGGGCCATCGCCATCCTGCGGGTGAAATCGTTCAGTGTACACGGCGATTCCGCCGTCGTGACATTCCTTGAGCCCGAAAGCCGCATAGAGTTCGAGCACCCGTGGCCACAGCCTGTCATCGGCGGCGAGCGGGGCAACAGCTCGTTTCTACTGAGGACGACCGAGCAGCGCGACGGCGTGGAGCAGCTGGTTGTGGTTGACGGAGCACAGTTCGTAACATTCGAAGGCCTAACCTTCGAACACACGAGCTGGAACCGCCCGTTGCACAAAGGACACGTGACGCTGCAAGGTGGCTTCCCCCTCGTGGACGCCTATAAGCTGAAAGACAGCCCCGGCTTGCCCTGGGATGAAGGACTTGAGAACCAAGCCTGGATTGAGCGCCCCGTCAGCGCCGTCACCGTCAAGAACGCCCGCGAGATAGGCTTCACCAACTGTACCTTCCGCCATCTCGGCGCCACAGCCCTTGACTACGAGAGCATCAACCGCGGAATAATCAAAGGCTGTACGTTCGAAGATATCGGCGGGACGGCCATCATGGCCGGTTCTTTCGCTGAGAGTCCCCTCGAGGTACACCACCCGTACGGCAATATCGCCAGCAAATGTCTCGGACTTACCATCAGCCAAAACACCATACACAATGCAGCCAACGAAGACTGGGGAGCCGTCGGCATCGGCATTGGCTACGCCCGAGAATGCATGATCGTCGGTAATACTGTCAGCCACGTGAACTACTCCGGCATCTGTCTCGGATGGGGATGGACGCCAAACGACACTGGCATGGCAGGAAACGTTATTGACGGCAATAAGGTCTCCAACTACGCACGCCAGCTCTACGATGCCGGTGGCATCTATACCCTCTCAAACCAGCCTGACTCCCGCATTGTTAACAATGAAATCAGTGCACCCACCGTGGCTCCCTACGCCACCAACGACCGCGCCTTCCGTATCTATCTTGATGCCCGCAGCGACGGTTTCCGAATCACTGGCAACACTACCGACGGCCGTCCCATCCACCGCAACGATATAGGCGACAATCACCCGGGTCCTAACCTTATTATTCACTAAGGCGAAATGAAACAGACCAACTACCATCTCTTCGACTTCATGGACTTCAACCCTGCACTGGCGAAAGACGAAGCCCTGTGGAAGGCCTACGCCCCGACAAAGATAGAAGAGCTCAACGGCGACATCGTAGTCACTATCCCCTACCAGAAACAGCTGAGCCAGAACGACATGGCTCCAGAAACCAAGGCACCACAACAGTCTTTCGGCCTCATCATCCGCGCCTATGAACCGAACATTGTGCGGATATTCACCACAATGACAGACGAGGAGATGACGGAGAATGACGAGATGCTGCAATTCTCGCCAGAGATTAAACGCCTGACGCTCCGTTATGTCTGTGGCGACATCATCGCCACAAACGGGAAAAAAGTGGCCTGCATCGACATGAGCGAACCTAAACTCGACTACTGGAGCGACCTGCTTCCCCCAACACAGCCCGCCCCACACATCACCTTCTACCCCGACGGCGACGAGAAGAAAGGCATTACCCTGAGCGACGACCACTTCTCTCCGCCCCGCTACGACGCACTACCGCTGGGCTTCTGTTCAGTATGCTGCAATATTATTGCAGCAAAGGAAAACATTGCAGCAAAGGAAAACATTGCAGCAAAGGGAAACAGCCGCGCCACAATCTCCTTCCGTTGTACCCCTGACGAACACTTCGTGGGAACTGGCGAGCGCTTCCGCAACATGGACCTTAGCGGACAGACCTTCCAAATGAAGAACCAGGATGGGCAGGGCGTGAACAACCGCCGCTGTTACAAGAATATTCCTTTCTACTTGTCGAGCCGTATGTACGGAGCCTTCTTCCACACCAGCGACTATTGCAAGCTCTCGCTGGCCGATCACTCCACACGCTCCGTACAGTTCCTCTGCGACCACGCCACGCTCGACGTATTCCTCATCGGCGGCACGACGCCAGAGGAGATTCTGCGCGGCTACCGCATGCTGACTGGTTTTCCTCAGATGCCGCCGCTATGGTCGTTCGGTGTCTGGATGAGCCGCATGACCTACTTCTCGGCCGACGAGGTGGAGGGCATCTGCGACCGTCTCAGAAAAGAACATTACCCCTGCGACGTCATCCATTTAGACACTGGCTGGTTCCGTACCGACTGGCTCTGCGAGTGGAAGTTCAACCCCGAACGGTTCCCCGACCCCAAAGGCTTCATAAAGCGGCTTGCCGACAAAGGCTTCAAGGTCTCACTCTGGCAGCTGCCATACATCGCGCAAGGTGCTGAGCAGCTTGCCGAGGCCAAGACGAACCACTATATCAGCCAGCCCACGAAGGACGAAGACACGACGACAGGCGGCTCCTCAAACTTCTCCGCCCTCGACTATGCGGGAACAATAGACTTCACCTACGACAAGGCAACCGAATGGTATAAAGAAAAGCTGCTGAAACCGCTGCTTGATATGGGTGTTAAGTGCATTAAGACCGATTTCGGCGAAAATATCCACATGGATCACCGCTATCACGCCATGGCTCCTGAGCGTCTGAACAACCTCTACGCCCTGCTCTATCAAAAAGCTGCCTACGAGGCGACCAAGAAGAGCGCCACCAAGAGTATGGCAGGCAGGCCTGTCACCGACGCACCTGCCCTTATCTGGGCACGCGCCGCCTGGTCAGGTTGCCAACGTTACCCCATACACTGGGGCGGCGACAGCGAGAGCTCATGGGACGGCATGGCCGGCACGCTGAAAGGCGGCCTGCATTTCGGGCTCTCAGGTTTCGCCTTCTGGAGCCACGACGTGCCTGGTTTCCATAGCACACCCGATTTCATGAACTCGCCCGTCGACCCGACCGTCTACGTACGATGGACACAGTTCGGCGTATTCACCTCGCACATCCGCTACCACGGCACCTGTAAGCGCGAGCCATGGCACTACCCAGACATCGCACCCATCGTGAAGCGCTGGTGGCAGTTGCGCTACCGCCTAATTCCCTATATTATCAAGCAAAGTGAACTGGCCTGCCGTACGGGCTGGCCTCTGCTGCGCGCCCTACTGATGCATCATCCCGACGACCGGCAGGTATGGCATATTAATGACGAGTATTACTTCGGCTCGGAGTTCCTCGTATGTCCTGTCATGAACAGTGAGGGTCGCCGAGACATCTATCTCCCCGCGGGGCTGTGGGTGAACTTCTTCACTGGTGAGCGGTTCGAAGGTGGTCGCTGGTACTACGACGTTAAGGTGCCACTCGACGAAATGCCTGTTTTCGTGCGTCCTGGCGCCACCATCCCCCTCTATCCCGATGAGATAGACTCCACCGACGACATGGACCTTTCACGGACCGTCAACATCTTCATCCATAGAGACTATTGTGGTCTGAAATCAATTATCAAAACGCTTCACTCAACATGAATACCCATTACATGCAGAGCCTGGACTGGCTGATTCTCGCCGTTTACTTCGCCGTGCTCATCGCCATCGGCGTGTGGGCCAGTACGAAACGTAAGAAGGACGGTGCGCTCTTTCTTGCCGAGCACTCGCTCCGCTGGCACCACATCGGTTTCTCCATGTGGGGAACGAACGTCGGACCGTCGATGCTTATAGCCAGTGCCTCCGCTGGTTTCACCACAGGTATCGTGTCGGGCAACTACGCATGGTACGCCTTCGTTTTTATCGCCATGCTGGCTTTCGTCTTTGCTCCCCGTTACCTTGGCGCCAAGGTGCACACGCTGCCCGAGTTCATGGGGTTGCGCTTCGGACAATCCACGCGCAATATTCTGGCATGGTACACCATCGTCACCATCGTCATCTCCTGGCTTGCACTGACCCTCTTTGCCGGCGGCATTCTTATCCGGCAGGTGTTTGATATCCCCATGTGGACGTCGGCCATGGTATTGCTTGTCATTTCTGCGTTCTTCACCATGCTCGGCGGACTGAGGGCGGTGGCATATACGAACGTCTACCAGATGGTGCTGCTCATCGTGGTCTCCGCCATTCTCACCATTGTCGGCATCAGCCACGCAGGTGGCATTACCGGACTCATTGATAAAGTGCCCAGCGACTACTGGGTGATGTTCAAGCCCAATAGCGACGAGGCTTTCCCCTGGCTACCTATTCTGCTCGGCTATCCTGTGATGGGCGTATGGTTCTGGTGCACCGACCAGAGCATGGTACAACCCGTGCTCGCCGCACGGAACCTGAAGGAAGGACAGCTCGGCACCAACTTCACCGGCTGGTTGAAGATTCTTGACGTGCCGCTCTATATCCTCCCCGGTGTCATCTGCTTCGCGCTCTTCGGCGACACGCTCGACAACCCTGACGAGGCTTATCTCACCATGGTCGAGAATCTGTTCCCCGTCGGCATGGTTGGACTGGTGTTTGCCGTGCTCAGCGCCTGCCTTGTCTCAACCATCGGTTCAGCCCTCAATGCCCTCTCTACGGTTTTCACGATGGATATCTACGTGAAACACTACCGCCCCGACGCATCGCAGCGCCGCATAAACTATGTAGGACGAATCGTGACGGTCATCGGTGCCGCTGTGGCTATCATTCTCACTGTCGCCATCGACAACATCAAGGGCCTCAACCTCTTCAACGTCTTCCAGTCGGTGCTCAGCTTCATCGCCCCACCCATGGCAGCGGTTTTCGTGCTCGGCATCTTCTGGCGACGCACCACCACTCGCGCCGCCAACTTCGCCCTCACCGTGGGCACTGCCTTCTGCCTCACCGTAGGCGTGCTCTACCTCTGGCCGCCCGAATGGTTGGAATTTCCCTGGCCGCATTTCATGCTACTCTCGTTTGAGCTGTTTGTCATTCTTACCCTCTGCATGATTGTCATCAGCCTTACCGACAGCGATACAACGCATTGCAACATACCCAAGTCTATCCACGATTCATACTCGAAAACCGCCATTGCCCTTTGGATACTCCTGTCTGCTGTAATGATAACACTCTACATCTATTTCAATTAGACAGGATTAACCTTGCAGGCAATAAAAACGGATTTTACGCGTTATAATAGCGTGTTTAGACGTATTAGCCTGCTTTTGGTGGTATTGCTGGTTGCCGTTATGGCAAGCCGTGCGCAGTACGACCCGTCGTTCAGTCACTACTGGGCGATGGAGCCTTCGTTTAACCCTGCCGCCGTGGGTAAGGAGTCAAAACTGAACGTTGCTGCTGCCTATAATATGACGATGGTGGGCTTTACCCATAATCCCAAGACCATCTATGCAGCTGCCGACATGCCATTCTATCTGATAAAGAACTACCACGGCGTCGGCTTGCAAATAGGTAACGACCAGATTGGTTTGTTCAGGCATCAGAAGCTCGCCCTGCAATATGCCTATAAGCACCGTCTGTTTGGCGGAACAATCAGTGCAGGCATCCACGTTGGCATACTGAGTGAGAGTTTCGACGGTTCCGGCGTTGATTTGGATCAGCCTGGCGACCCAGCTTTTTCCACTTCCGAGATTTCGGGCACTGGCTTCGACTTAGGCGTGGGCATTTACTATAAAGGGCGCAACTGGTACGCCGGCGTATCTGCCCAGCACTTGAATTCCCCCACTGTCAACTTAGGCGAAACCAACGAGCTAAGCATCAGTGGAACATATTATTTGACAGGTGGATACAATATTAAGCTAAGAAATCCGTTCTTAACAATACACACCTCTGTGCTTGGCCGTACCGACGGCGTTGCTTACAGGGGTGATGTGACAGCCCGACTGCGCTACACCCATGAGCAGCGGGTGATGTATGCTGGCGTATCGTACAGTCCCACCAACTCTGTCTCGCTGCTACTGGGCGGAACGATTCACGGCATCAATATTGGCTACTGCTATGAGGCTTACACCTCCGCCCTGAGCTTTGGCAATGGCAGTCATGAGCTGTTTGTTGGCTATCAGACGGAGATAAATCTCTTTAAGAAAGGGCGCAACAGGCACCAGAGCGTGAGGATTCTGTAAGAGAGCAGCCACGGTCTTACACGGTCTTCACACGGGGACGCGGAAAGCCAAGCCATCCTTCACGGACGAATATGAAATGACAAGAAGAATAAAAGACAATAATATGGAAATAAAAAGTATAAGCAGCCTGTTTCAGGTAATCAGACACCCCTTCTTTTGGGAGGGTTTGAGTGGGCTTCTGGCCTTGCTTTTCCTTGCCTCCTGCTTTGGCGGCAAGGTAACGTCGGCTTCAGGTGGCGAACTGACCGGCAGTGGTGGTCGCAGTTTTTCCGAGCCCACCCCATTCGGCATGACGCTTATCAAGCGCGGACACCTGCGCATGGGTATTGAACAGCAAGACTCCCTGTGGGGCAAGCAGACGCCTGTACGCGACATCTCGGTAGACGGATTCTGGATGGACGACACAGAAATCACCAATTCAGAATACCGGCAGTTCGTGAATTATGTACGCGACTCTATTATCCGCGAGCGTCTCGCCGACCCGAACTATGGGGGCGACGAAACCTTTAAGATTGAGGAAGACAAAAACGGCGACCCCGTCAAGCCCCACTTAAACTGGAAGAAGTCCATTCCCCGCAAACCCAATGAAGACGAACAGCGAGCCATTGAGAGCGTCTACACCACCAATCCCGTGACGGGTGAGAAGATGCTGGACCACAGCCAGATGAACTTCCGCTACGAGATATATGACTACACGACAGCAGCCTTGCGTCGCAACCGCGTAGACCCCGAAGAGCGCAATCTTGACACCGACAAGTGGAACGACGAGAAGCAGGGGGGTATCTACGACGAGAAAGTATACATATCGAAGGACACCGCCTACATCGACGATGAGGGCAAGATTCACCGCGAGACACTCAACCGCGAGTACACCGGACCATGGGATTTCCTTAATACGTACATTGTTAATATATATCCCGACACGACATGCTGGGTGAACGACTTCCCCAATGCCGACAACGAGGTGTACATGCGCAACTATTTCTCAAATACTGCCTATAACGATTATCCCGTAGTAGGTGTCACCTGGGAACAGGCCAATGCCTTCTGTGCCTGGCGCACCGAATATCTGCTCAAGGGTCTTGGCCCTGCCGCCCGTTTCGTCCAGCGCTATCGTCTGCCGACAGAAGCAGAGTGGGAATATGCCGCCCGCGGCAAAGATGGCAATGAGTTCCCATGGGAGAACGAAGACGTGGCCAGTGGCAAAGGCTGCTTCTATGCCAACTTCAAGCCCGACGACGGTAACTACACCAAAGACGGTAATCTGATTACGAGCAAAGTAGGCATCTACACAGCTAATACCAATGGGCTTTACGATATGGCGGGTAATGTTGCCGAATGGACTTCCACCATTTACACCGAAGCGGGCATCGACGCCATGAACGACGTGAACCCCCAGCTAAAGTACAACGCCGCCAAGGAAGACCCCTATCGACTGAAAAAGAAATCGGTACGTGGTGGTTCATGGAAAGACCCTGAGAGCTACATCCGCTCGGCATGGCGATCAAGCGAATATCAGAACCAGCCCCGCAGCTACATTGGTTTCCGGTGCGTACGCTCGTTAGCCAATACCACAAGCGAAAAGGCCAAACAGACAAATAAAAAGAAATAGTACGCCCTAAGAATGAAGTGCGCCACAACTTCGGCGGAACCACCATCCACTGAGGCACAGTAATATCGAAAATCCGCAAATCGACAATAACAGCAATGACAAAATACAGTAAATTCAATATTATCTACCGCTTACAGAAGTGGTTAGACAGCGTTCCGGGGCAAACGTTTATGAACTATGCCTACAGCTGGGGCGCATCAATCGTGATTTTGGGTACGCTCTTCAAGCTGACCCACTTGCCGGGCGCTAACTTCATGCTGTTCCTCGGCATGGGAACCGAGGTGGTGGTGTTCTTCATTGCCGCTTTCGACCGCCCGTTCGACAAGACCGCCGACGGTATGGAACTGCCCACACATGTTACTGAAGACGATTTCGTGGCCACTGGCAGCACTGCCGCTGTTATCGGCGGTGCACCAGGCATCATCAGCGGCTCTGCCGAAGGGGGTGTCATCGCTGGTGACGCAGACCAGGCTGTGGCGGGCGGCAGTGGCGGAACAACTGTCATCGGCGGCGGTGGCGGAACAATCATCATTGGTGGCGGCGGAGCCAGTGGCGGCGTTGCAGGCATCGATGGCGAGGCCGTCGCAACAGGCGAGGGCGGCTCTGTCAGCCAGACTACTGTTGACACAGAAGCCATTGCAGCCGTTTCGTCGGCCGTTACCACCATGGCGGGCGGCGCAGCAGTATCGCCGGTACCCAATATCAACCCCGAGCTGGAAGAGGCTACCACCAATTATGTGGAAGAGCTGAAGAGTCTCACCGAGATGCTGCACAAGGTGTCGGAACAAAGCGAGCGACTGGCACGCGACAGCGAAGAGATGGAAAACCTCAACCGTACGCTCACCGGCATCTGCAAGATCTACGAGCTGCAGCTTAAAGGTGCCAGTGCACAAATCGGCACCATCGACGAAATCAACGAGCAGACGCGTAAGATGGCCGACCAGATTGCCGAGCTCAACCAGATCTATACCCGCATGATTGAGGCCATGACCGTCAATATGCCACCTCGTCCCTTAAGTTAGGGGGCTACAGGGGTCTGAACAAGCGCAGACTCCATGGATAGAAGTAACAACTAAAAGGGTTTGATAACGCTTGTTCAGACCCCCATCCCCCTAACTTAGGGGGCATAGAAAATGGCAATTAGGAAAAGACCCGTATCTCCACGCCAAAAGATGATCAACCTGATGTATGTCGTCTTGATGGCCATGCTTGCGCTGAACGTCTCGAACGAGGTGCTCAACGGCTTCTCCATCGTGGGCGAGAGCATAGGCCGCACAACAGACAACGCCATCAAGGACAATCTGGCCATCTACGAAGCTTTTGAAGAGCAAATGAAGGCCAACCCCCAAAAGGTGAAGGAATGGTACGATAAAGCCCAGCAGGTGAAACAGATGAGCGACTCGCTCTACAACTTTGCCGCCGAACTCAAGCAAGCCATCGCCATCGAAGCCGACGGTCAGGAAGGCAATCCCGACAACTTGGAGAACCAAGAAGACTTAGAGGCCTCCAACCAAGTGATGCTTGCTCCCGGACGCGGACGTGGCGAAGCACTCAAGCTTGCCATCGACTCCTACCGTGAGCGTATTCTGACCATGATACCCGATACGGCCAAGCGCCGTAACATTGCCAACGACCTTACCACAGAGGTGTCGGCAAAGAAGCGTACGTTAGGAAAGAACTGGCAGGAGACACAGTTTGAGGCCATGCCCGCCATTGCCGCCGTCACCATCCTTTCCAAGCTCCAGAGCGACGTGCGCAACGCAGAGAAGGAGGTGTTGCACACACTGGTGCAGAACATCGACGTCAAGGACATTCGTGTGAACCTGCTCGAAGCCTTTGTCATCCCCAACTCGCAAACCATTGTGCGGGGCGACAAGTTCTCGGCAAAGATTGTGATGGCAGCCGTCGACACCACCCAGGTACCTGAAATCTACATCGGCAATCAGAAAGTAACGCTACGCGACAATGTCTATGAACGTATCTGCGGTGCAACAGGCGACTTCACCCTTGCTGGTTATATCGAGACCGTCAACGGCAATGGCGACAAGATACGCCGCGACTTCTCGCAGAAGTATACTGTTGTAGACCCCAGCGCCACTGTCTCGGCCGACCTGATGAATATGCTCTATGCCGGCTACAACAACCCCATCAGCGTCTCTGTGCCCGGTGTACCCCTGAACAAGATTCAGGCTACGATGAGTGGTGGTGGTACACTTCAGCCCACAGGCCCAGGCAAATATATTGCCCGTCCGTCGAAAGTGGGCGAGAATGTCACCATTACAGTCACCTCAACCAATACCGGCCGACCACAGCAGATGGGACAGTTCACCTTCCGCGTACGAAAGCTGCCCGACCCCACACCCTACATCGCCATGCAAGACGAACATGGCAATCCCACCCGCTACAAAGGCGGCGGTCTGTCTAAACAAGCTATGATAGGCATCGACAACCTGAAAGCAGCTATCGACGACGGCATCCTCGACGTGCCATTCACGGTGGTATCGTTCGAAACCGTCTTCTTCGACAACATGGGTAACGCCGTGCCCATACCCTCTGAAGGCGCCAACTTCTCTGCCCGGCAGAAAGAAACCTTCCGCAAACTGCAACGTAACCGCCGCTTCTACATCTCCCGTGTCACTGTCATTGGCCCCGACCATATTCAGCGCACACTGCAGAATCCTGTGGAGGTCATAGTAAAGTGAAGAGTGAAGAGTGAAGAGTGAAGAATAAAAGTAAAGAGTGAAGAATTTGCTACCGCATATAATAACAATTAGAGATTTATGAATACAAAGAGAATTAGAAATAGTAACAGTGAATGGTGGAAGTTTGGAGTGCTGATGTTATTCTTCACGCTTCACGCTTCACTCTTCACTTCCATGGCCCAGCCCGCAAGGAGCCGCGTACAGCAGGCCACGCAACAGGCCACGCAGCAGAAAAAGCAAAGCTCGTCGTCGAGCATGACACGCCGCATGCAAATCTCCTATCCCGTGGCGCTCGACATGCCCGAGGATGTGGTGTGGCGCCGCGACATCTACCGCGAGCTCGACCTCAACGACGAGGCCAACTCCGGCCTATACTACCCCGTGCAGCCTCAGGGAAAGGAAATGAACCTCTTCACCTACATCTTCAAGCTCGCCCTCAACAACTATATCCCCGTCTACGAATACTCCATTGCCAACGACGGTAACGACGACTTCTCCGAAGGGGCAAAGGTGAAGATGCAGCAGATTCTCGACGACCGCCATATCTTCTACGAAGAGCAAAACGGCAAGCTGCGAGTAGACAACAGCGACATCCCCTCGTCGGAAGTAACGAAGTACTACCTCAAGGAAAGCGCCTACTACGACCAGAGCAACGCCACCTTCCATATCAAGCCACTGGCGCTCTGCCCCATCATGCTCCGCGAAGATGACTTCGGCGGCGAGGCCACACAGTACCCCCTGTTCTGGGTAAGATACTCTGACCTGGAGCCCTTCCTAAGCCGCCAGACCATCATGACGTCGAACCTGAACAATGCCGCCGTCATGTCTATGGACGACTACTTCACGCAGAACAAATACCAGGGCAAGATCTATAAGACGAACAATATGCTGGGCAAGACGCTGGCACAGATTGCTGGCGGCGACACCGCCAAGCTCTCTGCCGAGCAGCAACGTATAGAGGCCGAACTCGAAGCTTTCCGCACGCATATCTTTGGCGACAAGGAGAAGAAAGACTCGCTCGACAGCATTGCCGCTGCCGACCCCAAAGCCATGAAAGCCGCTGCACGGAAAGCCAAGGCAACACGCGCCGGGAAGAGCACCGAGCGCGCTTCACGTAAGCGCAACAACAGCACTTCCTCGGCGGCCAATTCTGGGGCACGCGTCAGTGTTCGCCGCCAGCGGCATTAATGGGCGAACAGGCAACAGCCCACCGCTCTAACATCTTACTTGCGAGAAACATAAATCAAAAAAAAGGATAAAAGGCTGCAAAATGTAGCCTTTTTTTTTGTCAATTGAAAAATAATAGCTAATTTTGCAGCCAATTTTATAGATAGTAGTCAGATTTAGAGTAAAAATGATAGGGATTCATCACACATTCAGCTTTAGGAGAATCATCGTAATCAGCCTGCTGACGGCACTTATGCCTGTTGCCGTCTGGGGGCAGCTGACGTTGGAGCAGTGCCAGCAACTGGCTCACGACAACTACCCGGTAATCAAGCAATACAAATTAGTCAATGCGAGCCGCGACTTGACGGTATCCAATGCCTCGAAAGGCTATCTTCCCCAGGTGCAGCTGGCAGCTACCGCCGTTTACCAGAGTTCGACGACCGAGTTAGAGCAGCAGCCCGGTTCGATGATTAACCCAGCCGACCTGGGCCTGTCCGATTTCCAAAAAGACAAATACAACGCTATGGTCACCGTCAACCAGCTGGTCTACGACGGCGGAGCCATCAAGGCCGCCAAGCGTGTAGCCCGTGCCGAGGCCGCCGTACAGACAGAGCAGCTGAACGTACAGTTGTATGAAATCCGCAATCGTATCAACGAGATCTATTTCGGCATTCTGCTGCTCGACGCCCAGATTCGTCAGTCATCACTGCTGCAAGACGACCTACGCTTGTCTCACAGCAGTGTGAGCGGCATGATGAAGGGCGGTATAGCCAACATGAGCGACCTTGACGCCATCAACGTGGAGATCATCAAGGCTCAGCAGCACGAGAGCAGCCTGCGCAATATCCGCCAGACCTATCTGAACATGCTCTCGCAGTTCATCGGACAAAAGGTGAGCG
>Ga0265298_10006870_pt1 | contig 13961 bp, 13 predicted proteins | sample AusTroGonzalo_MG_3_FD_193486 | JGI IMG/M metagenome (GOLD analysis project Ga0265298, IMG submission 193486) | Bovine rumen microbial communities from tropical cattle in Woodstock, Queensland, Australia - Gonzalo_01 | ecosystem: Host-associated > Mammals > Digestive system > Stomach > Rumen ...
ATCTGGAGCTGGAGAAGACCATGCCGCGCCGCGGTGAGCTGTGCGAGTGCAAGGACGGACGCGGACGCGTGGTCGACCGCAACCTCCTGACGCAGAAAGTCACGATCCAGCTGGAAAACTCCACGCATACCGTGATCTGTCCCGCCTCGGAAGTCTCGGTCGTGTACCTCGACAAATACAAAATGCGCGGCGGCGCGGGGCAGGGGGATGCTGCCAAGCAGAAACCATCCGATTCCGAAGATGTGAAACCGGAGTCCGTCGAGGAGAAGGAATCCAACACTGCGCCTCAACAGCCGCAGAGGCCAGCGCACCAGGACGGACAGAACCGTCCGCACGGACAGCAGCAGCGGAAACAGGGCGACCGCCCCCAGCGTCCCGCGGGCGAACAGCGTCCGCAGAACCGGCCTCAGCAGAACCAACACCACCCACAGCGTCCGCAGCGTCAGGATGGCGGCAATCAGAATGGCGGGAACCGCGACGGCGGCAAGCCGAACAACAACCGTCCACGCCGACCTCAATAAGCACGGACAAAAGTCAGTCATTTGTGACCATTTCAACGCCGCCGGATTGATGTTCGGACGGCGCTCTTTTCGTGCCGGAATTCCTCATGCGCGCGCGAAAGTACGAAAAATGGCCTGAAATCACCTTGAAAATGTATGCATTTTCATATATAGTAATAGGATAGATTTTTTTGCCATTGTCTGCAGAAAGGAGCCGCACGAACATGCTTGCCAAACGTATTATCCCCTGTCTGGACGTGAACAACGGACGCGTCGTGAAGGGAGTGCATTTCGTGGGACTCGTGGACGCGGGCGATCCCGTGGCCGCCGCCGTGGAATACAACCGGCAGGGCGCCGACGAGCTCGTTTTCCTGGACATCACCGCCAGCAGCGACGCCCGCGCCAGCGTGGTCGACGTGATCGCGAAGACCGCCGACCAGGTGTTCATCCCGTTGACCGTGGGCGGCGGCATCCGTACCGCCGACGACATCCGCCTGATGCTGAAATCCGGCGCGGACAAGGTCTCCCTGAACACAGCCGCGGTGCTGAATCCCGACCTCATCAAGGCCGGATCCGACCGTTTCGGCGCGCAGTGCATCGTGCTGGCGATCGACGCCCGGCGCGTTCCCGGCGAAAACCGCTGGGAAGTCTACACGCACGGCGGACGCCGTCCGACCGGGATCGACGCGCTCGAATGGGCCGTGCGGGGCGTTGAACTCGGCGCGGGCGAGATCCTGCTCACGAGCATGGACACCGACGGCACGAAGGCCGGATACGACTGCGAGCTGACCGCCGCGGTCGCGGACGCCGTGCCGGTGCCCGTCATCGCGTCCGGCGGGGCGGGCGACCTGGACGACCTCGCCGAAGTCATCGAAAAGGGCCGCGCGGACGCCGTGCTCGCCGCCAGCATCTTCCATTTCGGGACGTACACCGTGGGCGACGCGAAACGCTTTCTCGCGGAGCGCGGCATCCCGGTCAGAATCTGAACATTTTCAACACAACCTGGAGAATATAACACCATGTCGAACGATCTTGCCGCCCGCAGCCTGGCCTACCATGCGAATCCGCAGCCTGGCAAACTGAAGATACTGCCCTCGAAACCCTGCACCACGCAGGACGACCTCTCGCTGGCGTACACGCCCGGCGTCGCCGTCCCCTGCGTCGAAATCCACGACCACCCGGAGAAGATCTGGGAGTACACCGGCCGCGGCAACACCGTGGCGGTGGTCAGCGACGGCACTGCCGTGCTCGGACTCGGCAACATCGGCCCCGAGGCCGGACTTCCCGTCATGGAGGGAAAATCCGTCCTCTTCAAGCGTTTCGCGGACATCGACGCCGTCGCGCTCTGCATCGGCGGCGTGTTCAAGGAGGACGGCCGCACCGACCCGGACAAGGTGATCGAGACCGTCGCCCGCCTGGAGCCCTCGTTCGGCGGCATCAACCTCGAAGACATCGGCGCGCCCGCGTGCTTCGCCATCGAGCCCGCCCTGAAGAAGGCCATGAAAATCCCGGTCTTCCACGACGACCAGCACGGCACCGCGATCATTTCGCTCGCAGGCATCCTGAACGCCCTGCGCGTGGTCGGCAAGAAGATCGGCGACTGCCGGTTCGTGATGAACGGCGCCGGAGCCGCCGGGATCGCCTGTGCGGAATACTATGTGTCCGCGGGCGCCGACCGTTCCAAGTTCATTCTCTGCGACTCCAAGGGCGTGATCCACGACGGCCGCACCGACCTCAATCCGCAGAAACAGCGGTTCGCCGCCCACACGGACGCCCGCACGCTCGCCGACGCGATTAAGGGCGCGGACGTCTTCGTCGGCGTCTCCGTACCGAAGGCCCTGACTGGCGACATGGTCCGCACGATGGCGCCCGGCGCGGTCGTGTTCGCCATGGCGAATCCCACGCCCGAAATCTTCCCGGACGAAGCGCTGGCCGCCGGCGCGGCGGTGGCGGGCACGGGGCGTTCCGACTACAGCAACCAGGTAAACAACGTGCTCGGCTTCCCCGGCATTTTCCGCGGCGCGCTCGACACCCGCGCTTCCGACATCAACGAGGCGATGAAGCTGGCGGCGTCCCGCGCGCTGGCCGACATCGTGGCGGAACCCATGCCCGAAGACATCCGGCAGCTGCTCTCCGCCGCATATCCGGAAGAGGCCGCGAAAGGCATTTTCGAGGGCGAGATCCCGCTGAAGGCGTCGTTCGTGATCCCGAAGCCTTTCGATCCGCGCGTCGTGCCCCGCGTGGCGCGCATGGTCGCCGAAGCCGCCATGGCGTCCGGCGTGGCGCAGATCAGGATCGACGACCTCGACGCCTACGAACGCGACGTGGCCGCCCGTATCGCCCGCAACAGCAAACAGTGACAATCGGAGGTGCTTATCATGGCATTGGTCATTCATTCCATTCCCGAGCTTCAGCAGTGGTCCCGCGACGCGCACAAGAACGGCAAGACCGTCGGCCTCGTGCCGACGATGGGGTTCCTGCATGACGGCCATCTTTCCCTGATCGACGCAGCCCGCGCGAACGGCGCAAACGCTGTGGTCATTTCCATCTTCGTGAACCCGATCCAGTTCGGCCCGAACGAGGATTTCGCGAAGTATCCGCGTGATTTCGAGCGCGACCGCGCACTCTGCGAAGCCCGGAACGTGGATGTGATCTTTGCGCCCGGCGTCGAGGACATGTACCCCGAACCGCTGACCTGCCATGTCTATGAAAACACCATTTCCAAAAACCTCTGCGGCAAATCCCGTCCGATCCATTTCGAAGGCGTGACCACGGTCGTTTCGAAGCTCTTCAACGCCGCCATGCCGGATCTGGCGGTGTTCGGGCAGAAGGACGCCCAGCAGGCGGCGATCATCCGCCGCATGGTCCGCGACCTGAATTTCCCGATCAGAATCATCACCGCGCCCATCGTGCGCGAGGCGGACGGCCTTGCCATGAGCTCGCGCAACAAATACCTTTCCGAGGACGAACATCGCCGCGCGCTTGCGATCTCGAGCAGCCTTTTCCGTGCGCAGAAGACGTTCGCCGCGCAGCCCGGCATCTCCGCCGCAAAGCTGATCGCCGACATCCGCGCGGAGATCTCGGCTGCGGGCGGCCTGGTGGAATACGTGGAGCTGACCGATTCCGACACGATGCTCCCGGCTGTCGCGCTCGAACCCGGCAAATCGTTTACGATCGCGGTCGCCGCGAAGTTCGGCACGACCCGCCTGATCGACAACATCCAGCTCTGAGAAGCGGACCAACCCTGCACGGCAGACAAAGGACGGAACAGTTATGGCAGACGGCGTGAAACACGAGCATTGGGGCAGTTCTTTCGGATTCGTCATGGCGGCGGTTGGATCCGCCATCGGACTTGGCAACGTGTGGCGTTTCCCCTTCATCACGGGGGAAAACGGCGGCGGCGCATTCGTCCTGATCTACCTCCTCTGCATCGCGCTGGTCGGCCTGCCAGTGATGCTGGCGGAACTCGCCATCGGACGCGCCTCCCAGGGCGATCCGATCAAGGCGTTCCAGTATTTCGCGATCCGCTCGCCGCGCCTGCCGAAAGTCGCATCCGGGTTTGGCCTCGGACTTGCCGCCGCGCTGGCGTCGTCCGGCAACTACGGCATGGCCGTGCTGCTGGTGATCCTGAGCATCCTGATCTACCATTACGGCTGGTCCACGGTCGGATTCTCCTGCACGCTGGTGGCGGGCCTGATCCTTTCCTACTATGCGATCATCGGCGGCTGGATCTTCCTCTACGCCTGGAAATCGTTTGCGCACGAGCTGGTTTTCGCCTCGCCGGAAGAAGCCGGGGCGTACCTCGGCAGCGTGTCGTCCAACGGCTGGCTGTCGTCCGGCCTGACCCTGGCGTTCATGTTCGCGTCGGCCGCGATCTGCTGGTTCGGCGTGAAGAAGGGCATCGAACAGGTGTCGAAGATCATGATGCCGCTGCTTTTCGTGCTTGTGCTTGTGCTGGTGGTGCGCAGCGTGACGCTCCCCGGCGCGTCCAGGGGTGTGGATTTCTTCCTGAAGCCGGACTTCAGCAAGATCAACAGTTCGAGTGTGCTGGACGCCCTCGGACACGCGTTCTATTCGCTGAGCCTTGGCATGGCCATCCTCATCACCTACGGCAGCTACCTGAGCAAGAAACGCAACATCCTGAAATCCTCGCTCTGGATCGTCTTCTTCGACACGCTCATCGCGCTGCTCGCCGGACTCGCCATCTTCCCCGCGCTTTTCGCCCAGGGCGGCAACCCCGCGCAGGGGCCCGCGCTCGTGTTCAACACCCTGCCGATCACGTTCGAGTCCATCCCCGGCGGCCTCGGCTGGCTCTGGAACGGCCTGTTCTTCCTGCTTCTGGCGATCGCCGCGCTGACCAGCGGCCTGAGCCTGCAGGAGGCGGTCGTGTCCAGTTTCATGCAGAACCTGAAGCTGTCGCGCCGCGCCTCCGTCCTGCTCTCGACCGCACTGATCACCGGATTCGGGTGCGTGATATCGTTCAGCGTGAACGACTGGACGAATCTTCCCTCCCTGCATCGTCTGCTCACGGGGCTTTTCGGCAGTGTGAAGGGCAGCCTTTTCGACCTGATCGACTATGTCGCCAGCAACTGGATCCTGCTCCTGAACGGCCTTGCGGCGGCATTCTACGCAGGCTGGGTCTGGGGTACCAACGGCGCCGCCCGCGAACTCTACCGCACCGGAGCCGACCTGGGCGGGCTTTCCAAAATCCAGAAGTTCAACCGCACGCGTCTCCCGGTCATTTCCTGGTCCGTGTTCATCCGTTTCATCTCGCCCGTGCTGATCTTCGTGACATTCCTGTCCGCCGCCGGATTCTTCCAGAAGGCGCAGAAACCGCAGCCTGCCGCGGAAGAACCTGCCGCCGTGCAGCGGGAGCAGGGAACGGAAGCGCCGGCGCAGGACGCTGTTCCTGCGGTGGAGTCTCCCGCCGTGGAACCCGCGCCGTTCCACCGCATGAAGGGGACCGCCTGGCGTCCCGAACAATGGTGGAATCCGAGTGACGGCACCGGATTCGCGTTTTCGGCGAACATCCGGTTTGCGACGGTTCCCGAGGCCCCGGTCCCCGTGCTTTCCGTGTGGGACGAATTCGACCTCTCCTTCTCGCCGGACTATCCCGTGGCCTTCACGGTCGACGGCAGCTCGTATGCCGTCGCGCGGCCCGCCGGCGACGAGGCATTTTTCCCCGCGAACCAATGGGTGAAGCTCAGCGTTTCGTGGGATCCTGCGAAGAAACGTCTGCTGGTCAGCCGCAACGGCAAGCTGTGTCCGGTGAAAAAACTTGCTTCCGCGCCGGAATCCGCCGCGTCCGGGACGGTTTTTGACATTTTCTGTGACCGGCTGTATCCGCATGCGCTGGAGATGGAGCAGGCGGAGCGGATTTCCGGGCAGGGGCTCTGATTTTCCGCTGTTCTTCCGTTTTTTTCCGGTTGTCCGCTTGAAAACATGCGGAACCGGTGGTATAGTTTCCTGTCAAAACACAACCATAATGAAGGAGTTGATCTTATGAAACTGAAACATCTTCTCATGTTCGCCGCATCCGCCGTTCTGTCCGCTGTCGCATTTGCCGGCTGCAACTGCGACGGGAATTCCTGTGCCGACGATGCGCCCGCGAAGGCCGCCTCGTCCGCGACGAAACCGCTGGTGGTGTACTGGACCTGGTCCGAGACGCACAACACCAAGGTCGTCGCGGAAATGCTCCAGGAAAAGACAGGCGCCGATATCAAGTTGATCGAAATGGTCACTCCGTACCCGACCGATTTCGGCAGCGTCATGCAGCTCGGCCAGCGCGATCTGGCGCAGCCGAAGGCTCCGGCCATCAAGGAGATGGACCTCGATCTCTCCAAGTACGATCCGATCTACGTCGGCACCCCGATCTGGTTCTCCACGTATGCGCCGCCGGTCCGCACGTTCCTCCAGTCCTATGACTTCAAGGGCAAGACCGTCGCTCTGTTCTGCACGCATGGACAGGGCAATCCGGCCACGTTCAAATACCTTTCCGATGCGAAGGCCGCTGTTCCGGAAATCGATTATTTCTCCGAAGTCTTTGCGTTCAAGGGAACCGAAGCGAAGAACGCCGGACCCGCCCTCGACGCCTGGATTGAAAAAGTCTCCGCGAAGTAAGCCCAGACCGAATCCTTTTTTGAAAACCATAAGGCGGACCGGACTGTTCTCCGGCTCGCCTTTTTTTCTTTCCCAACGCACCACCTGAAAGGAAAACGAACCATGCACGTACTCCTGCTCAACGGCAGTCCGAACGCCGACGGCTGCACCTTCACCGCCCTTTCCGAGATCGCCGCTACGCTCAAGACGGAAAACATCACCTCGGAAATCTTCCAGCTCGGGAAAAAGCCTGTCCGCGGCTGCGTCGCCTGCGGAGTCTGCGGGGAACGCGGCGAATGCGCGTTTCAGGACGATGTCCTGCCCGCGCTCGTCGAGGCGGTCAAACGTTCCGACGGCATCGTGATCGGATCGCCCGTTTATTACGCGGGGCCGAACGGCGCACTCTGCGCCCTGCTGGACCGCCTGTTCTTCTCCGCCGGTTCGTTCCTGAAGTTCAAGCCGGGTGCGGCGGTGGTCAGCTGCCGGCGCGGCGGCGCGAGCGCATCGTTTGACCGCCTGAACAAATATTTCACGATCAACCAGATGCCGGTCGTTTCCTCGCAGTACTGGAACTCTGTCCACGGATTTACGCCGGACGATGTGCGCAAGGATGCCGAGGGGCTTCAGACCATGCGCACGCTCGCGCACAACATGGCGCGGATGCTCCGCATGGAGGCCGCCATGCCGAAGCGCACGGACGAAGAGGAACATCTTTGGACGAGCTTCCACGACGGGAAATGACCGTTTGACGGATCGAAGCGAAGTGGAATCCCGGCCTCCCGCATGAAAGCATTGAACGACCTGACATACGGCGCGGATTGCGCTTTCCGCGGCGTGGGGATCTTCTTCTCGCGCCCGCGTCTGTGGCCGTATGCCCTGCCGCCGCTGCTGGTCGTGCTGGCGCTGTATGCCGGGATTCTCTCCGCGATCATTTTCTGGGCCGCTCCCTGGTTCCGGGAATGGCTTGCGGGTGTTTCCTTTCCCGGCTGGCTGTCGTGGCTTCAAACGGCGCTGGACTGGTGCATGTCGTTTTTCTTCTGGATCGTCATCCCGCTTGTCCTGCTCTATTTCCTCGGGACTTTTTACGAGATGTTCGGAAACATGCTGTTCGACATCCTGGTCGACGCGTTCGAGAAGGAAGCATTTCCCGAGCATCCCGGCGCAGACCAGACCTACGGCAGGGCCCTCTGCCTTACTGCGGGGTTTGTCCTGCTGACGATCGGATCTTATTTCGTTTATTTCCTGCTGTTCTGGATCCCCGTCGTCGGATTCCTGTTCCGCGGCGCCATCTGCGGTCGGTCCTACCTTCACGACAGTGCCGTCCGGCAGGGATTCCATGTGTCTGTTTTAAGGAAACATGTCGCACGGAACCGCATGACCGTGCTGGGGTTCGGCATTATTGCGCGTTTCCTGGAAGCGATCCCCTTTTTGATCCCGGGACTGGTGATCGGCGGTTCGATCCTGTACCATACCAGGCTTCTGAAAGACAATCCCCCGCGGAAGCAGGAAAAACTTACATAAAAAAAACGCCGGACGATCCGGCGCGGGAAACAAAGGGGAAGACGGGATGTGTCATTCCGAAACGGTGACGAAAGTCTCTTCCGCGCGGGGCGGGAATTCGCCGTCCTTCAGCTTGAGGATCTTTCCCTTGTCGGAATAGCATATCGGACAATTTCCCTCCAGCTCGTGCAGGGAGAGGTGTCCGCAGACCGGGCAGAGATAGAAGTCCCTGGGTTCCGCTTCCGCATCGGGCGCGATCAGCCGTTCGATTTCACGGTCGGATTCCAACACCTTGTTTGTGATTTCGAGCGCGATCAGGACTTCCCGGAGCGTCTTTTCGGGATCGGCTTTCGCGAGGATCGTCTTGTATTCGTCGACAGGCGGGAGAACGATCATCCGCGGGTTCATCTCGATGGAATAGGAGTCCGTTGAGCTTTTATCCATTTTGTATTTTTTCAGGAGGATATTGATGATCGTTTCATGGCGGTCGGCGAGGATCTGCTGGGAGTTGGCGAGCGCGAGGAGGATATCCTTGTCATTGGATTCCGCCGCCGAGGATCTGCACCGTTCGACGCATGCGGCGAGTTCCGCCTGCGTCTTCTGCATGAGCCGGAGCGTTTCGGGGTCGATGGAGCGTTTTGTCTTTTGGGGTTTCCCGCAGGCGCAGAGGCAGAGGACCATACAGCAGACGGCAATCAGGAACGCCGTGAAAGAAGCATATTTTTTCATAAAAAATCGGACTCCCGGAAAATGAGCTTGACGGATGGAACAAGAATCATCTTGCAACAAAACGTTAATAAAGATACATCTTTTTTTTGTAAAGTCAACAGGAAAACAATATTTTCCCGTTTTTTTTAATGCCGTCGGGGGAATTTATCTCAGTCCTTCCTGTTTGCATTTGCGAACGGGATATGCTATATTAGGCATATTGTTTTCCCTGAATCCGACTGCTGCTTCAAACACCGTTTCAGAAAGGCTGTCCCCATGTCCGGAATCATTTCGTCTTTTGCCAGAAAAGGCATCTCCTTCCTGTTTGCCCTCGGCTTGTCCGCCGGTCTTCTGTCCTGCGTTTCCTCCGTGGAGGAGTCGAAATCGGAAGGCATGGCATTCGTGTCCGGCATGGGGCTGGGCTGGAATCTCGGCAACACGTTCGACTCCCTGCCGAACGGCGGCCGGACGGGCGGCCTGGAAACGGAGACGTCCTGGGGCAATCCCCGCACGACGCGGAAGCTGATCAAGTTCATCAAAGAACAGGGGTTTGACACGATCCGCATCCCGGTGACGTGGGGTCCGCACATGGGTGCCGCGCCGGAATACACGATCGATCCTGCGTGGATGTCTCGCGTGGAGGAGGTCGTGGACTGGGCATTGTCGGAAAAGATGTACGTCATCATCAATCTGCACCATGAAAAAAACTGGCTGGAAAAGGCTTCGAAGGACTACGACGGAACCATGACGCAGTTCCGCGCCGCATGGCGGCAGATCGCCGCCCGGTTCCGCGAACGCACCGACCACCTGATCTTCGAGTCGATGAACGAGATCGATTTCCAGGATCTTCCGATCGAGGAGAACGGCGCGCTCGTGAACCGGATCAACGGCGAGTTCGTGAGCCTGGTCCGCGCATCCGGCGGGGCGAATCCGAAACGCTGGCTCCTTCTGCCGGGGATCGGCGCCGACCTCGACAAGGCATGCGACCATCTGGTCCTTCCCGACGATCCGCGCTGCATCGTATCCGTGCATTATTATCTGCCGCCGCAGTTCGCCATCGCGACGCCCGGCACGTCCTGGGGCTACCAGAACACCTGGGGGACTGCCGAGGACCACGCGACCATGGCCGCCAACTTCGCAAAGCTGAAGAGCCTTTACCTGGACAAGGGCATTCCCGTCATCATCGGCGAGTACGGCTGCCTGCTGCGGAACAAGGACCGCGCGAGCCGCATCGACTATTTCCGCTCCATCGTGAGCCTGTCGCGCGAAAACGGTATCTGCCCGGTCTTCTGGGACAACGGGGAGGAGCTCGACCGCCGGGCGTATGTCTGGCGCCAGGTCGGCATCCTGCCCGCCCTGACCGGGAATTGAAAGGACGGAGCGCAGATGAAGATCGTCCCCGCCGTTTTTGAACGTCATGCCCCGGGTATCCTGGACCTGCTGAACGACGCGATCCTGCACACGACCTGGGTGTACGACTGCGACCCGCACCCGGAATCGTTCATGCGGGAGTATTTCGCCGAACATGCGCCGGACCGTTATCCGGTTTTCGCGGCGGAATCCGATGACGGGGCGTTTCTCGGTTTTGTTTCCTGCGGCCCGTACCGGCATTATCAGGGATATCTGCACGCGGCGGAACTGTCCGTCTACGTCGTGCCGTCCGCGCGCGGGACCGGCGTCGGGACAGCGCTGATGGCCCGTCTGGAGAAAGCCTGCCGCGGTCTCGGCATTCACACGCTCATCGGCGTGATCGACTCGGAGAATCTGCCGAGCATCGCACTGCACCGGAAATGCGGATATGAGCTGGCGGGGACCGTCCGCGAGGCCGGCCGGAAATTCGGCCGCTGGCTTACCATCGTGTATTACCAGAAAATCCTCTGACTCTTCCGGGGGATGTTCAGAGGTCCGTCAGCCGGGCCGCCTTCACGAACGCACGGCAGAGCGCGGGGCTCTCCAATCGGTCCGCAGGCGTTTTGACCCCGGAATTCACATCTACCGCATAAGGCCGGACGCGTTCAATGGCGCGTGCGACGTTGGCAGGCGTCAGGCCGCCCGCGAGGATGACGGGGACGGGGGACTCCTGTACGAACCGGGCGGCACGGTTCCAATTCCCGACAAGCCCGGTCCCGCCGACCTGTCCGGTTTTCTCGTTGAACGAGTCGATCAGGTAGGCGTCGATGAACGGGGCGAAGTCGGCGTATTCGAAGAAGGTGTCCTGCGGTTCAGGATGGACCGCGCGCACGATCCTGGCGCATGGGGGCAGGGCGTCGCGGATCTCCGAGACTTCCTCCGGCGTCGTTTCTCCGTGGAGCTGGATGTTGTAGACGGCCGCGGCTTCGGCGAGATCGAGGATGTCCTCCGGTTTGGAGAAATGCGTGACCAGCCACGGCTGGACGAACGGGGGCAGGGAGCGGACGAGACGCCGTGCCGTGCATGCGAGGATGAAGTCCGGCGAAGGATGGACCTGTCCGACCAGAAAGCCGATGGCGTCCGGCGAAGCGGAAAGCGCCGCCGCCAGATCCGTTTCATTCCTGATTCCGCAGATTTTGATCCTCATAGGACAGATATTTCAGCTGAAAAGAAGCTCGACTCCGCGCAACGTGAGGTCGTCCCCGCCGTCCGTCATGCCGGCGAGTTCCGGCGCGCGGAGGAAAAACGCGCGGTCGCCGCCGCACGCATAAACGGCGGGTCGGCAGCCCAGGAACTTTTCCAGGCGGGCGAGGAATCCCGCCACGGCATCGACGGCCGCCGTATCGGTCCCCATGCGGATCGCGTCGGCGGTGTTTGTGCCGGGGTAGGGCGGGAGCGTGGACGAGAGCTCGACGAGGGGCAGTTTCGAGGTGTAGAGGTTGAGAGCGCGTCTGGCGAGGATCCGACCGGGGAAGATCGCGCCGCCGAGGAAGCGCTTCTGCGCGTCGACGACCTCCGCGGTGATGCAGGTGCCGAAATCAAGCGAAACTGCCGGGAGAACGGCCTTTGCGGCCAGGTAAACGGCATTTGCGACGCGGTCCTGTCCGAGCGCGGGGGCATCGACGAGAGAGAAATCCACGAATCCCGATGCGGCTTCCGGCGTTGCAAAGCGCACGCCGCACGCCTTCAATGCGTCCATTTTCTCCGTCACGACACATGCGGCAGCCGTTTCCTTGCTGTCCGGCAGCGAAGCCGGCCCGAACTCCGCCGTCGGTACGGTGCGGAGCGTGCGCCCGCCGTCGGAACCGGCGGCGAGGATCTGGGTGTGGGTGTTTCCGATGTTCAGAAAACAACGCATGAAAGCGTCCCTCCGGAAAAAGAAAAAGGCCCCGCCGAAGCGGGACCGTGAACGAGGCGGATCAACCGCCGCCGAGTGTCTGGATGATGGTGATCAGAGGACTGAACAGTGCGATGACGATACCGCCGACGATGACGGCCAGGAAGACGATCATCAACGGTTCGATCATGGATGTCAATGCGCTGACGGCGTTGTCGACTTCTTCGTCATAGGTGTCGGCGATCTTTTCCAGCATGTCGGGGAGCTTGCCTGTTTCCTCGCCGACCTCGATCATACTGATGACCATGTCGGGGAAGATCTTGGTGGCCTGAAGCGGGGGCGCCATGGGTTCGCCTTCCTTCACGGCGTCGTGGACCTGCTGGACTGCCTGGGAGACAAGCTCGTTGCCTGCCGTGTCGCGGACGATCTGGAGCGCGTTCAGGACGGGGACGCCGGAACCCATGAGGGTACCGAGCGTGCGGGAGAACTTGGAGATCGCGTTGCGGGAGATGAGCAGTCCGATGATGGGCGCGTTGTAGATGCCCTTGTCGAAGTAGAATCGCCCCTTTTCCGTTTTGAGGATGAATTTCAGGGCGATGATGAGGACGACCACGATGACGATGGCAACGATGATGTTGTCCTGCAGCCACCGGCTGACGCCCATGACGAACTGCGTAATGGCGGGCAGCTGCGCGCCGTCGAGCATTTCCTTGAACATGACCTCGAATTTCGGGACGATGAAGATCATGAGGAAGATGGTGATGCCGATGGCGATGCTGAGCACGATGGCCGGGTAGACCATGGCGGATTTGACTTTGCCGGCGATCTTTGCGGCCTTTTCGCGGAAGCCTGCCAGACGGGACAGGATCAGTTCGAGCTTACCGGCTGCTTCGCCGGCACGGATCATGTTCAGATAGAGTTTATCGAACGATTTCGGATGCTGCGCGAGGGCTTCGGAGAAGGTGGAACCGCCTTCGACCGAGGTGGCGACCTTGCCGAGAACGGTCTTCACGGCGGGGTTTTTCGCCTGTCTTTCGAGCGTCCTGAGCGAGCGGATGAGCGGGAGGCCGGCGTCAAGCAGGATGGCGAGCTGACGTGTGAACACGGTCAGGTCCTTGCCCTTGATGACCATGGGGCCGAGGCTGATGGTGATGTTTTTTGCCGCGACCGGGCCTTTCGCTTTTTCCTTTTTCCCTTTGGCCGCCTTGGCGAGCAGTTTGATGGAGGTGGGGAACATCCCCTGTTCTTTCAGGAACGCTGCGACGGCTTCTTCGCTTGCGGCTTCGTGCTGTCCCTTCTGCTCCTTACCGGATGCATCCATCGCGGTGTATTGGAAGATCGGCATTTTATGAACTCCAGGTTAGGTGGATGATGAATCGTGAACTTGAATCAGATGTTGGTTCCGGCAAGCGTCTGGACGATGCCCTCGGGATCCTGTGCCTTCGTGATGACTTCGCCGTAGGAGACCATGCCCTTCTTGTAAAGCTCGACGAGGTGGGAGTCGAGGGTGTTCATGCCGTACTTCGCGCCGGTCTGGATGTCCGATGTGATGCGGAACGTCTTGCCGTCGCGGATCAGCGCCTGGATGGAGGGCGTGGAGATCATGATTTCGAAAGCGGCGACGCGGCCGGGCTTGTCGATGCGGGGCAGGAGCACCTGGGAGATGACGGCGACGAGGCCGGCGGCGAGCTGCGTGCGGATCTGCGGCTGCTGGTTGGTCGGGAAGGCGTCGACGATACGGTCGACGGTGGGCGCTGCGCCAGTGGTGTGCAGCGTGCCGAAGACCAGGTGTCCGGTTTCAGCCGCGGTCACGGCGGCTTCGATGGTGACCAGGTCGCGCAATTCGCCGACGAGGATGATGTCGGGGTCCTGGCGGAGGGCGCGGCGGAGAAGCTCGGGACGTCGGC
>Ga0265298_10006871_pt1 | contig 13960 bp, 8 predicted proteins | sample AusTroGonzalo_MG_3_FD_193486 | JGI IMG/M metagenome (GOLD analysis project Ga0265298, IMG submission 193486) | Bovine rumen microbial communities from tropical cattle in Woodstock, Queensland, Australia - Gonzalo_01 | ecosystem: Host-associated > Mammals > Digestive system > Stomach > Rumen ...
TTGGGTATTATCTCCTTCACCAGCAGGTCAAGGAAGAAAAACTCATTGTTTCTGCCAGAGGAGGAGGGCGCTCTAAACAAAGAAAATATCAAAACATCAAAAATGATGTTTCTCTTGATTCTCCTGCATATTTTTAATCATTTTTGATATGTTGACTTGATTTTATTTGATTCCGTGCTATATTGTATGTCATCACGAAAGGGCATCCCATGAACACGGAACAGGCATTAAATGAAATCGGAGAACGCCTCAAACGGTATCGGCTGAACCGGAATCTCTCCCAAAAGGAGATTGCGGAACGCGCCGGGATCGGTTTGGCTTCAGTGGCACGGCTGGAAGACGGAAAAGGTTCCACCTTGGCAAACTTTATCCGTGTTCTGACCGCGCTTGACGCATTGGATTCATTGGATGCATTTCTGCCCATGCCTTCAATCAGTCCGATTCAGTTGGCGAAACTCCATGGCAAGGAACGCCGGAAAGCATCAAAGAAATCATGAACTTAACAACCCTGGCCAATGTATTTATCTGGGACTCATTCGTCGGAACAGTCGCATGGGCTTCGGACATGCATGTCGCCTTTTTTGAATATTCTGATAATATCAAAAAGCAGAATCTGGAACTGTCTCCGCTGATGATGCCGCTCGCCGGACGTCAGGTTTACAGTTTTCCAGCACTTTCCGAGGAGACGTATCAGGGATTGCCCGGACTCCTTGCCGACTCCCTGCCGGATTATTTCGGCAATGCGGTCATCAACGCTTATCTGCGGGCACATAGGCGTCGTGAAAACTCGTTCGATCCGGTCGAAAAGCTCTGCTATATCGGGAAACGGGGCATGGGCGCGCTGGAATTCAAGCCCGCGCTGTCACGGGTGCGGAAATCGCAGAAAGTCGATGTCAACGCGCTTTCGCTTCTGGCTGCGGAGATCATGCAAAAACGCGAATCGTTCAAAGTCTCCCTGGACGATAAAACCGCGTTTCACGACATCCTGCAGGTCGGGTCATCGGCAGGGGGCGCACGTCCCAAAGCCGTGATTGCGTGGAATCCCAAGACGAATGAAGTCTTTTCCGGTCAGGTCGATGCTCCGGAGGGATGCGACTACTGGCTTTTGAAGTTCGATGTGCTGAAGGATGGGAAATCCTACGGTCGTATCGAGTATGCGTATTGCCTCATGGCGAAGGCAGCCGGGATCCAAATGAGCGAATGCCGTTTGCTGGAAGACCACGATTGCGCTCACTTCATGTCCAAACGCTTTGACCGGGTGAACGGGAAAAAACTCCACATGCAGACCCTCTGCGCGATGCGGCACATGGATTATAACAATCCCGTGGCGAATTCCTATGAGCAGGCTTTCGACACGATGGAAAAGCTGAAACTGCTTCCCGGCGAAAAGGCCCAGCTGTTCCGTCGAATGGTCTTCAACGCGGTCGTCCGTAATCATGATGACCACACGAAAAACATCACGTTCCTCATGACACCGGATGGCGTCTGGCACCTCGCACCCGCCTACGATATGGCGTGGGCGTACAAGCCCGGCTCAAAATGGACGGGACAGCACCAGATGTCCATCAACGGGAAACGCGACGGCTTCACCTCCGAAGACTTGATCGCAGTGGCAAAACATTTTGACATTGTCAGGCCGCAGGAAATCATCAACGAGGTCTGCGAGGCCGCACTCGCATTTGGCGACTTTGCCAAAGAGGCCGGAGTCCCCGGCACTATCGTAAAGCAGATGATGCCGGAATTCAGGACTTATCTGAATAAAACGCATTGAGGTTACCGCCGAATCCTGGAAGGACCGGAAAGGGCTGGCAGGGCGCACATCCCAAGGAATTGCAACCCGGCCCTTTTTTCGCTGTCAGAGAGCCATTCTGACGGCATTATCATCCCACCGCGATCTCGACGGCTTTGCCGCAAAATGCGACGCCGTATTTGAGGATGGACGACAGATTCCGTTTGTTCAGGATGGCGTCATAGTGCTTGCTGTTGATTTGCTTCAAGGCTTCTCCGGCGAGTTTTTTCAGCTGGGCCGGTGTACACTTTTTTGCCGCCTTGAGCTCGATCAGGATTCCCGGCAGTTTGTCGTTTCCGGGTTTCGGCGACAGGCACAGATCGTACCGACCTTCTCCGGCTTCAAGGTTGGAGGTGACCTCGAAGCGGTTATCCATGACCGCGCAGAGACCAAGCACGAGCCCGTGATAAAAGGTTTCATGCGCCGTGTCAAACGAGCTCACGGAGACAAGAAGAAGGTTCCGCAGAGCGCCTTCGAGCATGGACGTGTCGCCGGAATAGAGGGCTTCCTGAATCGCAATCGCCGTGGACTGAGGGATGACGGCGTTCAGCTTTTGCAGGATTTCCTTGTTGTAGACAAACGTGATCTCCTTGTTTGGCAGGGACAGTTCGCAGATAAAACTCCCGTTGAATGCCTGCTCGGACTTTACGATCTTCAAATACCCTGCCACCAGCAGAAAACTGAAAATTGAGGAAGGATTGTCGTGGATTTGAGGATAAATCACGCTCGTGTCAATGTAGGAACTGATGTTTTTTCCCTGAATCAAGAGATTCAGCTTCTCGTACACGTTGTTGTCCGCGGTCGCCAATATCTCCCCGACCACGGAATTGCTGCCGGTCGATTGCCAGTATGCGCGAGGTTGACACTCGTTACCGAAATAGTTGACGACCGACCACGGATTGAAGATGTCGGTGTTGCCGAAGCGATAGCCGTCGTACCATTCGCATATTTCCGGATACTTGTCTTCGGCCTGATAATACTTCGCCATAGCCTTGACTTCCTCATGCGTGAAGCCGAAGTATTCGCTGTATCGGTTTTCAAGGATCGTGTTGATCTTCGGGTTGTTCAGGCCGCTGAAAATGCTTTCCTTGGCGACCTTGAGAATCCCGGTCAAAAAACCGAATGACAGATGGCTGTTGTCCTTGAATCCGCCGGAGAAGAGGTTCCGCATGAAGTGGATGATGGAATCGTAGAATCCCCGCACATAGCCCTGATGGATGGGGGTGTCGTATTCGTCCACGATGATGATCGGCGCGATCTCGTAATGCTTGTGGAGCAGTTCGGAAAGCAATGCAAACGATGCTTCGATCTCCGCTGTGTTCGCTTCACCGTCCAGGATCGTCTTCAAGTTCTTTTTGTCGTAGCTGTTCAGTTTGGGACTTTCCAGCAGTTCCAGGTGACGTTCAAATTCATGCTGAAGGAGATTGCGGATGTTAGCGTATGTGTCTTCCCACGTCAGGCATTTCACGTCCTTGAACGAGACGAAAATCACGGGATATTTTCCCTGATAGTCCTGATATTTCTTCCCGCATTTCCAGATGTTGCGGTTCCTGAAGTACACGGAGGTGTCCTTGTCACTGAGCTCAAAAAAAGTGCGGAGCATGTCCATGTTGAGCGTCTTGCCGAATCTTCGAGGACGAGTGAAAAGCGAGACCAGCGGACGTTCATCCAATATGTCTCGGATCAGCAGCGTTTTGTCGACGTAATAGTATTCCGTGGAGGCAAGGCGATAATCCGAGACGCCAATGGGGATCGGAAGCCTGGTTTGAACGTCATGATTCTGGTATGCTCCAGTTCGGACACGACGGTCAACGGGCTTTTCCGTGTCAACAGGTATCTGCCAGGAGCGTCCTTTCTTCACCGCACCTCGAATCATTCCATCTTTGCAAAGTTTACTCACGCGCCGTTCCGTCAGATTCCAGCGTTCTGCCATCGTGCGAGTCGTTTCCATTTTCTTCATAGCCACCTCCGATCATCCGGTTGTTGATACAACTATACACCCTATGCGGAACAATGTCAAGCTGTTTTTGACATTATTCCGAAAGAAAGTTCAATATTGTTCCGAAACATTGTTCCGTTTCCGATACAAATCACGCTTTCAGGATCGCGTCATGAAGATTCGTCGGAAGCACTGTTATCCGCCAACGCAGTTCACTTTTGCCGAACTGAACAAGTATGGAGTCAATGCTGTCCGCGGACCACGCCGAGTTCCCGAACCCCTGCAGAAAGCACTTGAAGCAAAGACCAAGAAAAAAGTTCTCATCTTAAACGCACCTCAAAACGAACTCAACTAACGCTCTTTTGACATTGTGATGGCAAACAATCAAAAAAAGTGTTAATTTCTTTCAAAACGAGTTGGATTTTCCCGGAGTTCGGTGTATATTTTGCTTTAGAAATCAAACAATCTAAAGCCAAAAGGAATACAGCCATGAAAAAACAACTGATAGGAGTCCTGCTTATGACCGCCGTCGCGCTTTCCGCCGCAGATTTCAAACTCACAAAAGGCCAGACGATCCGCGCTGCCGCATCGAATGAAGAAGCCGAGACCGTACGGATCGCGCTTGATCTGCTGAAACGCGACACGGCGAACGTGCTGGATGCGAAGCTCGAAATCGTACAGAATGGCGATGCGGATATTGTTGTTGGTACCGCCGGGTCTACTCTGCTCAAACCGTATTTCGACAGCGGCAAGCTCAAAAAGGACGTCCGCAAAGAGGCGTTCCAGCTCGCCGTCGTGAACGAAAACGGACGTGCCCGTCTGCTCATCGCCGGTTCGGACAAACGCGGCGCGGCCTACGGCATCGTGGAGCTGACCCGGATGCTCGGCGTCTCCCCGTACGAATGGTGGGCGGACGTGACTCCGGAGAAACGCGATTCCTTCACGCTGCCGGAGACTTTTACGGACTCGGAGGCTCCCTCGGTCGAATATCGCGGCATCTTTATCAACGACGAGGACTGGGGATTCACGCCGTGGGCGGCACGCACATTCGAGCCGGAGGCGGCGGAACTGGTCGATCCCGAGATCGCGAAGAAAACGCCGCAGATGCTTGCGGTCGGCCCGAGGACCCATGCCAAAGTCTTTGAACTGCTGCTCCGCCTGAAAGCGAATACATTCTGGCCCGCCATGCACGGCTGCACCATCCCGTTCTATATGGTGAAAGGTAACGCCGAGGTCGCCGACAAGTACGGCATCATCATCGGCACGTCCCATTGCGAACCGATGAACTGCAACGTGAACGGTGAATGGCGCGTGCGCGGCAAGGGCGAATACAACTACATCTCGAACAAGGACAACGTGCTGAAGTTCTTTGAAGACCGCCTGTCCGAGATCGGGCAGTTCGAGAACATCTACACCATCGGCATGCGCGGCGTGCACGACGGCCGCATGAACGGCGCGACCACGCTTGACGAACAGCGCGAAGCCCTCACGAAAGTCATCGCCGACCAGCGCGCCATCATCGAGAAGAAATCAGGCAAGAAAGCCGACCAGGTCCCGCAGATATTCGTCCCGTACAAGGAAGTGCTGGACGTCTACCGCACCGGCCTGAAGGTCCCGGAAGACGTGACGCTGATGTGGTGCGACGACAATCGCGGCTACCTGCTGCACCTCTCCGACGAGGAGGAGATCAAGCGTCCCGGCGGCGCTGGCGTGTACTACCACGTGTCCTACTGGGGCGTCCCGCAGAATTACCTGTGGCTGGCGACCAACCACCCCGGTCTGCTCTACCGCGAAATGAAGCGCGCGTACGACTGCGGCGCGAAGAAGATCTGGATTCTGAACGTCGGCGACATCAAGCCGCAGGAAATGCACATGGAGCTGTTCCTGGACATGGCGTGGGACATCGGCAAGGTCGAGAAGACGGGCGTTCAGGACTACCTCGAAGCGTGGTGCGCACGCACGTTCGGCGCGGACGCCGCGAAGGAAGCCGCGTCCATCCTGACCGAGCTTTACCGCATCTCCTGGATCCGCAAGGCGGAATTCATGTGCACGAAGGCCAACGATCCGGGGCCGGATTATAAGAATCAGGACGGTCCCGACTTCTCCGAACGCGAGGCGCTGGAGATGATCGCGGACTACGACGCGCTCGAAAAACGCACGATCGAACTTGGAAAGAAGATTCCCGTCGACCGCAAATCCGCCTGGTTCGAGATCGTCGAGTACCAGGTACGCGGTTCCGCCGGACTCGCCCGCAAGCACCTGTACGGCATGTTCGCGAAATCCGGCCTGCGTCCCTGGGCGGACGTCCACGAACAGCACCAACTGGTTCAGGCGCTGACCGCGCAGTTCGACACCATCGAGGACGGCAAGTGGCAGCGCATGCAGTACGGCCTACCGTGCGGACAGAAAGTCTTCGACGACATCAAGGAACCGTGGAGCCCGTCGCCGCGTTCGCAGGTCTTTGCCGCCGACCGCATGAAGAACCTTGCCGCGTATATCGACGGCCTCGACGCCGAGGACGCCAAGCTTGTACCCGCGTTCGGGATGGGCTACCGCAACCGAGCCGCGATCATTCCGGGCGAAAAGACCGTTTCCTACAAATTCACACTCAAGGACGCCGGAAAGACCGCGTTCCGCGTGAACATGATCCCGACGCACCCCGTGACCAACGACAAGCTCCGCTACGAGATCATTCTGGACGGAAAAGTCGTCACCACGCCGAACATCCACGCGAAGGACTTCAGCGGCGACTGGTCGAAGAACGTGCTCCGCAGTCAGGCCGCCGCGCTCTATACGGCGGACGAACTCGCCGCCGGAGAACACACTCTTTCCATTAGGCCGATTGATGAGGAAGTCCTTCTCGACACCATCGAGATTACCCAGCCGAAAGGCAAGTGATACCCGGAAACAACGGTTCCACTTCATAGGTTTTTCCATGAGATCAATCAAAAATCTCCTCCTCGCGGGAATGGCGGTCTCGGCGGCCGCCATCCTCTCCGTTTTCTTCGCTTCCTGTACGTGCTGTGAGGTGAAGCCGAACAAGAAGCTCCCCGAAATCACGAAAGACAACTTCGGCGGGTATCTGCTCGTCTACTTCCGCGAACACGATCACGACATCTTTTTCGCGCTCAGCCGCGACGGCTACAACTTCACGGCTGTCAACGACGGCAAATGCGCCATCAAGGGCATCGACCTCGCCGAACAGAAGGGTATCCGCGATCCGCACATCTACCGCGGTCCGGACGGCTTCTACATGACGCTGACCGACCTGCATATCTATGCGAAGCAGGAAGGTCTCCGCGACACCGACTGGCAGCGCGACGGCGCGAAGTACGGCTGGGGCAACAACCGCAGCATCATCCTCATGAAGTCGAAAGACCTCGTCAACTGGACCAGCTCCCGGTTCGATGTCGCCGCCGCATTCCCGCAGCTCGGCGATATCCGCTGTGCATGGGCTCCCCAGACCTATTTCGATCCCGAGGCGAACAGGCTTTTCGTCTACCTCACCATCGGCATCGTCGGCAAACCGAACCAGCTCTACTATTCCTACACCGACGACGATTTCACCAAGCTCGCGACCGAACCGAAGCTCCTCGGATTCGATCCGCCGATGGACCACACCTACATCGACGGCGACATCTCCCTCGTGAACGGGACCTACCATCTTTTCACCTCGGACAACGGCATCAAGCACGCCGAATCGAAGCATCTCCTCGACGGCTACAAGTATGTCAGCAACGAGAACTGCGCGAAGGTCGGCGGCGGAGTGGAAGCGCCGACCCTCTGGCGGCGGTTCGGCACGGACAAGTATGTCCTGATGTACGACAACTTCTCCCAGCCGAACGAAATGGCGTTCAGCGAAACCACCGATTTCCGCACGTTCCGGAATCTTGACCGCTTCAACAAGGGCGAAATGAAGGCTCTGAACTTCAGCGGAGCCAAGCACGGCGCGGTGATCTGGCTGACCAGGGACGAGATCGAAGCCTTTGCAAAACACTGGAACCTTGAAAACTTCTGAGGAGCGACAACAATGAACCTTCCGACCTTTAAAATCCTTGCTGTTTCCGCATTCTGTCTTGCGGCATCGCTCACCGCATCGGCACAGATCGATATGCCGGGTCTGCGCCGCCTCAACTCTCCGCAAATCAACCCGGACGGAACCGTCACGTTCCGGCTGTATGCGCCTCAGGCAAAGGAAGTGCAGATTCGCGGCGATTTCCAGAAGAAAGACGTGAAGCGCGGCGACCGCACGTTTCCCGAGCCGTTCAATCAGCCGATGAAGAAAAGCGATGACGGCACATGGGAGTTCCAGTCCGGCGCAGTCCCGCCTGAGATGTATTCGTACATCTTCATCGTGGACGGCGTAAACGTCCCCGACCCGTCCAACGCGTTCAGCATCCATGAAAACAACATCGTCTCCAGCCGCTTCATCGTCTCGAAGGAAAAGGGCGACGCGGGCTGGCTTTACAGCATCCACGATGTCCCGCACGGCAGCGTCTCCAAGGTCTGGTACAACAGCCCGGCGCAGGGCATCGACCGCCGTGCGACCGTGTACACGCCGCCGGGATACGATCCCGCCGACACCTCGAAACGCTACCCCGTCATGTATCTCTGCCACGGCGGAGGTCAGAACGAGGAGAAATGGCAGGCCGAGGGCCGCACGTGCCAGATACTCGACAATCTCATCGCGTCCGGCAAGGCCAAGCCCATGATCGTGGTCATGCCGAACGGCAACGCAGGTCAGTTCGCGGCTCCGAACGAAGGACCCGTCGACGGCAAACGTCCGCAGCAGCCCCGCATGCGTCAGACCAAGGATGCAAACCCGCTTATCTTCCCCGACCTCATCGCCTTCATCGACTCCGCCTACCGCACCATCCCGGATAAAAACGGACGCGCCATGTGCGGCCTCTCCATGGGCGGCTACCAGACGTTCTATTACACGATGGAGCATCCGGAGACGTTCGGCTGGATCGGACTCTTCTCGCCCGGCGCATTACCGGACTGGGGCGATCCGACGCCCGCCGTGGAGCAGTACCGGAAAAGCGAGGAGATCATGAACGGTCTGAAAAAAGTGTTCGACGCCAAACCGTCGCTCTATTGGGTCGGCATCGGCATATACGACGGACACCGGGAAGACATCCGCGGGCTGAAACAGCTCCTTGAAGAGGAAAAGTATCCGTTCTTCTACATGGAATCTGACGGAGCCCACGAATGGAAAGCCTGGCGCATCCACCTCGCCGACTTCGCGCAAAAAATCTTCCAGTAACCTCATCAAACAAAAAGAATCGGAGTTAAAATGAAACACCTCTTTTCAAAGGCTCTGCCTGCCGCAGTAATCCTCGCAATCGCTTCTTTCGCAGGTGCACAGGAACGGTCCATTACCATCGACACAAGCAAGACCACGATCAAGACCAGCCCTCTGCTGTATGGCATCTTTTTCGAGGAGATTAACCGCGCGGGCGAAGGCGGCATCTATGCCGAAATGATCCAGAACCGTTCGTTTGAGGACAAAAGCCGTGTGGACGAGGTCCGCGACACGCCGCTTGCATGGGGTTCGGGAAATGCCGAGGCAAAGCTCGACCGTTCGCAGCCGCTGAACAAGAACAATCCGACCTCGCTCAAGGTGAAGACGCAGGCGGGCGGATTTGTCAGCAACGGCGGATTCGTGCGTGACTTTACCGCCGACAAGACCGGGAATCTCGCTGTTACGGGCGGAGATTCCTACGATCTGACATTCTACGCGAAAACGGGCACGAAAACTGATCTGAAGATCACGCTTGAAGACGCCTCTGGAACGCTCGCATCGGCATCCGTCTCCATCGACGGCGATGCTTGGAAACAGTATTCCGTCACGCTCAAACCGACCAAGACTTCCCGCGAATCTGTCTTAAAAATCGCCACGGATGCTCCTGCCGAATTCAGCCTCGACATGGTGTCGCTCTTCCCGCAGAAGACGTGGAAGGGCCGCAAGAACGGTCTGCGTCCGGACCTGATGGAACGCCTTGCGGCGATGAAGCCAGCGTTCGTGCGGTTCCCCGGCGGATGTTTTGTAGAAGGCCGCGGCATTGAGAACCGTGCGATCTGGAAGAATTCGATTGGCCCCGTGGAGGAACGCATCAACCAGTACAACAATAACTGGGGATACAACTGCTCGAACGGGCTTGGCTACCACGAATACCTCCAGATGTGCGAGGACCTCGGCGCAGAGCCGCTGTTCGTCATCAACTGCGGCATTGGCCACGACCTGCGCAACGGCATGTACAACGTCCCGATGGACCAGATGGGGCCGTTCGTGCAGGACGCGCTGGACGCCATCGAGTACGCCAACGGCGACGTCACGACCAAATGGGGTGCGGAACGCGCGAAGAACGGACATCCCACACCGTTCAATCTGAAATACATGGAGATCGGCAACGAGAACGGCGGCGCGGAGTACGTCGAACGCTACGCCCTGATCCACAAGGCGATCAAGGCGAAATATCCCGAAATGAACTTGATCGCGAATCAGGTCACGCACGGATTCCGCAACGAGATCATCGACCCGCACATGTACGCCTCGCCCGGCCGTTTCTTCAGCGGGTATTTCACCTACGACGGATACGACCGCACGGAGCCGAAGATCTATTTCGGCGAATACGCGGTCACAGAGGGCTCCGGGCGCGGCAATCTGATCGCCGCCGTGGCCGAATCCGCGTTCATGACCGGGCTGGAACGCAACAGCGACATCGTCCTCATGAGCTCCTACGCGCCGCTCTTCATCCGCACGGGCTGGCAGGCGTGGAACCCGAACGCCATTGTGTTCGACCAGAGCCGCAGCTACGGCACGCCGTCCTACTGGGCGCAGGTCATGTTCGCAAACAACCGTCCCGACAAGCTTCTCGCCATTGAGGTGGACAACGGCCCCTCCGAGCTCGCCCCCGTTCGCGGGAAGATCGGATTCGGCACCTACCGCACCCAGGTGGAATACAAGGACATCAAGGTCGTGAAGGACGGTGTGACGCTGTGCGAGCCCGACCTCAAGAACCTTGACGGCTGGAACCGGATCAACGGCACGTGGGTCGCGGAAGACGGCGTGCTGAAGCAGACTTCCGGCACGGCCAACACGCTCATCACCTACGGCGACCCGGACTGGAGCGATTACACGCTCACGCTCAAGGCCCGCAAGACCGGCGGCTCCGAGGGGTTCCTGATCTCCTTCGGCGTGAAGGACCGCGAACAGCGCCGCTGGAACCTCGGCGGCTGGACCAACTCGTCCCACGCGGTCGAGGCAGACGATTTCGGCGAGGAGCACCTCAACGGCGAGATCGAGACCGGCCGCTGGTACGACATCAAGATCGAGCTGAAGGGCACAACGATCAAGCTGTATTTGGACGGTAAGCTGATGAAAACGCAGGAGAAGCTTCAGGTCAACAATCTGGCCGTAGACGCCGGGATCGACGAAGCGAATGGTGAGGTCGTGCTGAAGTTCGTTAACGGCAACGAAACCCCGACGACCTACACGGTGAACTCCGGCAAAGCCTCGGTCGGCACAGTGAATACTCTCACGCTCACCGGTAGCAATACATCCGCGGAAAATTCTTATGAAACGCCGGAAAACATTGCGCCGAAAGCCCGTTCGATTCAAGTTGACAAGGCCAGCTTCCAGTACACCTTCCCGGCATACTCCGTCAACATCCTCCGCTGGAAAAAGTGAGCGACAGGTTGTGATAGAGAAATAACCGGAATTTCCGCTGTCTCGCATCAATCAGGGAGAAGAATGGGGAGTGATTGAATTCAGTCGCAAAGCAGTGACAATCCGTGGCCGACTTCATTAGGGTAAGTAACGCATCTTTTGAATGTAAAAGACATATTATTCTACGTTATTTCTACGTTAATATCTTTTTGGGCTTGAAATAAAGACTCAACAATGATATTATAAAAGCGTTAATAACTCGTCGAACATTCAATCCTAAGATTAATCCTTACCGAGATAGAGCCATGAACAAACTTTCTATTCTTCTGACCGCCGTATTATGCTGTACCGGATTCACGTGTTTTGCGGATGCCCAGCCAAAGGGATTTCCGTATCCCAGCATGAATTCACCGAAATCTGTCGGCTTTGTCCCTGTGGATTACGTCAAACTAACTGGCGGACATCTCGCCGAGATACAGGACGTCAACAACCATTATATCGCGTACACGGTCAAACCGGATCGCATGCTTGAACCATTCCGCATTCAGGCGCATCTACCGAAGAAAGCGGATCGCTACGATGGCTGGGAAGACGGTGATCTGTCCGGACATGCAATGGGGCATTACCTCTCCTCGCTTGCTTATGTCTACAGGATTACTGGGAATCCGCAGGCAAAGAAGCAGATGGACTATATCGTCGATGAACTCGCGAAAATGCAGGCTGCCGATCCGGATGGTTATGTTCTTCCTGTTCGCAAGGAAGCGTTCACACTCCTCAAGGAGAATAAAGTTGAATCGAAACCGTTCAATCTGAATGGGCTCTGGGCTCCGTTTTACACACTGCACAAGGTCATGGCGGGGCTTCGCGACATTTATTATGCCACAGGAAACCGGAAGGCCCTTGACGTGGAACGGAAGCTCGGCGATTTTGTTATCTCCGTTGTTTCTCCGCTCACGGAGGAAAACACTCAGAAAATGCTTCATTGCGAATTTGGCGGCATGAACGAAGTCATGGCGGACCTGACTGCGGATACCGGAGACAAAAAATATCTTGATTGTGCGATCAACAGGTTTTATCACAAGGAACTTATGGACCCGCTCAGCCGGAAGGAAGACCATCTGACGGGAATGCACGTCAACACGATGCTTCCCGAATTCCTCGGCATAGCGAGAATTTATGAACTGACCGGAGAAAAGAAGTATCGGGACATTGTTACGTTCTTTTTTGACCGCGTGGTGAATCATCGAACTTATGTGACCGGGGGCCAGGGAGACAACGAGCACTTCTTTGAAATCGGAGACGAGGCGAACCATCTTTTCAGCACGACAACGGAATCCTGCAATTGCTACAACATGCTGAAACTGGCAAAAATCATGTTCGAATGGAAACCCGACGCTTCGATCATGGACTTTGCCGAACGTGCCACACTGAACCATGTGGTCTCCGTGATTCGTCATGACCGGGAAGGCGCATACGGCTATTTCCAACCGCTCGGATCTGTCGCGGAAAAATGTTTCTCCTCTTCAGAACATGTCTGGACTTGCTGTGTAGGAACCGGCATGGAGAACCCCGGTCGCTATGGTGAACTTGTTGCCGGAGGCAGAAAAGGCGAACTGTACCTGAATCAGTTCTGGGATGCTGATGTTTCTTTGGATGCCTACCAGTTCCGCAATGTTACCGGGAACTGGCCTCCGCCGCAGAACATTGAGGATGATATGAACTCGCGTCCTGTCCGTTTTCTGTCCGTCTCCGGCGGATTTCCTTACTCAAACGAGATTAAAGTCAAGATTGCCGCCGACGAACGTTTTTCCCCGGAATTCACGCTGAAGATTCGCAAGCCGTATTGGAGTCAGACAGTTTCTCTCAAGGTCAACGACAAAGATGTTCCTGCGGATGCGGGTGACGACGGCTATATTGCCGTCAACCGGAAATGGAATCGCGATGACATCCTCACCGTATCCTTCGATTTCCGGCTTCGTGCTGTTCCAACATCAGACAAACCTGGCGATCCTGTCTGCATCATGTATGGTCCGTTTGTTCTCGCAGGTATCGTTCCGCCCGATCCGACAAACCTTGGAGCCCGTGTCTGGCGCGCTGACATCATGCGCATCCTTCAATCAGCCGGTCAAACATACGAAACAGCTCCGATTATGGTTGCGGACAGCATAGATGACCTTCTCGCGAATCTTGTTCCCACAGAGGCCTTTGCTCAATTCAAAAGCAGGGGACTCGTTTATCCAAAGGACCTGGAATTCCGACCGTTGATGGACGTGATGGACGAACACTATGCCGTTTTTTTCAAACGATTCTCAAAAAACGAATGGGAAACGGATGAGCAACCTGAGGTGAGTCGTGTTCGTATTGAGGCAGGTGTCAGCAAACGTCTGCTTGCCGAGATTAACCCCGGATTCGTGGAGTCCGAAAAGAAACATGGTCTCGAAGCCGGAAAATCGGAAACCAGGACACGCGAAAACGAAATCCGATGCCGTTTTGCTCCCGCAGGCGCTTCGTTCCGTTATACATTGCACGATCTTCCTGTCGGGAAACCTCTTGTTATGGT
>Ga0265298_10006872_pt1 | contig 13960 bp, 10 predicted proteins | sample AusTroGonzalo_MG_3_FD_193486 | JGI IMG/M metagenome (GOLD analysis project Ga0265298, IMG submission 193486) | Bovine rumen microbial communities from tropical cattle in Woodstock, Queensland, Australia - Gonzalo_01 | ecosystem: Host-associated > Mammals > Digestive system > Stomach > Rumen ...
CCGCCCATGTAGCGGACAGTCATCTTACCGGTGTTGTTTCGACCACCGGTAGAACGCTTACCGTAAACGAGAGACTTCTCTGGCACGGATGCAGTAATATCCTCGAACGTGCCAATAATCTTGTGTCTTTGACCCGGAGTTACGGGCTTTAATTTACGTACTGCCATTTCTATTAATCAATATTGCTATAAAAATCAATTTCCTCACCCTCTTTCAGAGTGACAATAGCCTTCTTGAAGGCATTCTTCTGTCCCTTAACGAGGCCAGCCTTCGTATAGCGCTGACTACGTTTGCCAGCATAACGAATGGTATTCACGTCCTCAACAGTAACGTTGTAGAGTGACTCAACCTCTTTCTTGATTTCAACCTTGTTGGCCTCGGGACGGACAACGAAGCCGTAGCGATTGGGCTGCTTCTCCGTAATCTTGGTCATCTTCTCAGTGACCAGGGGTTTTATAATAATTGCCATAATCTAAAATCTCCTTTTACTTGTTTAAGATTCCGTCGATGGCCTCCAGTGACTTTTCAGTAATAACGAGTACGTCAGCGTCAAGCACTTTGTAAGTATTAACGTTGGCAGCCTCAATCACCTGAGCCTTCTGCAGGTTGCGAGCCGACAAATATACATTTTTGTTTGCTTCTGGCAAAACGAAGAGCAATTTCTTGCCGTCGACCTTAAGATTCTTAGCAATATTTACGAATTCCTTTGTTCTGGGAGCCTCGAAAGCGAAGTCCTCAACAACCAATATTGCATTATCCTGAGCCTTGTAAGACAGAGCTGACTTACGAGCAAGCTGCTTAACCTTCTTATTAAGTTTGAAGCTATAGTCACGAGGAGTGGGACCGAACACGCGAGCACCACCACGCAACAAAGGCGAATTGATATCACCATGACGAGCGCCACCGCCACCTTTCTGGCGACCAAGCTTACGAGTTGATCCAGAAATTTCGCTACGCTCCTTAGACTTAGCGTTACCCTGACGCTGGTTGGCCATATACTGCTTAACGTCCAGATAGATGACGTGGTCATTAGGCTCAACACCAAAGATAGCCTCATTCAGAGTTACCTTTCTACCGGTCTCCTGACCGTTGATATTTAATACACTAACTTCCATCTCTTACTTCTCGATTAAAACAGTTGAACCATTACATCCAGCGCAGCTACCCTTCACAAGCAGAAGGTTGTGCTCGGGAATCACCTTTAATACTTTCAAGTTCTGCGTGGTCACGCGGTCGCCACCCATGTGGCCACCCATGCGCATTCCCTTAAACACTTTTGCGGGATAAGAACAAGCACCGATAGAACCTGGCTTGCGCAAACGATCGTCCTGACCATGAGTACTCTGGCCTACGCCACCAAAACCATGACGCTTCACAACGCCCTGGAAGCCTTTACCTTTAGAAGTACCTACAACATCTACGAACTCTGCATCAGCGAAAAGCTCTACGGTGAGGGTATCACCAAGGTTGTAGTCCTCTTCAAACTTGAACTCGGCCAAGTGGGCCTTCGGAGTTGTGCCGGCCTTCTTGAACACACCCATCATGGGCTTAGTAGTGTTCTTTTCCTTTGCCTCGCCAAAACCAAGCTGGACAGCCTTATAGCCATCCTTCTCAACTGTCTTGACCTGGGTCACAACGCAAGGACCAACTTCGATAACAGTGCACGGTACATTCTTACCGTCGGCACTGAAAACGGATGTCATTCCGATTTTTCTTCCTAATAATCCTGGCATTTCAGTTTAAAATTTAAAATAAATAAGTTATAAATAAAATTGTTAATCATTCACGTTTTTAAGTGTCATTTTGCCTTTTTCAAACACCCATACACACACGAAAAGAAGAAACAGCCCACTCCTACCTTTTGGAGTCACAAACTGCTCTTTTTCAGTGTATTGTTAGCATTCAGCCAGCGCAATATCCACTTTTGCGGGTGCAAAGGTACACATTATTATTGAATAATCCTATACATATATCCTACAAAATAACATTATTTAATATTTTTTATAAAAACAAACATACCAATATATCCGTTCAAGTCACACCTGATTTAACAAATTAATCTTCAAATTATAAAGCCAAGTAAATGGCTTTGGTCCAATAAACACCGCAAACACCAAAAAGAAAAAAGGCACTTTTCTCAGCAAATCGATTTGTATTTGGGACACAAGCCCACAATGACACTTTGAGCCAAAAATACGCAAGCCTCCACCCTAATACATAAGTAACTAAATTCAAAAAAATGGCTTTTAATATCAAAAACAATAAAAAGAAAGGTATTTCAAGAAAGCCTAATGAAAAAAAAATCCCGAAATCGAATATCGATTACGGGATTCTCTATAGTTGAATAAAGTAATTACTATACCTTAATCTCAACCTCAACACCACTAGGAAGTTCAAGCTTCATCAGAGCATCAACAGTCTTAGCTGTTGAACTGTAGATATCAATCAGACGCTTATAATCTGACAACTGGAACTGCTCACGGCTCTTCTTGTTTACGAAAGTAGAGCGGTTAACGGTGTAGATACGCTTGTGAGTGGGAAGGGGAATAGGACCGCTGATAACTGCGCCAGTAGCCTTCACAGCCTTCACAATCTTCTCTGCTGACTTGTCCACGAGCTTGTGGTCGTAGCTCTTCAGCTTGATACGAATTTTCTGACTCATTGTCTTTTTACTATTTAAATATGAATTATTAAGTGGGTGCTGCTAAAGAGTCATTTGCTCAGCAGCACCCTTTATTTACTTATACGAGGTCTGCACGACCCTTAACTTCCTCAAGCACAGTCTTAGCGATAGCACTTGACAGAGGAGCGTGGTGATCATATTCCATTGAGCTGGTAGCACGACCAGAGGTAATGGTACGTAGAGCGGTTACATAACCGAACATCTCTGACAGGGGCACCTGAGCCTTCACGACACGAGCGCCACTGCGAGCCTCTTCCATACCTTCCACCTGACCACGACGCTTGTTCAAGTCACCAATCACGTCACCCATGTTCTCTTCAGGAGTAACTACCTCAAGTTTCATCACAGGCTCCATCAGCACAGGCTTAGCTTTTGCACAAGCCTCCTTATATGCCATCTGAGCTGCAATTTCGAATGAGAGCTGGTCAGAGTCAACGGGGTGGAAACCACCATCGACAACAACCACCTTCAGTGAGTCAACGGGATAACCACCGAGGATACCATTCTTCATAGCAGCCTCGAATCCCTTCTGGATAGAGGGGATGAACTCCTTGGGAATGTTACCGCCCTTCACCTCGTTTACAAACTGCAGACCACCATTGGTTTTAACATCATAGTCGGGATCAACAGGACCTACCTTAACAAGCATCTTAGCGTACTTACCGCGACCACCAGACTGTTTCTTGTAAACCTCTTCAATCTCAACCTCCTTGGTGATTGCCTCCTTGTAGTTAACCTGAGGCTTACCCTGATTACACTCAACCTTGAACTCACGCTTCAGTCGGTCGATGATGATATCAAGGTGAAGCTCACCCATACCAGAGATAATAGTCTGACCACTCTGCTCATCAGTACGTACAGTGAAGGTAGGATCCTCTTCGGCCAACTTAGCCAGACCGTTGTCCAACTTAGCGATGTCAGCCTGAGACTTAGGCTCAACAGCAATAGAGATCACGGTGTCGGGGAAAGTCATAGACTCCAGCACGATGGGCTTCTCCTCGTCACAAAGGGTATCACCAGTGCGGATATCCTTAAAACCAACACCTGCGCCGATATCACCTGCGTCGATTGACTCCATAGGAATCTCCTTGTTAGAGTTCATCTGGAACAGACGGCTGATACGCTCCTTCTTGCCCGAACGGGGGTTATATACGTAAGAACCGGCCTTCACGCTACCAGAGTAAACACGGAAGAACACCAGACGACCCATATACGGATCAGTTGCAATCTTAAATGCGAGAGCAGAAGTTGCCTCATCCTCGCTAGGCTTACGACCTTCCTCTTCCTCAGTGTTGGGGTTGATACCAATCACGGCCTCTGTGTCCAGAGGTGAGGGCAGGAATGCACAAACATAGTCGAGCAAAGGCTGAACGCCCTTGTTCTTGTATGAAGAACCAAGCAGCATAGGAGTGCAAGCCATTGAGATGGTACCCTTACGGATAGCAGCGATAATCTCTTCCTCAGTGATTGAGTTGGGATCATCAAAGTACTTCTCCATCAAAGCCTCGTCAAACTCAGCAGCGGACTCAAGCAGTTTGTTACGCCACTCGTCACACTCTGCAGCCAAATCAGCAGGGATCTCCTCAACATCATACTCAGCACCCATGGTCTCATCGTGCCATAGGATAGCTTTCATCTTGATCAAGTCAACCAGACCCTTGAAGTTCTCCTCAGCACCGATGGGCACCTGAATTACAACGGGGTTAGCACCCAAGATGTCCTTCATCTGCTGAACGGTCTCGAAGAAGTCAGCACCAGAACGGTCCATCTTGTTCACATAACCAATACGGGGTACGTTGTACTTGTCAGCCTGACGCCACACAGTTTCAGACTGGGGCTGAACGCCATCGGCAGCAGAATAAGTTGCCACAGCGCCATCAAGCACACGAAGCGAACGCTCTACCTCTGCGGTAAAGTCCACGTGTCCCGGAGTATCGATCAAGTTGATCTTGTAGTTATTGTTGTTCCACTTCCAATTGCAGGTGGTAGCAGCAGAAGTAATAGTAATACCGCGCTCCTGCTCCTGAGCCATCCAGTCCATGGTAGCAGCGCCATCGTGCACCTCACCAATCTTGTGGGTCTTACCTGTATAGAACAGGATACGCTCCGAAGTGGTGGTCTTACCGGCATCGATATGAGCCATGATACCGATATTACGGGTCAAATGCAAATCTTGTTTTGCCATTGTTTCCTTTTTTACCTGTTAACCTTATTACCTTTAATTAGAAGCGGAAGTGAGCAAATGCACGGTTAGCCTCAGCCATACGATGCATATCTTCCTTGCGCTTGAACGCACCACCCTGGTTATTGAAGGCATCCATGATTTCGGCAGCCAACTTATCAGCCATTGACTTGCCACTGCGCTTACGAGCAAAGGCAATCATGTTCTTCATTGAGATACTCTCCTTACGGTCAGGACGAATCTCAGTAGGAACCTGGAAGGTAGCACCACCGATACGGCGGCTTTTCACCTCCACAAGGGGAGTGATATTATCCAGAGCCTGCTTCCAAATCTCCAGGGGAGCTTTCTCTGCATCCTTCATCTTGTCCTTTACAATCTCCAGAGAGTTGTAGAAAATCTCATATGATTTCGACTTCTTTCCATCGAACATCAAATGATTCACGAACTTTGAGACCTTCTGGTCATTGAACACGGGATCCGGCAGGATCACACGCTTCTTTGGTTTTGCTTTTCTCATTGTTTTGATTTGAATGATTTTGTCTGCTAGGGCTGTTCTTTGTCTGTTCTTCAACGTCCACACTCGGACATTTACTCAACCTTTTTAAGATTCACCAGCAAAACGGTTTTCTTTTTCTTTCTTTAATTCGGCTACTTAACCATCACCGGTTAATTACTTCTTAGCCTTAGGACGCTTAGCTCCGTACTTAGAACGGCGCTGAGTGCGATTTGCAACACCGGCAGTATCAAGAGTACCACGAACAATGTGATAACGTACACCGGGAAGATCCTTTACACGACCGCCACGAACCAGCACGATGCTGTGCTCCTGCAAGTTATGTCCCTCTCCGGGAATGTAACTGTTGACTTCCTTCTGGTTAGTCAAACGAACACGGGCTACCTTACGCATAGCCGAATTAGGCTTCTTAGGAGTGGTCGTATAGACACGTACACAGACGCCACGACGCTGAGGACAGTTATCCAAAGCAGGCGACTTTGACTTGTCGACGATTTCCTTTCTGCCTTTGCGAACCAATTGTGAAATTGTAGGCATAATTAATTTTTTGTTTTTTGTTTATTATATATATTATTGTGTAAATTCACGCATATAGTATGCCCTCGCCACTTACGGAGACATTTCGGGCTGCAAAGGTACACATTTTATTTTAATCCACCTAATTCATAGAAAGAGAAAAACCTTATACATTGCTAATTTTAACAAAGTATAAGGTTTTTAACACAATTAAACCTTCATTCGTCAACAAATGGTTCCATTACAGGCAAAAAGCCATGGACCAAAATTACTAATCATTGTTCTAACTCAAGAGGTATTAAGCTTCACCTTTACCTGTTCCGAAAGGTGCAACGGTACGAGGTTCCTGCTGAGACTCAGGCATCTTGATGGGACCAAACTGACGCTCATAGCGCATGATGTTCTCCTGAAGAGCACTCAGCAGGCGCTTTGCATGTTCTGGGGCCAAGATGACACGACTACGCACCTGAGCCTTTGGCAGCCCTGGGAGCATACGAGCGAAGTCAACAATAAACTCGCTTGATGAATGGGTAATAATTGCGAAGTTAGCGTATTCGCCTTGAGCCTTATCTGGCGTTAATTCTATCTGCAGACCTTGCTGCTTCTTTTCGTTTTCGTTCATTTCAGTTTTATGTTTTTTAGTTAAAAAGCCGAAAGTAGAACACTTTCGGCTTTTCTATTAAGGATTAAATTAATTAGTTCTCTTCGAGCACTGCTTCTCCAGCGAAGTCTAGTACATTCTTACGATTCGCCTGCATGCGCTCGTACTCTTCCTTAGAACCAACAATAATCTTCTCGAACTCGCGAAGACCAGTACCGGCAGGAATCAGGTGACCGCAGATAACGTTCTCCTTCATGCCTTCCAGGAAGTCCTGCTTTCCACGTATTGCAGCCTCGTTCAAGACTTTAGTAGTCTCCTGGAACGATGCAGCCGACATGAACGACTTGGTTTGCAATGCGGCACGAGTGATACCCTGCAGAATCTGGGTTGACGTAGCGGGCACAGCATCACGCACCTGAACAGTCTTCAAGTCGCGGCGTTTCAAAGAAGTATTCTCATCACGCAGACGGCGAGCCGTCACAATCTGACCAGCCTTAAGGTTCTCAGAGTCACCAGCGTCGGTAACGACCTTCTTACCCCAGATACGATCGTTCTCCTCTGCGAAGTCGAGTTTATCGACAATCTCTTGCTCAAGGAATGAGGTATCACCAGGATCATTGATCTGTACCTTACGCATCATCTGACGAACGATAATCTCGAAATGTTTATCATTAATCTTAATACCCTGCAAACGATACACGTCCTGAACCTCATTCACGATATACTCCTGAACAGCAGTGGGACCCTTGATGGCGAGAATATCACTCGGAGTGATAGCACCATCTGACAGAGGTGTACCTGCACGAACGGCATCATGCTCCTGCACTAGGATCTGCTTTGACAGAGAAACGAGGTACTTGCGCTGGTCGCCAGCCTTAGAGGTTACGATAATCTCACGGTTACCACGCTTTACCTTACCCATAGTCACCTCACCGTCAATCTCTGATACAACAGCAGGATTAGATGGGTTACGAGCCTCAAATAACTCGGTAACACGAGGCAGACCGGCAGTAATATCACCACCCTTGGCAGCTGCACGAGGAATCTTAACAAGCGTCTCACCAGTCTTAACGGACTGGCCATCCTCTACGACAACGTGACCACCCACAGGGAAGTTATAAGTGCCAATCTTCTCGCCATTAGCGTCAAGCACATCACAAGTAGGCACCTTGGTCTTATCCTTAGATTCGGTAACAATCTTCTCAGTCAGACCAGTTGTTTCGTCAGTTTCAGCACGGAAAGTAACACCCTCAATGACATCATTAAACTTCAGCGTACCAGCATACTCAGTAACAATAACGGCGTTGAAGGGGTCCCACTGAGCAATCTTCTCACCCTTGCTGATAACATCACCATTCTTATAATAAAGCGATGAACCATAAGGCAAGTTGACCGTTGACAAAACAATCTTCGTATTGGGATCAACGAAGCGCATCTCACCCAGACGGCTGACTACCATCTCACACTCACGACCATCCTCATCGAATGGAACTGTACGAACTTCTTCGAGCTCGATACGGGCAGACTCATATTTGCATACAATGCTAGCGTTCGCAGCAGCGTTCGCAGCCACACCACCGGCGTGGAACGTACGCAGAGTCAGCTGAGTACCAGGCTCACCAATAGCCTGAGCAGCAATCACACCGACAGCCTCACCCTTCTGTACCATACGGCGAGTAGCCAAGTTACGACCATAGCACTTGCGGCAGACACCCTTCTTGGACTCACAGGTGAGTACCGAACGAATCTCAACCATCTCAATCTCAGCCTTCTCAATCTCATCGGCCAAGGCCTCAGTGATTTCCTCACCAGCAGGAACAATAATGTCTCCAGTCTTAGGATTCACTACATCGTGCACACTCACACGACCAAGGATACGTTCAGACAGTGAAGAGATAATCTCGTCGCCACTCTTTAGAGCCGTGCACTCCAAGCCACGTAGCGTACCACAGTCTTCCTCATTAATGATTACATCATGAGAAACATCAACCAAACGACGAGTCAGATAACCTGCGTCGGCAGTCTTCATAGCGGTATCAGCCAGACCTTTACGAGCACCGTGAGTAGAGATAAAGTACTCCAGCACTGACATACCCTCCTTAAAGTTTGACAAAATTGGGTTCTCAATAATCTGGTGTCCCTCTGCACCGGCCTTCTGAGGCTTAGCCATCAGACCACGGATACCAGAGAGCTGCTTAATCTGATCTTTACTACCACGGGCACCAGAGTCAAGCATCATAAATACAGCGTTGAAGCCCTGGTCAGCCTCGGTCATCTCCTTCATCAAGATATTACCAATATCATTGTTTACGTGCGTCCAAGTATCAATAACCTGGTTATAACGCTCGTTGTCAGTGATGAAGCCCATGTTATAGTTGTCAGTAATCTGCTGCACCTCATCATTACCCTTGGCAATAAGTTCTGCCTTTTCTTTCGGAATAATGATATCGTCGAGGTTGAACGACAGACCTGCCAGATAAGCCATACGATAACCCAGGTTCTTAATACCATCAAGGAACTCGCAAGCCTCGGCAAAACCAACATTCTTAATAACATCAGCAATGATGTCACGCAGAGATTTCTTAGAAATAACCTTATTCACATAGCCCACCTCAGCAGGAACGATTCCATTGACAATGACGCGACCAACAGAGGTTTCAACCTGATGACGAACTTTAATGCCATCTACCACATCATCAACCATTACCTTCACCTGGGCATGCAAGTCACACTTACCCTCATTGTGAGCAATAATAGCTTCCTCAGGACCATAGAATGACAGGCCCTCACCCTTAGCACCTGGACGGATCTTGGTGATATAGTACAAACCAAGCACCATATCCTGTGAAGGTACAGTGATAGGAGCACCATTAGCAGGATTCAGAATGTTATGGCTCTGAAGCATCAGCAACTGAGTCTCGAGGATAGCCTCGTTTGACAGAGGAAGGTGAACAGCCATCTGGTCACCATCGAAGTCAGCGTTGAAGGCGGTACATGCCAATGGATGCAGTTGAATAGCTTTACCCTCGATGAGCTTAGGCTGGAAAGCCTGAATACCCAGACGGTGCAGTGTAGGAGCACGGTTCAACATAACGGGATGACCCTTCATCACGTTCTCGAGAATATCCCAAATCACGGGCTCACGACGATCAACAATCTTCTTAGCCGACTTCACAGTCTTCACAATGCCGCGCTCAATGAGCTTACGGATGATGAATGGCTTGTAGAGCTCAGCCGCCATCAACTTAGGCAGACCACACTCACCCATTTTCAACTCAGGACCTACAACGATAACCGAACGAGCTGAATAGTCAACACGCTTACCGAGCAAGTTCTGACGGAAACGACCCTGCTTACCCTTCAGTGAGTCAGAGAGTGACTTCAAAGGACGATTAGAGTCACTCTTCACAGCACTTGACTTACGGCTATTGTCGAAAAGTGAGTCAACGGCCTCCTGCAGCATACGCTTCTCATTACGAAGAATTACCTCTGGAGCGTGAATCTCCATCAAACGCTTCAGACGGTTGTTACGGATAATCACACGACGATAGAGGTCGTTCAGGTCTGAGGTAGCAAAACGACCACCATCCAGAGGAACGAGAGGACGCAACTCAGGAGGAGTAACGGGGATAATCTTCATAATCATCCACTCAGGACGATTGATACCCTTCTCCACTGATGAGCGGAAAGCCTCTACCACCTGCAGGCGCTTCAAAGCCTCGTTCTTACGCTGCTGTGAAGAGTCCGTATTGGCACGATCGCGCAATTCGTAAGAGAGTGAGTCAAGGTCAAGTTGCTGAAGCAACACATAGATAGCCTCGGCACCCATCTTGGCAACGAATTTGTTAGGATCAGTGTCATCCAGATAGTAGTTATCCTCAGAAAGCTGATTATCCAAGATCTCATTGTATTCCTCCTCAGAAAGCAGGTCATACTTCTGAGAACCCAGCAGAGGATTGCCCTCAGCATCAGTACGACCCTCCAGCACACCAGGCTGAATGACGATATAACGCTCATAGTAGATGACTGCGTCAAGTTTCTTTGTAGGCATACCCAGCAGATAGCCGATCTTATTAGGCAGACTGCGGAAATACCAGATATGAGCCACAGGCACTACCAGTTCGATGTGTCCACTACGCTCACGACGAACCTTCTTCTCGGTCACTTCAACACCGCATCGATCACAAACGATACCCTTATAGCGAATGCGCTTGTACTTTCCGCAGGCACACTCATAGTCCTTAGTAGGACCAAAGATGCGCTCGCAGAACAAGCCATCGCGCTCGGGCTTGTAGGTACGGTAGTTGATAGTCTCTGGCTTGGTAACCTCACCAAAAGAACTCTCAAGGATCTGCTCAGGTGAAGCGAGACCAATGGTAATCTTGGTGAAATTATTCTTTGTCTTTGAATCTTTCTTGAAAGCCATATTTCAATTATTCTTTTTTACTTTTTTACCTTATTACCTTTAATCGAGGGTTACACTCAGACCCAAGCCGCGCAGCTCGTGCAGCAACACATTAAGTGACTCAGGGATGCCAGGAGTTGGCATGGGCTCACCCTTCACAATGGCCTCATAAGCCTTAGAGCGACCTACGGTATCATCTGACTTGATAGTCAGGATCTCCTGCAGCACATGGCTGGCACCAAAGGCCTCCAGTGCCCAGACCTCCATCTCACCAAAACGCTGACCACCGAACTGGGCCTTACCACCAAGAGGCTGTTGAGTAATGAGGCTATACGGACCAATAGAACGTGCGTGCATCTTATCCTCAACCATGTGACCGAGTTTCAAGAAGTAAGTGATACCTACAGTAGCTGGCTGGTCGAAACGCTCACCAGTCTCACCATCATACAGGTGAGTAGAGCAGAGACGAGGCAGACCGGCCTTATCAGTCCATGCAGCAAGGTCATCAAGCTTAGCACCATCAAAGATAGGTGTAGCAAACTTCACACCAAGGCGCTTACCAGCTGCACCAAGGATAGCCTCGAAGATCTGACCAAGGTTCATACGAGAAGGCACACCCAGAGGGTTCAGTACCAAGTCAACAGGACGACCATCCTCGAGGAACGGCATATCCTCCTGACGTACAACCTTCGATACGATACCCTTGTTACCGTGACGACCGGCGAGTTTATCACCCACACCGATCTTACGCTTCTTGGCAACGTATACCTTAGCCATCTGCAGGATACCTGAAGGCAGCTCGTCACCAATGGTGATAGCGAACTTCTTACGCTTCATCTCTGCGTCAAGCAGCTTGTACTTCTTCATATAGTTGATGATGAGCTGACCAATGAGTTCATTCTTATGCTCATCATTCGTCCACTTACTAGTCTGGATATCACCATACTCGAGGTTCTTCAGGTTAGTCATAGTGAACTTAGAACCCTTAGAGATAACCTCTGCACCAGTGTAGTCCTTTACGCCCTGTGAGGTCTTACCCTTGGTGAGCTCAAGGAGCTTGTCTACCAGGATGTCCTTCAAGTCGTCCACCTTTGCCTGATACTCGTCATCAATCTTAGCCAGTACGATCTTATCCTGCTGTTTAGTCTGACGAGTCTTAATAGCACGGGCAAAGAGCTTCTTATCTATAACGACACCAGTCAGTGAGGGGTTGGCCTTCAGTGAAGAATCCTTCACATCGCCAGCCTTGTCACCAAAGATGGCACGCAACAACTTCTCCTCAGGAGAGGGATCACTCTCACCCTTTGGTGAAATCTTACCGATCAGAATGTCACCGGGCTCAACACGAGCACCAACACGGATAACACCATTCTCGTCCAGATCCTTGGTAGCCTCTTCACTTACATTAGGAATATCAGAAGTGAACTCCTCAACACCACGCTTGGTCTCACGAACATCGAGTGAGTACTCATCCACATGAACAGATGTCAGAACGTCCTCACGTACGATACGCTCGTTCAACACAATAGCATCCTCATAGTTGTAACCCTTCCAAGGCATATAAGCCACCAACAGGTTACGTCCCAGAGCCAACTCACCATTTTCAGTTGCATAACCCTCAGTCAGGATATCACCCTTCTTCACACGCTGGCCCTTATTACAGATAGGACGCAGGTCGATAGTCATGTTTTGGTTGGTGCGACGGAACTTCGCAATACGATACTCCTTCAGAGCAGGCTCGAAGCTAACGAACTCCTCATCCTCAGTGCGATCATAGAGGATACGGATGGTTGTAGCATCTACATATTCGATGACACCATCACCTTCGGCAGTAACCATGGTGCGAGAATCCTCACACACCTGCTTCTCAATACCAGTACCTACGATAGGAGCCTCGTTATGAAGCAGGGGCACAGCCTGACGCATCATGTTCGATCCCATCAGTGCACGGTGAGCATCATCGTGCTCCAAGAAGGGAATCAGAGATGCAGCGATAGAAGCAATCTGCTGAGGAGACACATCCATGAGGTTCACCTCTGTGGGAGGAACAACAGGGAAGTCTGCATCCTGACGGCACTTAACTACAGGACGAATGAAAGTACCATCATCGTTCAGAGGTGCATTACCCTGACCAATAATGAAGTTCTCTTCCTCCTCGGCAGTCAGATATACGATATCATCGTTATTCAGATTGGCGATACCATTCTCCACCTTACGGTAAGGGGTCTGGATGAAGCCAAGTTCATTAATCTTTGCATACACACAGAGCGAAGAAATCAGACCAATGTTTGGTCCCTCAGGGCTCTCAATAGGACAAAGACGACCATAGTGTGTGTAGTGTACGTCACGTACCTCGAAACCAGCACGCTCACGAGACAGACCGCCAGGACCCAGTGCAGAAAGACGACGCTTGTGAGTCACCTCAGCCAGAGGGTTGGTCTGGTCCATGAACTGTGACAATGGGTTGGTTCCGAAGAACGAATTGATGACACTCGAGATAGTCTTAGCGTTAATCAGGTCCATTGGTGTGAACACCTCGTTGTCACGCACATTCATGCGCTCACGAATAGTGCGGCTCATACGGGCCAGACCAATTGAGAACTGATTAGACAACTGCTCACCTACTGTGCGAACACGACGGTTAGACAGGTGGTCAATATCATCGACAGTAGCCTTCGAGTTAATCAGCTGAATGAGATACTTGATAATCTCAATAATATCCTCCTTAGTCAGGACACGAACATCCATCTCGGTGTCGAGACCCAACTTCTTATTAATACGGTAGCGACCAACATCACCCAGGTCATAACGCTTGTCAGAGAAGAACAGGTTCTGAATAACCTCGCGAGCACTGGCATCATCAGCAGGATCAGCATTACGCAACTGGCGATAGATGTAGAGCACAGCCTCCTTCTCAGAGTTACTGGGGTCTTTGGCCAAAGTATTGAAGATGATTGAATAATCCTGAGCAACAGACTCGTCCTTATGAACCAAGATGGTCTGAGCACCGCTCTCAAGGATATCCATCATATTGTCCTCCGTGATTTCTGTCTCACGGT
>Ga0265298_10006873_pt1 | contig 13960 bp, 13 predicted proteins | sample AusTroGonzalo_MG_3_FD_193486 | JGI IMG/M metagenome (GOLD analysis project Ga0265298, IMG submission 193486) | Bovine rumen microbial communities from tropical cattle in Woodstock, Queensland, Australia - Gonzalo_01 | ecosystem: Host-associated > Mammals > Digestive system > Stomach > Rumen ...
CTATTGCCTTGCCGTGCCGAAATCTCATCAGAATTTCGTGCGTGTTGTTCTTGCCGGACTTTGCCGATAGTCTGTAAGTGATTGTTGCCATGGTTCAAAAATTTCTAATGCGCCGCAAAGATAATACTTTTTCCCCACTTTTTCCCCACATTTTCCCCACTTAATTGAAATATTTTGAAATATTCGGAAATATTTTGCAATGGTTGAGCATTGCGCAAAATGCAATATATCAATTCAGTAAATAGGCAAATTCATTGATTTTTCGGTATAGTGCGAAATAGGCAGTTTTTCATATTTGTAACTCGGTCTCGGGTACAAATGAAAAATCCAATCAGTTGTTTGTCAATTGATTGGATTTTTTCCTATCCTGATTTTTGTTGACTTATTCCGCCCTAAACCTCACCAATCTCAGCGGCATGCCGTCACAGTTTTTCAGCACTTGAACGCCATAGTAAAACCCATTGTGACACACGAAGCGTTTTTTCGTGATGGCAAGGTCGTAATCTTCGCATTGGAAGGAATTCTCCGAAATGCTTTGTCCTTTTCCAATAAAATAGGTGTGGAATGTGTTTTTGCCAGCTTCCTCGGCATCGCCAAAGAAGAGGATGTTATCATTGTTGCCTCTGATGGCCATGGTAAACCAACCCATATTGATGGGTTCCTTGATGTGCTGGATGCCATTTTCGTAACAGGAAATCAGTTCCTTGTATTTTGGAAGCCATCTTTCGTCGGTTACCTGTGGAAGATTGTCTTTCAAACGTTGGATTCGGTCGTTTTGGATGGCAATTTGTTCTTCAACGGACAGATTTTGTGGTTCCCAATCCAAAAGCTTTTCGGAAATCTTATTGCCATCGAAATCGTATATTCTCACAAGTCCGTCAATCGGGTTTGAAACGATGAGCTTTCCGTTGACTTTCGCGATTTGCCACCGACCTTTCATTTCATCCCTTCGATTTTCTGTGTAGATGTAATAGCCAGTTCCTTTGATGTCTGTTTTCGTGTCTTCGAATGCATCGCAAAGGATTTTTTCTTTACCCGTTTTTGTGTCCAAAATAGAGACAAAATACCTCCATTTACTGGTCCAGGACGTGCCTCCAAAGATTGCAATATGGTGGTCGTCCAATACTAACATTTCTAAGGCTTGGTATTTGATTTTAAGTTCTTTGACAATTAATCCTTTGTCGTCAAACAGGTAAATGTCGCCCATGTTGTTTGCTTGAGTAAAATACAAGTCGCCCAACTTCCCATCCACGGGCTGAAGGTTGCGCGGTTTCTTGCCTTTGTCGGCGAAATACAAGGTGATGTCTTTCAGGAACTTGCCGTTTGAGTCGAAAAGAGAATACTTGTTTCTCGTGGCGTGGCTGACCATGGCCTTGCCGTCATCGAAAACGACGAGTTGTTTTCTCAATCCGTATGGACGACCATCTAAAGTGTCGTAATAAGTATCAAAGATTTTGTCCCAATCGTTTCCCTGTCCGTATGTTTCGTCGGGAACGAGGGTAATCACTTGCGCATTGACTTGAAAGCAAGTTGCAATGGCCAAAACAATGATTAATAGTAAGTTTTTCATGGCTTTGATGATTAGAGGTTTATATCTGTTTCTTCTGTTTGCAAACGCATCTTGAATTCGGCGAAATCCTGTTCCGCAGAAGGCTTGTTAGCATCGTAATCTTCGATGGTGTAATAGTCGAAGATGAAATCGGCTGGATTGGGTTTTGGCTTCGACAATAGGTTGAAAACTAACATGATAAGTGCGATGGCGCAAGCCGTTGCCAAGGAGGAGATGATGGCAATGCGGGTAACATTCACCTCGGGCCTTGTTGTCCTTCTGAAACTGAATTCAGGCACTGTAATGTCGTCGGGTATCAAAGTTTCCAAGGATTTCTTCAATTTGTCAGCAAAAGCACGTTGCGATTCAACTTTTTGCTTGCACAATAAGCATTCTTCAAGATGAGATGCTATCGCTTTTTTTTCGCTTTCTGGCAATTCATTGTCGATATAGCTTTGTATCGTTTTGTCATTCAAGTGTTTCATAGTATATGTTTTTTGATTTTATCCAAGATTCTCGACAAGGTTTTCCCGATGGAATGGCAGTTTCGCCCTGTTATTTCTGCAATCTCCTTGTAGGAATAGCCTTCGCTGTAAAGCACGACAAGCGTTTGCTCCTTTTCGTTGAGATGATCTATCGCATTGAGAATGTCGGAAGCCTCGTCTTGGAAATTCTCATTGGTGTCTGGCAGGGGGCTTTCCATCGTGACAATCCTTGCTGTTTTTCGTTTGTAGTCGATTCCCTTGTTGATGGTACTCCTGACGAGCCAGTTTTTCGTGTCGCGAATGACTTTCTCGTTGCTCATCGCGAAATAATAGGCGGCGAACACATCTTGTATGACATCCTTTGCGTCCTCTGTGGCTTTTAGCATCTTGGCCGCAATCCTGAACAGTTTCGGGTAATAGCTTCGATATGTCTTTTCAAATTCAGGGTACATCTTTTTTGACTTTTACAATCACAAGACGTTTGGGAAAGCCGTTTTGTGACATGGGACGACACAAAAATATGGAAAGAAGCTGTTACGGTTACAAAGTCAATAAAAATTGCGCAATTCGCAAGTGGAATTTTTTGAGCAATGAGTGCAGAAATAAAGTTTACTTTAATTATGCCGAGTCGCGAACTATTGGGATTTTTTGTGTAAGTGCTTGGGTGATAAAATTGATAGACATAAGGGACTTATTGCGCCTACTTCACATTCTCCTTCAACCGGTCGGCGATCATTTTCTTTAATTTGAGGCACATTTGCTCTCTTTCGGTGCATCTATCGGGCTTGTATAGCGTTGGGTATAGGGGCTTTTCAAGTTTGTATTCCAAATTATTCAAAGGACCTGAAACACTGAGCCCAAAACGCACTGGTAAAGGAGATTCGGTCACTGAAAGATGGTATGCACCATTTTTGTCGTGGGTCATTCGACCATTCACAGTCACCTTGTACTTTCCAATGCCAATCTGCGAAGGCCACAAGGTTATCGTGTTCTTACGTGCTGTGAGCTGCACATCAAGACTATCGACACGATATTCACCATTGGTGCTGATATTCAGCATATCCGTTATTTTTGTGAAGGCGAATTTGTCGTTAACAGAGAGGTTCTTGCCTTCAATATCGGCGGCGGCCATAAAAGTGGAAATTTGGGGTTCGTAGTTTGCCTTGAGGTTGGTTTGGGCACCGATGTGGAACTCAGCCTGCCCGTCAAAGGTCTTCAACATGGGCACCAATGTGTCAATATAGGGAATCATGTGCAACAAGTCATTAATTTGCACATCAAGCAAATGGAAGTCCATAGCAAGAAAAAGATCGCTTCGCTTCGGCGACTTGTACATAGCCGTCAACTGCATCTCAGCAGCCTTGTTGGTGAAACCGATTTCCTGCAAAATAAGGGTTCCGTCTTTGACGGTCATTCCTCCGCCAAGATGGTTCAAATCGAAGTTGTCGACAACCGCTCTCTTGGTTTTGATGCTAAAACTAATGTCAACACCCTGAGGCACCATAAAGGGATTGTCCTCTATGTTTTCATCTTCTTCTTTCTCGGAATCGGCATCAGCACCCCAACCACTGGTCAAATCCATAATTTCGTTGATATCCAACATATCAGAAGAGAGCAGGAACTCGCCTTTCAACAAATTCTTATGGTCTTCCTTCCATTCTTTGATTCCGACCAGATTTCCTTGTAGGCTTAAATCCGATTTTCCAACAATAAAAGTGCTATTCTTGAGATCAAGTTTCCGCGAATCATAAAGAAAATCGATATTGGAGATGTGAATATCCTCATCCAATCCGTCAACTTTCAAGACAGCATTGTTGAGCCCAAATTCAGCGGATGGATTCCATCGGTTCAGGAAATCCTCTTTCGCCTTGTTCTGATCAATCGAGGCATCTAACCTTAATGTGTTGGTATTTAACTCATAGTCATCTCCTATGGTAGCGTTCATCGCTTTGCCATTATAAGAGATGTCGGCCTTCAATCCTTTGCCGTTTTTCTCGGGTTTGGTCACCACCGATATAACCGGAACATCAGCATGTGCAACGACGTTATCGTAAAACGCATCCAAATGACCGAATTTCAGATCGGCACGGAGATTCATTTTTTCAACACCTTCCTTGATTTTGTCAACTACCAGTTTGATGTCAGGATTCTTCGTTTTTACGCTAATGGCTGTGCCCACCTGGGTTTCAAGCCGCTCTGAAGTGAGCGCTACATAAATCCCTTTCTGCCCTTTCATCTTACTTGAAGCAGGCAAGGCAAGCGTCAAGTTGAGTTTTGGTGCAATCGCTTGAATCGTATCCATCTCCAAAGCGAAGTTGCGGATTGCCAAAGTGCCGTTGGCCTTGAGACGGTTGAAGTTGTAATCTTTCAACGATTTCTTCAGCTGGTCCAATGTGAAATCCATTGACAGATTCACGGAAGAGCGTCCACCAAGGTGAATATCTTCTGGCATGAAGCGCTTCAAATCCGTCATCGGCACGTCGCCGCTCGTTTCAAGTTGCAGAGCCATGTCGCCAAACAGATGAGAAACTACGCCATTGACATTCAAATTACTATGGTTAAAAACGGTTTCCAAGTTATTAATGGTGGCACGGCCGTCTTTGTTGTTCAAATCCAAAAACAAGTCGGCATCAAGATTGATTTTGGTGAAAGGATACGGCATACTCTGCACATTCACCTGGGCGTTGTCGGTCGTGATTTTCGCTGAAATCAACGGCATGAGGCTGTCGTTGTAGGTTCCTGTCACCGCCGCTTCAACGATACGCAGTTTCCCTTGGTATTCGATACCATTGAGCTTTTGTAGCGTGCTTGTGGGCAGATAAGTCAGCACATCTTCCGCCACCAAAGTATTGGTACTCAACACCAGGTCAAGGTTGACATCCTTATTCTTCGCTACCCCAGCATTACCATTAACGTCAATCCTGTAGCGATTCAGTCCGATTTGGGCCTTTTCGAGGTGCGCCGACAGGTTGGAGATGCTGAATTGCAAAGGCAAATCCAAGAGTAGCGTGTCGTTTTCTAAATAGGGTTCGTTGAGGTTCAAACTGATGTCAGGCGTCCCTATTTTCAACATGCCGTTGATTTGGTCGAAATTGGTTACATCGCCGTTAAAACCGACTTCTAACATATTGGTTGACAACTGGATACCCTTTGTTTTCAGGTCGAAGTTTTGGACTTTCAGCCCAAGATCAGCAAGGATGTCCTTGCCCTGCATTTTTCCATTGACATCCATATTGAGTCCCTCTCCTCGCACCTTCAACTGTGAGCGGTCGTCGGCGTAAAACACAGAGACATTCTTCAACTTTACTTCTTCTATGTCAACAAGATAATCGAAAGCGGAACGGGTCGAGTCGTCATCCTTGTTGCTAAAAACATTGAAGTTGTTTTGTCCCAACGAGTCAGTATAGATGTTGACGAAAGCATTTTCGAGAATGCATCTCTTGACGACTATCTCTTTCTCTTTCCTGAATTTGTTGGCATCAACCACCAAGACAAGGTTATCAATACTAGCCAACGTGTCAGAAGGCGAGCCTGTCATCGGATTGATCAAGGCGATATGCTCAATGTCGACACCGACATTGGGGAACGTCTTGAACAAGGTCAGTTTGGCTTTGTCTAAGGCCAAGTCGCAGCTGATGAATTGGGGCGCGTATTTTTTTACCATTTGGGTAAGCTGTCCCGATGAAGTAAGCATGTAAAACCCCACTCCCACTAAAACGAGTGCCAAAAACACGATGGAACCCAAGGTAATACCTATGATTTTCAGTGCCTTTTTCATCTTCACTCCACTTTTGAGAATTGGTATTTCATCCCGTATTCATCTTCATAGCACAACGAAGATGAAGTGAGTGTGGTAATGGTGTACACTTCAGGCACAATGACAAATACACCCACATAAATGTGTGTCAAGGTAGAGCCTTCCAGCGACCAGTTGAAGGCTTGGGCTTCGTCCTCACTGACGTCATCGCTCTCGTCCCAAGTTGTGCCATTGACCTGCACCGTGTCGCCCGTAGGCAAAACATAATCGATGGGGGAATCGTAATAGCGTTCAAAGACACTGCCTTCCTGCCATTTGCCGTATAATAGAGACTCGTCGAAATCCGGATTGTCGTCGCCACCGCCGCACGAACAGAGGCTGACGGCGAGGAATAGGATTATGCTAAATAGCGACAGCTTTTTCATCTCATTCATATTTATAATAGAGCCACAAAAATAGGGAAATTAGTCTTCTCTCGCCAAAAAAAGTCCTCTTCTATCCTTTACTTTTGAAGTTCTCGAATTACTTCATCAACAATATATAAGTCGCCGAAAGTATAAAGCAAAGTAGTTGGGTCGTGCAAACGCTCATTGGTTTTGGAAGTGTAGAAAATGTCCAATGCCCTCTCGCCTGAAATGTCGAGACGTTCCGAAAGTAGCGTGACAATGCGCCCAATCTTGTTCCACATCAATAAATCGCTCAACATTTTATTTCCCTTTCATTTTGACTGCTTTTTCGAATTTCATACAAGCGTCTATTATCTTTTGGTTCAGGATGCAAATCTGATTGTTGGGTCTGTGTTGAGCCAACAATCCCAAAGCTTTCTCCTCGTCAATCAGGCCAGCAATGAAATTTTCGATAGTATCAATTACGCTGTCATTGGCCACACCGCCTTCGATAAGGTCGAAGTTTTTCCAAATCGTTTTTCCGCTACGGCATTCCACAATGAAATGCAACCATTCGGCATCATAGCACTCGAACTTCTTATAGCGGAACTCGGCAACAGCCTTGTCAAAATCAAAGAGATAATGGTTGATAACACCAACCGCATCCATATAGTATCTGCTCTTTGTCGTTGCCCAGGTCTTGGCTTGGCTTAAAACATCTGTGACGTAAAAACCTTTGCCAAAATCGAGGTTGTCGCGACCAATATGTACCAAAGGTTGCTCGATGGTTTCAATGCTGCCATGGTAAACTCTTCTCATGCTGCCTCCACTCCTTTCTTGGCTTCCCAGATGGCGAGCGCACCCAAAACGTCTTCGGTGACATGCTGACGGCTTTGGCTGTGGAGGCCTTCATAACACTTGATGATAAAGTCTTCTATCAGCCCCACACGTTTCATTCTCCTGTACATTTCAGATGTTGACACATTTTCTGCTCTTGCTGCCGATTCCACACAAGAGGCTGCAAATATCATCAGTTGCTTCGTCTTTTTTTTAGTTGTATTCTTTGGCATACTGTCTCTTTTTTCTCATTGCAAAAGTAATAAAAAAAGATGAGTAGACTTCAAAAACTTAGAAATAACTATTTGGTCGTGTGCTTAAAGACATAATATGTTTATTTTTCACGCTTTGGTTTGATCATATCAAGTCTTCACAACCCAAATCCTTCAACAAATCTATGACACATTGCACATGTTCCACCTCGGGCTTGCCTTGCGGATGTTCAGAAAGAAGGTAGATAACATTGTCTATTTCATAGACCTTACATTCATAATCTCCCCAAGAATGTTTCTTTATACTTTTAGTGGATTGGCTATGATTTAGATACCTAAGAGTACTATTAGCCCAATTTTTCCCCGTAAGGAACAGCACTACCTTCGGTGATAATACATTTATTTCGGTTTGCAATATTTGATGGCACACATCAATTTGAGCTTCATAAAGGGTATTGTTTGGATTACCTTTTTCAGGTGCAACCTTACATATATTACTCCAAGCTATAAATGATGTCCAATTAGTTGGATGATAGTGTTGTGCGATTTGTTTGATTACTCGCCAAAATGCGGATTTGTTGGTGTTGTATTCTTCGTTCCCTTCCAGCTTTTCAACCCACTTCATTTGATCAGATTTATTGAAAATGCAATCAAAAACGTTATCTACAGTCACCTCATTATTTGTCCATGAATCCCATCCGTTTGTTGCACGACCAACACATAACAAGCCATGATTATTTTCAAATGGAAAATTCTTTCCCCATTGCATACAAAAGAATGCTTTTACATAATCAATATCAGAAACACTTTTAATAAGTTCTGCATAAAGAGGTTTAAGATTGTTCCTTAATTCTTCTATCCTGTTATCCATATGTTATTATCTTTGATTTAATTCTACAAAATTACGCATTTTTACAATTCACAGACAAGATAAACCATTTTATTGACGTCAATAATATGGTGCCGTTCGTTGTATTTCCTACATCCACATCGTTTTGCTGAGGTCAGCAAAATGGTCTGATGAATCTTTTCCGCCACATATCCAAAATTATCCCTACATTTGCCGCATAAAATCATCAGATTATGAAAGCATCAAAGAAAAACATTTGGGCCGAAGTGAAACGTTATGTCATCATCACTGTGGCCTTGTTTGTGATGGCCTTCGGATGGACGGCCTTCCTCATCCCCAACCATGTGTTGGGTGGCGGTGTCAGCGGTATCGCCACCTTGATTTTCTATGCAACAGGCCTCTCGACGGGTATCTCCGTGTTCGTCATCAACGCCATTTTGGTGCTTATCTCGCTCAAGGTGCTTGGGCCTTCCTTTGGCATCAAGACGGTGTATTCCATCATCATGGCTTCGCTGTTCATGTCGTTCTTGCAGCATTACATCACTGAGCCGATGTTGTTGTATCAAACGGATCCCAATGCTGTAGGAGCGATGAAACCTTTTGTGGAAGAGAAGATTTTGGCGGCCATCCTCGGCGGCGGTTTGGCAGGCTTGGCCATCGGCGTGACGTTCACCCAAGGCGGCAGCACGGGCGGCACCGACATCATCGCGATGATGGTCTGCAAATACCGTAACATCTCTCAGGGACGTGTCATCCTGTTGCTCGACATCATCATCATCTCCTGCTCCTATTTCGTCATTGAGAACGACAAAATCCAAGCCATCATCTACGGCTTCGTGGTGATGGGCGTGTGCAGCTATTGCATCGACCTCGTGCTGACGGGTAACAAGCAGTCGGTGCAGGCTTTCATCTTTACCACTGAGCCCGACAAGGTGGCCGACCGCATCGCCAACGAGATGCAGCGCGGCGTGACCGTGATTAATGGAACAGGCTGGTATACCAAGAAAGAAGGCCCCATCCTGATGGTGGTGGCCCACAAACGCGAGTCGCAAATGATTTTACGTATCGTGAAAGAAGAAGACCCCAAAGCCTTTATGACGATGAACACCGTGATGGGCGCTTATGGCAAAGGCTTTGAGCCGATGAAACGCTGAAACAATTACTCCTCTTTAGGCAGCCAACGTTCGAAGAAATATTGGAAGGCTTCTCCCGTGCCGCTCACAAAAGTGGTATAATAACCTTTAATGTCGATCGTGTCGCCATTACTATAGTTGACGAGATAACTATAGTTCGTCACGCTGTCGTCGTCGGTGGTGCGGCTGATATTGTCCTTTAGGCCATAGACATTGACAAGTTCTTGAAGTTCCTCCAGGTAGTCGTTGCTGACCGAAAGTTGCTTGTCGGTATGGTATTCCGCATTGCGAATATACAACGTGGCCTCCTCTTCGCCGCGTTCTAGGCGATACTCAATGTCGCAGCCTTGGTTGTTCTTGCTGGTATACCGGAAGAAGTCGATTCTCTTGGTCTCAACCGCATATTCCCGCCATTTCTTGAAGTATTCATTGATAGCCTGACGGGCTTCTCCATAATTTTTAGGCCAAGCCATGTAGCCACCCGAACTATGGCTTTGCCCAGAATCGTATTTGTAATACAGCGACCACGAATCGCCATCAAAAATACGCATCGTGGGCTGATAATTGTCCTTGTATTTGTCCATCTTAAACTCCTTGACGATGGCCGTCAGTTCGTCGAATATGGTGGTATCATTGACGAAGAAGTCCTTTTCCTTGGGGAAGCCCTCATCGATGATAATATGGATTCGGCCGTCTTTCATGGCGGAAACTTGGTATTTCTCTCCATCGAAACGCGCCATCGTATTGTGATGGTCAAAACTGAAGTAAGTGAGGCGTTCTGTATTCATTTCGTTGTTGTTTTTTGGATTTTGCGAAACGCAGGAAACCGCGAAAGCCAGCAATCCAACCATTAAAAGATGCTTTTTCATAATTTGTTGATTAGTATTGTTTTTTAATTGCAATTAAGGGAAAGCCTTTCGACCTTCCCTTAATTGTAGTGGCTTGCTGAAAGCACTTTATTTGATACCGAGTTTCTTGGCGATGTCCTTCGGAAGTGCGTCCTTGTGGACCACAATGTTCAAGGTCTTGTAACGCACAAAAGCCTTGGAAACGTACCAAACACCGTGATATTGGCCAGCATCGCCCCAGCTGTTCTTCACGATGAAGTACTCGTTGCCGATTTGGTCCTTGGCGGTGCCGTAGATCAACATGCCGTGGTCGTCACCAGTCTCGTAGTTGTCATAGGCAATCTGGCGTTCCTTCTGCGTGACCCACTTCTGGGGAGTCGGTTGGCTCATAGCCTCTTTTTTGCGGTCGGCGGCACTCATGCCCAACCAGTGAGCCATGTCGCTGCCTTGCAAGTCGCGACCCTTGGCTTCGATGTCGGGAAGGACGGCGATGCCAGCCATCTTGCCACGGAGCCAGCCTTGTTCGCTAACGTCAGAACCCCAAGCAATCGGATAGCCCTTGTCGATGGCGTTGTCCATCACTTGCATGAGTTCATCGATAGGAAGGTTCCAGGCCTGACCCCAGCGCCAGTTGTCCTGCACTTCGATGACGAAGGGCTCGTAGAACGGATGGTGCGTGAACGAAGTCAGGTTGACATAGTCGTTCATGTTGAGGCCAGTGGATTCGGCGAAGGTCATGGGCGTGTACTTCTTGCCGTTGTAGGTGAACTCGGTCGGAGGAACGCCAAGGTAGGCATCGTAAATGCCAGCCAAGCCCTTCTTCCACAGCGGGTTGCCGTCCTTGTCCATCTGAATTTTGCGGCTCTTGACGACACCTTCCACATACGGGTCGGTGACAGCGGAAAGCTCGGTGAAGTTCGACAGAGAGTCGCCGTGCATGGCACCGGCAGGCATCAACTCATCGGGGACGAGGCCATAATGCTTGATGGCATACAACACGTCGCCGAAGGAACCGCCTTGCGAGAACGACACGTCGCCGTGGGTACGAATAGCGGCCTCGGCGCGGTCCAAATAGGTCTTGTAAACGATGTACATTTCAGAGAAATCGTACTCGGGCTTGCCCATACGAAGCAGTTCGGCCTCAAAGAAAGCCAACGAACTGTAGCACCAGCAAGTACCAGCCTGGTTTTGGTCTTTAACAGAGGTGACAGGGAGTTCCTTCACCGTGGTGAACTTGAAGCCTTCGCCTTCTTCCTTGTCTTCAGGTTTCGGCATGGGTGGTTGTGCAACGGCTGCGACGCTGAGCATCAATGCAGCTGCGGTAAGTAAGTGTTTGAATTTCATAATGTTGTGATTTAAAGATTTAAGATTTCAAGATTTGACTTCGTCTAATGCTTCGCATTTCAAATTCGGATGCAAAGGTAAAAATTATTTCAATCAAAGCCCCAAATCTTTACGCATGGCCTTCGAAAGAGCGTCTTTATGCAAGGTGAAGAAGATGGTGTATTGGCGCAGATATTGTTCAGAGCAGTACCAATAGCCTTTATACGGGCCAGCATCACCCCATGAGTTCTTGATCTTGTAGTATTTGTTGCCGTTCTGGTCTTTGGCGATACCCACAACAAGCATACTGTGGTCGTCGCCCGCATCCCAGTTGTCATAAGCGGTCTGGTGGATTTCGTCAGTGACTTGCTTTTCGGGAACGATTTCTTTCCAGAGGTTCTCGTCTTTCGGGTCTTCAGGCACAATGCCAACACCTTCCTTGCGCGAGAAGCCAGGGTTGCTCACATCTTGCGCCCAGCCGAGGGTATAGCCATGCTCAAGGGCATAATCAACGGCTTCCATCAGCTTGTCCAAGGGCATGTTGTAGGCAGGAGTCCAAGTCCAGTTGTCGGGAATCTCGACCATGCAAGGCTTGTTGTATTCCTCTGTAGTGAAAGAGCAGATTTCGATATAGTTGGCGGGGTCGATGCGATAGGTTTCGGCAAACGACTTGGGCGTGTATTTCTTGCCGTCCACCGTAAACTCTTCTGGTGCTTCACCGAGATAGGCATCCAAAACACCTTGCACCGCCTTAGGTCCAGCAGGGGAAATTTTCTTGTTGTTGTTCTTGATGATGGCACGAGCCACCGAGCTGATGACTTCGTTCATCTCGCCATGCATGTGACGTTCCTCGCCGATGACCTTGCCGCTATAGTCGGCCTCGGGCATCATGCCGTATTTGTCAATCATATAGAGCACGTCGCACACCTCACCACCTTGGCTTAAGGTGTTGTTGCCGTGCATACGAACGAATTTCGCCACTTTTTCCGTCCAAGCATTGCGGACGACAAACATCTCCGAAAGGTTGAACTCCTTGCCGTACATGCGAAGGATTTCCGCCTCGACGAAGCCAATGCCAGCAAAGCACCAGCAGGTGCCAGAACTGCCTTGGTTATCAACGGGCGTGTGTTTCACGTTGACGGTTTCCGTAATTTGGTAAACGGGTTCTTTTTCTTCGGCTTCTTGGGCCACCAAAGTAGTGCCCGTACCGAGCAGCAGCACAAGGGCTGCCAATTTCACAAATCTATTCATATTGAGTTGGTTTATTGAATTTTGACAACTTTAATGGTCTTGTTTTCGTTAGCGGTAACGACCTTGATGAAATAAGTTCCATCAGGCAGCGATGTCAGGTTCAAATTCATTTTGTCTGAGTCACCAACTTGACGCATCACCTCCTGCCCCATCAGATTGAGGACGTGGCACTCCGTCATTTGCGCATCGACATTATGTGTTTCAATCGTCAGGATGCCGTTGGTGGGATTGGGATAGACCTGGATTTGACGACCCGTGATTTCTTCTGTCAGGACTGTCCAATCAGAAAACACCTCGTTTGAGGGGCTGGATTCGATGAAATCCGTCTCGCCCGTGACGGTGTAGTGCTGGATTTCGTGCACCGAAGACGTGTTGTCGGTATAAGTAGGCTCGGTAAGGCCTTCCGCTATCCTTTCGCCATCGCGATAAACGTTGTAAGACGTTGCCATAGAAGCCTCTTGCCAATTCAAGATGACATCATCGCCGTCAATTTGTGCCACAAGATGTTGCGGAACAATGCTCTTGTTGACCTCAATAAAATGCATTCTAGGATTGGCTTCCGCGGTAGCATAGCCCGATTCGCAGTCACTGGCTTGATAGTATGCAGTAACGGCGTATTCATAGCGGTTGTCGGGCTGCGAGGTCAGGTTATCTGTGTAGTAGGTGTTGGTGAGCAACTTGATGCGCTTAAATTCCTCGCCTTTCGCACGACGATAGAGCATGTAACCCGTGACTGGAGTTTGCGGAGCGTCCCAATAGAGCTTCGCTTTTGAAGGCGTGGTCATCTCGTAACGGAAATTGCTGGGTGCCTCACATAAGCCTTCGTCGTTGACATTGTCGACATTCGACGGATCCGATTCGCCGTATGCGTTGACTGCAGTGACATAATAGTTATGGAATCCCTCTGCTTCCGTATCGGTGTAATTCGTTTCTTGTGCAACAGCATACAGCACATTGTCGCGGTAGACATAATAGTGGTTCACCTGACCCTCAGGAGCCTCCCAAGTGAGATGAGCCGAGGTGCCATTGCGGGTGGCATTAAGGTAAATCGGAGGATAGTGGTTGATTTCGTCACCGCAGCTGTTATTGACGATGAAGAACAAACCTTTGTCCAAATCATTAGTGCCGCCTTCATAGCTAATCACCTCATTGCCAGCATCATCCTTCAGGACAAAGCCAATCTTATCGATGGCGGTAGTAGGACGGTTCCAGTAAACGCCAACACGACCCAAAGGCAACTCCACATTGCTGCTGTAGGTACCGGCGTATGCAGTCATTTGGGCAACTTCAACACCCGCGTCATTGACGAAAGAGAGGTAGCCGCCATTC
>Ga0265298_10006874_pt1 | contig 13959 bp, 19 predicted proteins | sample AusTroGonzalo_MG_3_FD_193486 | JGI IMG/M metagenome (GOLD analysis project Ga0265298, IMG submission 193486) | Bovine rumen microbial communities from tropical cattle in Woodstock, Queensland, Australia - Gonzalo_01 | ecosystem: Host-associated > Mammals > Digestive system > Stomach > Rumen ...
TCACAGCAAGTGTTTACCAGACACCTGCTGTCCCGTATCATACTCCAATACGCGGCAGTCTTTCAACCCCGAATATTGCCGCCTTGTCCAGCGGCGAGCAATATAATACCAAACAGACCCCACGAAAGGCCGAGAAACCAATGGTTTTGCGGTTTTTTGGGGGGTGGAGCGGGGGCGGTGGTGCAAATCTGCCATTGCCAATACTATACTGAAAAATGGCATACTATTGGCGTGATTTATTGTGATTCCTATCGCGAATGGCACTACAATACTGCCTAATTGCAAGATAATCTGCATAGTACCCTTGCATGATTATGCAGAATATGGTATGCTATAGGCAGATTCTGAAAGGAGCAATATGCACATTTTTGACTATGAAAACTCGCCGAAAGTGCTACTGACCCCAGAAATTATAGCACTTGTCAGCGCGATTCACGAATACAAGGGGAGGCAGTCGCTTTACCTCAATGCCCGCGCCGATGTTTTGAATGCCTTGATGGAAGTTGCCAAGATACAGTCCACAACCTCGTCAAACCGCATAGAGGGAATTTCAACAACCGATGCCAGAATGCGGGAATTGATGATGCAGAAGACTATTCCTCGGAACAGGAACGAACAGGAGATAGCTGGCTATAGAGACGTGTTGGCAACGATCCACGAAAACCACGATTTCATATCCGTAACGCCAGACGTACTCTTGCAGTTGCACAGGGATCTTTATTCTAAGCAGCCGCAGGGAACGGGCGGACATTGGAAGCTGAGCGACAACGTGATCGAGGAGATCGACGCAAGCGGTAAGACTTTTGTCCGTTTTCGTCCGGCAAGCGCCGTCGAGACGCCGATGGCGATGGATAAGCTGTGTGAAAACTATCGTCGCGCAATTGATGTGGGAACGTTCGACAGCTTGCTGCTGATTCCGATGTTCGTCTTCGACTTCCTGTGCATACATCCGTTCCACGACGGCAACGGCAGAATGAGCCGTCTGCTCACGTTGCTTTTACTCTATCGGTCTGGATTTGCAGTCGGAAAATATATCAGTCTTGAAATGCTGATCGAAAACTCAAAGGCCGAATACTACGAGGCGTTGCGCACAAGTTCCGACCGGTGGCATGAGAACGCAAATGACGCGAAACCATTTGTCGCGTACATGCTTGGCATAGTCTTGAAAGCATATCGCGAGCTGGAGTCGAGGGTCGAGGGCGTGATCAACGCCAGGATGGGCAAGGCGGAGAGGATACGTGCAGTGTTCTCGTCAACGCTTGGCAAGGTTACCAAGAAGGATATCCTTCTCAAATGCCCGGACATCAGCATGTCGATGGTAGAACTGACGCTGAAGGCAATGCTTGACGATGGCTCTATCCGCAAGATAGGAAATGGCAGAACAACGGCATATGCCAGAAACGACTGATCTCGCGCGGAACCGCGCGCGGGGCGGAAGAGAGACTTTTTACGAGGGCTGCCCGCATTTTCTGCGGGATTTTTGGCATTGTTAGCTTGCTTGAGGTGAATGGTTTTAGGCAGTCTGATGGTGATTTTAGTATCAAATTGACAAGCCTTTAATGAAAAAATCCCTATTGACTGTTCATGCTAATGTATGTTAAAATGCTTTCGTTTCGACATACAGGAGAAATAGAGATGACTACAACATTGAGAATTGATGACAAACTTAAGCATGACTGCGAGGTTGTGCTTGATGATTTGGGGCTTAGCATGGCTGGAGCCGTGACTATTTTCCTTAAGCAAGTGGTCAAGCAGCGCGGTATTCCTTTTGCGATTACATGCGATCGGCAGTCGCCCATGGATTACATAGTGCGCCGTGAAGTTAGTTTGAGTGAGAGAGGCCGTATTGCGAAGCAGTTTGCCGCCGAAATGCGAGAAGGGTGCGAGCGCGAATGGACTATGGAAGATATAGACACTGAAATCGCCGCCGCACGCAAGGATCGCAAGGCAAGGAAGATGTCTTGATGTTTGCTGTTATTGACACGAATGTCATTGTAGCGTCACTCTTGACGCACAACCACGACTCTGCGACAGCCCGTGTAATGGATGCTGTATATTCGGGCAAAGTGACACCACTCGTTTGTGACGAGATGCTGGCCGAATACGCAGATGTCCTCTATCGCCCACGGCTCAAGCTCGATGCCGCGAAATGCGAGTATATCTTATCGCTCATCTCGGATATAGGCAAGCGGATCGACCCTGCGTCTTCAACAGTTGAAATGCCGGATGAAGATGACCGTGTATTTCTTGAAGTCGCAATGGCTGGTCAGAGTGAAGGCGATTCGCGTCTTGTTACAGGAAATCTGCGGCACTATCCTAAAGCTGATTTCATAGTTACCCCAGCAGATTTCTGCGCCTTGCTTGGAATCTAATTTTGCACATCTTCCTGCCTCGCTTGCCCGGTCGCCCGGCCGCGCGCGGGGGTGGGGAAGGGCGCGCGAGGCGGGAGAATTGGGTGGACGAAAATTTTTTTTGCCAGCCTCCCCGTTCCCCATTCCCCATTCCCCGCTTGTCCTCCGTAGCCTTGGCGAAGGAGGATTCCCCGTTCCCCCAAAAATTGGGGACAGACCCCACGATAGCCAATAAAATCAAGGGTTTGCGCGGTTTTGGCGGCCGCGTAGAGGGTGGAGCGGGGGCGGTGGTGCAAATCTGCCATAGCCAACACTATACCGAAAATAGTATACTGTTGGTGTGACTTATATGATTTTTAGAGCGAATATCCCCATCCCTCTGATGGAATTGGAAATAGAAATCCAACAATTTTGGTAGTCAGATTTCCACATAATTGGAAGTTAGCATTGACAGGTAATATCGAAAAATAGTGGAATTGCTTTGTTTCTATGAAAAAGGGGCGCAATATGTCACGGATAGAATGTCTACACCTTTTGTCAGCAAATCCGAAAAATCCAGCCATCTAATTTCTAAAATTCATAGCGAAGAATCCACCCGCTGAAAAAATATCGCCACCCCCTTGCATCTGTAGCTAAGGTTTGATACAATATGCGTGATCTCTCATAAGGGGGGTCACCTTGATGCGAGGGAAAGTCCTCGTGGGAGTGGTGGAAAGAGATTTCCACCGCTTTCTTTTTCTGAAGATTATGATGAAACAAAAAGAACTGAGCATATTTGTAGATGAGTCGGGAAACTTTCAGTACCCCGACAAGGATTCGCGTTTCTACATAATTGCATTGGTTTTGCACGATCAGTCAAAGCGTATTGATGAAAATGTCCGAGAACTTGAACGTCTTGAAGCAGAAATTGGGCTCGAGGAGCATTGCTTCCATGCCGGACCTTTGATTCGTCGTGAGAAAGCGTATGCCGCCATGAGTCGTAAATGGCGAGGGCGCATTTTCTCGCGGATGTTGGCGTTTTCGCATCGTGTAGATTTCAGGTATCATTGCCTTTCCGTGGATAAAAGTTTCGTAAGTTCTGTTGTGCAGATTACGGCAGACCTGCAACGAGGCCTTGTGGATTTTCTCCGTAGTCAACGTGCGGAGTTTGCTGGGCTGTCAGATATTAAGGTGTATTATGATTGTGGGCAGGCACCGGTTACGAATCTCCTACTCGAGACATTTAAGAAAGAATCGCCATGCCCTGTTGTGTTTGTTCAAGATGTCAAGCCAGCAAAGTATCGCCTTTTCCAAATAGCCGATCTCATTTGCACGACGCATCTTTTGGAGCTAAAGATTAAACACCATCTTTCAATGACGGCATCAGAGTTCAAATTCTTTGGCGGAATTCGTGCCTTTGAGCACAATGTCCTTCGTCGCATTAAGGCGAAGGAGATTTAGTTTGTGGCATTTCTTCCTGCCTCGCTTGCCCGGCCGCCCAGCCGCGCGCGGGGGTGGGGAAGGGCGCGCGCGGGGGAAATTCTGGGTGGACGAAAAAATTTTCTCAGCCCGTTCCCCGTTCCCCATTCCCCATTCCCCGCTTGTCCTCCGTAGCCTTGGCGAAGGAGGATTCCCCGTTCCCCAAAAATTGGGGACAGACCTCACGATAGCCACAAATGTGCCGCGAGATATATTTACCAAAAATTCACCGTCCACGTTCGGCGATTTTGTGGTATAATTTCACGCAAAAGATTGGTAATCGACTATGCAGTGGTTTGTAGTTAAGTATCGAAAGCCAGATGGCGTGATGACGGAGGCTGAGTTTGAGGCCGCCGACAAGTCTGCATTGTTTAAGATTCTTGCAGAAAAGAAAATCTCGGCCATCAATATTCAATCTGGCAGACTTGGCAAGAAGAAAAGTGGTAGAAAGAGCGTTGCTAAGGGTGTTTCGCAGAGTTCGTCCGTTAGACTGGTTCTCAGCATCCTTGCGGTTGTCGCCGTTGCTGTTGCCGCGCTTGTTGTGTGGTTTGTGTTTTTCCGTTCGGCTTCAGAATCTACAACAGGAAAGCCAATAAAGAAAATTAGTCGGACTGTTAGGACGCCGCCAGTCAAAGAGCGGCCTCAACCATCTACTTCAAATGTTGTTGAACAGGCATTGCCTGTTCCGACTCCACCTCCGGTTGGCAATGTTGTTACGGCACGTACTTCCTCATCAGGAATAGTCATGCGTCGTATGGATGGTTCGATTATCACAAATCGCTTGGAGCGACCGTTTAAACGAGAGTTTGAGAACACTTTATTTGTGATTACTCGGCCTGGAAGCATGTCGGGTGCGTTGGTGCGAACATTGCGTCAGAGATATTCTGATGAGCAGATAATACAGATGCTACGTGAAATGTCTGTTCCGGATCCGGGTGATTCTCCTGGAGTCGCGAAGGCGAAGAGTGATGTTCAGGCATTAAAAGAGGGGATACTTTCGGCAATTGATGACGGAACATCTGTGACTGAGGTGCTTGAAATGTTAGGTCGTGAAATTAGGGCTGCGGGGCAATTAAGGGCGCAGGCAATGGAAGTTCGGAGGGAGGCTCTATCAAGTGAAGATGAGGATTTGGCGCGGGCAAACTTGAATGCGGCAAATGATATTCTTGAGCAAAATGGGTTAAGGCCGGTGCATGTGCCTATGGATTTGCGTAAGGAAGAGGTAGAATTGCCGTCAGTCATTGATCGGAATTGTAGTGATGGTTCAGTTGAGCCTGTTGAATAATTTGTTGGTTTTGTTGTATATAACATTAAAGAATATAAAGAAAGGAAAAAATGAAGAAATTGATTGTCATTGGTGCCATTTCACTACTGGTAGGTAACGTTTTATCGGAGGTGGCGCAAAATGAAGTGCTCCCAGTTCCTCTTTCTAAAATGGCTGAGTTTAACGCTAAAACGGGTGGATTGGTGTATCCGCCGGCAGATGCAAGGAAATGTGTCATTATTGACGCGAGAGTTAAAGACACTCATCTGATAGACAACTTCGTAAAGTATGCTGAGCAACGCTTGTCCTTGGATTGCGAGGTTCGTGTGCAAAAACTTAAAGAAGCGGACATCCCTAGCACAATTGCTTTGGAATGCAAGAAGGCTGGTGCCGGAGCTGTTGTGCTTTTGTGTGAACGCCAAGATATACCTGTACTTACGGTATTCCCAGAGGATGCTGTTACCGTTCTCAACCTTCAGCCATTGTGGGATAAAGATGACAATGCATATAGGCGTCGAATGTCAAAGGAGTTTTGGCGTGCTATCGGTTTCGCGATAGGTGCATATGGAACGCCTACCCAGGTTGGTAGTGCTCTTCAGCCCGTGTTCTCTGTGATGGATCTGGATGCAGTTAAAGGCATCGCTCTCTCCCCTCCCCAGATAGCCGTTCTCCTGCAATCTAGAATTAAGCTTAAGATTTATGGCAAGCGACCGATACCTTATAATAGGGCATGTCGCGAAGGTTGGGCTCCCGCACCCACGAATGATGTCCAGAGGATGTTTTATAATCGCATGAGTGACCCTGCAAGTCGCTTTAAGTCGGATATTCAGATAGGAAATCAGAGTAGCGAAAGTCCTTCTAAAAAGTGAGGTGACGGGGAGTTGTTCCTGATGAGGACTTGGACTTATTCTTATAAAACGAGCGACGGTCTACGACACGAAGGCGAGATTGATGCACTGACTAAAGATGGGGCGTACTTGGCTTTGAGGAGGAAGGGGATTCGGGCAATAAGGGTAGACGAGCGGATTATTCCTGTTGTGAAGACCGGATTTGACGGCTTGCGCGCGCGAGAGTGGTTGTGCATTGTGTTGTCAATTGTCCTATTGTTGGTTTTGTTTTACGTGTTTATGTCTTCTGGCGATGTAATGAAGCCGGTCGCTCAACGAGAGAAGTTAGAGCCCGTTCGTGTGGAACCGGACTTCAGATATCAAGAGCTACTCGCAATGTCAGAATCTCTCATAGAAGAGCATAGGTCGTCTTTGGAGGAAATTGATCGTGAGTTGCTAACGAACTATGCTTTGATCATGAAAGCAGAGAACCTTGCAGAATTCAAAGCAGAAATCGCACGAGGCCGCAAGATTGTGGAGCGTTCTCAGAAGTCGGCAAGGGAACGGTTTAAGGAATTCTATGTCCGTATACAAGACGTACATGCGGAATTAAGGCTGGCTACTCAGCGTATGTACGGAATAGTTATGTCTGCCATAGAAGCCACGAGCGAGCAACTTTATTGCGATGAATGCGCAATTGATTGTTTGTTTGATAATAAAGGCAAATGGTCTGTTAGGCATGGGGAAGTCATTTGGTCGGATTCGGCTTTGGCTGAGGAGTTTATGTCGTATTGTACAGATGGTTTTGCTGAGGCCAAAAGATGGGAACGCGATTTTGGGGCGGTAGAGTTGCGCAGTAAAAAAAATCAAGATGACCACTTGCGTTAGTCGGAATTTTTTGGTATCATACACAAGTGAAAAGGCTTATTAGGTCAATTGCGGGTGCTTTTGACTGAAAGGCTTAACATCGCGGGAAGAGAATTGGAAGGCTATTTAGTAGCGCTGAATCACAGTCGATGATTTAGTGCTTAAAAGTAGACGAAGAGGCTCTTCTCGATACAAACAAAAGGAGTAACGGAAATGAAGACACTAATTTTTGGAGCTATTTCTTCAATGGCTCTTGTTGGTTTAGGAGTGGAGTCCGCAAACATTGTCGGCTATCAGAGCTATGAAGCTGACGTTAATGGGTATGCGAATATTGCGCCCGCATTCACTCCGCTGAGTGCCAGCGGAGAATGGGTTTGCCAGGATAAGATTTATGATAAGTCTGTCGTAGGGGGCGACACTGTTTATATGCTTGAGACAACTGTTTTTGATTTTAACAGTTTCTTTTTCAATGGCTTTCTTGGCGATACTAGTCTTGGTTGGGATGTTACAACTTGGGATCCCGCTACTTTCGAGCCGGAAAATACGACGGTGATGAGTTTTAATCTCGCTAAGGGAATGCCTGTATACTTTGTTCCTGGTGATGTAGACATTCCGACTGTTTCTGGCCAGGTTGAAGATATTAACGTTGTCCAGCAGATAACCTTCCCTGATCAGATTACTTATGAATTCAGCAACCCATTCCCGAAGCCGACAACAATCGCGGATCTTAATGCATTTTGCGTTGGTGGAGATACATTTTATGTCTTAAATACGGAAATATTCGACTTTAAGACTTATTTCTGCAATGGTGACGGCACGTGGGAAATTTCATCTCCGACATGGAGCGACTGGGAGGTCACTACGACCGACGATTCCACGATAGTTGTCTTTGGAGCGGGTGAGGGAGGTTATTACACGCCGGGTGACGATTCGGGGCGCACCTGGAATGTTAGCCTTTAATCTTTAGATTTCTGCATGGCGCTGTGTCATGTGGGCAAAAAAAAGGAAACTAAAATGAAAAAATTAATTATAGCGATTGCTATTATGGGGAGCGTGGCTGTTGCCAATGCGTCCTCTGTTAGTTGGGGCGCTTCTACGGCGCTTGACACTGACAAGGTTACGGCTGGAATCATGTATCTTGTCGGCGCCACTGATAGCGCGACTATTGATCTGACGAAGTTCGATAATCAGACATCGTTCTCGTATGATACGATTACGGCGGCTGGTTTTGATCGTCTCTATTCGTCATTTGAATATAGTTCGAGCAAAACTTCAGTTACGGCTGATAAGTTTAATGCGTCTGATCTTGGGTATAGTGCGGGCTCGGTCTCCGTATACACGATACTAGTTGAAACTGGTGCGTCGGCCGATTACATTGCTTACGCTGGCCCTAAGAATATGTCGTTGAACAATGCTACGTCGCCGACGGCGAACCTAAAGTTTACGGCGGCATCGTTTACTTATGTTCAGGCTGCCCCAGAGCCGACCTCTGGTCTCATGCTCCTCCTCGGTTTTGCTGGTCTTGCGCTTAAGCGCAAGCGCGCGTAATCCGAGTTGGATGAGTTAACAAACAAGAGGCGCGGATATCCGCGCCTCTTGTTTTTATCAATATCTTCAAAAGACCCTTGTAATACTTACTGCGGATGATTTATTGCGCAGAATCAATCTTTCCGCCCTGCAGTGTGCAATGAAGTTCCTTTGAGTCGGCATTGACAGGAATCACCTTGAGCAGTGGTTGTTGTATTGCAATTGGATTGCTCGAATGTGAATATGCGGCCTTTTTATAGTTGTTGTCTATCCCGCCACTCTGCCAGACTAGGACATTGTTTGTTGATGCATGGTAAATCCAAAAGACCTTGGGGACGGGAATCCAATCAAATGAAATCACTTTTGGAAGATTATCTTTCTCGCGTACTAATTTTAAGGTGTACTGATTTGTTTTGTGATCTAAATTGGATATGCGATATTTTTGGTGATATCCATCAAGGTCAAATACAATCTCATCACCAACAACATCGTTGGCTGGGTCAAATTGAATGATTTTATCCAGTGTCGTGAATATGGGAAAAAGGCCGATTTGGTCGAAATTTACTGTTATCTCATTCCATCCATTACTTATGGCTTGAGCAGAGCATCCAATGATGTTGGATTGATGCTCAATGACTATTGCATTTGCGGCGTGCAGCAGTGACAGTGCACAAGTAGCCGATAACAAAGATGCCCTCACCTGTCGCCTCCTTTGCCTGATTTCTCGAATGGGTTGCAGACCTTTCGTTGTGCCGCGTCTTTTTCCATATTCAAGATTCTAATGTCTTTTATTCGTAGTTTTGGCTCAATCCCCATGGCTCGGAACCAGGCGATTGTCTTCTGAGAGAACTCTGCCATGTGAATGTCGTAAAGGGAATCAAAGAAGCTATCCTTGACGATTATGTCGCTTACAGTGCGAAGGTGCGGCTCTGGCGCAAACGGATCGACAATATATTGAAACATAATGGCTTTGTCCCCCGTAAGGTTGCCGCCAGTTGTATACAAATCAGAAAATTTGACCGACTGCGCTCTGTACACATATCTGAATAGAATCTTTAATTCTTCCTCTATGCATGAGTAAGAAACTTCTTTCTCCAATGTGGTATTTCCACGGATAGGAGTCTTTCTAAATAGCGATTCAGTCATTGCTATCCCCAATACACTGGTTTCATTTACACGAACATTTCCGGAGTCATCCACAAGATTTGCATCATCTGGGAGTCCTGCCAGTATCTTGTTTAACTCCGCATTTGAGAAAAAATGAAACCCCATCATGTCTTCGGTGTCGGAGGCAAACCAATATACAGCCACTCCGTCATCACAGATGAGCCCTTCGAAGTGGGTGCCGCTGACGTTGAATTTAGCCAAGCGGGCAAGATTACGGAAGCAATTTATGAACCGGCGCTTGCCCTCAAATGACGTTTGCGTATTGAAAGCGATAGAACCAACAATTCTCGATTGTTCAAACAGTGATTGCTCTTGTTTTTGCAGCAGTTCGGTTTGTGATTTAATTTGTGCGTTTGCCTCCTGCAGTCTGTCGGACATTTGATCTATCTGCCTTCTGGCGCTTGATACGGATTCATCTAGCATTGCCTTCTCATTGTGGGCGTTTTTGTCATCTGTCCAGGTGCACAATATCGTCCAGAGCGAAAGGAATATGGCTAGCCAGACCCCATGCCTCTTCCACGGTTTCCTTTCCACCCATTGCTTAATCTTATTGGTGTCGGCAATCGTCTCGGAGGTGGAATACACCGAGAGCATTGTCATTATCAGGATCAGAATGTATTTCATGTATTTTCAACTTTTGTTAAGATTGCATAACGGTATAAGAGAAGAGTGCTGGCCGACTTGCGGTTGTGCATTTTTAATCATGTCGCCGTTGCCATCATATTCCTTTGACCTAGTGGGCAAGACACTTCCCACATTCCATACAAGCATTATAACAAAAATGCCTCGTGTTGCGCGGTGCAAAATTATCGGCGGCGCATGGAAACTTCTGCAGAAGGGTCGACCCTTCTGCAGAAGCTTGTGCAATGAAATACACCTACGCCTACAAGGACAGCGGAGGGAAGCGGCACGAGGAGTCGATGGATGCCGCTTCCCGCGACGCTGTCTTTGCGGCGTTGAGGTCGCGGGGCATACGGCCGATCAAGGTCGTCGCCGCAGACGGGTCGAAGGCGAACGGCGAGGTGAGGGGCATTAGAAGGCGCGTCGCTGTCGCGATTGTTTTGATTGCTGCCGTGGTTGTCGGGGCTGTCGCCTACTTTGTCGGCGCCCGCTCGGGCGATTCCGGCGAGGCGCCTCACCGAGCGCCAGGACGCCGAGATCGCAATCTACGAGCGGGCGAAGGCCGACTTCGAGGCGGCGAAGAAGGCGAAGTCCGACGACGACCTCGTCGCCTATTGGGAATCTCTCAACGACCAGCTCCGCAACCTCGGCATCAAGCTCCTCCCGCTTGAGTAGCATTATTCGCTTGGATTGGTGATTGTGCGGAGGCCGAGGCGACAACCGCCAATCCCAAAGAGCAGGAGTAGGGGCGAAGTTTGGCTTGTCCTTGCTATGGGGCAAAGGCCGATTGTAATAGGCGAACCATTCTAAATCAGTATTTATAATTGTTCAGAACAATTCTAAATGATTGTTTAGAATTGCTCTGCTTGAGTTCGGTGGTTTTCCAGAGCCGTTCACGAATAGGCAGACTCGGTTTCTCCGCAAATGGCGCTTGCTTAGATGGATGCCGAATACGACGGCGAGGACTGTTTTAAGAAAACCTCTCCATCTGTTGTTCCGGCCAGAACTTTCCTCAGCCAGTTGGTGTGATTAAGCGACAAGAAAGCCGCGCCGCAATGTCGTTCATGGCGAGGCAGTTCTGCCGAAAACGATGCGCAGCGTGGCGATTGTGTTTCATGTCGAGCGAGGAAATTTCAGGAGTGTCGCGAAAGCACGAGAGAATTAGTAGCCGCCCAGCGGCAATTTCTCGGCTGTCTTCGGCCGAGGGGTCGTAGCGCGCCGGCAGGGTATATGGCAGGAGCTTTATGAAGCGAGCTCGGGGTTCGGCCTTGAGTCGGCGCAGCGCCTCTTTCTCACCAGGCGAGATGAAGCCCGACACCGGCACCATGCCGTGTCGCGCCTTCTCGATGATCTCCTCAATGGCGGCGGCATGCTCGGCGACAGTCTTCTTGAGGGTGAGCCGCACATGAAACAAAAACGGAGAGCCGAGCAGAGGCAGCGCGCCAATGCCGTCAAAGCTCAATGGCGCAAGCGGCGCGAGACGACGCGCCTTTATCGCGCGGTGGCAGAGAAAGAGGTCGGGGTGGCGAAGTTTCCAGAGCGCTCGCGCCGGGTTGAGCTTTATGTAGTGGCGAATGGCCTTTAGCTGGCGGGCGTCAAACGATAGCTCGATATAGCAGTCACGGGCGAAGACGACGGAACGGACGGGGGCTCGCGCCCCCGCACCCCCGACAATCGCGCCAAAGTGAAGCCCTTTTTCAACAGCGAGCCCGCCAGCCCCGGCTACGACATTGGCGGCTTCTACACTGGCCTTTAAAAGCCCCACCATCTCGGCAGCGCGCTGCTCGGCCAATTTAGCGGGGGCGAGAGTCGCCAATGATGGTGGCGTCGCTGGGGGTGCGGGGGCGTGGGTCGCGGCGCTCGATGGTTGAGTCGCCAATGCCAGCGGTGTCACTGGGGGTGCGGGGGCGCGAGCCCCCGTCCGTTCCAAACCCCTAGCGACGGCCATTTCAACCGCGTCAGCGACACGATGGGCGATAAAGAGCGGGCCAATTGACTTGTCGTAGTCGTAGTTGACAATGAGCAGAAAATGAAGATGGTCTGGCATTATCACATAGTCGCTAACTGTCACCGCTGGCCAAACACGATGCACAGCCCTCAGCGCGGCTCTCATCAGCTCGCCTATGTCTGAAAGTTCTGGGCGACCACCCTCCGAGACAAGGCGAGAGAAAACAGCCCGCCGCTCGGCGCTCGCGAGCGTCACAAAGAAAAACTGCAGTCCGCCTTTTGCGTAGTCAAGTCTCATCGGGGCATATTATACCACCTTGAGCCAAACTTGACTAACCCTACTCCTGCTCTTTGGGATTGGCGATTGTGCGGAGGTAGATGCGGCGTAGGGATTGATGCTCTTATTATCTCGGGGCAAGTTTACTGTCGAGATCGGCAAAGGCGTTCTCGATGCTTTCCACATGGTATAGCTCGTACATGCCAATGGCATAGTCCAGCAATCCATTGGCCTTCAGGCGATTGAGCATGACATCTGCCGTCACGCCTCTGCTTTCGGCATAGCGCTCGAGAAGATAGATGAAAAATTTGAATTCCCTGCTCATGTCAGGCCGTCCTCATATACACTGAGCGCCGCGGCGACCCAGTAATACGCTCCGTCTCCCACATCTCAAAGATTCCGCTTGGGCCAAATTCCCACATGGCCATGTCGGGATTGGCAAGCATACGATATGTTTCAGAGTTGAGGAAAAGCTCAAGGGCCTCTTTCTCGGGAAAAGCGTACTTCTCGACAATGCGCTTCACTACTTCCTCGTCATAGTAGTCAAGTATCTCGGCATCCGTCTTTTTCATACGGCAACGGCCTCCTTGAACGACAGGCATGATATTGCCAACTCAGTCTTGAATGCGAATTGATCGCGCAAGCGCTGTGGCAAAAGCCGCTGCAGCGCCTCGCTCTCCGTATACGCACCTTTAAAGAACAAATTAAGAACTGGCATCGTGTTGTCGTTTGCGACAGGCCCGGAAACGACATCTGCATCGGAGTCGTCCTTGTCCTCGATGCGGTTCCGGCTTACAAAACGCAGCCATTCAGCGGTAGGGCCGTCGAACTTCAGCCACTGCAACTTGGCAAGCATGACTTCGTCAATTGAATATGACGAAACAGTCGCCACACCCTCTCCACGGCGTAGCACGGCAGTCTTGGCCCATTTCGCGGCTTGTGAAAAATCAGTCGTAAGATAAAAGGCCTGGCCAAAGTCCAGGGCTCTGGCCTTGGGCATGAGACACGGCGATTCCACAACTTGATTGCTGCCATGAAAAAGAATCATGCCTGTATGATACCAAATCCTCTCGGCAGGTTCAAGCACGAGCAACACATGGTTGCCGCTTGACCCCTACTCCTGCTCTTTGGGATTGGCGATTGTGCGGACTGCCCCTACTCAAGCGGGAGGAGCTTGATGCCGAGGTTGCGGAGCTGGTCGTTGAGCGACTCCCAATAGGCGACGAGATCATCGTCGGACTTCGTCTTCTTCGCCGCCTCGAAGTCGGCCTTCGCCCGCTCGTAAATTGCGATCTCGGCGTCCTGGCGCTCGGTGAGGCGCTTGCCATACTCGACGATTGTTCCGCCCGCGGCAATGGAAGTCGGGTGGGGGGATAATGGCGAGTAAATTTGGAGAAGATCAGAGAAATTTGCAGATAGCGTGCGAGGGTGCTTGTAAAAGCAAGAAAATGAGAATTCAATGCGGAAAAATCTTGAGAGGAGGGAAGGGCTTTAGGCCGGATTTCTGGGAAGGGCGTAAGTTTGAGCTTCTACAGAAGGGTCTTGTCTAATCGGGATTTGGTAGACTATCCCACTGTTCAGCCGGACTAGTGTCCGGACAGAACGGCCCGCCCGGGAAGGCCTTCTCCGGACGGGCCTGCGACGACGAGGCTC
>Ga0265298_10006877_pt1 | contig 13956 bp, 8 predicted proteins | sample AusTroGonzalo_MG_3_FD_193486 | JGI IMG/M metagenome (GOLD analysis project Ga0265298, IMG submission 193486) | Bovine rumen microbial communities from tropical cattle in Woodstock, Queensland, Australia - Gonzalo_01 | ecosystem: Host-associated > Mammals > Digestive system > Stomach > Rumen ...
CCTACAAGCTTGATTTCTTTGGTTTCCTTGTTGAAGCCGCGGATTTCGAACTCGAAGTCTCCTCCCTTAGCCTGGTACTCTCTATCGCTGGGTGTTGCATACTTGTGAAGTATGGAATTGTAGGTATCGAACGAAAGGACGGAGGCGTTGTCGTATTTAAGCGCATAGGTCGATGTTTCGCTCACCGAAGGATTGCTTTCGTGAATGGCGGTAACCTTCTGCGAAGTAAACTTAAGCGCATAGGCCGTACCTGCAAAATCCTTCTTGGGATAATAATCCAGGGTCCATCCGTACTGCTCTGCTACCAAAGTCTCACGTATATCCGCGAGGAAAGAATTGGCACGCTCTGCAGCCGATTCGTCGAAAATTTCGGGTTCGAACTGCTGGCAGGAAGGCATTAGCAGAAGTGCAGCCGCCGCAAAAACATATATAATCTTTTTCATATCTTACTCCTCCTATATTGCTACGGTATTCAAATCAACCTTGCCGGCTTCCACGTCGTTGAGACGGCGGCCGATAACGTCGCGGAGCACATCGATGTCGATACCCCAACTCTCGGACATGTAGTTGCGCACGATCTCGATCTTAGTCTCGATGACTTCCCTCCCGTTAGGAGCATCAGGGTTCTCTTTACGGACCTGAGCCGTTTCGGAATTAGCCTGCTGCAGCTGGGCCTCCCACCACTCGGGAGAGTGGACTATGTACTCCGACAGCAGCTCGGCGAAATCCTCGCGGTGCTCGCTCTGGGCATAGTCCGTGATGTATCCGCGTCCGCGATAGTAATTATCGGTGTCGGACCAGGCATCGGAAACATAGGTAGAGGGCGTTACGTTCATAAAGTCATCGGTGTAAGCCTTAACCTGATTCAGGATATGGGTGAACTCGTGATGTATGGTCTTGATGTAGTAATGGTTAATATGCTCGCCAAGTTCATCGCCGGAAAGCCTCTGGAAAACCAAGGGAAGATAGTTCACGCCGGCAAGCATGATCTTCTTGCCGCCTTCGGCGGTACCGAGGACAAATTGACCATTGTTCTTGTACTCCCATTCACCTATCAGGAAGAACATCTTGGGGAAGTATCCACGGGTGAAATGCACTCCGGCAACCTCGTCGTAAGAGTCGATGCAAAGGTATTTCACGAGGTGTGCATAGATAACAGCCCCCTCGACCGAGGCAGGAACGGTATAGAAACCCCTGTCGGATTCGTTCAAAGCGAAGCGGTACTTGAATTCGATATTGTAGGGCCTAAGCATATTAAGCTCCAGCCACTTGTCGAAATCGTTCTGCTCGATTGCCGAATCTTTAATTATGGACTCGGCTTCGATTGCATCTTTCTGGGTGCAGGAAGCGCTCAGAAGAGCGAAGGAAACAGCCGTAAGTATATAAAGTATTTTTTTCATATAGCTTCCTCCTTGTTTTAGTTACGAGGGTTAGGCTCCAAGCCGGCAGAAACAACGTCCTGAGGGATCTGGAGGGCACGACGGAGGTCATCCTTGGTAAGGATATCCACCTGGCCGTCCAAAATCTTGAAGGCAGCATCGTACTGCCCTGCGGCGGGATCGGGCTGAAGCGTACGGCGGGTGATTTCGATGCCATAACGCTTGATATCAAGCCAACGGAGGCCCTGGGCCACGTGGTCGATACGTTTGAACCCAAGCACGCACTGAAGCATACTCTCCATCATTTCACCTTCTGCTCCGATGAAGAAAGCAGGGTTGAGATGCTTCTTGATGGTGGGCACGTCAGGAGTCCAATAATTAACGGCAGTATAGAACGCCTTGATTGATTCGGGAGTGAGGTCGCCGGTGAAATAAGTGGGCTTGATGATATTATGTGCCCAGATATTGAGGTCGGCGGCAGCTTCGTCGAACTTACGCTGCATCACGCGGGCTTCGGCCCTGGTAAGCAGGGTTTCGTCGGTCGTGAAGGCCGGGAAGACGGCACGGTGATAACCGATTCCGTTCACAGGATCAGTGTACTCGAAGAGATAAGGGATCTTCCAGAAAGCGATCTGGTCGAAGGTGGAACCATTGTACCACACGGGCGGATCCCAATACCAGGTGCTCACGTTACGCCACCCGCTCTGAGTGTTACCCCACACATTCTTTGCATAGGAAACCTCGGTGAAAGAGAGGAAGGAGTTGTGCGAGAACTTGCTCAAACCAGGGTTTCCAAACTCATATCCAAAGTTTGTAAATGCAGTCATAAGCATAAGGTTGGCATCGTACTTCGACAAGATGAAGTCATTGGACAGCACATCCATATTGTGTGCCATCGATGAACGGGCCTGCCAGTTGCGGAGCACCTGAGAAGGGTTGGAACCAAGGCAGCGCGTGGCGCAGGCCTCGGCCTTGTCCCACTTCTCGTAGAAGAGGTAGAACCTTGCCGCAAATGCATAGGCAGCACGCACGTTGAAGTGATACTTGGGAATCTTATAATAGCTCTCGCTGACATATTTGAGTGCTATCTCGAGGTCTTCTTCTATATTCTTATAGACTCCGGCCACGGTACCTCTTTCGTACTGAGGATTCAGATGCGTCTCAATGCCCTTCATATAGGGAACGCCAAGGTCCTTGTCGGAAGTCTCGGCATTGTAGTTCTGGCAGAAGAAATTCACCAGCATGAAGTGGGCGTAGGCACGGCAGAGCAGGGCCTCGGCCATCTCAGGGGCAAGGCCTGCGGCTTCTACTGCATCGGGGTCGAGTTCATTCTCGCATCCGCTCAGTTCCTGTATTGCAAGCAGGGCCTGGTTTGCGTGCGCAATCGCGAGATATGAATCACTCCAAAAATAGGTAGGGCAGTCATTGGTAATTTCGGTAATTTCTTCCCAATGATAGCACTGCTCGACGAAGCGATTGGTTCCGGGATTGTCGTCTCCTATATTGTCGACATTGTCGGACATATACTCGCTGAATTTCAGATAGGTGTTGCTATTATATGCCGACACCAGCAGGGCGCGAATCTTATCCTGGTTGTCGATTTCGGTACGGTTGTCCGGCATCTTGTCCAGAAACTTGTTGCACGCCATCGTAAGAAGGGCGGCTGCAAGGAGAACTGCGATATTTTTCACTTTATTCATTTTCATAATCTTTTCCTCCTAATATCAGAGCCCAATCCTGAGCGTAAAAGTGAACTGCTTTGCAAGAGGAACTGCAACACCGCCGGTGTTGAAGAACTCAGGGTCCTGTCCGTTAAGTTTGGAATCGGCATAGAGCAGGAAGAGGTTGGTAGCCTGGACCTTCATGCCCAGGGTGTTCATACCGAGCTTCTTGGCAACCTTGCCGGGGAAGTCGTAGCTGAGGGAGACTTCCTTCAGACGTACGAAATCGCCCTTGGCTATACGGGCAGTGGAATAGTTGTATGCGTTGTAAGCATAGCTGAGCTGCTTGTTCTGGTAGTTCTGCCAGGAACTGGCTATCACGGGGACGTCAGTCTTGGTTTCGTCGCCAGGCACCATCCAACGGTTCTTGAACTCACGGGGCATGGAGTCGAGGTCGTCGTAGGAACTACGGAACACAGGATCCAGACGGATTACGTTACCGAAGGAGTAAGTGATATAGACATTCAGCTTGAAGCCACCATAAGAGAAGACATTCCCGAGGGAACCTACGTCTGTAGGATCCACGCTGCCGGAATACTCGAGATTCTTGATGCACTCGGGATCCCTTTCCTGGAAATATACGTCGGTTACGGTCTTCACGCCCTGCTCGCTTATGACGGTGGGCAGACCTTCCTCGTTGAGGCCGTCGAACTTATAGGAGAATAGGCTGCGCACAGGATATCCCTCGAGTGCGAAACCGCTTCCGGCAATAAGGTCGAACACGCGCCTCTTGCTCTTGAGGTCGGTAACCGTGTTCTTGGAATGCGAGTAGATGAAGTTGGTGGTCCAAGTGAACTTCTTACCTTCGATATTCTTGGTGGTAAGGGAGATCTCATAACCGTGGGACTTCATAGCAGCGACGTTTCCAAGTTTCTCGCGGAAACCGCCGATACCCTGGGTGGTGATAGGACCGATCAGGTCGAAGTTGTTACGCTGATAAACATCGGCCACGAAATTGACCCTGTTGTCGAAGAGTCCGATTTCGGTTCCGATATTGAGCTCGTGCTTCTTCTCGTAGGACAGGTCGTAGTTGGCGATATCGTCCAGATAAAGAGCGGACTCTTTGTCGCTGGAGAAAGGACGCCAAGGATTGTTCGCTTTGATGACCGCAGCGGCGTTCGACACATTAGGACGGTCGCCGGTAAGGGAGTAGGAAGCCTTTAGGGTGAAGTGGGCTACGGTAGGATAGACGGACTTCATGAATTCCTCCTCGTGCGCATTCCAGGAACCGGATACGTTCCATGTAGGCATCCAACGCGCAGTGCGTGACTTTCCGAGCTGGTTGCTGCCCTCGTAGCGGTATGTACCGTTGAGTGTGTATTTACCCTTGTAGGAGTAGGTTCCATTGGCGAAGAATGCAGCAGCACGGTCACACTTATTTTCCAAGGTATAGTACTGGCTGTTGTCCTCAGCACCCTTCTTGAACACCAGGTAGTTGTAGTTGGCGATTTCGCCGAAACCGTACTGCATACCCCAGCCGCGGAATGTGCTGCCGTGACGGTCGAGGTTGTTGACCTCGGTACCGCCGAAGAGGCTCACGATATGGTCGCGGTTGAAGGTTTTGTTGTACTGTGCGGTGGCACGTATGTCCCAACCGTTCATAACATAGTCGGAACGGTCGTAGATACCTCCGTCGGGCATCACCGTGATTTTCTTCTGGTAAGGATGGTCAGGATCCTTGTAAAGGAAGGGGTTGGCATCGCGGATGGCCGCAGTGCTCATCTCCCTGTACGCCAAGGCCTGGTTAGCTTCGTCGCGGATGTAGTGCTCCGTCGAAGTAGTAATAGCCTTATAAGCAGCGAGCGCGCTGATTTCCAACTCCTTGATGGGCTTGAAGCGGAGTTCTCCCTGGATACGGAAGTCGGCCACTGCAAGGTCGATGTAGTTGTTGTCGAGCTCGTGCTTGATGTTGAACTTGGAGTAGTTGCGGGTATAGAACACGTCGGGGTCAAGGGCGCGGGAAGTATTCAACGCGTAGGAGTACGGGTTGATGTCGAAGTCGCGCTTGACCTCGCCGGACACCACGTCGGCCTCGCTGTTGATGGTACCGGGGGCGCGCTGCTTACGGTAGGAGGCGTTGCTGATTAGGTTCGCGGTCAACTTATCGGAGATCTTGTGGTTGATGTTCATGTTGCCGGTATAACGGTTCACCCGGCTCTGAAGGCTCCAACCCGGATCTTCCAGCACGGAAAGGGAGGCATAGTAGGTTCCCTTCTCGGAACCGCCGGATGCGCTCACGGAATGATTGTGCTGGATGGCATTGGTGAACAAGAGATCGAACCAGTCCGTGTTACGGAACTCGGCTGCACGCAGATAGGCATTCCTAGCCTCCTGGGTATTGGCCAGACCGAATTTGCCACTGGTGGCATCGTACTCGGTGATCAACTGATACATCTTGCCATAGATACCGCTGTTGGAAGCGTTCGCAGTCTCCGCATAGTTCAGATAACCCTTCTGCTCAAGCTCCTGGTAGATAGCCATCTGGTCCTGGGAGTTCATGATGTTGAAGGTGTCATACGAAGGCTTCAGGCGGTAGGTGTACTCCCCAGTATAGCTGAGGCGGCTCTGACCGGCCTTACCACGCTTGGTGGTAACGACGATAACTCCGGCCATTGCGCGCGCACCATAAATGGAGGTAGCGGAACCATCCTTGAGGATGTCGAAGCTCTCGATATCGTCGGAGTTCAGGCCTGCGATAGCAGAAGAAATAAGGGTATTGGCATTACCGGAGGAAAGGTCATCGGCAGATACGTTCATGACATCTTCCATAATGACACCGTCCACAACCCACAAAGGCTTGGAGGAACCGTAGATGGAAGTAGCACCACGGACACGGATCTTAGGAGCCGTACCGAAGGTACCGGAAACGTTCTGGACGGACACACCTGCGGCGCGCCCTTCGAGCGAACGGGAGATATCGGCCATACCGCTGATGTTGGCTTCTTCGGCCTTCACCTTAACCACGGAACCGGTGTTCATACGCCGGTCGACCGTCTGCATACCGTTCACCACAGCACCTTCCAGCATTTCGGCATCGTCCTCGAGGTAGACTTCTACCTTCGAAGCAACCGCCACTCTGGCATCTTTCGAGCCCAGGAAGGTGACAATAAGATACTTCGCACTCTGGGGGACGCTCAGTTGGAACTGACCATCAAGATTGGTCGTAGTGCCTATGTTCGAAGATCCTTCGACCTGAACATAAGCACCGGTGACCGGAGTCTTGTCGGCAGCGAAGTATACGGTGCCCGTCACCTGACGGTTCTGGGCACTCGCAATACTAAGCGACACGAAAAGTACAAAGAATATAAGTATGTACTTAACTATTCTCATTATTTGACAAATTTCTTAACCTTTGCGGATGATTTGGCGGGAACGTTGTTCGCAACGGCTGCAGGATACGCAATCCTGGGCTTTGCGGAAACTTCGACTGCCTTTTGTACCTTCTTGACATTGGCCTTAACGCTTCTTGCGGCCTTGATTGCGGAACCAGCGGCAGCAGGATGAGCAATGACACCGGAAAGAATCTGCTTCTCTGCAGTGGCACCCTGGCCAGCGTACTCGCCTTCGGTTACGATGTACGAGTAGCAGATACCAACATAATCACCATATTCGCATTCACCAAGATCGAATACAAAGTTTCCACTTTCCTTCTTGGATGCTGTAAATATCTTATTCTTGGTATCGCCATTGATCGGATAATAAGCATACTGGGTTCCACCGGCAACGAACACACCGCTGACATTGTCGCGATACTTGATGCCTTCGTCTTCCCAAGGGCTCAGATCCTGTTCCATGACATAGAAGGTACCATTCTCTGCATCGTACACAGCCGTGACGGGCTCGTAGAGAGTTGCATCAGGAAGGCCTACGATGTTGTAAGTAGCATTAGCTTCTTTCTGGGAAATAACCCAAGTGTTGGCGCCCACGGTCCATGTTCCGATAAAGTCGGCATAAGCGGCCTTTACGACAGGAGTTTCATCATTTTCAGGGACGTACTTTTCGAAGCTTGCAGGAATGGGGCTGGTGCCATATGCGCGAACACCGAGTTTACCGGTAGCGGGATCAGAAATGTAGCTATATGCAAGCTTATATCCGTCGAAAAGACCGTAACTGCCTTCGCCAGGTGCGACAGAGAACACTCCGTCAGCGTCGACGCTGATAGTAAAGATAGTTCCACGGGAATTAGGGCTATTTACAGGATAGTAGAGGTACTGGTTCGCGCCAATAGTGAAAGTCGCAGAAATCATTTCCTGGCAAGCGCCATAAGTCTCGTCATCATAAGTGCCAAGATCCTGCTCGTTGAACTCGAGAATACCTTTTTCTGCATTGTAATCAAGCACCGGAGTCTTAACTTCCCCCTTAGGAGTACCTATTACAGGGAAGCCTTCGACATTGTAATTCTTGCCATCCTCTTTGGCAGAAATGGTGACAACGCTCGATCCAAGCTTGAATTTACCGATGAAAGTGTCATAAGATGCCTTGACAGTTTTATCCTTCTCGACATTCTTGGTCGGCAGAGCAATTACGGTTCCGTAAGTATTGCCCTTTCCTGCATTAGTACCTTCCTGGATAATCCACTGGAACTGGGCACCGACGAACTTGCCGTTCTCACAAGATCCGGCGCGAAGCTCATAAGTATCATCGGCATTCTTGACGAAAGTAAAGATTACGCCGGGATCTCCATTTACAGGATAATTGCGGTACTGGCGGTTGTTATAGCTAAATACGCCACTGAAGTAATCCTTAAGCTGGCCATAATGATTGGAAGAAGGATCCTCGTAGGTAGCAAGAACCTGCTCGGTCACAGAGAGACGGCCCTTCTCGGAGTCATAATCACCTACAACCACGGTGTTTCCACCACGGGATGCAAGAGAAGCGGATCCAGGGATTCCCTCGATGTTATAGGACACGCCATCTTCTTTAGCGGAAATAACCCACTCGGAACCATTTACCTTCCAAACTCCGATATAATCTGCATAAGCAGCCTTGACAGCGGGATCGACCTTATTATATTCAATGGCTGAGAACTTGCCATTCACGCGGCCGAGAGTATCGATACCAACAGCTACAATGTAAGTCTTTCCGTAATCAAATTCAGGGAAGTTCTCTGTAGCGGTCTTGTTATAGGCGAAGTATTCCAGGATCTCGTCATAGTATGCACCGTAGCCATCGACTTCGTAGATAATATCGTCGGAGATAGCCCACGCAGCCTCGGTCGCAGCAGCAATGACACCATTCATGCTGGCCTCGGCAAGCTCGGATTCGTGAACAGTAACAAATGCATAGTATTCACCGGACATCTCACCAGAAACAGTATTGGTAACTGCCTCGGGAGCATTGGAATCCTCGGATTCAGAATGGCTGACTACCCAAGAAGTCTCGGGAGTAGGGACCACTGCCTTGATTTCGGTAGGGATGGCTTTAAGGACGTAGGAGGCAGTCTTGTCGGAAGCGTCACGACCTTTCCTCCAGCCCTTGAAGGCGACAAACTTATCCACGAAAGAATCGACATTGAGTTCATCGACAGGGTCTTCCAGAGCATAAATCAATGCGGAAGTGAAAGACTGCAGATAGTACTTGTCTCCAACCTTCCTAACATAACCGTTCAGAACGTCAAAGCAAAGCTTTTCGCTGACGCTGTAATAGGAACTGACGAACAACCTTTCATCGAAGGACACAGGAGTTGCGCCCTCTACGGCAGCAGCGGTAGCGCCACTCAGGTAAGGGACACCGATAGCATCGGTCTTCTTTACACCGTTGGTAATATTAACCACGGTACCGGCAACGATAGAGGTATCGGCAACATAAATGAAGCCCTCGCCATCGGTTACGATAGTGCTGCTCTTGGATGCGGCAACTACGGTAACGTTAAAGAGGTTGGCGGGAGTATTGTTTGCAAGAGCGACCACAGATGCGATGCTGGTGGTCACGGTAGGGTTAGGATACTGGAATACCTCGATATCCTTGATGGTTGCACCGGCAGCATCGACAACCTTGACGGTTGCGCTGCGGTATGAACCGGATTCATTGGCGGCGACAGTAATAGTATACTTGTCGGTGTGAGTAGCCTTGACTTCTGCGCAAGAAATCCAGGACTGTGCTGCAGTGGGGATTTCGATAGTGTAATCAAGGTTGGTAGTAACCTCAAGGGCCATGGTACCACCTTCTGCGGTAATGTCCTGAGTTTCGATTACAGCTTCGAGTTTACCACCTTCGAAAACGAGGGTGCGGATATCGCTCTTACCCTTGTGATTGGCAGCATAAACGATAACCTTACCATTGCCATCGCTGTTATTGGTCACCTTGATGGAACCGGATGCATTGTCGGTAGCTTCCACTACAGCATCCCAGCCGGCGGCTGCGCCGAGGACATCTACCTCAACTTCGTCAGTAGAGCCGACACCGGCGATGGAATATGCGAATGAGGCGGTTTCGCCCTTCTTGACACCATTATTCTCACCAACAACCACATTGAGGGTGAAAACTTTCTCCTTAGGGATCTCGACGCGGGTAGAACCCACATAGAGGACGATGTAATCGTCGGTTTCCTCATCGGGAGCGAGGTATGCGGAATAGTCGGTATCGGACACCAGGCCTACAGTCTGCCAGGTCTCGCCGTTATCGTAGGACACGATCCAGTGACCATCCTGAATTCCGAACTGAGGCGTAATACCATTGGTACCGTTGGTACCGTCTGTACCCACGACGCGGAGAGGCTTGCCATCTTCGCCAAGAACGACCTCACCGTTGATGGTCCACACATAGTTGCCATCTACGAGAGCGATGTTCACTACAGGAGCATCGTTACCGTCGGCACCATCTTCGCCGTCCTCACCGTCCTTACCATCGCTTACAACGACGGAATTACCATCGGAGAACTTGATTTCGTATCCGCTCTCCTGCTGCACTACTGCAGTTACCCAGACATTGTCTGTAGTGATGGCGGTAACGAGGGAACGCAGACCGGGAATGGTCTGTTCGTTCATGGTCTTTACCTGCTCTTCGAGAGTTGCAACTCTTCCTTCGATATCATCGACCCTCTTCTTGATGTCGTTGAGATCGTTAGGGGTGCAATACACAGCGCACAAGATTACAAGTACAGCTGTGAAGATTGTCCTTAAAGATGTTTTCATGATTGTTTATGAATTAGATAATAATAGAATTCGAGATAATAATAACCTATAATTAACCTAATAATTAACCAACTAACCGTTCTTTAAACACGCCCGTCCCCATAGGACATAAGACGAAAACAGCGCCCAATATCGGAAATATTTTTTTTAATTACAAATTCGTAATCCATTCTTTTTTTGGCTTATAAGCACTTTAAATGAGGTTAATTCTTTCCGCAGCGAAGAACATTGGGCGCGAGCGGTTTTAAATTGATATTAAAATTAACATTTTGCTTACAAATTATAAGCACACAAGAAAAATGGGCGTGGATTAGCACGCCCTTTTAATTGTTGGTATTTACTATCCGCTAAGAAACACGGATATTGTGGCCGTCCCGCTACCCGGATACTGGCTCGTTCTGCCCTGAGCGGCCGAAAGTACTACAAGAAACGAGGTCTTTGTAAATTAGTTTGTGGAGGGCGATGACGAAGATGCACAATCTTTTGGAACATTGTTGAACATCAAATACTCCCAAGTCTTGATTGTTTCCACTTCCGGATGTTGTTTCAGGAACTCGGTCAGATGTGATTTTATTGTGTTGATATAATCTTGCTCAATAGCGTCTTCGAGTTTTATGTCACCAAGCACGCCATGAATGGAAGATGGATAATCTCTATAGTAGAAATGCCATCCTTTCACATGAGATAGGTCATAATAAAACTCCCCGGAGCGGTTCATGGTAATAGGTATCATTACGGGAGGATAATATGTTATTTGCCGGGACGATGTAGTATCCTTCGCGAAATCTCCCTCAAAAACAACTCTATAACGAAACTTCCTCTGGTTGTCGAAATCAAGAGAAGGAGCATTCTGATACAAATAGCCGACAAAAGTTCCGTTTTCATCGAAGCAACGCATCTTCGTCACGGCCAAAAAAACTTGATAGTCGGATGATTGGTAATCGGCTGGACCGCCAACGAACTTATAAGTAACGTTTCTGATTCTTTCAACAGACCGATAGCGACTTCCAAGCCGACAAGCAGCCACCTTCTTTAAACGCCCCACTATTGTATTCATTTTCTCTTCCGAATAATCTTGGAGGCTGTCTCTCCCGCCATAGGACACTTTGAGTTTTTTAATGAAAAAATAACAGCTATCCCCAGTCGTGGAAAGTGTATTACTCTTGTTATTTATTATCTTGCATATTGTCTTATCCTTTACATTAAAACCATAGGGATCAAAGGTTATGTAATCACGGTTATCTAACAGAAATTGCAGCAATTCTTCGTTGCCACTAGGATACCGGTCATAGATTATTCTAAAGGAATTAATCAAGCTACCTATTCTGGGCCAGTCGGGATAAAAGTCTTTATCCATCGTTCCATCTTCATAAATGATACTACATTTTTGCCCGAACGAAGGAAACGCCAAACAACTGAAAAAAAGTATTAATACAAACAATTGTCTCATATCATTAGAGTCCTATTTGTTAAACAAGCCGGCCCCGCTGCGCTGTTCCTCGGGGCTCTATCTAAGGATCAATTCTATAATAAAGACTTTCATTTATTCTGTCGTATGTTCTCCCATACAAATACTCTTCGTTGAAATAATGCTCGTCAAATTGATATTGAAATCCATCCAAAGCTGACTCCACGCCATTATTAGTGACAAGTATGGAATATCTGTCCTCAGTAGGTATCCAATATAGGTTGATAAACACATCACCGGATTTGTTAATTCTTAAGGACACACTTGTAATGTTAGGGCTGGAGTTAAAGATATCGCGAAGCATAACGCACGCCTTTTCTATATCTTTTACCTGTCCGTCGGTTCTCTTTAATGTATCACAACATCCTTTGTCCTCTGACCATTTCGTTATTGACGAAAGAGTATCTTCTTTAGTGGAGACACCCACATAGTAGGTATTATCTAAGTGTTTAACATAATAGTGTGTTAAACTACGGCTCCCGATTTGAAAATCATATAAAGAATCTAAAACGCAGTTTTTTACCTTAATGAATGCAACCTCTTGGGATGACACACAAGATGATACTGCGATTGTTCCCAATAGAATGACAACTATAGTTCGTTTCATTATTTTCTTCGCCTCCTATATTCTTTTTTCTTTGCGTGCTTGGCTCCATAATAGTTTGATAGTTGGTTGTCAAACGCATCTAATTGTGATGGATAGATGTTCACCGTGAATAATATCAGAGCAGTTTTCATATTCTTGTATTTTCAATATTTTGCCACAGGCGGAATTGAACTTCGCAGCAATCTCTTTATCACCTATCTATCATCCTGTTTTATCGTACGCAACCCTATCATTATTTGTCTGTAGCTCTTCTGGGTATAAAAAGAAGAAGAGTCTAATGGGCCCGTCACGATGCTATCTATCGAATCTGGCGAAAAAGGGATACTTTTGTCTATTATGTAGTACTGCCCTCCATTAGTTTTAACCACTATCCATCTTCTGTCATATCCACAACTCTTCACAGGAGCCTCTACGACTACATATTTGCCACCGTAAAAAATCCGCGAATTGTTGGAAGATATGTATTCGAGGGCATATCCTCCACCTAGGCGTTGCTCCACATACCAATTGGATACGATCCAGGCGAACGATGCAATCAGAACTATCATTGGGATAGAAACAAGCAGCAAGGATCGCCAATTATTACGACACTTTTTAAGCATATTATATCGAGTTATTCCGTTCCGGTCCATCCTTCAAAAACTATCTGCCCTCTCTAGCACCGATATTGTATCCTTTTGCCCTGAGTTCATTTAGGATTAACGACATCTGTTCTTATACACCTGACCCTCATATAATATTATATGACTACATTAGAATCCACTGATGGCAAGGCCAAATAGACTCGTGTTCTAATATCGTTTCTTTTAATCATTTCCCCTCTGCTGGCAAGGTAATCAGATTGTTGGAGAATTCCAACGGTTGGTCGGCATTCTTTAGTATGGCAAATCCTTTCTGATGCCGATCATAGGCTTCCTGAAAGGCGCTGAAATCGACTAAACTGCAATCCAAGAAATTGACGAATCGCGCCTCTTCTTCGTTTAAAGAAAACTTCGCCATCAAATTAATATCGACCGGATAATAAGCGACAATACTCTTATCGGCATCAAGCCTCAGAGAGCCTTTTTCAAAACAGCCCAAAACTGGCACGTAAAACACACGAACTCTTTCTTTTACCCGTCTGATTGAGCCATCATCAGTAGCTGTATTTTTGGTGTTTATAACTTGTTTCTTTATTCTATTATCATGAAGCCAACTAATCAGCTTATAACAATATTCTCTTTGGTCAATCTCACTAAAAGCGAAACCATTCAAGTTCGACAGCGGAGTATTATCTAACACCACACTATCGCCATTTTCAACAATTGTCTTTTCGTCGACTGGCAAGTATAACGGAAAGACTTCCTGGCAGTATCTATCATCAAGTTTGAGAATCCAATAATAATCATTGTGATAACGGAAAGTACGTCCTGATTCTTTGTAGTCCCTAACATCTTCGAAGATGAAAACCACATATTTATCATGTGATTGCTGGGCAAAAGAAGGTATTGTTGTCACACACAAAGAATGGAGCAAACAAATCAAGAATATACTACCTTTTTTTAACATATGCTTTCAATATTATGTTATCTACATCCTTTACAGATAATGGGGTGAAGGGATTCTGGTTGCATTGGCGTAAACTTCTAAACTGCACGAAAAGGGGGGG
>Ga0265298_10006878_pt1 | contig 13955 bp, 11 predicted proteins | sample AusTroGonzalo_MG_3_FD_193486 | JGI IMG/M metagenome (GOLD analysis project Ga0265298, IMG submission 193486) | Bovine rumen microbial communities from tropical cattle in Woodstock, Queensland, Australia - Gonzalo_01 | ecosystem: Host-associated > Mammals > Digestive system > Stomach > Rumen ...
CGGGTCTCCGGCAGGAAAAACATCCTCCATACGGTAACCCGGCAGTCCGGGTTGATGTCATGGATCCGTTCCTCCGCCGCGTCCGCCTTGTACTGCCCGATGGTTTTCCGGGTCGCGTGCAGCTGCCGGTTCAGGTTGGTCAGGCTTACCCGGTCATGGTCCACCAGGTCCAGCGCCCCGATGCCGGAGCGCGCCAGCGCTTCCACCGCATATCCGCCGACCCCGCCGATCCCGAAAACCGCCACCCGGCATTGCGCCAGGTGTTCCATCGCTTCCGGGCCCAGCAGCATCTCTGTTCTGGAAAACTGGTTCAGCATGGATTTCCCTCCCCCGCCTCAGCCGCCGTCCATCGTTCCCCGCAGCCCGGGCCGTTCCGCCCGGCAAGCTTTCCATCATTTCTCGCCGCCTTGGGCATTTCGCCCGGCAAGGCTGTCCATCATTTCTTACCGCACTGGAACATTTCACCCGGCAAAGCTGTCCTGTCCATTCATCAGCAATCCTATTCTGTCCACTTCCATTATACAGCACCCTGAACCGCCGGGCAACGCGTTTCCGTCCGTTCTCCCGTTTCCCCGTTCCCGCCCGTTTCCTCCAGCTGCCGGCAGTGCCCTTCCCGCTGTTCACTTTTCACAGGAACCTTCCCCAATGGTTCATCCCCACAACATTTTTCAGCTTCCTCGCCGCTGCTCTTTTCCCGGTTGACTTGCCTATTCAACGCATAGTAAAATAGGCGTTGCTGGAAAGGGTGATGATGTATGATATCGACTAAGGGAAGGTATGCGCTGCGGGTGATGATTGACCTGGCGGAACATTCTGACGGAAAAACCATCCCGCTGAAGGAGATTGCTGAGCGCCAGGCGATTTCCAAGAAGTATCTGGAGATCATCGTCAAGGATCTGGTCAACGGAAAAATGGTCATCGGTGTCAGCGGGAAAGGCGGTGGATACCGGCTGGCCCGGAAGCCGGAGGAATACTCCATCGGCGAGATTATTGAGCTGATGGAGGGCAGCCTGGCCACCGTCGCCTGCCTGGCGGACGGCGCCGTTCCCTGCCCGCGGGCGGACCTGTGTGAAACCCTGCCCCTGTGGCGCGAATACGATCAGCTGGTTCATGATTTTTTGTTCGGAAAGAAGCTCAGCGACCTGGTTCCGTAATTTTTCCGTTTTTTTCCTGTTCTGCAGATGTGTTTTTCCCTTCTGCGGTGAAAAACAATCTTGACATTCGAAAAAACCCGTGTTACAATCCATGCAATTTCATAAACGGCTGTGATGAAGGCGGAACAGCGGGAGGTCCCACAGAGAGCCGGGATTGGTGGAAACCGGCGGGCTGAAGCTTCATCCCATCGCTTCTGAGCCGGAGATCCGAAAGGCAACGGTGCTGAGTAGATGTCTCCCGTGATTGCTGCGTGAATGCATAGGGCTTGTCAGAGCCTGAAGGGGTGTGCAGGGCACACAATTTGAGTGGTACCGCGAGTCATGACGACCCGTCTCAAAGCGAGGCGGGCCGTTTTTTTGTGAAAGAAAGGAGCGAACCAATGAATACGCAAACCGATCTCAGCCAGCTGAAAGCCGTTGCCTCCCGTATCCGGGAAATGCGGGAAATCATGGGCTGGACCGCAGAGGAAATGGCCGAAAAAACGGACGTGTCCCTCGAAGAGTACGAACAGTATGAAGCCGGCAGGGCGGATATGCCGTTCACCTTTATCTATAAATCCGCCCAGGCCTTCAACATGGAGCTGACCGAGCTGCTGGAAGGCCATAACGCCTTCCTGTCCTCCTATACGGTCACCCGCCGCGGCAAGGGCGAATCCACCGCCCGGGAGGAAGGCATCGCCATCTCCAACCTGGCGCCCAAGTTCAAGGATAAAATCGCGGAGCCCTACTGGGTCCGGTATGAATACTCCGAAGCCCAGCAGTCGGAGCCGATCCACCTGACCACCCATCAGGGCCAGGAATTCGACATCGTGCTGCAGGGCAGCCTGAAGGTGCAGGTCGGCGACCACACCGAAGTCCTGCACGAGGGCGACAGCATCTACTACAACTCTTCCCTTCCCCACGGCATGATCGCGGTGGACGGCCATGACTGCGTGTTCTGCGCCGTCGTGCTTCCCGGCGACAAGGCCCGCCGAGAGGAAGAAGCGCCCGCCTATGTCTGGTCGGACCTGCCCAAGGACCGGGCCGAGGAGCCGTTGGTGGCATCCAAATTCATCGACGCGGTGGAGGATGACCAGGGCCGGCTGACCGCGATTCACTTCCCGAACGCGGAAACCTTCAATTTCGGCTTCGATATCGTGGATGAAATCGCGCGGAAATATCCGGACAAGCTGGCCATGCTCTATGTGGACCGCAATCACCAGGAGCGCCGTTTCACCTTCAAGGATATCAAGGACGCCTCCAACCAGTGCGCCAATTATTTCACTTCCCTGGGCATCCGGCGCGGGGACCGGGTCATGCTCGTGCTGAAACGCCATTACCAGTTCTGGTTCTCCATGGTCGCGCTGCACAAGCTGGGGGCCATCGCCATTCCCGCCACCAACCAGCTGAAGGAGCACGACTTTGAATACCGCTTCAACGCCGCCGGCGTCAGCGCGCTGATCTGCACGGCCGACGGGGATACAGCGAAGATCGCCGAGCGCGCCGCGGCCAAATGCCCCAGCGTCAAAACCCTGATCATGGTCAACGGCGTCCGGGAAGGCTGGCATGACTTCAATGCGGAATACCCGCTCTTTACCCGCCGCTATCACCGCGCGCCGGACGCTTCCTGCGGCAATGACGTTGCCCTCATGTTCTTCACCTCCGGCACCACCGGCAACCCCAAAATGGCGGCCCACAAGCACACCTACGCGCTGGGCCACTATGTGACCGCCAAATACTGGCACTGCTGCGAGCGGGACGGCCTGCACCTGACCATCTCCGATACCGGCTGGGGCAAATCCCTCTGGGGTAAGCTCTACGGCCAGTGGCTCTGCGAAGGCGCCGTCTTCGTCTATGACTTCGACAAGTTCGACGCGGCGGACATCCTGCCGATGTTCAGGGAGTACAACATCACCACCTTCTGCGCCCCGCCGACCATGCTGCGGATGTTCATCAAGGTGGACCTGGAGAACTATGACCTGTCCTCCATCCACCATATGACCACCGCCGGCGAAGCCCTGAATCCGGAAGTCTTCCGCCAGTTCGAAAAGGCTACGGGCCTGTCCATCATGGAAGGCTTCGGCCAGACGGAAACCACGCTGACCATCGGCAACCTGTACGGCACCGTGCCGAAAATCGGCTCCATGGGTAAAGCCAGCCCCCAGTACGATGTGGATATCGTGGACCCGGACGGCAATCCCGTTCCCAACGGCGAAGTCGGCGAAATCGTGATCCATACGGACAAGGAAACGCCCTGCGGCCTCTTCCGCGAATACTACCTGGACGGGGAAAAGACCTCGGAAGCCTGGCACGACGGCCTCTACCACACCGGGGACACGGCCTGGCGGGATGAGGACGGCTATTTCTGGTATGTCAGCCGGATCGACGATGTCATCAAGTCCTCCGGATACCGGATCGGGCCCTTCGAGATCGAAAGCGTCATTATGGAGCTTCCCTATGTGCTGGAATGCGGCGTTTCCGCCGAGCCGGACGAGGTTCGCGGCCAGATCGTGAAGGCCTCCATCGTCCTCACCAAGGGGACCGAAGGTACGGAGGAGCTGAAAAAGGAAATTCAGCAGTATGTCAAATCCCATACCGCGCCCTATAAGTATCCCCGGAAGATCGTCTTCCGCGATGAGCTTCCCAAAACCATTTCCGGCAAAATTCAGCGGAATCTGCTCTGATTGGACCGAAAACAAATTCCCTATGGCACGAACCCCCTTTATCCTGTATAATGCAAGGTAAAGGGGGTTTTCATCATGCAATACTGCCTCGCGATTGACATCGGCGCCTCCTCCGGCCGGCACATTGTCGGATGGATGGAGGGCGGCGAAATACGAACCCGGGAAGTCTACCGTTTTCCCAACGGCGTCACGGAAACCGGCGGCCATCTGACCTGGGATGTCGCCGCGCTGGAATCCCATGTCCGCGCCGGAATTGATGCGGCCCTGAAGGAATACCCGCGGATTCAGAGCCTGTCCGTGGATACCTGGGGCGTGGATTATGTCCTGATGAAAGGGGATGAACCGGTTCTTCCCTGCTATGCGTACCGGGACGGCCGCACCGAAGCGTCCATCCCGGTGGTGCACGAAAAGATCCCGTTCTCCCGGCTCTACCGGCACACCGGCATCCAGTTCGAGCCCTTCAACACGATTTACCAGCTGGCGGCTGATCAGCTCGCCGGCCGGCTGGACGGGGTCACAGACTTCCTCCTGATGCCGGAATACCTGATGTACCGGCTTTGCGGCGCCAAAAGCCATGAATACACCAACGCCACCACCGGCGGCATGGTCAGCGCGGAAACCGGGGAATACGATCCGGAAATCATTCAGGCCCTCGGTCTGCCGGAACATCTTTTCCGGCCACTGCAGCAGCCCGGGACCGTGCTCGGGGAATATAAGGGCATTCAGGTCATGCTCTGCGCGACCCATGATACCGGCAGCGCTGTGGAGGGCATTCCCATGGAGGGAAACGAGCCCTATATTTCCTCCGGCACCTGGTCGCTGCTGGGCGTGAAGACGGAAAAGCCCATCACTGATGAAGCCAGCGAACAGGCCAACTGGTCCAATGAGGGCGGCGTCGGGTACAACCGCTACCAGAAAAATATCATGGGCATGTGGATCGTCAACAACCTGCGGAAGGAGCTCTGCCCCGATGCGGACTGGGGCACGATCCTCGCCGGGGCACAAGCCAGCGGCTTTGAAGAAACGGTGGATGCCAACGCCCCGTGCTTCCTGGCGCCGAAGAGCATGAAGGAAGCCTTTGACCAGGTGCTGGAATCAAAACCCCAACAGCCGGCCGACTATTTCCGCTGCGCCTACCGGAGCCTTGCGCTGAGCTACCGGGACGCGCTTCAGGAGCTGCAGCGCAATACCGGCAGGCGCTTTCACCGGCTGTATATCGTCGGCGGCGGCGCGAAGAATGCCTTCCTGAACGGCCTGACCGAACAAACCGCCGGCATTCAGGTCACCGCATTGCCGATTGAGGCCACCGCCCTCGGCAATCTGAAAATACAACTGTCCCATTGAATGAATAAAGGAGTGGAAAAATGAGTTACGAAGAAGCAAAAAAACGGTATGCAGCCCTGGGAATCGACGCGGATGCGGCCATCCGGACCCTGAAGGAGGTTCCCGTCTCCCTCCACTGCTGGCAGGGGGATGACGTCCGCGGGTTTGACACGGATCCTTCCAAGCCCCTGACCGGGGGCATCCAGACCACCGGCAATTATCCCGGCCGGGCCCGCAATCCGGAGGAGCTGATGGCGGACCTGGACGAGGTCATCCGCCTGGTTCCCGGCACGCCGAAGATGAACCTGCACGCCAGCTATGCCATCTTTGAAAACGGCGAATGGGCGGACCGGGACAAGCTGGAGCCGAAGCATTTTCAAAAATGGGTGGAATTTTGCAAGAAGCGCGGCCTGGGCTGCGATTTCAACCCCACCTTCTTCTCCCATCCGAAGTGCGATCCCCTGACCCTGTCCTCCCCGGATGAAGCAACCCGGAAATTCTGGATTGACCACGGCAAAGCCTGCATCCGGATCAGCACGTACCTGGCGGAGGAGCTGGGCCAGCCCTGCGTTATGAATATCTGGACCGGCGACGGCTTCAAGGATATTCCCGGCGACCGGATGGGGCCCCGGGTCCGCTATCGGGAATCCATCGACGCGATCCTCTCCGAGCCCTATGATTTCAAAAAGGTGAAGCCCTGCATCGAAAGCAAGGTGTTCGGCATCGGCGTGGAAGCCTATACGGTGGGCAGCGCGGAATTCGCCCTCTCCTACGCCGCCATGAACATGGACAAGTGCATCCCGCTGATGGACAACGGCCATTACCATCCGACGGAAGTGGTCTCCGACAAGATTCCGGCCCTGCTGGCCTTCTTCCCGGAGATCGCGCTGCACGTAACCCGGCCGATCCGCTGGGACAGCGACCATGTGGTGCTCTTCGACGACGAGACGAAGGAAATCGCCCGGGAAATCGTCCGTTGCGGCGGGCTCAGGGGCCGGGTCAACCTTGCCCTGGATTATTTCGACGCGAGCATCAACCGGATTGCGGCCTGGGCCGTCGGCTTCCGGAATTTCCAGAAGGCCCTGCTCTTCGCCCTGCTCCAGCCCGCGGAAGAGCTGAAAGCCCTGCAGGACGAAAGCCGTTTCACGGACCTGCTGGTCGCCCAGGAAGAGCTGAAGACCCTGCCCTTCGGGGAGGTTTGGGATGAATACTGCCGCTTCTGCGGAAAGCCGCTGGACGGCGAATGGTATCCTCAGGTGAAAGAATATGAACAGAAAGTGCTGGTGAACCGAAAATGAAAAGCATTCTGGAAGCCCCGTTTATGGTGGAAATGATCCGCACCCTGACCAACATGTACGGCCATGGCTGGGACGAGCGGAACGGCGGCAACGTCTCCCTGATGCTGGATGAAGCCGAAGTGAAGGAATACCTGGACCTGAATGCCGTCATCCGCACGATTCCGACCGGGTTCACCGCCCCGGAGCTGGAAGGCAGGCTCTTCCTGGTCACCGGCACCGGCAAGTATTTCAAAAACGTGCAGTATGCCCCGGACGTCAACCTGGGCATCGTGCGCCTGAAGGACCAGGGCCGCCAGGCGGACCTTCTGTGGGGATTTACCGACGGCGGCCAGTTCACCAGTGAATTCCCGGCGCATATGATGAGCCATGTGGCCCGGCTGAAGGTCAACCCGGAGAACCGGGTCATCATGCACTGCCATCCCGCCAACCTGCTGGCCATGACCTATGTCCATGACCTGGACGAGCGGGCCTTCACCCGCACCCTGTGGCAGATGTGCACCGAGTGCATCGTCGTCTTCCCCGAAGGCGTCAATGTGCTGCCCTGGATGCTCTGCGGCACCAATGAAATCGGCGAGGCGACGGCAGAAAAAATGCTGACCGCCAGACTGGTGGTCTGGGGCCAGCACGGAATCTACGGCGCGGGCAAGGATCTGGACGAAACCTTCGGCCTGATCGAAACTGCGGAAAAGGGCGCGGAAATCTATATGAAAATTGCCCATCTTCCCCGCCTCAACACCATCACGGACGAGCAGATGCATCTGCTGGAAGGCCGTTTCGGCATCAAGGCCCGGGAGGGGTATTTAGACTGAATCAACGCCGGACCCCGAATCTGGGACAGAACCTGAATCCGGGCCGGCTTCAGCGTCCGGGCGGATCAGCTTTTCCTTCTCCGCCCGGCTCATTCGTTTGATATGCCATTCCCGGCTGAGCGCATCATGCCGGTCCTCAAAAAATTCCTGATAAACCATTTCAACCGGGAGCCGGGAACGCGTATACTTCGCGCCCCGGCCCCGGTTATGTGTTTCCAGCCTGGCTTCCGGATCCGTCGTCCACCCGCAGTACAGGCTCCCGTCCGCGCATCGAAGCAGATACACACAGTTCCTTTTTTCCGCCATCGTCCTTACCGCAGCTTCAGCTTCTCTGCCTTTTTCTCCTGGTCAGCCTTCTCCGGCCTTCCGGCAGCCGCAACGGTTTCCAGTTCATCCAGATTCAGTTCCCGGACAGTATAGCGCGCATGCACCCCATGGATCACCTGCTCCAGTGCTCTATTGCCTTCAAACCGCTGAAAATCAAACAGCTTTCCTAACATCTTCTCCATCGTCCCAAGCTCCTTTCATGTCGTCATGCACTTATTGATACGCACAATGCGTCCATAATGGCAGCGGAAAGAAAAAAGAATTTTTCCTGCACAGCTCTTGTTCCCGAAAGGGGCGGAATGATACAATATGCCGTACAAACACATGAGGATGTGACACAGATGGACCTTCAGGAACTGCGGGAGCAAATCAACGAAATCGACCGGGAGCTGGTGGACCTGTACCTGCGGCGGATGGATACTGCGCGGGCCATCGGCGCTTGGAAACGGGAAAATGGAAAACAGGTCTACGATCCTGCCAGGGAGCGCCAGCTTCTGGACCGGGTGGCGGAACAGGCGGGAGAGGAAAACGAGACCGGCGTGCGCGCGCTGTTCAGCTTCCTGATGTCCCAGAGCCGGACCCGGCAGCTGCTGGACGAAAAGCAACAGAGCGCTGTCGGGGAAACGATCCGGCAGTCCCTGGCACGAACCCCGCAGCTGTTCCCCGAAAAGGCCGCTGTCGCCTGCCAGGGTACGGATGGCGCTTATTCCCAGCAGGCCTGCGAACGCATCTTCCGCCATCCGGAGATCACCTATTTTAAAACCTTCTCCGATGTATTTGAAGCCATTGAAAGCGGCCGGTGCCGGTACGGCATCCTTCCGATAGAAAACAGCCTGGCCGGCTCCGTCAACAGCGTCTATGACCTGATGGCGCAGCATCGGTTTCATATTGTGCGGTCCGCCCGGATCAAGATCGACCATACGCTGCTGGCCCTTCCGGGTACCCGGGAAGAGGACATCCGGGAAGTCTGGTCCCACGAGCAGGCCATCCACCAGTGTTCCAACTACCTTTCACGGCACCAGGAATGGCAGGTAAATGCATGCACCAATACAGCCGCCGCGGCCCGTATGGTGGCGGAAAGCGGGCGGAAAGACGTCGCTGCCATTTCCTCCGTTCACTGCGCAGACCTCTACGGGCTGAAATGCGTGGATGCCGGTATCCAGAACAACAGTAACAACCATACCCGCTTCATCTGTATTTCCCGGGATGCGGAAATCTATCCCGGCGCGGATCGGACGTCTCTGATGCTGTCCCTGCCCAACCGCCCGGGCGAGCTGTACCGGATTCTGGGGCTGTTCAACGCGCAGGGCATCAACCTGACCAAACTGGAAAGCCGCCCCATGCCGGGGCGGGATTTCGAGTTTATGTTCTGTTTTGACCTGGAATCGTCCATATATTCCCCATCTTTTTACCGCCTGATGGATACGCTGGAAGTCAGTGTGGAGGAATTTACCTGGCTGGGAAGCTATACCGAACTGGCATAAATACAGAAAGCTTTTACTTTGGCTCGTAGACAGCGAAAACCGTCTGGGTGTCCTGGGGCGGATACAGGCTCCAGTCATAGAGCTTCTGGTTGTTCCACAGCTGCTGCTGGATCCGGTCCCAGTTCGCGCAGATGCCGGCGTCATCCACCAGAATGCTCACGCTGTATTTCCCCTTCGCCTGCGCCGCCCGCAGCGAATCCGCGATATACTTCGCCGGGTCAGACTTTCCGGCCTGGACATAAATGCCCTCCCGGTAGGAATAGTTGTCCTGCAGGCTGTCACAGGACGGAACAGTGAACCCGGGCTGGGATTTCTGCCTGTGGTCCGATCCGTTGGCAAGCCGGTCCGGAATATTAAACCAGTTGCCGGGACGGTTTCCGCCCTGCTTCCAGGGATAGCCCAGGTCGTCCCAGGTCACGTCGCACTGGTACCAGCGGCTGTTGACCCGGATAATATTCCATTCATGCGTGTTGGAAACCACTTCCAGGCAGTTCACGCCCATGGACCGCATCAGCAGGGACATAGCCTTGCCGTATCCGGAGCACTGGGAGCGGCCGTAGTACAGGCACGCATCGGCATAGGCGGTGCTGTCGTCCCCGGCTGCCAGGTATTCGCAGTTGTCCACCATCCAGTCATGGGCCACCCGTTCTTTTTCAAAGTCTCCCGCCGGGTTCGGCAGGCCTGCTTTCAGCCGGTCGATCACCTGGTGAATGCTGGCGCAGGTCGACTGGTAGGCGGCCAGGTCAATCCGATATTCCGGATCGTATTCCGTGATTTGGTCACCGCCCCACATTGTGCCGCCTCCGTTGAAGTGGAACAATTCCGGGCAGTCTGAATATAGGACGAAGAAAACCCTGTCAATCTCCGACCGGGAACAGGGAGAAATGGAAATTTTCTTTTCGCAACGGGCAATGCCGTTATACAGCTGTTCAAAAACCTGTTTTTCGTGGGAGGTCAGCTGCTGGTAGTAATACCGAAGTTCCGGCCCGTACCATTCGTTGTTCTCGAGCAAGGAAACCGGTGCAGGAGTCGGCGTCGGTGTCGGTGTCGGCTTTGGCGTTGGAGATGGCGTTAAAGATGGTGTCGGAGTCACCGGCCTTGGTGTCGGAGTCGTCGGCACGGGAGTCACCGCCGGAGGCACAGACGTTGCCGGCGCTGTTGAAATCACAGTGCCTCCCGGCAGGCCGGTTCCGCCGGGCTTTTTCCCGGTAGCCAGTACAATTCCTCCCACCAGCAGGATGACTGCTGCCGCAATCACAAGAATACGTCTGGCGGGGAAGCCAGTCGAGGCTGTCTCCGAACGCCCGTTTGTTTTCTTTTCCTGTTTCCGTTCCGGCTTTTGGACCGGGGCAGGTTCAGGGCCCCAGTCATCACCGCTTTGCGATGATACGCCCAGAGGGCCATAATATGGGTCAGCTGCCTTTTTTTCCTTCCCCGGACTCGCGGAGTCATCCCAGTCGTCGATCGGAAGGTTATCGTCATGTTTTTTTGCCATTTTCATTCTCCTTGCCCCAAGGGTTGTACATGCAATGCTGGCATTATTATACATGCATCTGCCGAAAAATCAAAGGAAAAGGGGCTGCCTCTTTTTTGTCTTTTCAGATCATTTTGAGGCAGCCCCTGTTGGTTATGGTGCAGAATGCTTCCCGGGGATATTATTCCATTTCCTGATTATTCAGCTTCCTGATTTTCATCTAAATCCTCTTCAGGCATTTCGCCCTCTGTCTTATCCTGGGCATTCCGCTCAATCTCTTCCAGAGCATCCTGCTCTTCCAGCTCGTCATCCAGGTTCCATTCATCGGGATTCGTGGAATAAGTGACGTTGGTATCTTCGCGGACATATAATCCGTTAGCAGTCTGGTAATACTTGTTTCCCTGCTCGTCTTCATATTGGCCGCTGCCGGTGCGGTGGATTCTGACGGAAGAGCCATGCTTCGGATAGACCGTAAAGGGCTGGGAAGCTGCTTTCTCCGACTCGTCCTCCACTTCCAGGTCATCGTCATAATTCCAGTAATCCGGATCCACGGAATAGGTGGTATCATTGTTTTCGCGGTAGTACAGCCCCTTCGGAGTCTGGGTGTAATCATTACCGTTCGCATCCGTATAGTGGCCGTTCGACACGCGCCAGATCACAACAGAAGCGCCTTTCTTGGGATAGACGGTAAAGGGCTGGGAGGCGGCAGCTTCGGATTGCTGCTGCACCTGCTGGTTCGCGTTCGTGCCGATTCCCCTGTCTCCGGAAGAAGATGTTCCGGAATTGCGGCCATTGCCGGTACCGGGATTTGCGGTTCTGCCGGCCTGAGCATTCGGGGAAAGGTACTGGCTGGTCGTATAAGCAACGCCGTTATTGAACTGAATCTGATACCAGCCGGTATCAACCCCATTCAGGGTCACCGCACCGTTCACCATGACCGCGTTTCCGCTGCTGAGATAGCCGGCTTTTTCACTTTCATAGGTCCAGCCTTTTCGAACCACCAGAACGTCCGAGGTGCAGTAATAGAGCTGGTTGATCGGGCGAAGGCCGAAAGCGGTACCCGCAAAGGGATCATCACCCTGGATGGCGGCCTTAGTTCCCTTTTTCAGGATCTGAATGGATCCGATGGCCTTCATCAGGGTCTCCTGGTCGTCTTCACTGACCGCGCATCCCTTCACGCAGAACACTTCATTCCGGGTGGAAATAATCGCCTGATAGACAGCACCGTACTGCGTGTCGGCGACGGATACGGCCGGAAGCTGTTCCCCGTTGCTCTGGTGGGAAATGGTTATGATGTTGGTTCCGTCGCCTACGGCGAACCAACAGTTGGCATCATACACCTCGTGCCAGGACTCCGAAGGCATCTGGATGGACAGAATCCCGTCCGGGGACAAAACCATCTGGCCGGCTGCCGGCGCTTCCGCAAAGGCAGTTACACCGAAGGCCATCATGGCGAAGGTTAACAGCAGGGCAATCAGTTTCTTCATTGTTTGTCGTCTCCTTATTTGATTGATCAGCCTTCCGCCTGAAAGGGCTGTCTGAAGCATCCTTCTCTTTTTGATACGTTGCCATGACACCGCATGGCAGCTGCCAGGGCAGAAAAAAGCAAAAATTTCGAATCTTTTTTTGTGTGACTTTTCCGTACACTGCACAACAGCCTGCCTTTCTGTCCGCCGGCAGGAGCATCCCGGAAATGCCGGTCACGCGGCGGGCCGTTTTCTGGTATAATGGACCGGCAGGGCGGAAAGGCCCGCATAGCCTGGACGATTCGGAGGAAAACACATATGCTGAAAGTGCAAAGAATCACGTGCTGCCTGCTGGTGATTCTCCTGGCGTTTGGCGCCGGCGCGGCTGCGGAGGATGCAGCGGCAGCCGTCAGAAGCATCAACCACCGGGGATACAACAGCATCGCCCCGGAAAATACCCTGCCGGCCTACCGCCTCTCCAAAGAAAAAGGATTTGAATATGTAGAAACGGATATTTCCTTCACCAGGGACGGCATTCCGGTTCTGCTGCACGACAGCAGCATCAACCGGACAGCCCGAAACGCGGACGGAAGCGAAATCGCCGAGACGGTTGAGATCGGGTCCATCACCTATGAGGAAGCGCTGGCTTACGATTTCGGCATCTGGAAGGGCGAAGAATACGGGGGTACGAAGATCCCCACCTTTGATGAATTCCTGCAGTGCTGCATCGAGCTTGGCCTGCACCCCTATATCGAGCTCAAGGAAAACGGCGACTACACAGAAAACCAGATTCAGGCGCTGGTCAGCCTCGTTGAAGGAAAAGGATTGCGCGGACAGGTCACCTGGATCTCCTTCCAGCCCGGATACCTGGAATGGGTCCGGGACCGGGACCCGGAGGCGCGGCTGGGGCTGCTGGTGATGGTCTGGTTCACGGAAGACGGGTTTGACGGCCTGGTCCGGAAAGCCGCCGCCCTCCGGACCGGAAAAAATGACGTTTTCATGGATGCAAGCTATTGGACGATGCAGCTGCTTCCGGACGGGATGAAACAGTGCGTCTCCGTATGCAGGAAAGCCTCCATACCGCTGGAGGTCTGGACAGTGAACGACGAAAACGCCCTCCGGTCGCTGGATCCGTATATTTCCGGCGTTACTTCCGATACGCTGCAGTATGCATCCTTCAGACAGGAAAAGCCCTGATCCTGCGCTCCGGGAAAAACGTTAAAAAAACGCAGAAAAACCCGGGCAGGTAGGAATCTGCCCGGGAAAGGGAGGAGGAATTAAGCGTCTGCGGCTTCAGTTGTTTCCGTGGTCCCGGCAGAATCCGCTGTCTCAGCAGCCTCCGTTGTATCAGCTGCTTCCGCGGCTTCAGCGGCAGCCTGGACGTCGCCTTCCAGGAACTTCACCATCATATAACCGGTCTTGTCGCCGATGCGAACCTTGACCCATTCGTCGCCGACTTCCAGAATATCCACCTGCGTTCCGTTTTTGAACGTTCCCATCACTTTGGATTTCTGGTCGGGATGCGCCCGCATTTTTAATCCGGACCGGTTGCCGGTCTGAACGGTAACAGGCTGAGGCGGCTCCTGGCCTTCCTGCTGCTCCGGATTCTGGCCGTCTTCACCCTGGGCCGGTGCTTCGCCGTCCGGCAGGGCCGGCGGCTGGCCGTTTTCATCCTGCTTCGGTTCGGTTACGCCCTCCGGCAGTTCGGGAGGCTGGCCGTTTTCACCCTGGGCCGGCGCTTCGCCGTCCGGCAGGGCCGGCGGCTGGCCGTTTTCATCCTGTTTCGGCTCGGTCACGCCGTCCGGCAGCGCGGGACGCTGGCCATTCCGGTTCTGCTGCGGGGCAGTCCCGTTTTGGCGGGAATTCTGGCTTCCGCTGCCGTTCTGCTGCACCGTTGCGCCGCTGACGCCGTCAGGCTGGTTCGCAGGTTGCTGATTCGCAGGTTGCTGGCCGTTCG
>Ga0265298_10006880_pt1 | contig 13955 bp, 6 predicted proteins | sample AusTroGonzalo_MG_3_FD_193486 | JGI IMG/M metagenome (GOLD analysis project Ga0265298, IMG submission 193486) | Bovine rumen microbial communities from tropical cattle in Woodstock, Queensland, Australia - Gonzalo_01 | ecosystem: Host-associated > Mammals > Digestive system > Stomach > Rumen ...
GAAACCTTCACCGACGAAATCGGGACCCTTGTATTCGTTCAGGGCCTCCGCGTAGCTGAGCAGGATTTCCGCATAACGGCATACGATCCAGCTGTGCTTGTTGGAAACGTTGGCCTCAGGCGTGAAGTCGGTGCTTTCCTGGATGTACCGGCGCAGGTAATAACCGGTGGGAGAACCCAGGTCCTGACGGGTGGCCGAATAGTCGGCGCCGCCCACATAGGCCTCGATGGTGGAATTCTTGAAGCTCATTCCGTCGGCCAGGATGGCACGGGCGAAACGGGGATCGCGGCCCTCGTAGGGCTTGCTCAGATCAAAATCCGGATCGTCGGTGTGCCAGCCGTCGGCTTCCAGGGTGATGTCGTAACCGGCGGCCGTCTGGAAGGCGTCCACCAGGTTCTGCGTGGGATAGGTGCCGGCCATAGAGGTCTTCTGGCCCTGCGTGAAGCGGACGGGGAAGTTGTACTTCTCGAAGCTCATGCTTTCGGAACGCATAATCTGCAGGATGGTTTCCGGCGATTTCACGCTGTTGGCGGTTTCGCCCTTGTCCAGGGAGAAGAGTCTGAGGTCGATGATGTCCTTGGCGGCCTTGGCGGCCTCCATCCATTTGGCATCGTCGCCGGTGGTGTTGAACAGCGGGCTGGCTGCATAGAGCAGGGCCTTGGCTTTGACAGCCATGGCAAAAGCCTTGGTGACACGGCCGTATTCGGCCCCCAGCATGCTTTCGTAGGAATCGGGCAGGTTGGCGGCACAGTCGTTACACTCCGAAACGATGAATTCAATCACCTGGTTGAAGGGGGTCTTCTCAATACTGTTGGCCTCTTCCACGGAGAGCATCTTCGTGGGAACCGGGATGTCTCCATAGCGACGGGCCAGTTCGAACAGGTAGAAGGCGCGGAGAGTCCGGGCCTCGTACGGGTAGTATTTGAGGTGTTCCTGCCACTGGGCATACTTGGAATCGTTGTAGTACAGGGAGATATCGGCTGTCTTCATCGACTCCAGGAATTCGTTCGCGCTGCGGATGGCATTGTAGTAGTCCCACTTGGTATCTACGGTGGAAATGGCACTCCAGTTGCCGTTGTTGAAACGCTGGACGGAAGCGTCCGGATCACCGTATTCGGCATCGTCGATACCGCATTCGCGCAGGGCGCTGCTCACATCGGCAATATCCTTGTTGGGCATATATCCATAGACGTTGGTGAGCATCTTCTGGATATTGCTGTACGTGGTGTACATATCTTCACGGTCGTACAGACTGGAAGTCTCGTCGAAGTCCAGGAAATTACAGCCCGAAAGCATCAGGACCGCCGAAAAAATGTAAAATATCTTTTTCATTGCTTTTCCCGGTTTAGAAGTTGAACTTGACGCCGGCCCAGAAGACCCGCGTGCTGGGATAATAGGCGCCCAACTGCTCCGGATCGGCAAACTGGATGCGGTCCAGGCTGAACAGGTTGGTTCCGTTCAGGGAGACGGTGGCGTCGCAGATCTTGAGGAGGCTCTTGGGGATGGTATAGGATACCCCGATGTTGCGCAGCTTCAGGAAGGAGCCGTCGCGATAATACAGGGAGTTGGAGCGGAAGTTGTTTTCTCCGCCCTGGGTGGTGAGGCGGGGCATAGTGGCCTTGTCGGCATTTTCGGCCGTCCAGGTTACTTCCCGGTTCAGGTAGGTCATGGAGATGTTCCCGTTGTTGGCCAGGGGCTGGTACAGCGGGGAATCCAACAAGCTCACGGTGACGCCCGTGGCGCCCTGGAAATCGGCGAAGAACTTGAACCGCTTATACTCCGCACTGAGGCCGAAGCCGTACTGCAGGAGCGGGGTGGTGGAGCCGAACATCTTCACGCGGTCCTGGTTGTCGATGACGCCGTCGTTGTTCTGGTCACGGTACTTGATGTCGCCGGGACGGACCTCGCCGAAGGTCTGCTTCGGGCTGTTGTTGATGTCCTCCTGGTCTTTGAAGAAGCCGATGACCTCCAGGCCGTAGCACTGGCCTACGGGATTGCCCTTGTGGTAGAGGTAGTCGTAGGCCTGGTAGGCCTGGCCGTCGTCCACCACCTGGGTGAAGAGCCAGCCCGCATTGCCGTACACGCCGTATTTGACGTCGCCGATCTTGTCATCCCAGCGGGCACTCAGATCGACACCGGCATAGCGGTTCTTGCCCAGGCTCTGCTCGTTCACGCCCACGCCCAGGACACCGGAGATGTTGGAAGGTTCGATGAGGATGTCGGTGCGGTCCTCGAGGAAACCCTCGGCCCGGGCAAAGAGGCGGTTGCCCAGGAGCTTGGCCTCATAGCCTAGATTCAGGGTAGTGGCCCTTTCGGGAGCCAGGGTCAGGGCGGCCATGTTACCTTCGGCACGCCCGGAATAGCTGGTCACAGTGGTTCCGAAATTGTAGCTGTGGCCGTTGGAGCTGCCGTAGGCCTGGCGCCAGAGTTCGTGCTCCAGGTCACCGTCCGATCCGGAGGAGCCGAAGGAAGCGAAGGCCTTGGAGAAAGGCTCCTGCGTCACCACATAGGCTACGCTGACAGCGGGATACAGGTTGAAACGGTGTCCGGGAGCCAGATAGGCCGATCCGGAATAGTTCACAACGGCATCCACCAGCAGGCGGTCCTTGTAGTTATAGCTGGCCGTAGCGAAAATCTCCTGCGTCTTGGAAGAGGCGTTGCGTTCGGCCTCAATCCAGGAACGCTGACGGTAGCCCAGGTGAGAGTCCAGCCGTCCGCCCCCGACAGTGCAGGAGTAGTTGAGGCTGCCCATCAGTTCGAAGCGCATGGCCAGGCTGCTAAACCAGTGACTGAACTCAACCGTCTTGGAGTTGGTGCCGTAACGGGTGAGCTTGCCTCCCACGAGTTCTGCATACTGGAATTCCTTTTCGGCCGATTCGGTCATCCGGCCGATGTAGTCGAAATCGACCGCGACATCGGCGGAAAGGCCGGAAACCACCGGACTCAGGTCCTGATGGAGGTTCATGTTGGCCAGAACCTTGGTCTGGGAGTACTGGTGCTGTCCGCTTTCCTGATGCTGGGCATACGGGTTGATGTTGCCGTAGATGGCGCTGCCGCCGTAGGTCCCGTCCTCATGCCGGATGGGGAAGGCGGCGGCGGGGAGGCGGTACAGCGTCTTTTCGAGGCGTTCCGTCCACTGGGGCGTGTTGAATTCAGCCAGGCGGGCCATCACGCCAATCTTCATGGCGGTGTAGTCCGTGATGTTCACGTCTACGTTGGCCCGGATAGCCAGACGGTTGTCATAGACGTGGCCGTTGTAACGGTCGTCCTCCGTGGGCTTCACATACATGGCGTTGTCCTTGAGGTAATCTACGGCCGTGAAATAGCGGAAGTTCTGGTTGCCGCCCGTGAAGGTGAACTGGGCCCGGTGATTGTCCCCGTGGCTGCGGAAAACCTCGTTCCACCAGTTCACGTTGGGATAGGTATAGGGATCGGCCCCGGCGGCGCCGTTGACCGTGTTGTAGAAGCCGTTCAGGGCGGCATTGCTGTAACGCGGAGCGAGACCGTCCAGTGCACTGGCCTGGTTCACCGTATAGGCATAGGTGTAGGCATCGGCAAATTCCGGGGTACGGGTGGCCAGGGCCAGTCCGTACTGGTATTTGGCAGAAACCTGGAGCGGCGTGGCCTTGCCGCGTTTGGTGGTGATCATGATCACGCCGTTGGCTCCCTTGACGCCGTAGAGCGCCGCCGAGGCGGCATCTTTCAGCACGGTGATGTTCTCGATTTCAAGACCGGTGAGGTCGTCGAGTTCGCGGGGGAAGCCATCCACCAGCACGAGCGGGCTGTGGCCATGCAGGCGGAGCTTGGACTGGTTCTCTTCACTGCGGCCTGTTCCCTGCTTGATGAGGAGGCCGGAGAACTGTCCGTAAAGCGCCTTGACCATATCCACTTCCGGGCTGCGTTCGAACAGGGAGGCATCGGCCGATGCATTCCCGCCGGCTACGAACCCGAACGGATTGCCAATAGAGATGGAATCCAGCTGCGAGTGGACGAGACCGCTTTGTGCAGAGGCACATACGGTCGCCACGAAGAGCAGCGCAGCAGTAATTATGTATGTATACAGTTTTTTCATCTTCGGGTACTTTTAATTAATTCCAACCCGGATTCTGAGTCATGCCGTAGTTCTTGTTGATTTCCACGGCAGGAATCGGACAGAGATACCATTTCGTGTCGAAATTGGTGTACCAGGACCTGGTGGGACCGGCATTGATTTCCTCATAGGTGAAGCTGGTGGCATTCTTCTGCTTGTTACCCTTCACACGGAGTTTCTTCAACTGGGTGGTGAAGGCATCTTTCAGGCCCCAGCGTACCATATCAAACCAGCGCACTTCCTCGAAGCCGAACTCCAGTTCGCGTTCCAGGATGAGCGCATCGCGGAAGGCTTCTTTTGACATGCCGGGAGCTACGGCCGGAAGACCCACGCGGGAGCGGACGGCATTGATATAGCTTTCCGCCTTGGCGTCGGGACCGCCGTTGGCCTCATTGATGGCCTCGGCTGCATTGAGGAGCACTTCCGCATAACGCATCAGGCACCAGTGGTGGGGAATGTTGCGGTCGGCTTCCTGCTGCATGATGAATTTCATCTGCAGGAATCCGGTACCGCCCTGCTGGAAGTTCGGGCTCTTCGCGTTTTCGTAGTTGGCACCCACGACGCCGTTTTTCCAGATATCTCCGGGGACGCACACGTTCTCGTACAGACGGGGATCGCGGGTTTCGGTGAAGGTGGGAACGTTGTCGATGATGACGTCACCCGCGGCGTCCGGCTTGAAGAACGGATACCGGTCGGGACCGCCTGCGTTGGGCTTGCTCCAGTCGAAATCGGCCGGGAAGGGCGTGCCGTCGGCATACGGGAACTTGTTCACCCAGTTGAGGGTGGCGCCGCAGCCGAAGTCGTCCTGCAGGTCCATGTTGCTGTTGTGATAGCTGGTGCTGTTTGACTTGCGGATGGAGATGATGCTTTCCCGGGTTCCGCGCTCGTTGTAGGCCTTGCGGTAGGCAAGACGGTAGTCGCGGGGGACATAGGTGCCGCCCGCTCCGGTAGGCGTTGCCAGCTCGAGGCTGTAGTAGCCGTTGTTGGCGTTCATGAAAGCTTCGGCCGTCTCTTTGGCACGGGTCCAGAGCGTGGCGTCATAGTGCTGGTCATAGCGCACATACTTGCCCATTCCTTCCCAATCTTCTGCATCGGGATGCCAGGCCTTGTCGGAATTGAAGGTGGGAGACGCCGCGAAGCACAGGACGCGGAGTTTCAGACCCAGCGCGGCGGCTTTGGTAAGACGTCCGTCTTCTGCCGCGGAAACAGACCAGGGCAGGTCATCGGCGGCCTCGTCGCAGAATCTCACGATGAATTCCACCGTCTCCTTGAAGGTATTGCGGGGGAAGTTGGGATTCATGGCCTCTTCCGTCGAGATGGAATGGTCCACCAGGGGGACGCCGCCCAGATAGCGGAACATGTTGGCATAGGCGATGGCGATACACATCTTGGCTTCCGCAATCTTGCGCTTGAGTTCGCTCTCGCTGAATTTATCGGAATCCTGGGGGATCCGGTTGGCATTTTCGAGGAAGAACCAGCCGTAACGGATGGCATAGTAGTCTTTCTCACTGCCGAAACGGTAGGCCTCGCCGCCGGCTGCGTCGCCGGACGTATTGGCGTTGAGCGCTCCGTTGTAATACAGGTTGATAGGGCCGGAACCCTCGGTATTCTTGTTGGAGGTAAAGTGGTCGGTGATGGACTCCAGGATATCCCGGCCCATCTTGCTGTCGAAATCGGAAATGAGCCCGTACGGCAGGTAGTAATAGGCCGCTGTGAGCACTTTGTCCGCATCCTTGAGGGAGCGGAACAGCGTATCCAGCGTGGCTCCGGAAGATTCCGGGGCCTTGCTCAGGCCGGCGTCACCGAGTTTCAGGCTTTCGCATCCAACCGTGCCCAGTGCAAACAGGGCAATCATCAAAGTATAGAATGTCTTTTTCATGGTACGCCTGAATTAGAAGTTGATGTTGATGGCCAGGTTGTAGGTCTTCACCAGCGGGTAGGCACCGGCGGAGGAGCCGTTTGCGTAATTGCTGGACTTGGCCTCCGGATCCTGCAGGGTCATCTTGGAGAAGGTGAGAATGTTGTAGCCGGTGAACATGATGCCCAGGCTGCCGATTCCCAGTGACTTCAGGAATTTCCCGCGGGAGAAAGTGTAGCCGAAGCTGGCACTCTTCAGACGGAGATAGGAGGCGTCCACGGTCCAGAGGGTGGAATCCTCGGAGTTGTAGGACCAGTTGAGCTTGGTGAAGCGCGGCAGGGTACCGTCTTCCCGTCCGGGAGCCCAGGGATTGTCGTTGTCAATCCAGCTGTTTTCCGCGAACATCTGGAGCAGGCCACGGTGACCGGAGTTGGTGAAAGGTGTGCGGTAGTCCGCGTTCCAGACACGGCTCACATTCGTTGCGGCAATCCAGTTGAGGGCCAGGTTGAAGCCCTTGTATCCGAATTTCCAGTTGGAACCGAACACATATTCCGGACGGTCCGGATAACCGGTGTACATCTTGTCCAGGCCGTCAATCACGCCGTCCTCATTGAGGTCCTTGTACATACAGTCACCAGGGCTGACCGTACCTGCAGGCTGGGGCAGATCGGGGTTGAGGCGGCGGACACCGTCTTCGTCATAATAGAAGTCGCTCTTCTGGTACAGGCGCTCGAAGATATACAGGAGGTGGCGGTTGGTGGGGCCGCCGGTCTGGGCCTGGTAAGGCTCGGCCGGTTCTACCTCATCCATATTGATAATCTTGTTGCGTGCGAAGGTGACATTGGCATTGAGGTCATAGGTGAAGTCGCCGATATGGTCTCTCCAGCCCAGTTCCACTTCATAACCCTGGTTGTCCACTTCGCCCAGGTTCATATTCTGGGGCGTGAAGGCAATCAGGCCGGGGAGCGAATTCGGCTTCACCAGGATACCGGTACGATGCTCCTTGAAGAGATCGCCGGAGAAATGCAGCCGTTTCTGGAACATGTCGAAGTCCAGGCCGATGTTGCTCTTCAGGGCCGTTTCCCAGGAAATGGCGGTATTGGCGGGCGTGCCCAGTTCATAGCGCGGCACACCGTCCGACTTGTTTACGCCGAAGTAGTAGGAGCCGACTTCGTTCCAGGTGCCTTCCATATACATGAAGCGGGCCGACTGGCCGAGGTCGTTACCGACCTTGCCGATGGAGGCTCGGATCTTGAGATAGTCAATGATGCTCTGGCGTTTCATAAACTTCTCTTCGGAAATCACCCAACCCAGGGAGATGGACGGGAACAGACCGTAGCGGGTCTTGCCCGGGGCGAAGTTCTCCGAGCCGTTGTAACCGGCGCTCAAGTCCACCAGATATTTGTCTTTGTATCCGTAGGTCACGCGGCCCACCCAGCCCACATAACCGCGGGGCAGCCACTCATATTTGGAGGGATAGTAGTCGCGGGACTGGTTGTACAGCAGGAGGCCGCTCACCGTGTGCTTGCCGGCAAATTTGCGGCGGTAGTCCAGACGGGCTTCCAGGTACCAGCTCTTGTCGTCGTCCGTGCTGGGGTCGCTCCAGCTCAGGGGCGCCTCACTGCCGGAAATGACGGTCACATAGGTCTTGTCGAAGTTGGGATCGGAGAGGCTCAGGCCGGAATCATCGTTCCAGGAGGCATATTCGATGGTCTGTTCCAGGCCACTGCCGCCCAGGCGCTTTTTCTTCATCGTCATGGACGCGTCGTAACTGCCCTTGACGCTGGCGCTGAGACCTTCCGTGATGAAGTCCAGTTTCTGGTTGATGGTGAGGTCCATGCCCAGGGTGGTCTTGTACTTGTTGGTGTAACCCGTCATGTAGTAGTATTCCCAACCGTTCCACTTGGTAAGGCCCTTGGGCAGGGCGCTGGTGGAAACGCTGGTCACGGGAAGGCCGTTCACGATACCCGGGCTGCCCACAGGGTGGGCCCACAGCATGGTGAGGGTCCAGATGTTGCTCCGGTCCGTATAGGGCTCCTGGGTGTTGCCGATCACACCGCTGATGTTGAAGTGCATGTCGGTGGTTTCGGTGAGCTTGAAGTCCAGGTTCGCGCGGTAGTTGTACCGGTTGTAGGTGTAGTTGTTGTCATAGTTCACGCCCGGAATCTGCTTGAGCAGACCGTTCTGGAACATGTAACCCATGGAGACAAAGTAACGTACCTTGTCCGAACCGCCGGAAATGTTGATGTTGTTCTTGGTCTGGAGGAAGGCCTTGCGGAACATCACCTCGTTCCAGTTGGTGCTGGGGAACATGATGGGATCGCTGTTCGTACGGTAGGCTTCGATGGCTTCCGGCGTGAAATAGTACACGTCCTCTTCCACATTGTCGTTCCACTGGAACACGTTGTAATAACGGGCGAAGTCGTAGGCGTTGGACTGCTTGATGTAAGACAGCGGCATCTGGACACCGGTGATGGAACTCACAGAAATCTTGGGCTTGCCGGCGTCGCCGCGCTTGGTGGTGACGATGATGACACCGTTAGCGCCGCGCACACCGAACACCGCCGTGGAGGCGGCATCCTTCAGGATGGACAGGCTTTCAATTTCGTTGGGGTCCACCGTGTTCAGGGGACGTTCCACACCATCCACGAGGATGAGCGGCGTAGAGGCGCTTTCGGAGAGGGAACCTACGCCACGGATGTAAATCTTGGCATAGTCTTCACCGGGCTGACCGGTATCCTGAATGGTGGAGACACCGGGCATCTGACCGGCCAGCACATTGGTTACGTCGGCAACCGGGGCCTTGACCAGGGCTTTGGTGTCAATGGTGGTGAGTGCGCCGGTGACTGTGGCCTTGGTCTGTGTACCGTAGGCCACCACCACCGTGGCTTCCAGCGACTGCGTGTCGTCCTGCAGGACAACCGTCAGGTTCCGCTGTTTCCCTACGCGGACCTCCTGGGTCACGTAGCCAAGCGCAACCACCTCGAGGACAGAAGATTCTCCGGGAACGGCGATGGAGAAGGCACCGTTCGCATCGGCAGCCACACCGGTGGTCGTGCCCTTGAGGGTCACGCCCGCACCAATGACCGGCAAGCCTTCGCCGTCGATGACCGTTCCCGTTACGGTAATGCGTCCGCCCTGTGCGAAGGCAGGCATGCCCGTGAGAAATGCCAAGAGACAGCCCAGCGCAGCCAGTTTCATCAATTGGACTACTTTCTGTTTCATTGGTTGTAAGTTAAAGGTTAATAATAATAAATATCTATAGGACAGTTTCTTTGCTGTAAAGGGCTTTCGCCAGCGCTTTCAGGAGCGCGTGGTCGTCGGTGTCGCAGCGGTACTCCCAGAACATGGCGCCCAGATGGCCGTTGGCCGTTACGTACGCCCCTTTGGCGGCTACCGACTCGGGGTCGTCGTAGGAAAGGACATTCTTGCCGCTGTCGTCAATCAGATAAGGGACCATCGAGGTGGCTTCCCATGCGCGTCTGACATTCCTGGCAAGCGGTTTCCCCTTGTACGTGCCCTTTCCCAGGATGTCGGGAATCTCGTAGTACCGCACGGAATATTCAAAGATCTTGGTTCCTTCGGTCGGATTCTTTTCGGCCTTTCCGTAGAAGGGAACGCCCATCACCATCCGGTTCTTGGGCACGCCGCCCTTGAGGTGGGCGTCCACGCTTTCGTCCCAACTGCGATGGTTGAACATGGCCGATTTATGCAGCGGGGAATTGTGCCCGTTTGGGGCTGCACCCATGTCGTAGGTCATCACGTTCACATAGTCCAGATACTTCATCGCGGTCTTCCAGTCCACGTATTTGGCGCTGGAAGAGGAGGCGAAGGAGATAATCTTGCCGGTGCCCAGGGTCTCGCGCAGCTCCTTCAGGACCAGGTTGAAGTTCTTGGTGTCGGAAGGGTCGCAGCCGGTTTCATTGTCGGCGCTCTGGGTGGGATACTCCCAGTCAATGTCCACGCCGTCCAGCTGGTGCTTGTCCAGCAGGCTTTTTACGCTTTGGCAGAATTCCGTGCGCTTGGCCGCGTCGCGGGCCATCATGGAGAAGCCGTCGGCATGGCCGCCCCAACCGCCGATCATCAGGCACACCTTCAGTCTGGGGTTCACACGCTTGAGGGCCACCACGTCCTTGATGGGCGCCTTCTTGGATTCGGTGATCACGATGCCGCCGGTGCCGTTCTTGGGGTCGGCGAAACGTCCGTGGGCATAATTGATATGGGTCAGGAGCGTCACCTCCGGCAAGGTTTCGGTGTACTCCGTGAAATAGGCCAGGATAATGGGGGTCTGGCCGATGTCCGTGCAGTGGGTGTCGTCCGGCGTCTCGTTTCCCCCTCCCCCGTTGTCGTCTCCGCCACCGTTGTTGCCACCGCCATTGTCGTCATCCCCGCCGGATGGCGGCAAGGGAATCACAAAGCCGCTGTTATTGCCTTTGGAGCAGGATCCCAGCGGAATCACGAACGTCGAGGCCAGGCAGGCCAGCACAATCAGAAAGGCTCTCTTGATCATAGGACGTGGTACAGTTTGTCTTTTTTGAGGGAATGGAATTCAGGGTCGGAGGCTTCCCGCAGGAGGACCTCGCCCTTGTTGCGGGCCGAGTACCAGCCGCCGTTCACGTTGCTCAGGAACACCACCTTGATGCTGTGCAGGCCCTTTTTCAGGACCAGGGTGCCGTCCTTGCGGAAGTTCTTCTTGATTTCCCCGCGGTTGTCCACCACCAGGCGGCCGTCAATCCAGAGCTGGTCCAGCAGGGTGCTGAAGTACCAGACGCCGGAGTGGGGGATCTTCACATAGCCCTCGGCCTCGGCGGCATAGAACTGCGCGTGCTGGAGGGTGTAGTCGGCCGGATACAGGCGGGTGAGTTCCCGGAGCTCGTCAATGGAGCAGCGTTTCCAGGCCGCGTCTTCCCGGATGTCGGACGGGAGGAGGAAGGCGCCCGGGGTGTAGCGGCAGCTGAGCCCGTGCTCCAGGTCGCCCTCCGGATGCAGGGCGGGAATGGCCGACATCTTTTCCAGGGTGATGGTGCGCACCAGGCTGGTCTTGCCGTAGGAGGTGACGGAAGCGATTTTGAGCAGGCCGCTCTTTTTCACCACGATGGGGCCTTCATAGGTGGCCGATGTCGCCGAGGGCGTGGTTCCGTCCAGGGTATAGACCATGCGCATGGGGCGCGAGGTGGTGAAGGTGAGGATAGTGGAATCGGAGAAGGCAATCTGGCTGCAGGAGCCGCCCGGCTGTTCCGGGAGCGGCATGTGGTAGGGGACGCCCAGCCGGTCCAGGTCCTGGCAGGCCAGTTCCACCCGGGCGCAGAAGTCCGGGAAGTTCTTCTTTTCCTGCGGGGTCCAGGCCGTCTCGGCCACGGCGAACATCTTGGGATAGGTGAGGTAGTCCCGCATGTAATCGGAATAGATGTATTCCGACCAGAGGTTTCCCTGCACGCCCAGCACGTGGGTGGCTTCCTCGGCGCTGAGCTCGGCCGGAACCGGGTCGTAGTCGTAGGGCACCTGCAGGATGGAGTGGTGGGCGTAGCACATGGGCTCGGCCTTGGGGTCTCCCTGGTAATGGTTCAGGTACAGGCCGCCGCTGCCGGGGGTCATCACCACATCGTGCCCTTCCCGGGCCGCCTGGATGCCGCCTTTTTCCCCGCGCCAGGACATCACCGTGGCGTTGGGGCTCAGGCCGCCTTCCAGGATCTCATCCCAGCCCACGAGGCACTTGCCATACTTGGCCAGGATGCCCTCCATGCGGCGGACGGCATAGCTCTGGAGTTTTTCCTCGGCGGTGTTGTCCGGATCGGCCACCAGCCCTTCCGCGGCGATGCGCGCCTGGCAGGCGGGGCAGCGTTCCCAGCGCACTTTCTTGCACTCGTCGCCGCCGATATGGATGTACTTGCCGGGGAAGAGAGGCGCCACCTCGGCAATCACGTTCTCCAGAAACTCGAAGGTGAACTCGCTGCCGGGGCAGAGGACGATGTCCGGAGAGCCCCAGGTGTAGAAGTTGGCCACGGGCGTCTTGTCGCAGGAAAGCTCCGGATAGGCGCGGATGGCCGCCATGCTGTGCCCGGGCATCTCGATTTCCGGCACCACGGTCACGAAGCGCTCGGCGGCGTAGGCCACCACCTCGCGGATCTGCTCCTGGGTATAGTAGCCCTGCGTCACCTGGCCGTCAAACTCGGTCCGGGTGGCGCCCACCTCGGTGAGGCGGGGGTATTGCTTGATTTCGATGCGCCAGCCCTGGTCGTCGGTGAGGTGCCAGTGCAGCACGTTGATCTTGTAACGCGACAGGATGTCAATTTCCTGCTTGATTTTCTCTACCGACAGGAAGTGCCGGGAGGCGTCCACCATGTAGCCGCGCCAGCGGAAACGGGGGTAGTCCGTGATCTTCACGCAGGGGATGAGATTCCCGGTCGCGCCGGGAATGACGTCGGTGCCGTCATGGCCGACCTGATCGGCCATCTCCAGCTGCATCAGCGTCTGCCGCGCATAGAACAGGCCGGCGGGGGAAGAGGCCACCGCCTTCACGCGCGAACGCGTGACTTCCAGCCGATACCCCTCCTCCGGGAGTCCGCATTTGGGGTCCAGCTTGAAGACCATGTTCTGCCGGCTTTTGTCCGTTACCTTAAAATAGCCGTCCTGCACCTGCATTTCGGCAGGGGCAGGAATCACCCGGATCAGGGCGGCTGTCAAGAGGATGACGAGCTGCATCATTTCATCAGTTTTCTAACGATTTGTCCAATTTCGGCGTTGTCGTGAACGCCCGCAAACGCCTCGGCGCCAGGGCCGTAGGCAAACACCGGCACGTAAATGCCGTCGTGCCCCTTGTTGCCGAAGTGCACTTTCACCGTGCGTTCCTCGATGCTGCCTTTCAGCAGGGAAAGGGCGCCGGTGTTGTGGTCGGCCGTCACCACGACGAGGGTCTGGCCGTCCTTTTCGGCCCACTGCAGCACGGCGCCAATCACTTTGTCAAAGTCGAAGAGCTCTTCGCACATGTGGCCCACCTTGTTGCGGTGGCACCAGTCGTCCACCTGGGAGCCTTCCACCATGAGGAAGAAGCCTTTCTTGTTATCCAGCATCCGGATAGCCTTCATCGTGCTTTCCATGAGGATGGGGCCGCGGTCCAGGGCGGGCTTGAGGTCGTATTCGTCGTAGAGGCCCAGGAACTTGTCGCCCTCGGCGCCGGCAATGTCCTCCAGCTTGTCCACATAGGTGTAGCCTTTGGCCTTCATTTCCTCAATGAGGTTGCGGCCGTCGGAGCGCTGGTTCCAGAAATGGGTGCCGCCGCCGGAGATGAAGTCCACGTTGGCGTCCAGATACTTGGCCGCGAGGCCTTCCTCGTCCTTGCGGGTGGGGCCGCTCACGCAGAAATCGGCCGGGGTGGCGTCATTGATGCGGCAGGTCACGGCTACGCCCGTCTTCATTCCCTTGACGCGCTTGGCCCACTGGAGGTTGGATTCCACGGGATTTCCGTCCGGATCCAGGGCAATGTAGCCGTATTTGGTCTTCACGCCGGTGGCCAGGGCGGCTCCGCCGGCGGGCGAGTCGGTAACCAGCCGGTCCACGCAGTTGGTGCGGGAGTAACCGGCCACGGGCATGTTGTCCAGGTTCAGGGCGCCGCCGTTGGCCACCCAGCCCACCGAAATCTGGTTCAGGCCCATGCCGTCCCCGATCATGAAGATGACATTCTTGATCTTCTTCCCCTTGGGCTGTTTCACGCGCACCGTCTCATAGGGCTTGTCCACGGTGTACTTGTCGTCCTTGGAGAAACTGTAGGTGGCATACTTGCTCTGGTCGCGGTCCAGTTCCTGGGGCGTCTGGGCGTTCAGGAGGGCGGCAAACAGCAGGGCGGATGCCAAGGTAAACAGGCGTTTCATATTCATTATTTCACTTTTGCGTTCCAACCGTCAAGGCAGATGCTGGCGCCCTGGCGCTTGCACAGGATGCTGCGCTCTTCGCCGGGACGCAGGGAGAAGAAGTTGTCCTCCCACACGGGGCCGGAGAGCAGGTTCCCGT
>Ga0265298_10006881_pt1 | contig 13954 bp, 8 predicted proteins | sample AusTroGonzalo_MG_3_FD_193486 | JGI IMG/M metagenome (GOLD analysis project Ga0265298, IMG submission 193486) | Bovine rumen microbial communities from tropical cattle in Woodstock, Queensland, Australia - Gonzalo_01 | ecosystem: Host-associated > Mammals > Digestive system > Stomach > Rumen ...
GGAGATGAAAACGCTTGAGCAGAAGATCAAAGAAAATAATGTTGCAAAGGCTGAACTCACCCTGAAGTTTGTCAATGGTGAAATAACGAATGAACAATATGAGTCTAAAATTTATGATCTTGAAGTAAAGAATAAAACGTTTAAAAATAAGCTGAGCGAGCTGCGTGCCATCACCAACAATGCTGAGGATCCGAATAATGACGGCTTCTCCATTACCAAGGAAAAAGAGTCGGCCAATGCCCGTACTCGTGGCACTGATGATGACACCTACATCTTCTTCATCCGCCACTCCGACCCCAATGGTGTGTTGTTAGTGAAAGATTTGACCATTACTCCGCCAGAACAGGTGGGCGAATGGACCGTCATCAAGAACATCAGCAAGACAGAATACACGCTGACTGGCTTAGAGCCTGGCACCGCCTACGAGGTGATGGTGGAGCCCATCTATGAAGACGGCACCACTGGCACGCAGAGTCCTATCACGATATTCACTACGATAGGTGCTGAGACCGACCCGTCAGAGGGCGTGTTCTCCGTTGCCAAGGATAAGAAGGTGCAGTTCGCCAAGGGTAACCTGCGCTATGAAGGCGACACGGAAGGCTATGAGGCTGAGTGGTCGATGGCCAAGCAGCAGTACGAGGTACTTGGCGAAGCCAATATAGACGCTGGCGCGTATGAAAGTACTCCTGCTTACTTGAAAGACCTGCTCTGCTGGAGTACGACCAACAACTACTATGGTGTATCTAACTATTACTGGCGTGATGACGATGTTGCTGCACAATACTTCCAGGGCGACTTTGTCGACTGGGGCGAGAATCCTGCACTCATCGCCAACCTCGGTGAGGGATGGAGCACGCTGAGCAAGGATGAGTGGACATATCTGCTCACCGAGCGTGAGAACGCCGCCAAGTTGCAGTCGTTCGCCACCATCAGCTACCTGAAGGGCGAAGAAGAAGACAAAGAAAACAAAGAAAGCGTGTCAGTGAAGGGGCTCATCCTGCTGCCTGATGATTGGACGGGAGATGCACCGGTTGCTACCTATACCGCAGAGACGTGGAAGACGTTAGAGGCGGCTGGAGCCGTGTTCTTGCCGGTAACTGGTCATCTGTGGTCGTACGATGATGGAGGTTATACTAAGACCGAAATCAACGGCATCGACGTGATTGGTAACTATTGGACCAGCACGCCATCAACTGAAGATAATCTCTCGGCTCTCGCCTTGAACTTCAACCTCAATGACTCTGGTGTGAATCCTGGCATAGGTATGGAACGTCGTTATGGATGCGCCGTCCGTCTGGTGAAGGCCTTGCCAGAGCCCGTCAAGGGCGATGCCAACGGCGACGGCGTGGTGAATGCCGTTGATGTCGTGTATGTCGTGGCCTTCTGCAAGGACCGCACGAAACTGCCGAACTTCAGCGAGAAGGCTGCCGATGCCGATGGTAACGGAAAGGTCGACGCTAACGACATCCCGACCATCAAGGAAATCATTATGAATCCATAGGATTTGTTTCTTCAGGAGCCGCCGACATTCACTTGCCGGCGGCTTCTATTTATACCAGTTTTCATCATATTCTGAAATGGAGCACAACCTCGACAGTATCGACTATTATCATAGTGCCACGGCTCTGGCGTATACCTTAATCATGAAGGGCAACTACGAGGAAGCATGAGCTGACTTTTACAATTCACGGAGCCATTCCGACATGAACCTGTCGTATACCTCATAGACTCCTTGCTGTTGGGTCAGCAACTGCTTTTCCATGAGGGCTTGGGCTGACTTCTGCACACTACTGGCAGAAGAGAGATGGTATCGGTTGACAAAAGCCGTTCCTGTTATCTGCTTAGCCTTGCCCTCGCGGCTGACGGCAACAAGCAGGTCACGCTGACGGGCAGTCATCTGATAGAGCAAGTCTTTATAGGCTTCTTCGTTCTGGTTGATGATTTGTTCTACAGCTTTGTCAACATCGCTGATATCGACACTGTCCCTGGTCGCAAAGAGTTGGTTGAGTACCTTTTGAAGATACCAGGTCGTACCATCGTAACGCTCATAGATAGCCTTTACCACACCGTCAGCAATCAGTTTCCCAGCCTTTTCGAAATGTCCTTTGACGAAGACCTCATACGCCGGCAGTGCTACAGGCTTCAGAAACATCAGCGATACACTTTGATAGAATGGTCTGGCTGGTGATGAGAACATTTCGCTCATCATGCTCTTCTGCAAACCAGAGAAAATGAAGACTGCATTACGGCAATCCTGAACGTAGGTCCGCATCAATTCCTCTACATTTTGTTCAGGATAATCGCTGATGGCTTGGAACTCGTCAATGGCAACGATGCATTTTCTGTCTGCCGCCTTCAGATAGTTGAAGATCTCTTCTAAAGTGAAATCCGGCGACTTGATGTCTCCTATTCCAATATTCCAGCTGGCATTACCCTGTCCATCGAAAGAGATGCCTGTCCGAAGTGATGTCACAAAGCGTAGGAAACCGTCTATGGCTGACTGTCCTCGTGATTTCAGCCGGTTCACGATGCCCTGTCCCATTCGATAAACCATATCCTGAAGATTCTTGGTAGCATAGATGTCGATCAAGAAAGTATAGTAATGGTCTTGTATCTCCTTCTGTGCAAAACAGTGGTGAATCAGTCCGGTTTTCCCCATACGGCGTGGAGAAATCAGAGCGGCGTGATTGCCGTTGGTCACCATCGTGATCAACTCGCTGGTTTCAGCCTTACGGTCGCAGAAATACGCTGCCGACTCGTAGCCATAGGTAATGAATGGGTTCTCAATCATAATCGAAATGCACTTTATTTGTGTGCAAAGATACATGATTTTATTCGAATCTCCAAATAATTATCCAAAAAAGATTATCCGATTTGGATAATTATGTTGTCAAGGAGAGCTACCACAGCCAGTCTTTCTTCGGAAGACCTCTTTCTGCAACGGTGATGCCTTCGGCTGTTGTTCTTTTGTTGTATTCATGATGCAAAGTTAGTCTTTTAATTATCCTTTCCTGATCCAGATAGATGAATAGCCCATGTTGGGTTGTCATCAGCATTAGACCTTATTATGATACGGTCTTTATAATCACCAGAGGCAGGCGGAGTAAAGGTGACCCTAACAACCTTGGCATCTCCAGGTTCTATGGAACAGTTGTTAACATCAACAGAGAATGCATCCCCCCTCGAAAGCGTGATGGAGGATATCTCGAGTTTATCCATCCCTTTAGGATTATTGATGATAAAGGTCTGGGTAATACTCTTCCCTACTTGAGCGGAACTGAATGCCATATTAGTGGTGGACGCCTTCATTGAAGCATTGTACGGAGTAATGTGTTCATTTACGTTATTGACACGAATAAAATATGGAACAGACTGAATGGTTCCAAAAATAGGAGAACGGTTCGTTCCGGGTGCTATATCTTTAATTATACCATTCACCAGTTTCATTTCTGAACCAATGGGTGACGCAAGAAGTCCAGCGCCTCCATTCTGGTGTGCCACAATTATTTTGTCGGCTTCTGTTTTGATGACCACTCCAATGTGCCCCAAATCTAGATGTTTCCACACTATCAAGTCTCCCTCGCGAACATGTTGCCGACCATCGTTTTCGTATACTATAAACCTTCCATCTTTAGATCTTTCTGCAGGCCAATTAATGGCATTCCCCGCAAGATCATTCTTATTTATATGAGAATTTAATTCGGAAATATATCTTTTACACAACTCTACACATTGATAGATGTAGTCTTTGCCTCCTTCATTCTTCTTTTGTGGACTTGTATTGCAATATACTGACACACCATTAATTCTTCCAAATTCATCACCGTTATGCTTTTCACGCCAATCAACATCAACAAAAGGATCACTTTGTACGAAGATTGGATTACGATAATTACGAGCCTTACTCTCTTCAGTTATCAGAAGCGGGAAAACATTAAAACATCCATAATCCTGAATATAATCGTCAATACACACACGGATGAAAGCGTATTCCTGTCCCGGATAGATGGGAATACTGCCAATAATCTTTCCACTGTTCAATTGTCCCAACTTCAGATAAGCAATTTTCTTGTTGGGAAATCCTCCCTCTTTATAAAACACGACTAAAAGATTGCGTTTACCATCTTTCTTCAGTGTATTATAAAATGTCTTGAAACCACCATAGCGGGAGTTACCCCAATTTTTAGAATTCCATGTCTTATGATCGATGATTAGTTTTGGCTTGCCCCCATTATTCTTTTCATCCATAAAGATGTTTTCGCCATTGTCGCGGATGGCAGCCTTAGCCAAGTCATCATATGAGGCTCTTGTTTTGTTGATGTCTGTTACATCGTAGTCCGAATCGTCATCGGTATTATACTTACTTATGACCTCTTTTGCCAAAGCATCATATTCAAGAGAATCCGCCATAGCATATTTAATTTTGTCGGCATCGTTCTCATTGGATAGCATTTGCATTATCTTCAGTTCTGTTTCTGTTGGATCTTCAAATCCGCCTTCGTTCTCTTCATCAATGTCAGGAAGTCTTCCCTCCTTTATGTCATTTGACAGACCTATTAGCTGAACAATATCCGTGATATCAATCTTACCGTCATTGTTGGCATCATAGATATTGTTTAAGACATCCGTCCCGTCAGCACGTCCTAAGATTTTGTCTAATAGGATTTTTACGTCATCATCATCGAAAAGGCCATCGTTGTTCATGTCATAGGTTGAAACGATAAATAAATAGGTGGCAACAGGTGAAGCCGTATAGCCATCTACAACTGCTATTGCCTTTACTGTTTGGTTCTGATTTAATACGAGTGGAGATGTATAAACAGAACTGCTAGTTGTTGGCGTACTACCGTCAAGTGTATAATAGATGGTAGCGTTAAAGGGACTATTTATGCTTAATGTCTTGTCATTTACAGTAAAAGTAGGTTTGGGACATTGACCATCCAAATACACCTCAAACTTAATGTTGTCGAAGTAATAGTTGTTCGCCTCTGCATAAGTGCTGAGGTCTAATGCCATAGAACCCAAAGGTTTGTCATCTGAAGATTGGGATGAATAAACAGTTCCTTCTTTGCTATAATAATACCACATAGGTTGAAAGCTGACGGATCCCCAATAACTATAAATGCATTCACCGGGTTTTGAATGTGCTTCATAATAGGCGGTAGCTCTCTTGTCTGCGCGATAATGGAAAGAGACACGATATCTTGTGCCGGCACTGATGGGTTGATTAAGACGTATAAAAAATTGGTTGTCATCGTAGCCACTCTCTCTGGCTGTTGCCTCAACCTTGATGCTTCGAGTGGCATACCAACGGATGTCATCATACATTCCTATACCGTCAGTGATGACGGCTTGATTAATATTGCCTGCTCCTGTCTTGACAAAGAAATTACTAACATCGCTACCTTCTAATATACTATTGTTAATTAGATTAACCATGTGTTTATACTGATAGGTTGCAACTGATGAAGTCTCATAACCGTCTACAGACGCAATGGCCTTTACCGTATAGTTCTGATTTAATACAAGCGGAGAGGTGTAGACGGAACTGCTAGTTGTTGGCGTACTACCATCAAGCGTATAATATATGGTGGCATCAAAAGGACTATTGATGCTTAACAGATTTTCGTTTAATGTAAAAGTTGGCTTAGGACATTGGTCTGTCAAATACACTTCAAAACGAATGTTGTCGAAATAATAGTTGTTGGCCTCTGAAAAGTCATTGAGGTGGAAAGAAAGAGAAGTGAATGGTGTCTGATCGCTTGATATATAAGAGGTAATAGATCCCTCATATGTGTAACTCTTCCATTCAGTGTCGAAATTCACCCAGGTGGTAAACCAATCATCAATGTAGCCACCTAAGCCACAATGTGCCGCTAAACTTATCCTTGCACTATTATCTGCACGATAATCGAAAGTCAGCTTGAACCTTGTACCCACACTAACCGGTTGGTTAAGATGGAACCAGAACTCATTGTCATAATTTTCATACTGTATGGCCGTTGTTTCAATCTTCAGGCCACGGCTACCATCTACTCCTACACCATCAACAATGTCTGCTGGTGTCATATAAACAATCGGAAGATTCCTATAGATGAAGTTTTCGCTAGCATTGCCCTCCAAATCGCCATTTCTAATTATGTTTACAACGGAAGGATCCTGTGCCCATAACCTAATAGGAAATAGCAGGACAAATAGTAATAATAGTTTTCTCATTGTTTTTGTTGTTATTTGTTATTGATTCCTTATTTGGTTGCAAAGATACAACAAATTCCCGAAACGGCCAAGCGTTTCGGGAATTATTTATAAATAAGGTGTAGGTCGTTACCAGAGCCAGTCTTCCTCCTCGCCGTCGTAGACGAAGGGGCCGTCCCAACCGTGGGAGCGGCAGACGGCGGCGATGGCCTCCTGGTCTTCGGGGGAGATGAGGCGCTTGCCGTTGCGCATCTCGAAGTACTGGGTGCGGCCGAAGGTGTAGATGAGTTCTTGGCGGATATTGTGCTCCATGCGGCCAGGCATGTCGTAGTAGAAGTGCGTCATGCCCTTCTTCTTCACGACGCGGACGTTCTGGCGGAACTTCACGCAGTTCTCCCCTCCGATCTGCGGGTTGCGGGGATTGATGGACTTCTGGGCAAAGGGCATCGTGTCGGCATACTGTCCGACGAGCCAGCGCAGACACTGCTCCTTGAGCGTACAGCTCTCGATGAAACACACTAAGTAGTTATGGGTCTTCCCGCGGAAGACCTCTTCCTGCGACGGCGTCGCCTTTTGCTGATGATCTTTCTTTGTACTCATGGGTAACCATGTTTTTGATTTCTGATGCAAAGGTACACAATTTTTGTGATACTGCCAAATTTTTCTTATCACTTTTTTGTTAATTTTACTATAAGCCTCCATATAACATACTAAACTATTGATAACCAAGTAATTATGCTATGGAGGCTTGCCACTTTAACCTCCATATAGCCTCCATAAATGTATATTTTTGGTAAAATGTTGTGACAAAATTTGTGATAAACGCACTATAAACCATTGATAACAAGGCAGTTAAACAATCACACAAATAGCTTGTACTGTTAGTATTAACAGCCTAAACTAACAGTTTTTACTGGCTAAACTGACAGTTTGCCCTGTCTAAACTACCATGAACTATTATCTTCATTCAGCATCATAAGGGACTAAAATCTCACATTCATCCCCGATTATGGAGGCTATATGGAGACTAAAATGGCAAGCCTCCATAGATTAAAGCATTGAATATCAATATGATAACTATATCTATGGAGGCTTGAGCCATTTTTTGAAACTTTTTCTTTGAAATGTTTGCTTGCACATTTCAGATATTTTTCATACCTTTTCAGACATATTAAAACAGAAGATTTTGACACAAAGAATCACGCTCGTCAGGGGCTATAAGGAAGAGGTCTCATCGTTCCAGAAGATCGGCAACTACCTCAGCAGTCTTGAGTACAAGTTCCAGAGCAAGCGCGTCGCCGCCTGCATCCCAACATCACAAAAAAGGTGCAAAGACCGTCGTGATTCTTGCACCTTATAATTTGGAACTTCTTATATTGCTGCTCCGCTTCTTTTTACTTTTTCATGATGATGTCCACGACCTCGTCGATCTCGGACTGGGGGGCCTTGTCGTTCACTAGTTTGACGATGTCGGCAACAGTCACTTCCTTGTCACCATTGGCGTCGCCCTTTATGGCAATTGTCTTCAATGTGAAGAGTCGTTTGATCTCAGGACATGGGACTGATGTCGTACCATCTGCTGTCTGGATTTCGAGCGTATTCACGCCATCATCACCACCATACATGTATTGTAATACAGGATAGTCATCTGTAATACTGAAGGCTAACTTCGTGCCGTCGATCTTCTCTACCACCATTTCAAACTGATCTGTCTGTGCCAAGACTGTCATGGGCAACCAAGCGAGCAGCGAGAGCAATACTATTGCCCGATGACTGCGTTTTTTTACTCTTATATTCATATTGTGATCTATTATATTGTTCAACATATATCCTTATTTCTGTTTCTTATTAAGAGCGTCACGCCAAGTTCCTTTTAAGAACATAGGTGGAGCCGTGCGCTGTAAGATCTGAGCCTTCGGACCGTTCTCTCCACGAGCCCTACTGGCACTCTTCAGGCTGTTGACGAACTGCTCATGACCAGGTGCATCAAATGCCACGAAAGTCTCGTAGTCGTATGTCCAACTGTCACCCTCCGACTCCTTCATCACACGCTTGTAGATCTCCTCACGAGAAGGAGCATTGAATGGAGTATCGTTATAGCGCATCATACTGTTCTCCGTTGGACGATAGGCTCCATACTGGTAAAGATAACTACCTTCATAGACACCATTATTCTCATCGGCATAACGGGAATCGCTGATGAACTTAGCCCATTTTACCTCCGTCGGATCAGAACGCCAGTCCACATTGGCACCCCAACCAAGAGTCGTCCATTGATTCTCCATGTAATCCTTCACATCCTCGGGTATTGTTGTCCAATGTTCACCATCATCTTCTACATATTCATCTTGTAGGCGTCCAATACCATGTCCACCAGCCTCATGATTCAACACATTGCTGCCTGTTAAACCTTCCATATCATATACCACATAGGAGTCATCTTCATACATCACACAATGACTTCGCCCACCATTATTGTTATAGATCACATTGACGCGCATCGGGCGGTTGGGTATCAAATTAGGAACTTTCAAAGCATATTCAAAAGCCTTGGCATCAGATTCGTCAATGGCGTGAGTCGCATTCCCCCAAAACTCAGCATTGGGCGAAACAGCCTTAACTACATAGACATTAAAACGATCTCGCAATGAAGTGTAAGGTTCGTATGTAAAAAACTCTTCCAGCACGTCATTCATACGTTGGTCATACTTACCTTCAACGATATCCTTATCTGTGAATCCTTCACCAACAAACACAAGGTCAATACCCTGACCAACAGTTGCTGTCTGAAGGGTTTCCACTTCACCATCATGTGAATAGTCTGTAGAAGTGTAAAAGGAGGGATCGACCTTTCCTAAATGTTCCTCTAAGAATGTAAATATTTGATTACGTCTGTCTAATCCGTCTTCTGGAAGACAACCATTTTCATCTAATAATTCAGTAAAGACAATGTTACCATTCTGATCGACAAGATGAATTTTGGGAACTTGTGCATAAAATCTTAAAAATGCGGGTTCTTCCTCATAATCCCAGACCCAAATATTAATCCACGGAATCTCATGAGTCTTAAGATATTCTGGGTATCCATCGTATTCTCCTACTTCAAAACCTACGATTTCAAAACCCATGTCTTTTTCTTTATACGCTTTGTAATAAGGTATCAATTTTTCATTGAACAAATTTGACCATCCACACCACCAACCCCATCTGTAAATCAGTGTGTATTTATTCTTCTGATATATCTCCTGCATATTGAAGGTTTTTCCATTTATATCTTTAATGGTATTTGATGGCGCAGGAATCGGATCTGATAGATCCATTCCACCATGTTGAACTAGAACTGTAGGCCAAAAATCCGCATAATGTGGGTGATTTCTTATAGCAAGTGGGACTTTACCAGAAAAATTGTTCTCGCTAAAAATAAAATTGTTTGTGGATCCCGTCTTATCTATAAGAGAGAGAAGAGGCTGTTCTGGAAAAGTCCCATCTAGTTTATTTCTTGAAAGACCTACAGTCCATATATATGGCAAACGAGAAAGATTCTCTGGTATAGTTCCTGATAGCCAATTCCCATTTAAGCCAATATCTTGTAACGTGTATATATTCCCCAGATAATCAGGAATAGGACCTGTTAGATTATCAACGCCTAAAGACAACTCCACCATAGGTCCCATACGTTGAACACTCTCAGGAATGGGGCCAGAAAAATTAAACGCCTCATTCTCTCCACTATTATAATATCCCCCCAAAGCATTAATATTTAATGTTCTGACCCATGGTACTTGCCGCATTAGTTCCCAATCATTACCACTGTCATTAACTCCAAACCATTCCCAGATAGGCTTGTCGGAACACCAGTTCTTCTTGTACTCCTCTGGCCAATTGTCACCATCCATTGCATGATAAAAATCTATCAATGCTTTCCTAACTACTTCTTCATCATATTCAAAACTACGAAAGTCTATACTCTCAACATTGCCTATGGCAAACTTCTCTTTGGGTTCTGTTTCATGATTGGACGATCCTTCCTTTTCTGCCCAATCACGAAAAGACCATACAACTTTTCCGTCCCTTATCTCAGGCTTGATTCCTGCAGAATTAGCTATAAAATCATACTGGATACTATCACCTGTTGTCTGCTTAATGCTGACATGCTGACCAAAGTAGTTCTTTTGTTGCGCCCATCCAACGAAAGGCAGCAGAGCTAAGAGTGGCAATAAAAGAAGAGCTTTTTGTTTCATACTCATTATTCTTTATTATTTGTTATTTCTTGTTCTTGTTAAGGGCGTCACACCAAGTGCCCTTCAGGAAGACAGGGGGAGCCGTGCGCTGCATAAGTTGCACTTCCGAAGATTTTTCTCCACGAGCCCTGCTCTTCAGGCTGTTGACGAACTGCTCATGACCAGGTGCATCAAATGCCACGAAAGTCTCGTAGTCGTATGTCCAACTGTCACCCTCCGACTCCTTCATCACACGCTTGTAGATCTCCTCACGGCTTGGAGCATTAAATGGGGTATTATTGTAGCGCATCATACTGTTCTCCGTTGGACGATAAGCTCCATACTGGTAAAGATAACTGCCTTCATATAAACCAATCTTCTCATCGGCATAACGTTCGTCACTGATAAACTTCGACCACTTCACCTCCGTCGGATCAGAACGCCAATCTACATTGGCACCCCAGCCGAGCGTAGTCCATATATCTTCCAAATCCGTCTTATTCTCTTCTGGCAATGCCTTCGTTTCATTACCAGTTTCTACATATTCATCGAGCAGTTTTCCAATACCATGTCCACCAGCCTCATGATTCAATACAGTGGATACTCCATCCATTACATAACAGATATAGGAATCATCCTCCATCATCATACAATAACTGCGTCCGCCACTGACATTATTATAAATAACATTGACGCGCATTGGGCGATCGGGTATCAGAGTCGTCACTTTCGATGCATATTCCAAAGCCTTGGCAGGATCCTCATCGATAGCATGCTTGGCATTACTACCATAGAACTCTGCATTGGGCGAGACCGCTTTGACAGCATAGACATTGAATCGGTCTTGCAAAGACTTGTAGGGCTCGTAAGCAAAGAACTGATTAAGAGCCTCATTCATACGTTGGTCAAACGTACCATCTGCTATATCCTTGTCCGTAAATCCTTCTCCCACAAACACCATGTCAAAACCCTGCCCTGTGGTTGCTGTATGTAGAGTCGTAACCTCGCCATCCTGAGAATAATCAGTAGATGTATAGAAATTATAATCAACAGGGCCTAACTTCTCCTCAAGGAAGGGAAACAGTTCATTACGATACATCGTGTAAATCTGTTCATTCCCATTTTCATCCATCAAGCTATTGAAAACAATATTCCCATTCTGATCAACCAAAAAAACTTGGGGAGTACCACCATATTGAAAGATTGCATCATGCCCACTATTACTCCATTCTTCATATGTATAATTTTGCCATGGGATATCATGAGTATTCAGATAATTAGAGAGATCTTCATCAGGAGTATACCAATGAAGACCTATTACTTCAAAGCCTTTTTCTTTATATGCTTTGTAGGCAGGAACTAACATTTGATTGAACAACTCAGACCAACTACAATCCCACGACCACTTATAAAGCAATGTATATTTATTATTTTTATAAGTTTCTCCCATATCAATCAATCTCTCTCCTTTGTTGTTTTCTATGGTAAATACAGGAGCAGGTATTACCAGGTCAGAGACATCCAAAGGAGTGTTTTGAAGAACAATTCCAGGCCAAAAATCAGCAAAACGAGGATGCTGTTGTATGCTTTGAGGTATCTTCCCGCTAAAATTATTATGGATAAAAGAAAGATTATTACCATGCACTATTTTATCCATACATGCCAATATGAATTTTTCGGGAAGGGGACCTTCAAACAGATTATTCTCTATGTCAAAAGTAGTCAAGTATGGCAAATCCGCAATCTTCTCAGGGATATTGCCAGTCAACTTGTTCCCGTAGAAATGAAGAGTCTGTAATGAGTAAATATTAGCAAGGAAATCAGGAAGTTGCCCCTCAACATCGGTTAAGCATATACTTTGTATTGGGCCCATTCTTTTAATACATTCTGGTATCTTTTTTGATGTTGGGATGTTAAGAGTTGAACAGCCGAACCAGAGATTTTTAACAAAAGGATATTCATATCCTGGGCTATTTTCACTGCACATATTGATTCCATACCATTCCCAAATGGGCTTGTCCGAGCACCAGTTTTTTCTGTATTGTTCTGACCAACTATCACCATCCATCGCCTGATAAAACTCTATCAAAGCCTTACGAACTTCCTCCTCATCATATTCAAAACTTCTGAAGTCTATACTTTCAACATTTTCAAGAGTAAAATCTTCTCTTAACTCTAATTGCTGATTCATCCAATCCCACCAATCTGTAACGTTATGCCAGTTTTGAAAAGACCACACAACTTTTCCGTCTTTTAAGACTGGTTTTATAATTTCCCGATAAGGAGTATCAAGGTCGTACTGGATACTGTCACCTGTAGCTTGCTTAATACTAACATGTTGACTTTGATAGTTCCTTTGTTGCGCCCATCCCAAGAAAGGCAGCAGTGCCAAAAGGAAAATGAAGCTAATTCTTCTCATATTATTAATTGTTTTTAGTTGTTTCCTTCGTTCTGATTCTTGACCTCGTTTATGAGGAATAGTTGGTGCCATTGTATGATGATGTGGCATCATCTTTGTTTATTCTGCAATTCTCCAGCTGTCGATTCGTCTGGTCTTTGTTGAGAAATAAACACCTATTTCATATATATGACGGTCATCATGCTCAAAAGGCTTGGCATATTGTTTGTCATCTATCTGCTGCAAGGCTTCCTCTGCAGTCTTGTCTATATAGAAGTATCCGTCATGATGGATGCTTTCAAAACTCTGAACACCTAAAGGATATTTCATTCGTTTCTTATTTTCGGCAAAGATACAATAAATTCCCGAAACGAACAAGAAAAACCCCGAAAACTTTCTGCTAAAAGATTTCGAGTGTAAATCGGACACTATGATTGGATTCATTTATGAAAACCCTCCTGCAAAGTAACTGCGCTCTATTGATATAACTTCCATAGTCTAATTCTGTTTTTGTTAATTTGAGGGATAATGATGCGATTTAGCGAGAGCAGTGCAAGCTTGTTTGCTAACTGCCGAGCGTGAGCATCATCGCTGTTTTCGACAGCAAAGGTATATCAAAACAAACAAACGATACTTCGTGGAAAATTTGTTCTTGATTTTTAACACAGAAATGATAATCCTTGTACTACAAGCCTACTGTCCGATGAGCTTGCTCAACCTTGGTGTGCGGCAACTCCCATTGCGGCATTGCGGCCATGAAGGGGTAGTAGGCTACCCCCCCCCCTTGTGGCATCAGCCCGCATGGGGTGGTATTAGGCTACCACAATTGTGGCATTCCCTGCAAGCAGGGGGCTACCCCCTTATGCGGCTTTTTTATTGTCATTCACCTCCTTTTATATTAAAAAGAAGCATAAAAGCATAGTTTTTGTCTATTATCGTTCATTATTCGAAATAAATGCTTATCTTTGCCGTGTATTTTTAATGAATAGATAGTAATGTCATAATACTCCTGCATACAAATGATTAGCAAAACATACTATAAATACATCTGGCTCCTCGACACGTTGCTGACCAGTCATCCCTTAACAATCGACGAGATTAATATGTTATGGGAGAACTGCCCAGCCAGTGACGGGCCAAT
>Ga0265298_10006882_pt1 | contig 13954 bp, 9 predicted proteins | sample AusTroGonzalo_MG_3_FD_193486 | JGI IMG/M metagenome (GOLD analysis project Ga0265298, IMG submission 193486) | Bovine rumen microbial communities from tropical cattle in Woodstock, Queensland, Australia - Gonzalo_01 | ecosystem: Host-associated > Mammals > Digestive system > Stomach > Rumen ...
CGGCATGACAGAGGCCGTCACCCCGGGCTCTTCGGGTGTCGTCACCCCGGGCGCCGACCCGGGGTCTGAACCCTGGTATCTGGTCAACCAGAAAAACCGTCTCCGCCTGCATTTCGACTGTGCCCATTGCGAAATGGTCGTCCTCTCACCTGACTGTTAATCAGGGGGTCGTGTGTTCTAGAAGTAATACGTGAATCGAACTCCCAGGTCTCCCTGGTAGTGTTTGTAGAAGATACGGACGTCGAAATGCCTGCCGGCCAGGCCGGTCTGGATGATGGTGCAGCCCCAGTAGGTCCCGATGAAATCGAATTCATAGCCACCGCCGAGATAGGCGGACAGTTTGGGCCCCCGGTACAGATTCACGTTCACGGTAAGGGGAACCTGGAATCCGGACAGGCGCCGGCCATAGATATACCGGACGCCTCCCACGAAATTGACCCACTGGTCGTACCGGCCTACCCGGCCCAGCACGCCCAGGCCGACGCTGGGCAAAATCTTGTCGCCCAAAGGAAGGAAAAAGTCCATGCTGGCATCGACACCTACACGGAAGATCCTGTCGTTTTGCCCTTTAAGGGAGAAAGGTATCAGAATAGCCGCCGTCAGCAGCAAGATATGCAGATTCTTCATACTACAAAGATAAAAAGACTTTTGCCGTTTCGCGTTTTTTGGGGTATCTTTGTTAATTGGACACGTGAAAAACAACCTATAGATACTTCTATTATGAAAAGAATCATTGTCAAGTTCATGGCGCTTGCGCTGGTGACCTTCCTGTCATGCGGCGTCCAGGCCCAGGCCCAGGGTTTCCTGAACGGGCTCAAGCAGACGGCCAAGAAAGCCGTCAATTCCAATGACAACTCCAAGAAGGATGCCCCGGCCAACAATCCCGGATCGACCAACACGTCGGAGCCGGCCGTTGCTGCCGCAGGCAAAACCTTTTACGTCAGCCAGACCACCGGTTCGGCCCGCGCCGACGGACTGACGCCCGGTACTGCGATGAAAGACCTGCAGAAAGCCATCGACACGGCCGAAGACAATGACATCATCTATGTGGCCGAAGGCAACTACCTCGGCAACATGGACCGCGGCTATGTCCAGTGCGGCCAGTTCGGCAATGCCACGCACGACCTGGGCAAGTTCATCAGCATCTACGGCGGCTGGTCTACCGACTTCAGCGAGCGTGACATCATCAAGCATGTGACCAAGATTCAGCCGGTCGACCAGAAATTCATCGCTCCGCTATTCAACTTCAACGCCCGCCGTCCGTACGGGTACAACGGTCCGGTCGGCAATGTCGTGATCGACGGCCTGGTGTTCGATTTGGGAGAGAACAACCTTTATTGCAAGGCCAACGTGGACCTGGAAATCACCGGAACTCCCAACGAGGGTGTGCTGACCGGCCGTTTCGTCGAACCCGATGCCGCCCCGAAATGCCCGCTGGAGGGCTATGCCAACGGCGATGAATACGCCCTGCACATGGATGTGGAAGGAAACGTCCGCGTGTCCAACTGCATCTTCGTGAACTGCCGCGACTATGGCATCGCTGCCATGATGGGCAAGGGCCACATGGAGATCTGCAACAACATCTTCATTGCCTGCCGCTACGCGGCCTGCCAGGTCCGTGGCAGCGTCCGGGATGCCGACGTCGACAAGGTCTCCCTGGAGTTCCACCACAATACGGTTCTCTTCACATGGACCCGCACCAAGGGCTTCGAGGATATGGGCCAGGGCTTCCGCTTCATGAACGGCATCCGCACCATCGACGTCCACAACAACATTTTCGGCTGCAACAGCAACTGCGGCGTCGAGCGCGTGTATTATGAGTCCAGCAAGGATCTGGAGGCCGCCAAGATCAGCAACCTGTACGACAATTATTTCTTCGCCAACCGGCGTGACCTCGAAATCGCCGCTCCCGGCGCCGCGACCATTTCCGTTCCTGCCGCCCGCATCGAAGAGGCCGAGCAGATCGGACCGAAATACGAAGGGAACAAGGAACTGCCGGAAGGCAACGATGCCTTCATCCAGGCCATCGACCAGCCGTACCTGGAAGGTTTCATGACCTTGAAGATCATCTCTTCCCAGACGTACAACGCGAACTCCGCCGCCAACCAGGTCAACCGCATGTTCGGCCTGAACCAGCAGGGTACGGAAATCGTCCGCCCGAGCATGTACTGCAACAAGTATCCTTGGGAAAAAGCGAAAGACCTCTTCGGCAAGGTGCCCGGCTACGGCGCACAAATGCCCGAATAGGTTATCAGTGCTCGGCCATCAGCGCGACAGATGCTGCGCGAAGGGATTCGGCATAACGGACGACCGCATCAGCTTCGGCGATGCGGTCTCCTTTTATGTTTTCGGAGATCAACCCGTCTTCGCCGAAGTAGTAACGCGTCTCGTCCTTGGTCTCATGCTCGTAGCTGTCGCCCTGCAGGAAGGCGAAGACCAGGCGGCCGGACTTCATGTCGAAAAGATACTCTTCATAGAACTGCCGTACCGACGCATTGAACTTGCGCGTGATAAAGAAAGGGCGGAAGATTGGATACCAGTCTTCATCCCTGTCCGCATTGTTGAAATAGGTCGTGATGGTCTCTTTCCGGATTCCGACGGCGGGCATGTTGCATTGCGAGGTGGAGACCATCCTGCAGAGCATGTGCTCTTCCAGGTCCATGTCAGCGATCGCCTGATGGGCATCGGCATACATCTTTCTAACTTCCTGCACCGTCTTGGGAAGGCTTTGTGCGGATGATGCCAGGGGAAGGACAATGACAGAAAGCAGCAGAACAAACAGTTTTTTCATCGTATCTATTCTTAGTTTAAGATTTCATTATTCCCAACAATCGAGATCCAGTTCCGGCATCGAACTGCGGTGGAAGACGGGATTCCGGCCCGCCTTCTTTTGGGCGCAGTAGTCGTTGAGCAAACGGAAAGCGTATTTGCTGAGCCGGACGATCGCATAGAGGTTGCAGGCTGTCAGCAGCGCCATGCAGAGGTCGCCGATACTCCACACGAGATCGAGGCTGGCCAGGGCGCCGAAGATGACCATCACACCGCCCGACAAGAGCCGATAGAGCGACATCACCCATTTTTTGCGCGTCAGGAAATGGATGTTGGCCTCTCCGTAATAATAATTGCCGATGATGCTCGAATAGGCAAACAGCAGAATGGCCACCGCGATGAAAACCGTGCCGAAGTGGCCGATCTCCGCTTCCAGCGCCGACTGGGTCAGGGCGATGCCACCCGGACCACCCTGGATATCCACGCCGCTGAACAGGATGATAAAAGCCGTGCAGCTGCACACCACCAGCGTATCGGTAAATACTCCCAGTGCCTGGATAAGGCCCTGCTTCACGGGATGGCTCGTGCTGGCGGTTGCCGCTACGTTCGGCGCGGAGCCTTCGCCGGCCTCATTCGAGAAGAGACCACGTTTGATGCCGTTCATCAGGGTGGCGGCGATGCCGCCGCCCGCGATGGGCCGGATGCCGAAGGCATCCTGGAAGATAAGGGTGAAGACCTGCGGAATCAGGTCGAGATGCCTGAAGATGACAAATAGTGCCAGCAACAGATAGCCAAGGGCCATCAAAGGGACGAGAATGCTGCTGACTCTGGCGATCCGGTGGATGCCGCCGAAGATGACCACCAGCGAAATGCCCGCCAGCACAATGCCGACGATAATCGGATCGAATCCAAAGGCCACGTTCATGGCGCTGCAGATGGTGTTGCTCTGGATGGAGTTGTAAGAAAGGCCGAAGGTTACGGAAATCAGGACGGCAAACAGCGCGGCGAGCCAGGGCTGCTTCAGGCCTTTGAGAATATAGAAGGCAGGACCGCCGATGAATGAATCCTTGTGCCGCTTCTTGAAAAGCTGGGCAAGCGTCGATTCGATGAAAGCCGAGGCCGAACCCAGCAGGGCGATGATCCACATCCAGAACACTGCGCCGGGACCGCCGATGGCGATGGCGGTCGCCACGCCGGCCAGGTTGCCCGTTCCTACACGTGTGGCTACGGAAACGGCGAAGGCCTGGAACGAAGAGACATGTTTTTTGTCATCGTGCTTGTTGGTCGATTCGCCGAGCAGGCGGAACATTTCCCCGATCATCCGGAATTGCACGCCCCGCGAGCGGAGGGTGAAATACAGGGAACAACCGATGAGTACGGCAATCAGGACGTAGGTCCATAGAAAGTCGTTGGAAGCCGTTACCACACGGTTCAGCCAGCCGTCTGCAGCAAAGATATCGGACATCGTTTTCAAAGAATGCGTAAAAATACAAAAAATGCAAAGAAAGAATGCCTATAATCGTTGTGTAACGGTATCGGCGGAGTATTACAGGGCAAACTGCCCGGAAACCGACATCTGCAGAAAAGTTTAAAAAAAAAGCATCCGCCATTTCGACGGATGCTTTTTCGTGCTCCTCAAGTAGGACTTGAACCTACGACCCCCTGATTAACAGTCAGGTGCTCTGACCAACTGAGCTATTGAGGAAGGTTGTTCCCGTGTTGGGACTGCAAATGTAGAACTTTTTCACGGGAACGCAAAATTTTTCTTTAAAATTTTCGCTTGAAGGCGTCCCAGTCGTAGTAGGGCCATTGGTCGGTATCCATGGGCAGACGCGCTTCATGGCCGTTGAGGAGCACCTTGAACAGCACCTTCGGTGACTTCTTCGAACGGTAGAACACGAAGTGCAGGTTGGCGCCCATTGGAACGTCCTGCAGGCGGCACCATACCGGGATGTCGTCGCCGCATTCCACATCGTGGTCGTAGCCGTTCACGCCCAGGCACATCAGCAGCGGCAGGAAGGTGTAGTCGTGGCCGAAACGCAGGTCGGCGCCGATCTGGCCGGCGGCAATGCGGGCATCGGCCTTCTCGATGATGTCTTTCACGATGGGCATGTACCCCAGGTGGGTGGGCCAGGCGTAGGCGTAGAACTGGAACCCGTCGATCTTCCAGAGGTCGATGCGTTCGTCGTGCGTGAAGATGTCGTTGAAATCAAGGTCGGTATCGAGACTGTTCATGCCTGCCGCAAAGAAATACAGGTAGGAGACCAGGCTCCACTGGTCTTTCGCTTCCACGGTGGCCGAAGGATCGTTGAACAACCGCGCCAGGATGGCCTTGTAGTCGATGGTCCGTTCGATGTATTCCTCCCAGGTTTCCGAGAAGCGGAGCGGCGTCATCGGCACCTCCTTCACGCGGAAGGGATTGTGGCTGTCGAGCGGCAGGATGGCCGGCAGGAAACTGTAGCCGAAATTTTCGAAGATGTCGAGCTTGGGATTCATCCCCTTGAGGCCCAGGCAGAACGACGACATGGTCATCACGCAGCGGGTGGAAGTGGAGACCCAGGCGCGCACGGCGGCATCCCCCTTGAATACTTCGGGGAAATTCTTGTACATTCGCTCGGCGAGGAGTTGCTGTTGTTCCCAGCCCTTGCGCGAAAGGTCGCCCACGCGGTAGCGGACATCGGGATACAGGGAGTCGAAGCGCCGTTTGTAGTCCTGGCCGAGGGCGGTGAGGTTGCCCTGGTCGGCAGCCGTGCTCAGGACCGTGCGAAGCCGCTCATACATGTCGCTCTGCCAGGCATAACGGGCACCGTGACGGCCGTAATGGCTGATGTAGAAGGCTTTGTATCCCTTAGGGGCCGGGGAGAGTGCGACGGGCCCGGTGGGGCAGAGGTAATCGGTTCCTGCCAGGAATTCCGGATGGGCTTCCAGTTGCATGAGATAGTCGGGCTGCTGGGCGCCGGCCAGGAATGTGCCGGCCAGGAAAATCAGCCCTGTGAGGAGGATGCGTTTGAACATAGTTTATCGGATGGTTTGGTTTTTCTCTCTCCACTGGATGGGTGAGCAGCCATACAGCTGCTTGAAGCGGCGGGAGATGCTCTTGGTATCGTTTTCTCCCATCGCGTAGGCGATTTCAGTGAGCTGCTCGTCGGTGTCGAGCAACTTCTGTGCGAATTGCTTCAGTTTGACGTCAGTGATATATTGATAGATGGTCTGTCCCGTGACTTTCTTGAAGCGGCGCTCCAGCAGCCGGCGCGAGAGGGCCACTTCGTCGGTCACGTCTTCGACAGAGATTTTCTTCGTCACGTTGCTGTGGATGAACTGGATGGCCTTCTGGATCTGGTCGTCGTCGGTTGCGTAGGCGGCTGTGGACATCCGGCCGATAATCTTGAGGGGCTTGAGCACCACGTCTTCCAGCTGAGCCTCGGGATGGAGGACCCGCCGTTCGATGAGGGCTGCCGTCTGGTAGCCGCCTTCTTCGATGTTGACCTGGATACTGGATAGTGGGGTGCTGCCGAGACTGCACAGCAGTTCATCGTTGTCGACGCCCAGGATGGAGACTTCGGAAGGGATCCGGATACCGGCAGCGTGGCAGGCCTCAACCAGGTTGTTGCCCTGGTTGTCATCGCAGGCCATGATGCCGATGGGTTTGGGGACGTCCCGCAGCCAGTCGGTAAGCTTGTCCTGCTCGTAGAACCAGAGATTGTCGATGTCTTGTAGATTATAAGTATAAAAGGTGTTGCCCAATCCGGCCGCCTCCACTTCCTGCCGGAAGCCGTCGCAGCGTTCGTCCGACCAGCAGACGTTGCGGAAGCCGAAGAAGCCGAAATGGCGGAACCCCCGGTCAAGATAGAAACGGGCGGCCATCCGGCCGGTTCCGAGGTAGTCTGCCGTGATGTTGGGGATATTGTTGAAACGCTGCTTGAAGTCCTGGGCCACCGCAACGATGCCGTGGACGGCAAACAGGCCCACGTCGTCGGTTTCTTCGAACTGGCCGATCACAGCGTCGGCGCCCCAGCTCTTGGCCCAGCGCACGACACCCGGGATGCCGATCAACTTCTTGTAGGCGGGCGGCATGCGGCAGATGCTCCACTGTTCCTTCCGGCGGGAATACTGGACGATGCCTTTCAGCAGTTTGCTGGGGAAGGCTTCGGTGAAGTCGGAAATGATCAGGAGTCGGAGCACGGCGACGGACTTTGGGTGTTTGTGTATAACACAAAGATGTAATATTTTTTTGGAATAAGGAAAAATATCCGCAAATTGTACCCTGAAATACGCAATTTTTACCAAATCCTTTCATTTTTCTACCTAAATTTGTAAAAAATTGAACAAATGACACTCGGTATCGACATAGGCGGCACCAATGTAAGCCTGGGACTCGTACAGGATGGAGCCATCCAGAACGCTTTCTCTGCCCCCTCTTTTCCGCCGGAGGCGAGCCTGGAGCAGACCCTCGAAGCACTTTCCGCACACATCAGCAGGATCATCACTCCCCAGACCCGCAAGATCGGCATCGGCGTCCCTTCCGTCGTGGATCTCAAGGAAGGCATCGTCTACGACACGCAGAACATCCCGTCGTGGAAGGAAGTGCCGCTCAAGGCATTCCTGGAAGAACGCTTCCAGATTCCCGTGGCGGTCAACAACGACGCCAATTGCTATGCACTGGGCGTCTATGCGCAGTATCCCGAAACCGACCGGCCGGAATTGCTGGTGACTATCACCCTGGGCACCGGCGTCGGAATGGGCATCGTGGAGGAGGGCCGTCTGTTTTGTGGCGCCAATTGCGGCGCAGGTGAAATCGGGACGCTTCCGTACCGGGATTCCATGCTGGAAGATTATTGCGGCCGGCACTTCTTCGATGCGGCGGGACGGGACAGCAAGGAGGCTTCTGCTGCCGCCCGGGCCGGTGACCCGGCCGCCCTGGCTTTCTTCGACGAACTGGGCCGGAACCTGGGCGTCCTGATGAGCACGGTGTTGTTTGCCTACGACCCGAGCCATGTTGCCTTCGGCGGCGGCATCGCACACAACTATCCTTTGTTCCGCCCGGCGATGGAACGCTATCTCCAGGAACACTTCCCGTACCGGAAGGTGCTGGAGCGGCTCAAAGTGAATATTTTTACCGACCATAACATTCCGGTCATCGGAGCAGCTCTCCTATAATAATTATGAAACAGATCTGGATCATTCTCATCGCGGCGGCCCTGGGCGCCTGCACGCAACAAGCACAATTGGACAACGGAAGCGTCCTGGCCCTGAGCGAAGGGTGGCAACTGAGCCATACGGGCGGTCCCGAAAAGGTGGCGGCCGTCGTGCCGTCGACCGTGGCCGGTTCGCTCTATGCCTCCGGCTTCTATGGCGACGACCTGATGGTCGGCCGCAACTACGCTAAGGCCGACAAGTCTATCTTCGACGACGAATGGGTCTACCGGACCGAATTTCTGGCAAAACCGGCACAGGGACAGCACTGTGAGCTGGCCTTTGAGGGATTGGGCTACCGTGCGGATATCTTTCTCAACGGTACGCAGATCGCGTCGTCCGACACGACCTTCGGCGTGTTCCGCCGTCATGTCTACGACGTCGCTTCCCTGCTGAAAGGGCGCAACCAGCTGGAAGTCCGGCTCCGTCGGGCCCAGCCGGGCGACCTGAACCTGGGTTTTGTGGACTGGAACCCCCGCCCGCTCGACGAGAGCATGGGTCTGGTCCGTCCCGTATCCCTGCACACGACGGGCGCCGTTTCGATCGAGGATGTTTTCGTGATTCCCCACCTGGACGTCCCGAACTGTGAACAGGCCGACCTGGAAGTCCGCATCAAGCTGCGCAACCAGGAAGACCATCCAGTGGAAGCGCTTCTGGACCTGGACCTGCAGGATGTCGGCGCCTTCCAGTCGCAGGCCGTCCTGCCGGCGGCTTCCTGCACGACCGTCGTGCTGACGCCCGCCGAGGCTTCGCAGTTGCACCTTGTACGTCCCCGCGTCTGGTGGACCTGGGAGCAGGGCAATCCCGAACTGTACGGCCTGACGGTCGCCGTGAAAGCGGACAATGCGGTCTCCGACACCCGCGCGGTCAGCTTCGGCGTTCGGAAGATCGAGAGTCGGCTCACCGGCAAGAATTACCGTCAGTTCACGCTCAACGGCCGGGATATCCTCATCAAGGGCGCCGGCTGGAGCGACGACATCTTCCTGCTTGACACGCCGGAATCCCTGGAGCGGCAGGTGAAGTATGTCAAGGACATGAACCTGAATTGTATCCGCTTCGAGAACATTTGGGGGAAGGATGACACCATCTACGACCTGTGCGACCGCGAAGGCCTGCTGGCCCTCGTGGGCTGGAGCTGCCAGTGGGAGTGGGAAGACTATTGCGGCCTGCCCGAGACCCACGGCTATGGCTGCATCAACGACCCGGCCTCCGAAGACCTGGCCGTCGATTATTTCCGTGACCAGGTGATCCGCCTGCACAACCACCCTTCCGTTTTCGCCTGGATGACCGGCAGCGACCGCATCCCGAATCCGGGCCTGGAAGAGCGTTATTTGGATATCTATCGGCAGGAAGACTACCGGCCTTACGTCAACTCGGCGAAGAATCTGTACAGCACGGTCAGTGGCTGGTCGGGAACGAAGATGGAAGGTCCCTACGACTACGTGGCGCCGGACTACTGGTATTTCGATACGGAACATGGCGGTGCCTTCGGCTTCAACACCGAAACGGGCATCGGCGCCAACCTTCCGCAGATGGAATCGTTGCGGAGGATGATTCCCGCCGACAAGCTCTGGCCGCTGTCGGACGACTGGAACTATCACTGCACGGCTTCTTCGTCGGTGATGAACACAGTCGATTATCTGAAGGAGACCCTTTCGGCCCAGTATGGTGAGCCGGAGGACCTGGAAGATTTCGTCCGGAAGGCACACGCACTCGACTACGCCGGTACCCGCGGCATGTTCGAAGCGTTCCGCGCCCGGATGCCCGAATCGACCGGCATCGTGCAGTGGATGCTCAATTCCGCCTGGCCCTCCATCTTCTGGCAGCTGTACGACTGGTACGGCGTGCCGACGGCCGCCTATTACGGCACGAAAAAGGCCTGTGAACCCGCACAATTGATCTTCAATTACAAGGACCGTAAGGCCTATCTGGCGAACGAATGCATGAAATGCGGCGGCATGACGGCCTACGTGATGGTGTTCGATGCGGATTCGAAGGCCATCGGTCAGGAATGCAAGAGCGTCGTGGCCCGCTACCACACGGTTGTGCCGGTGTTCGACCTGCGCAAGTACGACGGAAAACCGCATTTCATTGCCCTGATGCTTCAGGGTGCCGATGGCAAGGTAGTGGCCAAAAACTTCTACTGCATCGGCGCCAGCGACAACGTCTACGATTTCGACAAGTCGACCTGGTATCATACGCCGGTCCGCAAGTGGACGGACCTGCGCTTTGCTTTTGCCCATAAGGATGCCGACATTGAGATGACGGTCGAGCCGGTGGAAGAAGGGTATGCCGTGACCCTCGTGAACCACTCGGACTTCATCGTTCCGCAAATCATCCTGAAGGCCCTGGACAAGGACGGAAAACTCGCCGTCCCGGTGTACTGGAGCGACAACTTCTGTCCCATCCTCCCGGGCGAAACCGAAGTCTTTCTGTGCCGGACGGAACAGAAAGACCTGGATATCGTCTTGAACCAGTGAGTATTTGACTGACTAAACTTAAACTATGAAAAAAATCTTCTTCATTTTACTGGCGGCAAGTCTTCCTGTCCTGGCAACGGCCCAGGTCGACCAGGGCAGGGACCTGTCGAAATATGCCGACGACAAATTCGGCATCGACGACCAGTACAAGGTGACGGAACCCTATCAGACCGTGACGGTGAGCCCGGTCAGGGGCAAGAAGATCAAGAACGTGATCCTGATGATCGGCGACGGAATGGGCGTGGAGCAGGTGAGCGTGGGCTGGGTGCTCAACGGCGGGCATCTCAACATGGACAACTGCCTGGTGACGGGTTTTTCGCGTACCTATGCCACCGATGAGCTGATCACGGATTCCTGCGCCGGCGGCAGCGCCCTGGCGACAGGGGTCAAGACACGTTACGGTTTCATGGCCTGTGACCCGGAAGGCCGTCCCGTTCCCAGCCTGCTGCACCAGGCGCAGCAGAAAGGGATGAAAACGGGCGTGGCTGTCACCTGCCGCATCAACGATGCCACCCCCATCGACTTCGTGGGCCACAGCACCGACCGGCACGATGAAGCCGGCATCGCCGCCCAGTACGTGGACAGCGGCGTGGACTTCCTGTCGGGCGGCGGCATCCAGTTCTGGCAGAACCGTGAGGACGGTCGCGACCTGGTGCAGGAAATGAAAGACAGAGGATATACGTTCGTCGACAATACCGACGACCTGAAAAAGGTGAAGGAGGGCCGGGTCCTGGGCCTGTTCGCGCCCCTGGAAATGGAACCCGCACTGGATCGCGGACCGGTGCTGGAAGACTGCGCCATGAAGGCCATCGAACTGCTCGACAACCGGAAAGGATTCTTCCTGATGATCGAGGGATCGAGCATCGATGACTGGTGCCATCGCCATAAGGTGGGATATATGGCCGAGGAGCTGTTCGATTTCGACCGGACGGTGGGCAAGGTGCTCGAATGGGCGGAAAAAGACGGCCACACCCTGGTGATCATCACCGCCGACCATGCGACGGGCGGCCTGACGCTGATCGACGGCAGCCTGGAAGACCGTGAGGTCAAGGTCCATTTCTCGACCAAGGGCCACAATGGCATCCTGGTACCTGTCTTTGCCTACGGCCCCCGTGCCGAAGAATTCACGGGCGTCCATGATAACGCCGAATTGTCTGCCAAGATCCGGCAGCTGATGAAATAGTACCATCATCCATTTTAACTATACTGAACTTATGAAATGCTTTAAATGTCTCTTGCTTTCCCTGATGGTTCTCGTGGCGGCGAACGCCCATGCGCAGAACCTGACGGTGAAGGGTACGATTACGGACGGGAGCAATGGCGACCCGATTCCGTTTGCATCGGTCGTCGTCAAGGGAATGACGATCTGGACTACTTCCGACGCGGAAGGCCGCTACACCATCGAGGCACCGGCCAACGCCGTCATGACCGTGGCTTGCCTGGGCTACAAGGATGCCGAGGTTGAGGTCAACGGCCGCTCCGCGATCAACGTCACGCTGTACCAGGATCTCGACGTGCTCGACGAAGCCGTCGTCATCGGTTACGGTGTGCAGCAGAAGAAACTGATCACCGGTTCGACTGTCCAGGTCAAGGGCGACGAACTGGCGAGACTCAGCACGCCTTCGACCCTCGGTGCCCTGCAGAGCCAGAGCCCGGGTGTGACGATCACCCAGAATTCCGGCCAGCCGGGCCGCGGCTACAAGGTCAACATCCGTGGTATCGGTACCATCGGTGACTCTGAGCCGCTCTACGTCATCGACGGCGTGGCGGGTGGTGACATCAACGTGCTCAACCCGAACGACATCGAGTCAGTCGACATCCTCAAGGACGCTGCCTCCGCCGCCATCTACGGTGCCCGCGCCGCCAACGGCGTCGTGCTGGTGACCACCAAGCAGGGCAAGGAAGGCCGCGTGCTCGTCTCTTACGACGGTTACTATGGCGCCCAGTACATCGCAAAGATGCCCGACATGGTCGACGCACAGGGCTACATGCAGCTCTACAACCTGGCCCGCAAGAACTCCGGCATCGCGGAAGTAGACTTCTCTTCCGTGCTTCCTTCCAACCTCTACCAGTCCATCATGAACGGCACCTGGAAAGGTACCAACTGGGTGGAGGAAATGTACAACAAGGGTGCGATGACCCAGAACCATTCCCTGAACGTGGCTGGCGGTACCGCTGACCACAAGTTCTCGATGGGTCTCTCCTATACGGGTCAGGACGGTATCCTCGGCTGGAACAAGATCGAGCCGATGAACGCCCAGTATCGCCGTTTCACTTTCCGCATCAACACCGACAACGTGGCCATCAAGCGCGGCAATCTCGATATCCTCAAGTTCGGTGAGACGCTCAATTTCAGCTACGGCAAGAACAGCGGTATCGGCGAAGGCGACATCTATGAAAGCTCGCTGCACGACGCCATCGGCGCCACGCCGCTGCTTCCGGTCTACACCACCGACGCCCAGGGCAACATCACCGGTTTCTACGATGAGGCTGCCCGCGAGGAGTACGGCTGGAACTTCTTCAGCGACTCCAAGCATCCGATCGGTCTGGACTATTACAACCGCGGCCGCAACATCGAGAAATTCTATGCGTTGCACGCCAGCGTGTTTGCCGAACTCCAGCCCATCAAGAACCTCAAGTTCAAGACGCAGTTCGGTTACCGGATGTCCGGCTCCTCCACCCGCAGCTACAAGATGCTCTACCACCTGAACGCATCGCAATACAATGACAACGACCAGGTGTCTCAGAAGATGAAGCTCAACAGCCGTTTCACTTGGGAGAACACCGCTTCTTACCACTTCACCATCAACGACGACCATGTGTTTGATACCGTGCTCGGCCAGTCGATTGAGAAATGGGGCTTCGGCGAGAGCATCTCTGCTTCCGCGATGAACAGCATCTTCCCGAACGACTTCACGCGTGCCTGGCTGTCGAACACCAAACCGAAGCTGATCAACCAGATCTCGGCTTCCGGTTCTCCGTCTTCGCAGGGCGGCCTGGCTTCCTTCTTTGGTCGTGTCAACTACAGCTTCCGCGACAAATATCTGGTCTCGGCGACGGTCCGTGCCGACGGTTCCTCGAACTTTGCACGGGGTCACCGCTGGGGTGTGTTCCCTTCGGTATCTGCCGGCTGGGTCATTTCCAACGAACCCTGGATGGAAGACTCCCGCGGCTGGCTTGACTTCCTGAAGCTCCGTGCCAGCTGGGGACAGAACGGTAACGCCAGCATCTCCAATTTCCAGTATCTGACTACCATCTCGCTGTCGAGCAGTGCCGGTTATTATTTCGGTGACAAGGCCACCATGTCGACCGGTGCGAAACCCGACGTGCTCGCCAACCCGGATGTGAGCTGGGAGACGTCTGAACAGACCGACATCGGTATCGATGCCCGCTTCCTGAACTCCAGCCTCGGCTTTACCTTCGACGCTTACATCAAGAACACGAAGGACTGGCTCGTACAGGCCCCGATCGCTTCGGTGTACGGCTTCAACTCGCCCTATGTGAACGGTGGT
>Ga0265298_10006883_pt1 | contig 13953 bp, 11 predicted proteins | sample AusTroGonzalo_MG_3_FD_193486 | JGI IMG/M metagenome (GOLD analysis project Ga0265298, IMG submission 193486) | Bovine rumen microbial communities from tropical cattle in Woodstock, Queensland, Australia - Gonzalo_01 | ecosystem: Host-associated > Mammals > Digestive system > Stomach > Rumen ...
TTGGCCCAATCCATCCAGTCTAAGCGATTATTGATAACTTTCTGTTCCATAAATTCCGATTGTCTGTTTGCAAAGGTACGACAAAATCATTGAACCACAAAGCCGAACACAATAAAACTCACGGCAGAACCGTGAGTTAGCAGATAGCAGAACAAGAAAGGAACTGTCCACTATTCAGTGAACAATTCCTCTTGTTTATCCAAAATTTAGGATAATCGTTCACGTAGGTGTGGCTGATGGAGCAGATGTAGTTGTTGAAATTGTCTATCTGGTAGGTGTCGATGACCTCACACTCCATGACTAGTGGCGACTTCTCGATGACTGGTGTGCCAGCCTCGCCCAGATGGTATTCAAACACGCCCGACTTATCCACCTTCGCACCGCTCACTGTGCCGCAGTAGTCGGCCTGAGCCACGAAACTCTCGTCGATGAGGTTGATGGAGAATTTCTTGGTGGTGAAACCCGACTGGAACTGATGAATCGCCCTGATGTGCAGGAGGGTAGGGTTGATGAGCGTCATCTCACGAGCTATGTCTAAGGATGTTTTTGTCTCTGTCATAGTCATGTAGTAGACTTTCTACAAAGATACACATATTATCTTGTTGTTTCACTTGATATAAATCAAAAAAACATTGTTGTAGTAGATAATTATGTATCTTTGCAGTGCCTTAGAAGGAGTCGCCGAGATAGTCTTGCAGCCCTCAAACAGGCTTTTCTACAAATGAATTGGTTAATATTGATTAGTGCAGGACTATGTGAAGTAGGCTTCACGTATTGTCTCGGAAGAGCAAAAGAGGTTGTTGGCAGTGAATGGTGGAGTTGGATAGCCGCATTCTCCTTTTTCTATGTACTCAGTGCCGTGTTGTTGGCAAAGGCGACACAGACAATAGCCTTAGGCATAGCCTATCCTGTATGGACGGGCATAGGGGCGGCGGGTGCCGTAATCATTGGCATTTTCATCTTCCGTGAGCCAGCGTCATTCTGGCGTTTATTCTTTCTGACTACCCTTATTGGCTCTATTATCGGGTTAAAAGCTTTGTCATAATGTAGTAAAGTAAAAATCCCCAAGGCTTTCGCCTCGGGGACTTTAGTATTAATTCCTGATAACAGGGAATTAGCAACGCTTGTCGAGATATGGCAATACGTATGGACGACGATAGTCGTAGTAGTACAGACGGTGAGCAGCAGCTTCCTTGTCATTAACGAATGTACGAGTAGCAGGATTCCACTTAACAGGACGATTCAGCTCGTATGCGATGTTGCACAGGCAGCAGAATACTGCAGAGCTTGTACCAGCCTCAACAGGAGCAATAGGATTCTGACGGCTACGTACGCAGTCGATGAAGTTCTGCATGTGAGGAGAGCTGGTCTCGAAGTTACGAGCTGCCTGACGCTGGCCACCACGCTCAGCCTGAGCTGCACGCTTAGCATATTCCTCAAACATTCTTGCACGCTCCTCAGCAGTCATCATACGAGGCTTGTTGCCGCGCAGGTTCTCAGGAACGAGTGAGTTGTCTGAGCACTCCAGATAACCACGAGCTACGTTAATCCAACCCTTAGTACCGATGAACTTCAGACCCTGTGCATTAGGATTGTCCTCACCGTCCATATCCTTGGTCAGATATGCATGCTCCATCAGGATGGTGCCGTTAGGATACTTAGCTGAGTAAGCCTCACCCTCACCCCAAGTGCCGCGTGGGAAGTATTCAACTGGCTGCAAGCCATCGTAACCCATAGCTGCATTAGCGATATCGTGCATGTGAGCTCCCCAGTCAGCGGTGTAACCGTTACCAGTCTCACGATACCAACGCCATGCGCCCCAGAATGCCTCACGCTTCTCAGCCACTGTAACAACAGTCTTACCGTTCTTAACGATAGACTCTTCCAGTGTGATAGGAGGACAGAGCTGGTCGTTGTACTCAATCTTAGGATCTGCCAACGGGCCTAACCACAGGTTGAAGTTGAGGTTAGCAGGGATAGGCTGAACGCCACCGTACTCCTCGTACATCTTCTCGATTGGACGTGGAGGATCACCTACCTTAGAGTAGATCTTCTCTACGTGACCGATCTTACCTGCCTGAATCAGTTCGATAGCCTTCTGGAACTCGCCGCTTGAACGCTGCTGGCTACCTACCTGGAATACGCGCTTGTTCTGACGAACAGCTGCCTCAACAGCATAAGCCTCAGTGATAGTGTAAGTCAAAGGCTTCTGGCAATAAACGTCCTTGCCAGCCTGGCAAGCGTGGATTGCCTGCAGTGCATGCCAGTGGTCTGGAGATGCAACCTCAACTGCATCGATGTCCTTACGCTCCAGCAAGTCCTCGTAGTTCTCGTACTTGTCGCAACGCTCGTTCATACCCTTTTGGCTCTGCCACTGTGCAATTCTTCTGCGGAAACGCTCAGTCTTGTTGGTGTCAACGTCGCAGCAAGCTGCTACCTGTACGCCATCGCAACCTGCGAAGCCACCGAAGTCGTTCAGTGCCTGCTGGCCTAAGCCGATGAAACCTAAAACAACGCGGTCACTTGGAGCAACCTTAACGCCGTTTGAATTAGCCCAGCTTGGTAAAATGGTTAAGCTGGCAAGACCCAGAGCTGAATAGCTCAGGAAATCTCTTCTTGAAATTCCGTTCTTTTCTTTCATGATATTGTTAATAAATAATGATAAAAAAATTCGTATTCGGTTTCAAAGGTAGGAAAAGTTTTGTAAAACCTACTATATTTTCCCTGTTTTTTTAATAATATTAAGAATTTACCCTTCTTTTTCTTCAAAAGAGTTGTTGGAAAGCATATCTGTGGGCTGATTTGACACGTCAGCGTCAATGAACTGCTCCGTTTTCTTTTCCTCTTTCTTGTTGCCACCCGTAATTAGTCCGATGAGCCAGCGCCCTATCTTACGTTCTATGCCTGCTTCAGTGGTGGGGATGCCCGTCTTGTTGGTAAACCAACGTTTCAGTTTGGTGATACCCAGCAGTTTCTTCCAAGAAATGGTAAGGTTTACCCCTGGGATAATCTGTGTACCGGATGTTTTCTTACGTCTCTTCTTGGTTGACGATGAAGTAGTGGTGGTCATGGTTGTTACGGTCACCCCATTCTTCGTGGTCTTCTTGGTCGTAGTCTTTTTTGTAGCCATAACAATGGTTTTTTGTAGATTTTTGTTGTAAAAGTAGTAAGTTTTTTCGACATGGCAAAGCGAATCACGGCATTTCATCAGTTGATATACCATTCCCCCTTGGTAACCCCCTCCCTTATACGGCTCCCCTTCCTCTATACATATAGAGGGGGAGCCTACAAAGGGGAGGGGTGTATAGGGGGTGTGGTATATAACGATGACGATGATTTATGCCGTGATATTTGCCGTTGTCGAACGGAGATATTGCTATGGGTAGCCGCAGTATCTCGCGTGCGTTAAAGGAGGCATTTCTATAGGGGTAAAGGAGATACTGCGACGACTCGTAGCAGATACTGGAGCCACCCATAGCAGATACTGGAACGAATGATAGCAAGCTTTGCTTCAGGAGATGGCAGATATTGGGATAGGGATATGCTTTATTTTTCGATGGATTGGGAGTTTTTGCTTGCCATCCTAAGTCCGATAAAGGTAAGTAGTCCGTTCAACATCAGCAGTTCGTAGCCGAAGGTGTAGCCCGTGAAGGTGGCGGTAAGGGTGTCGATGAGGTAGCAGATGACGGGGGATGCTACGGCAATGTACGGCACATAGCGGTCGTTGGGTGTGTAATGGGTGAGCAGACCAAAGGCAAACAAACCCAGCAGTGGCCCATAGGTGTAGGAGCAAAGCGTGTAGATGGCATCAATGACGTTGGTGCTGTTCACCATGCGGAATACCAGGATAAACACGGTAAAAACCACACAGATACCGATATGTGCCCTGCGTCGCAAGGCTTCATCGTTCGGGCGCTCTTTGATATCCACGCAAAAACTGGTGGTGAGGGCGGTAAGGGCAGAGTCGGCACTGCTGAAGCAAGCTGCCACGATGCCAATGGTGAACAATACGGTGACCGTTGTCCCCAACTTGCCCGTAGCGGCAAACATGGGCAGCAAGTCGTCGGTATTGGCTGGAAGTGGCAGTCCTTGTTGCTGGGTAAGCATGATGAGCAACACGCCTAAGCTGAGGAACAGCAAGTTGGCTGGCACGAAGAAAAAGCCGTAGGTACACATGTCCTTTTGTGCCTCCCGCAAGGTCTTGCATGTAAGGTTCTTCTGCATCATATCCTGGTCGAGGCCTGTCATCACGATTACCACGAACACGCCACTAAGGAACTGCTTCCAGAAGTTTTGCTTCGAGAACCAGTCGTCGAAAAGGAATATTTGGCTATAAGTGCTATCCTCTATGGCTTTCATAGCTTCTCCCATAGTCATGCCCAAAGTGTCAGTAACGTTGACGATAATCAGTATCAATGTACCAAAGAGACAGATGGTTTGGAATGAGTCGGTCCATACCAAGGTCTTCACGCCGCCTCGGTGGGTGTAGAGCCAAATTAGCGCCACCATGCCTATCACCGTGATATAGAAAGGAATGCCTAATGCTTCGAATACAAAGCGATGAAGCAACATACACACCACATAGAAGCTCACGGCAGCGCGTGTCGTCTTACTCAATAGGAAGAACCATGCCCCCGTTTTGTAGGCCATAATGCCTAAGCGTTGGTGTAGGTAACTATAGATGGTGGTGAGGCTTAGCTTGTAATAGATGGGTAATAAAATAAAGGCAATGGCAAAGTAGCCCAAGATGAAGCCCAGGCACATCTGCAGGTAATACATGTTGATGTGTACGGGCATGCCTGGCACAGACACGAAGCTTACCCCCGAAATGGAAGCACCTATCATGCCGAATGCCACCATGTACCATGGCGATTTGCGTTCGGCACGGAAAAACGCTTCATTGCTGCTTTTGCGTGTGACGAAACGGCTCACGAACCATAATGCCGCGAAATAAACCAAAATGGTGGTGACAATTATCATACCTGTTGCTCTAAAACAGCTGCGAAGATACTAAAAAAGTCAATTAATAATTGTATCTTTGCACAAAAATTAAACAAAGGATATGGCAACAGTTGACGACAAGAAGATTATCTTCTCTATGGTTGGCCTGAACAAGACCATCAGGCAGACCAACAAGCAAGTATTGAAAAACATTTACCTCTCATTCTTCTATGGTGCCAAGATAGGTATCATCGGTCTGAATGGTTCTGGTAAATCCACTTTGATGAAAATCATCGCCGGACTGGATAACCAATACGAAGGACAAGTGGTGTTCTCACCTGGTTATACTGTGGGCTATCTGCCACAGGACCCTTACCTGGATCCGCAGAAGACGGTGAAGGAGATTGTGCAGGAAGGTACGGCAGAGGCAGTTAATGCGTTGAAGGAATATGAGGAAATCAACCTCAAGTTTGGCGAACCCGAATATTATGAAGATCCTGACAAGATGGACAAACTGATGGCACGCCAAGGGGAGTTGCAGGACATCATTGATGCGACTGACGCCTGGAACTTGGATTCCAAGTTGGAGATAGCGATGGATGCCCTGCGTTGTCCGCCCAGCGACCAGCTTTGCGAGCACCTGAGTGGTGGTGAGCGCAGGCGTGTGGCATTGTGTCGCCTTTTGTTGCAGAAGCCTGATGTGCTATTATTGGATGAGCCTACCAACCACCTGGATGCTGAATCCATCGATTGGCTGGAACAGCATTTGCAGCAATACGAAGGAACGGTGATTGCTGTCACCCATGACCGTTATTTCCTGGATCATGTGGCAGGTTGGATACTGGAGTTGGACCGTGGTGAGGGTATCCCTTGGAAGGGCAATTACAGCAGTTGGCTGGAGCAGAAAACCCAGCGCATGGCACAGGAAGAAAAGACCGAGAGCAAGCGTAGGAAGACCTTGCAACGTGAGTTGGAGTGGATTCGCATGGCACCCAAGGCACGCCAGGCAAAAGGCAAGGCTCGTCTGAACTCCTACGAGCAGTTGCTCAATGCCGATGTGAAAGAGAAAGAAGAAAAGTTGGAAATCTATATCCCTAATGGCCCTCGCTTGGGCAATAAGGTCATTGAGGCGCACCATGTGGCAAAAGCCTTTGGTGACAAGCTGTTGTATGATGACCTGAACTTTACACTGCCACCTAATGGTATTGTGGGTGTGATTGGCCCTAATGGTGCCGGTAAAACTACATTGTTCCGACTCATCATGGGCTTGGATAAACCAGATAGTGGCACCTTTGAGGTGGGAGAGACGGTGAAGCTGGCGTATGTGGACCAGCAGCACACCACTATCGACCCAGAAAAGACAGTATTCCAAGTGGTGAGTGGAGGTATGGACCTGATGCGTATTGGCAACCGAGACGTGAATGCCCGTGCCTATCTGTCACGCTTTAATTTCTCTGGTGCCGACCAGGAGAAGCTTTGTGGCGTTCTTTCCGGTGGTGAGCGAAACCGCTTGCAGTTGGCTTTGGCCTTGAAGGAAGAAGGTAATGTGCTGTTGCTCGATGAGCCTACCAACGATATCGATGTGAATACCCTGCGTGCCATCGAGGAAGGTCTGGAGAATTTCGCTGGCTGTGCTGTTATCATCAGTCACGACCGCTGGTTCCTCGACAGAATTTGCACCCATATATTGGCATTTGAGGGCGACTCAAATGTATTCTTCTTCGAAGGTTCTTATTCCGATTACGAGGAGAACAAACTGAAACGTTTGGGCAAGACGGAGCCTACAAGGGTGAGGTATAGGAAGTTAACTAACGACTAAAAAACTGTTGAAAACTTTTTTTTAAGCAATTTTAGCTATTGTATTGAGATAATAGTTATCTTTGCACCGCCATATAAGGCAATTTTATTTAATTAATACAAAGTATTATGTTAAGAAAAGTAAGATTCATGCTGCTTACATTGGCTACTATCTTAGTGGCTGTAGGTGCTCAGGCACAGATCACCACCTCCTCTATGGGAGGTAAGGTGGTAGATGATGCCAACGAACCCGTCATTGGTGCTACCGTGCAGGCTGTTCACGAGCCTTCTGGTACGCTTTACGGTGCGATTACTAACGTTGATGGCCGTTATGCCATTCAGGGTATGCGTACTGGTGGTCCTTACACAGTAACTATTTCTTACATTGGTTACTCTACCAGGACTTACAAAGACATCATGCTACAACTGGGTGAGATTTTTAACCTAAACGTGGAAATTTCTGAGTCAGCTGAGATGCTGGGTGAGGTAGTTGTCACTGGTACTGCATCAAAGTTCGCACAGGAAAAGACTGGTGCTACTACCAACATCAACAATGCAACCATCCGTGAGTTGCCAACTGTAAGCCGTAGTATTTCGGATATCGCTCGGCTTTCTCCTTACGCAAATGGTATGGGTTTTGCTGGTGGCGACGGTCGTTCTACCAACTTTACGGTGGATGGTGCTAACTTCAACAACAACTTCGGTCTGAGCTCTGACCTGCCAGGTGGTGGTTCTCCAATCTCTGTGGATGCCATTGAGGAAATGCAGGTAGTGGTAGCTCCGTTTGATGTTCGTCAGAGCAATTTCATCGGTGGTGGTATCAACGCTGTAACCAAGTCAGGTACCAATACTTTCAAGGGTACGGCTTATACCTATTTAGCACATGAGAAACTGCATGGAAGACGTCTTGCTGAAGTTGACATCGATCGCCAGAAGGATCGTAAATATACATACGGAGCTACGCTGGGTGGCCCGATTATCAAAAACAAATTGTTCTTCTTTGCCAATTTTGAATATACTAAGGTGCCTAATGTTGCTAACAGCTGGCAGGCATCTGTTGATGGTGTAGCTAAACCTGACCAGTATATCTCTCGTACTACTCAGGCTGACATGAAGACAGTGAGCGACTTTGTGAAGCAGAAGTATGGTTATGACACTGGCTCTTTCACCAGCTTCCCTGCTGATGAGAAGAACATCAAGCTGTTAGGTCGTATTGACTGGAACATTACCCAGAATCATCACTTGGCAGTGCGCTATAACTATACTAAGAATACGGCTTGGAATCCAACCAATGGTAACTCTACCGATGCAGGCTTCCGTAATAAGAATGCTAACCGTCTGTCACAGTATTCTATGGCATTTGCTAACTCCATGTATTCTATGGATAACAAAGTGAATACCATTTCTGTAGATTTGAATAGCCACTTCGGTAGCAACCTCTCTAACCAATTGCTGTTTACCTACTCAGATATTCAGGACGTGCGTGGTTCTAATTCTTCAGAGTTCCCATTCATTGATATTATGGCAGGCTATACCGTAGATGATGAGGGTGTGGTGACTCAGAATCTGGAGCCTTACATGTCATTGGGCTATGAGTTGTTTACTTGGAACAACAAGGTGCAGAACAAGGTGACTACTATCACTGATAACTTCACTGCTTATCTGGGTGCTCACAAGCTGACAGCTGGTTTCAACTTCGAACATCAGATGGCAAATAATGCCTATATGCGTAATGGTACGGGTTATTATCGCTATCGTTCACTGGATGACTTCCTGAACGAACGTGCTCCTGAGGCAGTGGCATTAACCTATGGTTACGGTGGTAATGCCAATCCTACAGCTCAGGTAACCTTCAACCAAATTGGCCTGTATGTACAGGATGAGTGGAACGTGCTGGATAACTTGAAGCTGACCGGTGGTATCCGTTTCGATAACATTCACTTTGATGAGGATGATATCATGACCAACAATGCCATTAAGGCGCTTGATTACGGTGGTCGTCATGTAGATACCGGTAAGTGGCCGAAGAGCAATATCCAGATTTCTCCTCGCTTAGGTTTCTCTTGGGATGTTTTTGGTGACAAGAGATTGAAGGTACGTGGTGGTACGGGTATTTTCACAGGCCGTCTGCCTTTGGTATTCTTCACCAACATGCCTACCAACTCTGGTATGATCCAGAATCAGGTAACAGCTGTCACCAAGTATGACAATGGTGTTGTTACCAGTGTAGATCCAAGATTGGCTAGTTTCGCCGGTGCAATTGTTACTGACCGTGACGAATTTATCAACCGTCTGGGTACTCCTAAGACTATCACTCCTGCTGAAGGTACTGTGCCAAGTGCAGTGAATGGCGTGGATCCAAAATTCAAGATGCCACAGGTTTGGAAGACTTCTATCGCAGTGGACTATCAGTTGCCTACTTCATTCCCATTATCTGTAACGGGTGAGTTCAACTATACCAAGAACATCAATGCAGTTCGTTTGGACAATTGGAATATTCCTGAGAATACTTCTGGTTGGGACCGTTTCTCGGGTGCAGACAACCGTCTGATTTATCCTAAAGACTATACTTACCAGAAACAAGCTGCTTATGTGCTGACCAATACTTCTAAGGGTTATGGCTGGACAGCCAACTTGACCGTGAATGCTACTCCTGTGAAGAACTTGAACGTCATGCTGTCTTATACACACACCGTAATGAGGGAAGTTTCTGGTATGCCTGGTTCAAATGCTTCTTCTGCATGGTCTGGCCTTTATACTATTGATGGTCCTAACTTCGCTAAAGTACAGACTTCTCAGTATGTAATTCCTGATCGTATCATCGCTTCTATCAACTATAACGTATGGCATGAGCACTTTACTCTGTTTTATACAGGCTATTCACCTGCTGGTTATTCATATTATTACAATGGCGATATGAACGGTGATGGTGTAAGTGGTGACTTGATGTACATCCCAAGGAACGACAGCGAGATTGTATTTGTTGATAAGTTTGATAAGGAAGGCAACCAGACCGTTTCTGCTCAGCAGGATCGTGCTGATTTCTGGAAGTTTGTGGAGCAGGATTCTTACTTGAAGAATCACAAGGGTGAATATGCTGAGGCTTATAGTGCTCGTGCTCCTTGGGTACACAGATTCGACTTCCGTTGGGCTCACGACTTTACCCTGAACATTGGTAATACCAAGCATGTGTTGCAGTTGTCTGCCGACATCGAGAATCTTGGCAACTTGATTAACTCAAATTGGGGCGTTGCTAAGAATATGACTCCTGCCAACAACGGTGCTCTCTTGAAGTACGAGGGTAGAAACGAGGCTAACCAGCCTACCTTCTCTCTCTATCGTGACAAGTCAGGCAAGGCTCCAACTCAGACTTGGGAGTACAACCGTGCTTGGAATCAGGCTTGGAGAATCCAGTTTGGTGTGAAGTACTACTTCAACTAATCTGAACGTCTATCCTAAATGATATAAGGGAGGTAGCCTTTGGGTTGCCTCCCTTTGTTATGTCACTAATTCTCAAAGATATTTTTGGCATTGTGTTATAATATTATTACCTTTGCAACCGATTTTGCATTAGTACGCAATGATGGATAAACAACCACTTTTGGGAATGTCGCTCAGCGAGCTGCAAGAGGTGACAAAAGGCATGGGAATGCCGGGCTTTGCCGCCAAGCAGATAGCGCAGTGGCTCTATGTGAAGAGGGTAGGTAGCATCGATGAGATGACCAACCTCTCACTGAAGCACCGTACGTTGCTGTCAGAGAGTTATACGGTAGGAGGAGCTGCTCCTGTCAATGAGATGCGTTCTCAAGATGGTACGGTAAAATATCTATACCATACTCCCGATAATCATTTCGTAGAGACAGTGTTTATCCCTGATGATGACCGTGGCACTGTGTGCGTATCCTCTCAGGTGGGCTGTAAGATGAATTGTAAGTTCTGTATGACGGGCAAGCAAGGATTCAGTGGAAATCTTACAGCTAACCAGATTATCAACCAGATACAGTCGTTGCCTGAATATGAGCAACTGACCAATGTGGTGATGATGGGTATGGGTGAGCCACTCGACAATCTGGACGAGGTGATGAAGGCACTGGAAATCATGACGGCTCCTTGGGGATATGCATGGAGCCCCAAGCGCATCACGCTTTCTACGGTGGGTTTGAAGAAAGGCTTGCAACGCTTCTTGGAAGAAAGTGAATGTCATCTGGCTGTGAGTCTGCATGCTCCTGTGCCAGCTTTGCGCCGAGAACTGATGCCTGCTGAGAAAGCCTATTCCATTACTGAGGTGGTTGACTTGTTGCGAAATTATGACTTCAGTCACCAACGCCGATTATCCTTTGAGTATATCGTGTTCAAGGGTGTAAACGACAGTGTGCTATACGCCAAAGAACTGCTGAAACTGTTGCGTGGGTTGGATTGCAGGGTGAACCTGATTCGATTCCACGCCATTCCGAATGTGGATTTGCAAGGGGTGGATATGGAGAAGATGACCGAACTGAGAGACTATCTTACCCAGCATGGGCTGTTTACTACCATCCGTGCCTCGCGTGGGGAAGATATCTTTGCGGCGTGTGGCATGCTCTCGACTGCTAAGCAGGAGGAGATTAACAAGAATTAATATTAATTATTAGGAAAGATAAGGTTTCTATTCTCACTTATTCGTAGTTTTGTGGGGACAATACCAATATAGAAGGAAAATATGAGAAGAACAGTTTATTTGATGACGATTGTACTGGTTGCCTTGTTGTTGGGCGCCTGTAACCGTGGAGGCAACAAACGCTCTTCACTGAATATCTTTACCCCTACATCCAGTGGCAGGGCGTATGAGCTGCTGGTGGTTTGCGACGAAGCTAACTGGGAAGGCGTGGCAGGTCGTGCATTATATGACGTCTTGGATACCGATGTGCCGGGCTTGCCTCAATCGGAACGTTCTTTCCGCATCATGAATACCACCCCTTATGGCTATAATGCAACGTTGAAGATGTTGCGTAATATCATCAAGGTGGATATTGATCCTTGTACTTATACACAGCCGAAGTTCCGTTCTGAGATGAATGTTTATGCCAATCCGCAGGCTATCTTGACCATCCAAGGTCCCGATGCCGAGTCAGTGGCTGAATATGTAACCAAAAACGGACAAGCCATCATCGACTTCTTCACCCGTGCCGAGATGAATCGTCAGATTCAGGTGTTGGAATACCAGCATAGTGACATGATCTATAAGAACGTAAAGGAGATGTTCGATTGCGAAGTATGGGTATCGGGTGAACTGAAGTCCTCCAAACGTGGCGAGGATTTCTTCTGGGCTGGTGCCAATGCTGCATCTGGCGACCAGAACTATGTAATATATTCATACCCCTATAGAGATCGCCGTACCTTTACCCAGGATTTCTTCGTACAGAAGCGTGACTCTGTGATGAAAATCAACATTCCTGGTGCAGCTGAGGGTACCTATATGCAGACCGATGCCCGTTTTGTTACTACCCGCGCTTTCATGCTGAAGGGGGAATACATATTCGAGGCACGTGGCTTGTGGAGAGTCAAGGGTGACATGATGGGCGGCCCGTTCGTATCACAAAGTCGTGTGGATACCATCAACCAACGAGTGATTACTGAGGAAATCTTTATCTACGCCCCAGAGAAACTGAAACGTAATCTGGTACGAGGCATGGAAGCTGCACTATATACCATCAAGTTGCCAGGTAAGGTGATGGATGATGCACAGATTCCTTTGCAAGATGAATAATTTTATTGCTATCAATTAAAAAAACATAACTTTCAATGGAAGAAGGTAAGATTAGAATAGCTATAACACAAGGTGATATCAACGGAGTAGGTTGGGAAGTGATACTAAAGTCATTCGAAGATCCTACCATGTTGGAGCTTTGTACTCCTGTTATATATGGCTCACCCAAGGTGGCAACTTACCATCGTAAGACGATGGATATTCAAACCCCATTTACTATCATCAACTCAGCTGCTGAAACAGCTGATAATGCAGTGAACATCGTGACCTGCAATGATGAAGATCCCAAGGTGGAGTTTGCCAAGACAGATGCTGAGGCTGGAAAGGCAGCATGGGGTGCCATGCAACAGGCTATGGATGAGTATCGTGATGGGCTGACCGATGTGCTGGTGATGGCTCCTGTCAACGAATTGGCTTTCAAGCAGGCTAACATTGATTATCCAGGTTTCACTAACTTGATGCAAAGTGAGTTGGGTGAAGAGGGCGAGGTGGCATTGTCTATACTGGTGAAGAATGACCTGCGTGTGGCTTTGGCTACTGAAAACGTGCCTATGAAGGATGTGGCCTCTTTACTGACCAAAGATCTCATAAAAGAGAAGATAGCTGTGTTTAACCAGTCGCTGAAAGTGGATTTCGACATCAGTGCACCGCGCATTGCCGTGCTTTCCTTGAATCCTGGCTCTGTGTTGAACGATGCAGTTGGACAGGAGGAGCAAGAGATTATCAAACCGGCTTTGGAAGAGCTGATAGCTGAGAAAGTGATTTGCTATGGCCCTTATTCAGTAGATTCTCTGATGGAGACAAGCAATTATACCCACTTTGATGGTATCTTTGCTATGTACCATGATCAGGGTTTGGGACTGTTTAAGGCGCTGAGCATGAACAGTGGCGTGAAGTTTGTTACCGGTATGTCTGCAATCTGTGTCACACCAGTACACGGGGTGGAATATGAGTTGGCGGGCAAGGGATTGGCTGATGAATCTTCGTTGAGAAATGCCATCTATTTAGGTATAGACGTATTGCGTAATAGAAATCGTGAAGAAGATGCGTTGGCGAATCCTCTGCGCAAGCAGTATTACGATAAACGCGATGACAGCGAGAAGCTGAAACAAATGAAGGAACCAGAGGAAGAGACATTATGACAAGAGCTGAAATACAACAAGTGAAGCTGAGGTTTGGTATCATTGGCAACGATGAGAACCTGCTCCATGCCATTGATACCGCTTTGCAAGTGGCACCGACTGACGTGTCTGTGCTCATCACTGGCGAGAGTGGTGTGGGTAAGGAGAGCTTTCCTCAGATCATTCATCAGTTCAGTCGCAGGAAACATGGCAAATACATAGCCGTGAACTGCGGAGCTATCCCAGAGGGTACCATTGACTCAGAGCTTTTCGGTCATGAGAAAGGTGCCTTTACGGGTGCCATCAGCGACCGTAAGGGCTACTTCAGTGAGGCAGATGGAGGTACCA
>Ga0265298_10006884_pt1 | contig 13953 bp, 12 predicted proteins | sample AusTroGonzalo_MG_3_FD_193486 | JGI IMG/M metagenome (GOLD analysis project Ga0265298, IMG submission 193486) | Bovine rumen microbial communities from tropical cattle in Woodstock, Queensland, Australia - Gonzalo_01 | ecosystem: Host-associated > Mammals > Digestive system > Stomach > Rumen ...
CGCTTTCTGGCTTCAGGCGGACAGGCCGGTCATCCGCATGCTGTGGAAATCGCTTGCCGGCGCGGTTGTGACGGCCCTGTTCTTTCTCCGGCACGGCAGGGAAGAGAAACTGCTGCACAGCGCGCTTCCGGGCCTGGCCGCGGCTGTGGTGGCGGACCTGGTGATGACGTTTGAAATCCGGGCAGGAAGCGCAGTTCTCCTGCTGGCGCATGTACTGCTGATTGTATTTTTCATCCGGAAGAAGCCCATGAACCGTACCCAGTGGATTCAGTGGGCGGTCCTTTCCCTGATTTTTGTCGGTATCATTTTCGTTGCATTCGCCGGGAAGCTGTGGATGGGGGCTGTCGCTGCGCCTGCGCTCCTGCTGATGATCTACAGTATCGGCGGACAGGATTCCCGTACCCGGTACGCGGGCGCTGCCCTGATTGTTTCGGACGTGCTCCTGGTTGCCTACATGACGGTCTGGCCTGAACCGCTGGCGCATATCCTGTGCAAGGTGTTGTTCGCAGCTTCGCTGATGCTGTTCGCGCTGAATGGGAAAAAGAAAGACTGACGCTGCCCCGGGATAACGAAAAACAGCCTGGCCTGCTGGCCCGGCTGTTTTGTATTGCCCGCGGCGGGAGCGTCTCCGGCGATACCGGTTATCTGATCTGGCTGCAGATGGCCGCAAAGGATTCTTCCGAAAGGTCGTGTTCGATCTTGCAGGCGTCCTCCCGGGCAATCTCCTCAGGCACGCCGATCTGGATCAGGTATTTCGTCAGCGCCTGATGCCGGTCATATATTTTCCTGGCGATGGCGTAGCCCTTGTCCGTCAGGGAGATCATGCTGTCAGAGCTCATGGTGATATAACCGTTTTCCCGCAGCTTCTTCATGGCGACGCTGACAGACGGCTTGGACACATTCAGCCCCGCGGCAATGTCCACGGACCGGGCGTGGCCCTTCTTTTCCAGCAGCATCAGGATCTGCTCAAGATAGTCCTCGGCGGACTCATAAATATTCATGCAAATCGCTCCTGTTCCGATGAACGTTTTCTGACTGTCTGCACTGTATCAGATATCGGCCGGTTCGTCAATACGGATCATTCGGCCGTCTTCAGCGCTGCTACCATGTCGATATGCCGGTTCTTGCGGGCGACCATCAGGCCTACGAACAGCGAGACGCCGAAGGTCAGCAGGATGCTGACCAGCCAGGTCGCCGGGCCGAGGGTCAGCTTCAGCTCATACTCGGAAGCCAGTGCTGTCAGCAGATACTGCAGCACGCCAACGCCGGCCGGGATGCCGATCAGGATGCCCGCCACCGTCAGCCACAGGTTCTGGCTGATCAGCAGGCGGCCGATCTTGGAATCCTTGAAGCCGACCACCTTGAGCGTAGCCATCTCCCGGTACCGTTCCGTATAGCTCATCACGCCCAGGTTGTACAGCACCACGATGCCCAGGATCACTGCCGCGAAGACCAGCAGCCAGATCATCTTGTTCATCAGGTCCATGAAGGTATCAAAGGAATCCATGATGGACTGTTTGCTCTGCCTGTTCAGGATATGTTTGTTCTCCGGGATCTCCGCCGCGTCCGTCATCACGGAGGAGATGGTGTAGGAGATACCGGTTCGGTCTGCGAAGTCCGCCGTCATGAACACGCCTTCCGTCATGGAATCCAGCACACCCGCCACGGGCACCGTGTAGTGCTCATTGCTGTCGTAGGGAGAGAAGGACAGCGTGTCTCCCGCCTTCAGTCGGTAGTCCCGGGCGATCCGAGAGCAGATGTACGCTCCGTCGTCCGTCAGGGAAACGATCTTCATGTCCGTGTCCGCGAAGCGTACCTTGTCGCGGGTAATGTGATAGATCTCCAGCGAATACCCCTTGTCCCCGATCTGAATCGCGCGGGAGGCGGACCAGTCGCCGTTCAGTTCCTCCGCCAGCGCCTTTCCTTCCTCAAGGGTTGTTTTCTCATCCAGGTTCACCCGGGTTGTATAGTTGATCGCTTTTTCGTAGAAGATGTCCACAAAGGCGTCCAGGGTATCCTTCATGCCCAGCCCGCCCACCAGCAGCACCATGCACCCGACAACGCCGAAGAGGGTCATCAGACTCCGGGCCTTGTGGCGGACGCAGTCCCGCAGGTTCCATTTCGTGCCGAAGCCGAGGCGCTTGAAGCGTTTGGTTTCCTCAAACTTCAGGTGTTTCATGCGTTTGGGGGAATAGGGCCGCAGCGCGTCGGCCGCGGTACCCTGCAGCATCTTCCGCACCGACAGGAAACCAAGGAAGGCCAGGAAGGCGTTGATGCCGATGATCACATACCAGCTGAAAGCCGGCGCATGCAGCGTCCAGTCCGGCATGTCGATATAGGTCGCCATGGCGCCGTCCGGGTCCATGATGAACCAGCCCAGGCCGTAGCCGATGGCGACGCCCAGCAGGGTCCCCAGCACGCCGATGCTCAGCGCGTAGGCGGAATAGTGGACCAGGATCCGCCGGTCCTTGAAGCCCAGCGCTTTCAGGGTGCCGATCTGGGTTTTCTCGCTGGCGCAGATCCGGTGCATGGTGGTTACCATCGTCAGGATCGCGATGGCCAGGAACAGCACCGGCAGGATAGACGCCATGGTTTTGCCCTCGTTGACCTCGCCCTGGGTCTCTGCCCAGGAAACCGTTTCATCCTTTGACAGGATCAGCCGGGTACTGCCCAGGGCTTTGTCCGCCGCGTCCACAAAAGCCTGTTTGTCCAAAGAGGATTTCACGTTGATCTGGTGATACAGGGAGCCGATCAGCGCCTTGTACATCTTCGGGATGGACCGGTCCAGCATCGCCGGGGAGATATAGACATAGCCGTAGGAGCTGTAGTCCGGCATCATCTGGGTGGAATCCGGCAGGCAGATCAGGTACTCGCTGGACTTGACCAGCCCCCTGACCGTTCCTTTGATGGTCACGGTCTGATAGGCCAGCGTCAGCGGATCGCCGACGGAGATGTGATTGGCGGCGGCATAGGAATCCGACAGCCAGAATCCGTCCTCATCCTCCGCACTGTAGGGCTCACCCTTCATCAGCAGGATCCCGGAAACCTCCATGTTCTCGCTGACGGTCAGCGCCAGGGTGTCCGTATCGTCCTTCACCGAAACGTTGAGCGAGAGGAAGCGCGTCGCGTCATCCACGCCGGGGATCACCTTCACCGCTTCCAGATCCTCCGGGCTGAAGCCCTTGTCGGAATAGATCCGGTAATCAGCGAAGCCGGTCGCTTCATAGATCTTCCGGGTATTGACCTCCAGGGAATACCATTCCACATTGAACCCCAGGAAAACGCCGACGCCCAGCGCCACCATGATCACCATGGAGATGAACTGGGCCTTGTACTGCCACAGCGTCCTGAACAGTTTTCTGATCAGCATCACCAGTCCACCTCTTCCACGGACAGGGGATTCTCCTGCTCCTCGCAGGCCTTGATCTTCCCGTTCTTCACCCGGATGACCACGTCCGCCATCTTCGCGATGTTCTGGTTATGGGTCACGATGATGATCGTCTTGCCCATGTCCCGCGCCATGGAGAGCAGGAGCTTCAGCACCATGACGCCGGTCTCGGAATCCAGCGCGCCGGTGGGCTCGTCGCACAGCAGGATGTGGGGGTTCTTGGCCAGCGCCCGGGCGATGGATACCCGCTGCTGCTCGCCGCCGGACAATTCCGAGGGGAACTGGTGGATATGATCCGACAGGCCGACGGCCTCCAGCATGTCATGGCTGGAGAGCGGGTTTGGCGCGATCTCCTTCACTAAGGCCACGTTCTCGATCACCGTCAGGGTCGGGATCAGGTTATAGCTCTGGAAAACAAAGCCCACCGACGCCGCCCGGTACTCCGCCAGTTCGTTGGGCGTCAGGGTGGAGATATCCCTGCCGTTCACACAGATCGTTCCCTCGGTCGGGCTGTCCAGCCCGCCCAGCAGGTTCAGCAGCGTGCTCTTGCCGGCGCCGCTGGGCCCGAGGACCACGATAAACTTCCCCTCCTCCAGGCTCAGGTTCACATGATCCAGCGCCCGCTGTTCATGATCCCCGTTCCGGTAGACTCTTGATACATCCCTGAATTCCACGATCGCCATGTTATTCTGCTCCTTCGTTCCTGTTATCATTGATGCCTGTCGTTTTGATTATTTCTTTGCAACCACAGTGATCCACGGTTTGGAAGAACAGCGGTCCGTTTTGACCTCTCTGAAACCTGCTGCTTTCAGCGCGTTCCCGATCTGCTCGCCTGTATAGACTTTCATCCCGTCAATGATCTTTTCAAATTTTTGTCCGGCGGCGTCCGTTCCGTCGGACTCATTACAGATCAGGAACCATCCGCCCGGTTTCAGGATCCGGTAGACCTGCGCGAAACACTTTTCCAGTCCCGGCCAGAAATAGACTGTTTCAAATGCCGTCGCGAGATCATATTGTCCGGCAGGAAGGTCCAGTGCAGATACGTCGCCCTGACGGACCGTACAGCGTCCGGATCCGATCATCTCCCGGTTATACTCTTTCGCTTTTTCAACGGACAAAGCGGAATAATCCACCGCGGTCACCTTTGCTTCGGGGTACATTTTCAGAAGTTCGCCCGCGTTCCGGCCTCCGCCGCAGCCCAGGTCCGTAATCTCTGCGGGTTTGATATCCGGCAGATGCGAAAAACCCCAGTCTGCCATTTTGGCGTGTCCGGAGTTCATGCCGTTCAGCATCATTTTTCCAAGAACGCCTTCAGGTTTGCGCGTCTGACTGACAAAATTCTTAAACAGTCCCATTTTCATGATCTCCTTCAGCAACAATTTGACCTTTGCGGGAAACGGGATACCGGTACGCGTCGGTATCCCGCTCCTTCGGAGGTAAGGTCATGGTATATCATCCGGGCAGCCGGCCCGGTTGATATCAGTTCAGACAGCTACCGTCAGACGGTCCAGGGTATAGCCCTGGTGATACCGCTTCAGGTAGACATTGGTGCAGTGCCTGCAGCGCTCAAACTGCCGGGCGGCGCCGTCCACATCGTCATATACTTTCCAGATGCCGGAAAGCTTGCAATCCTGTTTTCTGTGCATAAACCCGTCTACATCCGCGGGCGGATAGCCCAGGAACAGGCCGACCTCATGGGGGAAATCCCCCGTATCGCGCAGCCGGCTGATCAGCCGGGCGATGCAGCTGTTCGGATTATCGCCGGTATATCCGCATTCAGCCAGAAGCCGGGCCGCCAGATCGTTCTGCAGGTCTTTTTCCAGCATCTTCGGCCGGTAGAGATACACCAGCGCGCGGCCGTCGCTCCACCGCAGGGGCAGAACCCGCAGCCCTTTGGGGCCCAGGCTCCGGTTCAGCTTTCTCAGCTCGGCCGTCATCTCTTCCCTGCTCCCAAACGGGCAATTGAACATATTTCCCGTTTTCAGGCTGGCCATGGTCGGCGCGCAGCAGCGGATCAGCATCTCGTTCGACATGTCAGACTCCTTTTAAGTCCATTGCTTTATAGTTAGTATTAACTAACACAAGTTCCAAAGAAAAGCTGTATGTCATGCGTTTTAACAATTGTCATCATATAACCAACTGGTTAGTCAATACTAACAAATTAAGATTATCACAGGGATATCCGTTTGTCAACCTCCTTCAGACGGATCACACCGTGACTTTTTTTCCGTATCCGTATCGCCCCCGCTTCCGTCCGGATAAGCATGAAAGATCATATCCTTTTACTGTCCCAGTGCCACGTCCAGGATCATCATCAGCACAAAGCCCAGGGAAAAGGCGATCGTGCCGATATTGGAATGCTTCCCCTCTGACATCTCAGGGATCAGCTCCTCCACGACCACATACATCATGGCGCCCGCGGCGAAAGCCAGGAAATAAGGCATTACCGGGGTGATCAGGCCGGCGGCCAGGATCGTAATGACGGCGGCAACAGGCTCAACGGCACCGGACAGCACGCCCATCCAAAAGGTCTTCGGCCTGGGCATTCCCTCCGCCAGCAGCGGCATGGAAACGATCGCTCCTTCCGGAAAGTTCTGGATGGCGATACCCAGGGCCAGGGAGAGCGCTCCGGCCGCGGTGATTCCCGCGGATCCGGCGCGCAGGCCGGCATAGACCACGCCCACCGCCATGCCCTCGGGAATGTTATGCAGCGTGACGGAAAAGATGAGCTTCGTCGTCTTTTTGAAGCCGCTTCGCGGTCCCTCGTTCTGTTTATCCATATGCATATGCGGCGTCAGCATATCCAGCCCCAGCAGGAAACCGATGCCGATCAGGAAGCCGGCCGCGGCGGGCAGGAAGGCAAGCGTTCCCATCTGCCGGCTGCTTTCTAGGGCCGGCTGGAGCAGGCTCCAGAAGGACGCTGCCACCATGACGCCCGCGGCAAACCCCGTGAGCGCTTTTTTGATGTTTTCGGAGATTTCTTTCTTCAGAAGGAATACCATCGCCGCGCCCAGAGCGGTGCCCAGAAACGGGATCAGGATCCCCAGGATGATCTGGCTTGTCATGGATGCCACCTCGGTATATTGTCCGTCTCCTGCCGGTCTTTCCTTATTTATATCGGAAACGGAAGGTTGATCGGTTTCACTTTGCTTTTTTCCGGTTCGTCCCGCCAGGCGCTGGGAGCGATCCCGGTCATCTTCTTGAACATGTGGGAGAAATGCGCCGAAGAGACGAAGCCGACTGCCGCGCCGACCTCGGATACCGGCAGCTCGGATTCAGCCAGCAGTTTTTTCGCTCTCTCGCAGCGGACCGCGTTGTGATACCACAGAAGGGTGCAGCCGGTCTCCCGCTTGAAAACCCGGGACAGATAATTGCCGTTCACAAACAGCGCGCCCGCGATTTCCTCCAGGGAAAACTTCTGATCGCTGTGTTCCCGGATAAAGTATCCGGCCTGGCGGGCCAGGCGTTTTCCGGCTGTGATCCTCGGTGTTTCTGTCATGGGATTTGCCTCCTCCTGATATTAGATCCTGTTTATATTAGCATCAACTAACCAGTGAATCAATCCCTTATTTCACTGAAAACGTTGCCAGAAATCAATCTCTCATTTTAGTCAATATCAGGCAAGCACAAATGATTAGATTGTGCTAATATACCTTTGCCGGTTAGATAGTCCTAACGGCAAAAGCAGGAAAGGATGATGACTGCGTAGTGAGAAAGATCCAACGTCTTGCCCTGTGCCTGATGCTGCTCCTGATCGTGGCGGCGCAGAGCCTGCCGGCGTTTGGCGAAGGAGCGTCGACCCGCTGGGCGGACGCTTCCGACGAGATCGACAAATACCTCGACACCGCGTTTGAAGATTATCTGGCCGGAAACACGGACGCGGCCTATTCCAATGTCAACGACGCCTACTTCCGTGTATATGAAACAACGGGATTTGAACGGCAGACCATGAGCTATATCTCCGGCGTGCGCAAGAACGCTGTTGAGATGCAGTTCTCCTCCTGTAAGGCGGCTGTAAAAAAAGATCATAACGATCAGGAAACGATCGTCTCGGTGCGCAGCGCCCTGTTCAAGCTTAAGAGCATGATCCGGGAGGATGGGAACAAACTGGCGGCCCAGCAGGGCGGCGTCCAGAGCGTGAACAAGTTCTTCAAGGCCGGGGAGATGGTCTCCTCCGATCCTTACCCGGAATATTCCCCGGATCCCAACGCCGCGGCGAAATACGCGAACTGGTATGAGGCTGCTTCCCTGGCCAAGGAACTGCTGGACACGGCGTACCTGGCCTACCTCGACAAGGATTTTGAAGCCGCCGAGGACAATCTGAACACGGCCTACTACAGCGTTTATGAGGAATCCGGCCTGGCCCACAGGATCTATACCGACCTGGGGCTGAAAGACCGGCAGGAAGCGGAAAAGCATTTTACCGCCCTGCGGACGCTGGTCGCTGCGGGAAACGAAAAATACCAGAAGAACAAATACCGTACCTCGAGCGACACGACAAAACAGGTGCTGCTGAAAAAAGCCAAAGCCCTGGATGAAAAGGCTGCGGCGGAGAAAGCGGAGACGGCTTCCGCCCAGGCGGAACAGGCGGCGGAGGCCGGCAGCGGGGAAAAGCAGGCGAGCCCGCAGTGGCTGACGTTCCTCGGCGCCTTCGGCATCATCGTGCGGGAAGGCCTGGAAGCGATTCTGGTGATTGCCGCGATTATCGCCTACCTGGTGAAGAGCGGAAACAGCAAGAGCCTCCGGAATATCTACATCGGCGCGCTGGCCGGTATCGCGGCAAGCTTTGCCGCCGCGGCAGTGCTTTACTTCGTGAAGCAGGCCGTTGCCGGAGCGGGCATGGCGCAGGAACTGATTGAAGGCATCACGGCGCTGATCGCTGTCTGTGTGCTGTTCTACGTTTCCAACTGGATGATTTCCAAGGCGGAGGCGGCAGCCTGGACCGGCTATATCGACAGCAAGGTGCAGGCGGGCGTGGAGAGGCGCTCGGCGTTCACGCTGGGCTTTACAGCCTTCCTTTCCGTGTTCCGGGAAGGCGCTGAAGTGGTGCTGTTCTATCAGCCGATGCTGCAGGAAGGAAACGCCGGCATGGTCTGGGCCGGGTTCGGCGCCGGCATTGTGGTCCTGGTGTTCGTTTACCTGGCGATCACAAAGCTGTCCATCAAACTGCCGATCAAGGTCTTCTTCACCGCGACGAGCATTCTCATGGCCGTGATGTGCGTCAGCTTCCTCGGCAGCGGGATCAAGGAACTGGCGGAAGGCGGCCTTTTCGACCTGACCCTGCGGGTGCCGGGTATCCCTGAGAACGATGTGCTCCAGGTCTTCGGCATCTACCCGTATCTGGAAACGCTGGTGCCGCAGCTGATCCTGTCTGTGATCCTGCTGATCACCTTCATGATCGCCCATTACCGCGGCAAGCTGGAAGCCCAGCGAAGGGAACTGACGGCTCAGAATGATTTTTCGCGCAGCGCCCCGCGTGCCGCGCTGAAGAATACCAATCCGGAGCAACCGGATGCATTGAAAACATAAGGAGGATTCCTGGAATGAAAAAATGGCTCTCTCTGGTACTGGCTGCAATGATGCTGTTCTCCCTGTCCGCCGCGGTGGCGGAAGAAGCCGGCTTCGATGAATTCGAACTGGGCGTTGAAGGCGAACAGGAAGTTGGTTTCATGACCATGGCGATGGTCTATTTCCAGCCCGTGGACATGGCCCCCGTTGATCAGGCGACCGCCAAGGAAAACACCGACCTGCATATCGAAGTGGACCTGACCGCCAACGAGAACGGCTACGCTTTCCCGGTGGACCAGTGGGTTCCCTATCTGACGATCGACTTCGTGATCAAGGATAAGGACGGCAAGGAAGTCACTTCCGGTTCCATGATGCCCATGGCAGCTTCTGACGGCCCCCACTACGGCAACAATATCAAACTGGCTGACGGCGAATACTCCATCACCCTGTACATCAAGAGCCCGGCGGAGAACGGCTATCTGCTGCACGTGGATTCCGAAACCGGCGTTGATGCCAAGGATGGTTTCTGGACCGAGCCGCTCGAAGCGACCTGGACCGGCTGGAAGTTTGTCAAGCAGTGGTAATCTGAACATTCACAGACGAGCCGGCAGGATATCCGCGGGGGATGTCCTGCCGGCGGTCTCCATCCTGTCTGGAGGAAAGAACTTTGCTTTACTATCTCTGGAGTGTCATTCAGGATCTGTTCTATACCGTAACGGTCACATCGGTCATGCATGCGTTCCTGGGCAGGCTGTACGGCCGCGCGGGACGCCGCGGTCATGCCGCGGGCCTGATCGCCGGGATCGCGGCCGGCTGCGCGCTGGCCGCGGTGAAACAAACAACCAATAAGATCATTTCCAGTCACTGGAATCATTGGACCTATGCGTATCTGATGGTTTTCATAGTGGCGTTTTTTGTGCTCAGCCTGATCTTCGGCCGGCGGGAAAACAAAAAACCGGGTGCCGGCGGGATCCTTCTGACTGTCAGCGGCGCAGCGGTCTCGGCAGGCATGATTTTTTTCAGGCTGCCGACAGTGCTGCTCTATCCCTTCAGCTTCAACACGATGGGAAACGGCTTTTTCTCAGCCTACTACATGGAACGGCTGGGCGGCTGGGCGCTGGCGCTGCTGCTTCTGTTCGTCTATTCGCGCCTCCTGTACGGATGCGCTGTACATATCCGGAAAGCCTGTGTGCCGCGCCGGGTACTCCGGGCCGGAGTCCTCGTCTACGCGGTTTATTGCCTCGGGCGGTTCTTTGTCCCGTGGATCAGCCGGGCCAAATGGCTCGGCTGGCCCGTGAAGTATTCGGAAGCGCAGTACGGCTGGGTCGGTTCCTTCAGCATGTGGACGGCGACCAACGCCATGCTCTTCATCTGGATCTGCGCCGCCCTTGCCGCGCTGCTCGCAGTACTGTTCCTGCTGGAGAACATCCGGGTGACAGAGCCCTATGAGAACCCCGCGCAGCTGCGCAAGCTGCGGGCGGGCAACCGGAGACGCCGCCGCCTGGCGATCGCTGCGCTGTGCATGATCCTGCTCTTTGTGCTGACGCTGACGGTCGTGAAGGACTATGACACCCGTGAGGTCGTGCTGTCCGCGCCGGAGACGTATCAGGTGGAAGGCGACACGATCCTGATCCCGACGGAGAGCGTCAACGACGGCCACCTCCACCGTTTTGAATACACAACGGAGCGGAATGTGACCATCCGGTGGATCGTAATAAAAAAGCCGAATTCCGCCAGTTTCGGCGTCGGATTCGACGCCTGCGAAGTCTGCGGAAGCGCCGGTTATTACGAGCGCGGCAGCCAGGTGGTCTGCAAGCGCTGCGACGTGGTCATGAACATCAATACGATCGGTTTCAAGGGCGGATGCAACCCGATCCCGCTGGCCTATGAGGTCAGCGGCGGAAACCTGGTCTTCCGCCTGGAGGACCTGCTGGCAGGAGAAAAAGAGTTTAGGTAAGGAGATGGCAAGATGCTGTTTCGAATGATCCGCGGCGTTCTGTTCCACCAGAAAGGGAAAATGCTGCTGATCGCGTTCACGATCGCCCTGGGCGCCAGCCTGGCCACAGGCATGCTCAACGTTATGATGGACGTGGGAGACAAGGTGAACCAGGAACTGAAGAATTACGGCGCGAACATCGTGGTCAGGCCGAAGGATTCCTCGCTCCTCGCGGATATCTATGACGTGGGCGAAGGCGGGGAGGAACTGAATACGGCCTGGCTGAATGAAGCGGACCTGGGAAAAATCAAAACGATCTTCTGGGCCTTCAACATTGTGGACTTTGCCCCGTTCCTCGACACGCAGGCCGTCCTGCCGGACGGAACAGCCGTGAAGCTGAACGGCAGCTGGTTCAACCACCACCTTTCCCTGCCGACGGGCGAGGAGCTGGACGCCGGCGTGGTCGGCATGCGCTCCTGGTGGGATGTGACCGAGGGGCGCTGGCTGGATGAAAAGGATGAGAACGCCGGCAGCGAGATCATGGCAGGCACCGCGCTGGCGAAGACATACGGATGGAAAGCCGGAGATACGGTGCTCCTGAAGGGAACGAAGGGCGAAAAGACCGTCACGGTCGCCGGCATCTACGATGCGGGCGGCGATGAGGACGAGGAGCTTTTCGGAACGCTGGCGCTGGTACAGGAGCTGACCGGCCGCGAAGGCAAGGTCGCGTCGGTGGAAGTCTCCGCGATCACCACGCCGGACAACGAGCTGGCCCGGCGCGCCGCGAAGAATCCCGCGGCCCTGTCCGGCAGGGATTATGAGACATGGTACTGCACGGCCTACGTCAGCGCGATCTGTTATCAGATCCAGGAAGCCATCCCGGGAACGGTGGCCTCCGCGGTCCGGAAGGTTGCGGAGGGCGAAGGCGCGGTACTGGAAAAGACGCAGCTGCTGATGATCCTGATCACGGCGCTGAGCCTGATCGGTTCCGCCCTGGGCATCAGCAACCTGGTGACGGCCAGCGTGATGGAGCGTTCCAAGGAGATCGGCCTGCTCAAGGCGATCGGCGCCCGGGACCATTCGATCACGGGCGTGATTATGACAGAGATCCTGGTGACAGCGCTGATCGGCGGAGTGGCCGGTTACTTTATGGGCTTCGGATTTGCCCAGCTGATCGGCCGGAGCGTGTTCGGCTCGGCGGTGGAGATGAAGCCCGCGGTGGTTCCGATTGTCGCGGGCCTGGTCGCGCTGGTCACGATCGCCGGCAGCCTCCCTGCGATCCGCACCGTGCTGAGGCTGCGGCCTGCTGAAGTACTGCATGGAGGCCACTGAGAGATGACAAAAAGAAGAATGTTCCTGCGGATGATCACCGCATCGCTGCTCCGGCGGCGCAGCCGGATGCTGATCGCGCTGCTCTCCATCGGGATCGGCGCGACCATCCTGGCAGGCCTGGTCACGATCTATGTGGATGTGCCGCGTCAGATGGGGGCACAGTTCCGTTCCTTCGGCGCCAATATGCTGCTGCTCTCCGAAGACGGAAAGAGCATGGATACGGACCAGGTGAAAAGCGCTCTTGAAGTGATCGCGCCGGACCAGCTGGTCGGCGCGGCTCCCTACCGCTATGTGCGGCTGGATATGACGACCCGGCAGCAGTCCTTTACGGCGGCCGGAACGGATTTCAGCCAGATTGTGAAAACCAGCCCCTACTTCAGCGTGGAAGGCCGGTATCCGGAAAACCCCCGGGAAGTGCTGGTCGGCAAAGAGATCGCGGAGACGATCGGAATCCGCGAGGGCTCCGGGATGGAGCTGACCTGGCAGCCCTCTGAAAATGAAACGGCCGGGGATCCGGCGGAAGATAGGCAGCCCGGCGCCGTGCTGAGCGGCAGCGCGGAAGGCTGGAGCGGCGGGAAGGTCTATGTGACTGTTAAACTGGACGACGCGTCCGGGATCGCCTCCCTGACGATCGACGCCGGAACCCAGACGCCGGAGATCGGCGGTATGGTTCAGACTGATGAGGCGTTCAATGCGCAGTTTATCGGAAAATCCCTTCCGCTGAGCCTGGGCAGCGGCGTGGATGCCCTCAGCGGCGCCACCGTGACCTCCGCAGCCGTCGTGGAGGCGCTGAACACCGCCCGGGACGCGGCAAAACGGGAAACAGCCAAAACCGTCAAGTATACCGTCTCCGGTATCCTGACGACAGGCGGCGAGGAAGAAGCCTATGTGTTCATGAGCCTGGAGGACATGGCGAACCTGACCGGCGCGAACAGGGTCGACGTAGCGGAGCTGAGCGTCAGCGCCTCCTCGGAGGAACTGGACGCCTACGCGGAAAAGATCACCCGTGAAAAGGAAGGGGTCAAAGCACGGCTGGTCAAACGCGTGACCCGATCGGAAACCGCCGTGCTGGGAAAGCTGCAGAGCCTCGTCTTCCTGGTGACGGCCGTGGTGTTGGTCCTGACCATGATCTGCGTATCCACCACGATGATGGCGGTCGTATCCGAACGCCGGCGGGAGATCGGCCTGCGGAAAGCGCTGGGCGCTTCCGACCAGTCGATCCGGGCAGAGTTCCTGGGGGAGGGATTGTTCCTGGGCGGCCTGGGCGGCATCCTGGGCGCCATCCTGGGCTTCGTGTTCGCCCAGGTGGTCAGCGTCAATGTGTTCGGTTCTTCAATTACCTTCCAGCCGCTGCTGCTGCCGGCCGCGGTGATCGTTTCCATGGCGGTGGCAGCCCTGAGCTGCCTGCAGCCGATCAAACGCGCGGTCGCAATCGATCCGGCGATCGTTCTGAAGGATGAATGAAAAGAGGTACGGATATGAGCCTGCTTGAATTAAGGAATGTTTCCAAGATCTACGGGGACCTGAAAGCGCTGGATAATGTGAGTATCCATGTGGACAAAGGCGAGTGGGTCGCGATCATGGGCCCCTCCGGTTCAGGCAAGAGTACGATGATGAACATCATCGGCTGCATGGATAAGCCGACGATGGGCGAAGTGCTGCTTGACGGGGTGGATATCGCGAAGGAAAGCAGCAAAAAACTGACAGATATCCGCCGGGACAAGATCGGCCTGATCTTCCAGCAGTTCCATATGGTGAATTACCTGACCGCCGTGGAAAACGTCATGGT
>Ga0265298_10006885_pt1 | contig 13953 bp, 7 predicted proteins | sample AusTroGonzalo_MG_3_FD_193486 | JGI IMG/M metagenome (GOLD analysis project Ga0265298, IMG submission 193486) | Bovine rumen microbial communities from tropical cattle in Woodstock, Queensland, Australia - Gonzalo_01 | ecosystem: Host-associated > Mammals > Digestive system > Stomach > Rumen ...
GGTCGTATATATCAAAAATACCACAGCCGTTATCTGGATTTTCATACAATGCATATATGATTTGTTTATATAAATCTAATCTATTGTAGAACCCAACATAACTCCATCCTTTAAAATGCCAAGTGCGAGTACTTTTTATATTCAATAATTCAGCAGCAGAATCAAATACATATATGCATACTGTTGTGCTCAACCAAGTACAAAAAGACGGATCTCTTTCTAATCTTTTTTGCAAATCAAATCCTTTGATACACATGATAATCCATTCTAATATCCTTAAAATATTTGAATTCGACTTGCGTTCTGTGTCCAATTCATCCTTGATATTAGAATCATCAGACCGAGAAATCAATCGACGAATTTCAATCTGTCTATTAGAAAGAGATTTTTTAATATCTTTTGCTTTCAGTAAAACGTCTTTAACAATTTGCTCCATGTCTAATTCTATTTAACTCTTTTTGTAGAGTCATAGATTGTTCAGCTAGATCGTCATCAAAAATACTATGAGATTGTTTTTGTGATATGTATTCTAATATCAATCCTACTATACCTTTTGATGTGGCGTAACCCGCGTCGATTTTAAAAATGTTTTGGGCAAAATCAAACAATGTGTAATAATTGTAGTCTGAGGCAAACACCCATGAAGTGATATGTGTTTTTTGAGCAATCTGATAATCATCGTTGCCCATTAAATGATATCTAACCCATTGAATTAAATTTATGATTTTTTGATTTTCTTTTAATTCCGAATTTGTGTTAAAAAATATTGCGTATTGGTGATTCTTGGATTCTTTTTCATGTTTTCTTAACTGACACTGATGATCCATGAACAATTGAAGCAAATCCGTACATTTACGATATGCTCCATAGTGTTGTTTATCTAATGATTTGAGATCATAATTCATGCGTTTAAAATGCTAATTAATAGAAACTTAATATATGCGGTCATCCAATTATAATCCATATTAGTACTATTATCATTGATACATATAATTTTGTACCCTTCTCTTTTTATTTCCCTGTAAAGATTTACCCAATCTTTATCTATCGAATCCCATCTGAAATATTTTGTTTTGATAGTCCTTTGAGAATACTGGTTATTAAAATAATGCCAGTATGTACAAAGTTGTTGAACCATATTTTTTCTTTCTCTAAACGGACTCAGACTATCATATATTTCTGATTGATGATCTTGAAAAATATTCTCCCATGTGCTCCTTTTCATTGCATTCCAACTATGACCATCTGAGTATATAAAGTCTTCATTATAATCGGGATTAACCAATTTTTCTGAATTCTTTAGCATCTGTTTATGCATCTTACACTTCGACATTTCGAAGTATGACCTTTTTATTGATATTTTCGGATTGCCATTTTCGTCGAAAAAATCTTCTGGACTTAGTACGTCAACAGGGTATGTGTCATCATTAATATATATAAAATGTTCTGCAAGATCAGGACACTTCCATATAAATAATTCTATTTCTCCTGAATTGTATGTTGGAAGATACTCTTTTGGGATAATATCTTCGTGTAAGACTATTTTAATTTTTTTATGTTTATCGATACAATTTGGTACTTGAGACTGTGACTGAACAACCAAGTAAATATTTCTCAGCCATGGACAGAATTTATCTATAAGATCAAACAACAGATCTATTGACCCAGCGTCTCTAAATCTGTTGTCTCTGTTATAACTTTGTGGTTTTACTTTTCTATATAGTTTCAACCATTCTGGATCATTCATATTCACATATGGAAGAACCAAGTCTATTGGGAATGTCATTTATATTAATAAATATTTTTTATAATTAAAAATAACAAAAGACTGTTCTACATTTAGTAAAACAGTCTTTGAATTTGAGTTAAAACCGTTTTAACAATGCAACGCCATATCTTTAAACTCCCCAAGAGTTACATGGTGTTTGAAGATGGAGTTCTTCTTACCTTTAGTAATAACTGCTACCGCATCGTGACTATGTAGGGATTCTCGATGAAGACATATAACTTTAAAGTCAGTTACACCAGGAAGTTGATTGAGAGCATTTTTGAGCATCCTAACTGCGTCTTCAACAAACTTTGTCTGTGCTCCGTTCTTCTCCGCAAATGCTTGTTCATCTTGTCTCTTACAAAATACTAATGTCTCTGTTGTGAGAGTATCCTGACACATTTTAATAAGATCCTCCAACCACACCATCCCATCAAATTCAATACCAATCCTTGCAATAGATCGCTGACTATGTGGAATACCATATGTACCTCTTTCGAGTGCAGCATGATAACTCAGTTCAGTACTGCATGGACATGCCGACGAATATATGAACGAAATCCACATAATCTTCTTGAACTCACCTGTACGATCAAGATTGGTGTCAAATACTACGTGATAGTACTGATATCCTCCTTCTGGGGTTCCATCTTCTTTAACTGACCTTAATGCTGGTTGCCAGAGATGGTAATCAAACTCCATAAGAATGTGTGCATCAAACTGTTTGAGATCTTTTTGATAGTTTCTTAATATCTCTTCAAGTTTGTTGATGTCAAAAACGTCATCTTTTGACTTATAAGCAGAACGAAGAATCCTACTCATGTTAATCCCTCTATTAACACTTTCCAGCGATACTGTACCAGTGAATCCTGCGTTCACTTCCTGATAACCGCCATCCTTCTGTCGGACCTTAATAGGCATATGGAAATTATGGATTCCAACAAAGTCAATCGGCATTCCATCAAACTCCCCATTCTGGAGATCGGGCATTGAATCAAGATACTCTTGAGAAGGAACAAAATCCTTATCATATGACCTTACAAGGTCCTTTACTTTTACTTCTGTATTCATGAATAAATATACAAAAAAAGAACCTTTGATTAAAGGTTCTTTTTTTAAAAATTTGATACGCGAGATTAAAGATCTACGTCATCCCACCAGTCAGAACGGAACTTAACTGTGAGTTCGACAGCATCGAGAGTATCATAGTTGAGTTCATCAAGACCTGTGATTGGACCGTTGAGCATGACATCCTTAAACGTAATCTGTTCGTAGATATCACCAACGCGGTTACCAATCATAACAGTTAAAGTGTCGGTAACGTAATCTTTCTTTAATACCTTTGCACCGGTGTTGATGTCATATCCGAGTCTTGACCAAGCCTTAAAGAGTTTATAAACATAGTTATCAGTACCATTGCGAAGGTTAAGAGCGAATTTTACTTCAAGATCTGCATAGGTATCACTTACACCGGATTGAATGTAAGAACGAGAGGTTCCCATGAACTTCTGAGTTCCAGTCTCCGCAGTCTTGTGACGAACATCAAGACCAGTAATACTTAACACTTGTTCCGAAATAACTGCTTCGTCCTGACCAAATTCTGCACGAAGAGCCTCTGGTAGTGTAAACGATATTTGATACAGATTGCTATGAACCGGGTCTTGTCTATTAACACCAGCCTGTGAGTTTGTTATATGAGGTAATGCCATATTCTTATATAAATTTATTTGATTAAATAATAATAATAGATTAAATATTCTTTGAACCTTTATTTATTTAAATATATATATGAGAGTTAATGTAGGTATCCCAGTATGGTGTCTTTCTGATGAACACCTTAGAGCAGAAGAACAAGAGATTGCTATGCTTCCAGGATTCTATAATAAGGTTTGGAAAGGCAAGACAAATATTCCTCAAGAGTTCACATTAGGACAAGGTCACATATCGTTCTTTATGAATAAAAAGACATGGTCTCTAAATAGATATCGTCTTCTTCACGAAGAATGTATTAAACGAGGATTTAATATAAAAGATAAATCTTCGAGATGGAAGGCGTGGTTTCCAAAAGAAGATATCAATTATATAGAAACCGGAAAAGAAAAATCTTTGTTGATCGATCGGATTTCTGAAAAGATTTTGGATTCTAACGGATATTTTCATTATTACAGAACGAACGTATCTAAAGACTTTGTTATAAACACGCTTAAACTCGCGTAAAATCAAAGCAAAATAAAAAGATGACCATATGGTCATCTTTTTATGAGATCGTTTATTTAAACGAAGTTTTTGAGGTTAATTAGATTTGTCGTAGAATAAGTGAGCCTCAATTGATCCACTAATTTCTGCTCTTAAATCTTCGAAGAAGAAGTTTGCTTCATTAATATCTCCATCAAAGTTCTCGTTATTGAATTGTGAGATGACATCAACAGCCTGTTCGGATGTCTGGCTCAATACGTCGAAGCTACTAAAATCAGTTATAGCAGAAACATTGGACTCTGTCCCGGTCACACAGCACACCTTTGGATTATGAGTTGTTGAGTCTACATACATCCAGAATCCTTTATAATTGGCTGGATTTGCGCATATGTCTGATGTGGACGTTTCATTCGAGAATCCATCGGGTGTGTACAACGGAATCGCATATCCGTCAGTCGTAAATTGCTGATAAAAACCATTATCCAATGGATCGATCGAGAATGAACCGGCGATACTTGAAGTACCAACATTTGCAAAATCAACAGAGGTTAAATTTGTGTAAATAGCGTGGTCTCCTGTAAACTCATCATCATTGAATGTAACTGGGTCATAAGCTACATTGATTTCAACATTGCCATTGGCTTCAGTTTGAATTCTCCATTTAGTATTGCTTCCAGAACCGGTTTTCGTTACAACAGCACTACTATCATCTTCTCCGTTGTTAGTTACAGTAACTGAAAAGTCTGGAGTAATGTCAACAATATCAATGAATCTTGACTGAGAACTTAAACTTGAAACAGGGAGTTCTACGTCAATTTGTTCACCCACGGAAACCTCACTTCCATCCCAGTCTAAACCAGTGGCTGTGATGTAATCGCCGTTAAATGTAATTGTATAATTGTCCGGCTCTTCGGTTTCTTCTGCTATAGCAACAATGTTGATATCACCAGTGACATCGGAAATATTGATTTCTAATGAACCATCTCCCGACCACGCAGAGGCTGTGATGTCTTCAAATCGGGCAGTCTCCGGATTGTACATCTCCACAGTTACACTCAAATTATAATTTGGTACGTCTGGGATGATTGTACAACTGAACGATCCACCTATTGTGACTTCCGCATTGGCCGGATCGAGCAAGTCTGGATTAAACGAACAGTTCTCACTATTATCTACTGAAACAGTTGCGGTTGCTGGAATAGGTTCTGTGCTGCTGTCGTCGGAGTCCCCGTCATTCTCAAACCTAAACGAAACAACTATATCTCCATAGACTTCGGGGATTGTGAATTGAAACCAATTCTCACCAGAATCAGAAACTAATTCACCAATTTGCTCATTAGTATATGCAATGCCGTTGTTTGATATACTTCCAGCGACTAAATTAGCAGCTTCTCCAGTAAGTGTGAAGACCAGTTGAGATCCAATATTGATGCTATCTCCGCTACTAATTCCACTGATTGTGCAGTTGGTTAATGAAGCAGTAAACGTTGCGGTTGCTGGAATAGGTTCTACAACGTTCACAGCATTCATACTAACATTTCCAATGACATGCTCAATATATATGCGACCAGTTGATCCATCAAGAGCCTGATTTGTTATATTTTGTGGATCCGCATTTTGCATTAATATAATCATGGTAGGATTCGAAACCAATCTATATCCTTCATTTGGTACTAAATATGTTTCGAGTGAGTCGTTTGCAGCGACCTTGGGCTGAGTGTTGGAGAACGTGACTTTTTGACCCATTGAACTATACGTTACAGTATAATATGAAGGTCCTGGTTCAGTGCTACTGTCGTCGCTTGAATCATCACTTATAAAATCTTCAATATCTGCAGATGGGTCAGTAACTGTAACAAAGCCAGCAGCTTTGAGTTTATCAATCGTATCGTAGTTATCAAGAAGATCTTCCGATGGTATAACTTGAGTCAATAATTTTTTGTTTTTTAATGCATCGATTGCATTTACATCAAGATTCATATTATTTTGCTGATTTATTTAATTCTATATAAATAATAAAAAAACATGACCCATTGGATCATGTCAATAACTAAATAGATTTTTAATACGTATTTCTAAAGACAAATCTGGTTTAAAAAGTTCATAATAATATATTTAAAAAATATAAAAATAAACCCTTGGAATTCCAAGGGTTTAAATTGGGTTCATGTGAACTTATTTATCTTATTGCAAGTGTCATATGCGATTAGATAATATAAGCACCATCTGCATCAATCATGAATGTGATGTAACTCTGCTCAGGATAGAAACCAGCATCGACAATAGCGAAGCGGCTGTTTACGAGGAGCTTAGGAGCCATTGTACCTTCGACCACGGTCTGGACAGTGTCTGCAAGTATATAAGGCATGAAAATAACGCCAGGAGTGTTACCATCACTCTTACGACCAACGCAAACGCGAGTGTCATCCCAAGTCATATAAGGATCAACATAGACATTAAGACCAGCGATTGAACCAGCAAAATAAAGGCTCTTTGAACCATCCTGAACAAGATCGTTCACCATAGGAGCGATAACGAAACCTGCACAATCCTGAAGTGCGCTTGCGATCTGAGTGTTAGTAACAACCCAGTTAGCACGACCCCAACGACTTACATTTGCAACGAGGTTAGCAGCTGCGAGAACGCGGCTAGCGATTCTACGCTGATGAGTGTAGGTGTTTTCTGCAGATGTGTTCTGAGTAGCGTTCATGACAGGACCCCAGTTGGTTGCAGCGTTCTGACCATCGATACCGACGAACTTGCTTGCGCAAGCAAAATCAGCAAGAGGCTTACCCACGTGGAGTGAAGAAGCGAAGTAAAGGTTAAGATCAGCACCCTGATATTCCTTCTGGGTCTTTGCGTTAGTTACACCGAGCTTGAAGACTCTGTCGAGGATTCTGTTATTGATATCCTGGCTGATTTCGTTCTGCATTGCCTGGAGAACCTTACCAACAACATCAATACCATAAAGAGGCATATCCTGAAGTTGCTGACGAGTAACTGAACCAGTAACCTCATATGCGCCCATCTGAACGAGCTTGGTGAACATACGAGCACCGATAGTGTTACCAACACCAGTTTCGTTTTGAGCACGGGTCATAGGATCATCGGAACCGTTGAAGAAGTTACCGAAGCCCTGGATGTGATCAGAAGCACCACCAACGAGGTCAGGAGTGACTGTCTGAGCTTCCTGTGTATCAAGAACAGATGCATCAACACCGGCTGCAGTAAGAGTAACTGCTGCATCAAATACGTCTGCGATAGACACATCGGTTGCACCATTCTTTGCAGAGACAACCTTCAAGATAAGGCTATTATCGATACGGCTGAAACCTAAGAAATCACCAACGAATGCGCCGTTGTCGCTTGTGAATGTGAGAGTGATAGGAGTACCAGGAGTTGCAGGAACGAAATCCTTCTTGGTCTTACCTGTGTTGTACTTGAGAGCGTAACGAACCTTGATGTAGATAGGCTTGTTGTCTGCGCCATCACCAATACCATCAAGAGCAGTTTCGTTGAGACGACCGAGCTTACCACCAGCATAAGGGAAGTCCATGTATGAAAGCATAGCCCAAGGACCATTTGCAGGAATGACAGGGACGAGCTCAAGACCGATTGTCTGAGCGGCGATTGTCAAAGCCATGGTAAGGGTTGACATAGGAATGTCACCTGAACCAACCTTGTAGTTAGGATTGTGGAAATCAGCACCAGTATCACCAATACCAGTACCCTTTGCGAAACCAACACCCTGCGGGAACATAGGGTTACCCATACCAAGAGTATTGAGAGGAGTAGAATAGATACCACCGTCTACAGCACCGGTCTGGAGACCTTCATAGATTTCATGGTTCTGAGCATACTGAGACATCCAAGCGAGCTTTTCAGCTGACTTAACGCCGAGTTCTTCAGTGATGATCTGTGACCATTTCTGTGAATTTTCAGTAATGTAATTCATTGTTAAAAAATTTATTTTATTTAAATTGTTAATTATCAAAATAATATGAGTTAACAAACGAATTTGTTAACTCATTGATTAGTAATAGGTTAGTTTTTAATGAGACATATTTAATGTATAATTACGTGTATAAAATACAGACGTTTTACCATTATATCCAATTATTGTTTCCCAAATAAATGATGTTTCTGCTTGTCCTGGATCGGCTTCATATTTTACCATCACCGATTTTCCATTTAAATAACAACTTGTTATTAACGAAATCTCCGAATAATACGGACTTGTCGATTTCGGAACCAATACATTGGAATCATTGGCGTCTACTTCACACTCAATCACTATGGTCGCGGGTATCTTATACAGATACATATGAGTGGTGTCATCTAAAATCTCGGGATCAGGATCGACAAATTGTGGTTTCCACATCGATCCGTCAGGGAAGACAAACAATGAGTTCTGTGGTCTTTCGAAGTTATATCTCGGTAAGAACGATGAACCAGACATATACTGCATATATCTCACCGCTTCAGATTCAGTTAGTGCTTCCCAGGTTGTGATGGTTATAGTGGGTTCACTACTTGGATCTTCTGGATCATAGTTTGAATTATCATCAACTGTTTCGTGTTTATATTTAATTTCATACACTTCATATCCACCAACAGTCATAAGGTCTGCACCATAATTTGTATTTGCCGCAGCAGGATAACCATTTATATTAGTAACAGCATCCTTAACTATGGTCGTTGTTGCTTGTGAGTCGGGGACAATATCTGGAACGATATCTGTAACAATATCTGGAACGATACCTGGAACAATATCATTTATTGCATCATAAACTGCCTTCGCAGAAGGATATGTAGTATTAGTCGACTCGTCATTTACAACAATCACTTTATTGGACTGCTTTTCGATGATGTCTGGAGTGATATGTAAAACATTATCCCAAGGTTCTTCATCCATATTTGTAGACACTTCCACATATCTAATTTTATCACCATTAATATTGGTTAGGGTAATGTTTACCGATTCTCCTTCGTTGACTGTATCAATTGCTGTTAAAGTGAGAAGGTATTTATTTTCAGAATTCTTATAAATATCAATAGAAGGAATTATCTGAGACTGATTTGTTCCATAGTAATATGAAGAAACTACAAATTCTTCTTCTCTCCAAGGGTCATATGATATTTCTGTTGGATTGATGTGTGTTTGAGTCCAACTGTTAGCAGCATCGTCCCATTCCATTTGTATGTCTGATATATTTACAATGGACATGGATTCTGGATCAAAATTCTCATTTAATACACATACATCAATTTTTACTTCGTTTACATTCTCCGGGACATCAGCATAAATAGTTTCAAGCGTCAAATAAGTAACAACGTTCGAATTTGAATACTCGACATCGTAAAAATTAATTCCATCTTCTGCCAAAAGGTAAGAAATGTTGTCGCCACTATAATAACATTTTTCTTTCGTCCATTTATCATTAACATCCAATCTCAATTTCATCCATAATGTTCCAGAATAGATGTTATTATTAGCATATGTAGATGTTAAGTTAATTTTTAAAGAAATCTCTGAAAGACCAGATAGATCAATCATCAAAGAATCCTCGTAAGGATTCGATTGTCCTGTTTTTTTAAGATCATATGATGTATATTCGTAAGTGTCTGTTCTCTCTCCTTTTAATCCCAACAGCAACTCTCCTGGATTGGTGTTTCCATTAATAACAGACGAAACGTTGAATTTTAACGTTGATTCTTTTACATCTGTTATATCAGCAACTAACACATTCGTCGGATTGACTGTTTCTTTAACGGCCGTCGGACCATCAAAGGTTACGGCAGATGATTCTTCATCGTCAGCTTGCCCACTATACCAATCTTCATAATTTGAAGTATAGATTGAAGAATATTGGAACCCACTATTTAGTGGTGTTATAGTGTATGTTATGCGTCCGGATTCTATTTCGGATTCTATTTCGGATTCTATTTCGGGTTCTATTTCGGGTTCTATTTCGGGTTCTATTTTAGATTTCAACACTAAGAAACTACTAACAATTTCCGCTGGATCGTCAAAATCCATAGAGAAATTATAGAATTTTATTTCATCCAATATACTCGAAATATCATCCCCTTCATAATAAACATATGTATTAGAATTGTCCCAAATTCTAGAACCAGATCCTCCTAATATTAATGACCCCGAATATGATTCGTTGTCGCTATCAGTATAATTAATATCAATTTTTAATGAAATATTTGATAATTGCGGAAGACTAATACATAATGAGTCTTTGTTGTCGTAATCAAGAGCCGCCGTATCGATAACATAATCTCTACTCCCTTCAAACGGAGTAATGTTTACGGGAGAAACAGTGTATCCCATTTCCTCCATGAAAGTACTCCAGGAATAAAAATCAGAATCACTCACTTGTTCTGATGTTAAGTCATCGTTAAAATGATATACTGAAACAGTTACAACATTAAAGCCAGAAACATCACATTTGAGAACTAAATAATTTTGTGGATCCAAAGGATCTCCTGTTTCGGGATCCGTTCCTGTTAAATTATAAAAATCAATTGATGTAATAGAACTAATGTCTCCGGTGTAATACGAATATGTTGATTGACTCGTGAATGCACCAGATGTTTTTTCCGAATTTAAATATAATGTACCGGAATTATTGTTGCTATCAGTAACGTCTATCTTTAATGACACATTGGGTAGATTTGTCAAATCCATCAATAAACAATCTGTTGAAGTATCCATTTCTGGCATCGAGTATGTTCCCAAACTCTCAGCGGAAACCACACCGGATGGAATAATCTGATCCATTCCGACTGTACTACTAATGTATTCTATTTGCGTGACATTATTAACATTAAATGAAAACACTGGACATATCTCAAATTCTGTGCGGACAACTCTCCAGCCACTCTTTAATACAGGTAGTACTAACTTCGCTGACTGCTGAATATGAGTCTCGGAATCCTCTGTTGTATGAAGGTACATCCCTCCGAATACGCTATCATATTGATCACCCGAATACGTACTGTTAATGTTAAAAGGAATCCATGAAGTTCCTTTTTCCGCATTTATAAGTATGCTTCCGGATTGCCCATTATCATTTGATATGTCGAGCTTGCAATAAAGTAAACTCAGACTAGTCAAATCGATAGTCAATGCGTTCGGAATATCTGTGTCTTCTCCGGTGTTATTATCTATAACATATATATTTGATTCAATTTCAGGATCTTGTGGAGCCCACTTGTCATTCACATCATCATAGGTTAACACTTGACCATTTGTGGGAGTTGTACTTGACACATCAGAGAGATCAGATAATGTCGTTGGAATGGTTGGTTTGTTTCTAATGAAAGAAGGAGCTGATGAATTATTCTCATCCCAGTCTGCTTGCGTCTGCAAACCACCTCCACCAGAAATCATTGTAGGCGTAATAGTTATTTTACCATCATCTCCGAAATTGGAATCTATGTTCATAGATATGTTATCAACCCAATTATCTTTGTAAATGAGGTTTTGATCAAAATGCTCATTCAAAGGATAAATAGAGAACGTTGTTGGATAAACATCGAGGTACTGTTGAGCTGTACTATCTTTTGTAACCAATAACGCCAAATAAAGAACATTAAAGCCATTTACTTTGAAAATACAAATTTCATCCAACACGTTTGCGTATGCATCTCCGTAATAATATGCGTCTGCCGTAGTTATATTATTAGATGTGGTGGGATTGCCTCGAGTTGCTTTTAAATTTACAAGTAGTGAGCCGGAATATTCATTATCTGCTTGAACCCCAACATCAACCTTTAATGACATGTTTGTTGTATTTGGTAATTCCACAATCAACGCATCGTAATATGTTTCGGATACAGGATCAGAAATTCTATTAATGGTAGATTTTATGGGTAATGCTCCTGTGACTGCAGACATAGTTGTTGAAATCCATTTGCCAGTATTTGAATCAAACGCCAATATGTCACCATCTGCCAAAGATGACGACTCTTGTACATCAACCAAATCCAAAAGACTACCCGAAGTAGCAACCGTTGCGAGAGTTGGTTTGTTTAAAATATATCCATCTGCGCTTGGATCGGTTTCATTCCAGTTCGCTCTCACGACCGTTGTACCACCTCCACTTGTCGGGGCGTATAATTGAGTAGTATTACCATTAATTGTGATGTCTGCAATATTTGTTCCAGTTGTTTGTCTTCGAAAAACAGATACACCATTATAAGCCATAAAGTCACTTGAACTCTTACCGGAATCTTTTACAGTACCATCCGAATTAAATGAAGCAAAATGATTTTGAGTAGCTCCAGTAACCTTCGGAATAGCATTATCTGCTTTTGTTCCTTGAGTTGATGTGGCAAAATCGCTTGCTTTATAACCAGAATCCGCTACTACTCCGTTACTATCGAGCCTTGCAAAATCGCCGTTTGTCGCACCGCTAACTTTTTGTAGTACGTTCGTTGCTAATATACCAGAATTTGTCAAGTCACCATTACTGTCAAGAGAAGCCAATTTCCCACTAGTATTTCCTCCTGTGACCTTATTAGCTTTTCCGCTAACATCCGGCATTGATCCTGGGACCCAACTACCATTATTATATACTAACGCATTACCATTCTGCACGTTAGTCGGATTGACAGTAAAGCTGCTTGGAATGGTTGGTTTGTTTTGGATATACGCGAGATTACTTGAATCGGTTTCATTCCAGTTTGACTGCACAGACGACCCTCCACCGCCAGATGGGGCCTGTGGAACCCATTTACTACCCGTGCTAGAGTACGTCAATACGTCGCCGTTGGATGGCGCTGTAGTAGAAGTATCAACCGTGAACGACGAAGGGATAGACGGTTTATGTAGAATACACCTGACATCTGAAGCTGAGGTTATGTCCCAATCTGAATTTAATTGCGTTACTCCACCACCGCCTCCTCCTTGTTCGAGAGCAGAAATTCTGTTGTTAAGATACACTATGGTGCCCATTGACGCATAACACTCGGCCGCTCTTGGTGTCGGGTTACCAGTTATGGCATCTGTATAGGTCTCTCCGTTTATAACTTGTTCTGTTGCGTTTACTTTATATTCATCCCCTTTAATCCAATTCGGGATTAAATCTTTTTTACTTGTTCCGAATGAATATATATTAGAACTATTATAAGTGCCGGTTACTATCTGAACGTCCGGAACCCCACCATTAATACTTGAACCCCACCAATATAAGCACACATTTGTTTTCAAAAATGAAGATGCTGGTGCTATTACTAAATAATATTTACTAGAATCCAATACTATTCTTACACTAGATTTTGATATTCTTCCGTCTGTTGTACCAGTTCCTGAGTCTGTGGTTTTCGCATAAAAAACTGGCATTCCCGCAACATATGTTTTTGCTCTAATTTTACTTGCTCCTGCACCCCAGTTTGAGTTGCCATTTAAATCAGCCGTTCCAAATAACATACAAGTTGTTCCGGCCGGATTCGAAGTAGATGTTGTGTTGGCAATACCCATCATTTGTGCATTAAAAGAAAACTCGCTTAATCCAGTTATGTCTATTGCTAGAGCCTGAACAGTACTGCCAGATTTTTCAAGATGGTATTCTCTAATAAACGGTTTATTTTCAATATATGATGGATCAAACGAATCATCTTCGGTCCAGTCTGACTGCACAGACGACCCGCCACCGCCGGACTGATTGACCGGACCCCAACTACCATTATTATATCCCAGCACCTTGCCGTTGGCAGCACCTGTTGTAGACACGTCAGTAAGAGACCCAAGGGTTGAAGGGATACTGTTTATGCTCACTCCAGAATCTGATATGGTACCATCTGCATTGAGTTTTACTATGTCGTTTGCCGTTGCCCCCGATACCTTTGATATAAAATCACTCGCACTTTTACCAGAGTCTGTTAAGTTACCACTACTATCGAGTCCTGCAAAATCTCCAGTAGTTGCGCCGGACACCTTATCTGCTTTTTCATTGACATTGGGAAGATCATCA
>Ga0265298_10006888_pt1 | contig 13947 bp, 13 predicted proteins | sample AusTroGonzalo_MG_3_FD_193486 | JGI IMG/M metagenome (GOLD analysis project Ga0265298, IMG submission 193486) | Bovine rumen microbial communities from tropical cattle in Woodstock, Queensland, Australia - Gonzalo_01 | ecosystem: Host-associated > Mammals > Digestive system > Stomach > Rumen ...
AACATCCCGGCAACAGCCAAGCGGCTGGAGATTGACTTTGACGGCAAGAAGGTTTGGGGCGATTTCTCCATCGCAGCGGCAGCGGATGTGACTCCCGGAACCTCTGTCATTGCCACTACTGCAGACGGTGACCACGATATCATAACCATCACCAAGGATGGAACCGATGCCGTACTGGGCGCAACTTCTCTGGTGCTGAATATTCCTCTTCCTACGGGAACCTATTCAAATATCTCCATTTATGCGTATGATTTGCTTACCGGTGGCGCTGCTGTTCTCTCTCAAAATATTTATTTCTCCTATACCGCATCCAATAATGAGGGGGTGAAGAGAACATCAACCCTGCCGGGATTATTCTCAGTCAGTGCAGAAAAGAAGGTCATCTTTGCTCCTGGAAACCTGCAGTATCTCGGCAAAGCCAACGGTACGGGAACATGGCGTTTCGCAGACCATCAATATGATTTTATGGGTGACGGGCCAAGCAGTGGAACAAGCTATCAGGGCAATGTTACAGTTACAGGATATACGAAATACAATGCATCTGCTGACATGGATGTGGCTCGTGACCTTTTCGGATGGGGAACAAGCGGTTATGACGGCAAATATCCATATATGACCTCCTCGAATGCTGGTAGCTATTATGCCGGCTCATTAACTGATACCGATTATGACTGGGGCGTATATCATAGTAAATCGGGTAATTCCACCGAGAAGATAACTAATGGCGGTAATTATTCATGGCGTCTTTTAACATCTGTCGAATGGGCTTACCTAATCAATAGAACAAGAAATGTATATACAAGAGATGATACTCCAACATATACTCAGAATAAACCATTATATGCTCCCGCTACCGTTGTTGGTGTGAAAGGAATCATTTTGTTCCCAGATAACTGGACTGGAGCGTTAGATAGAACAATAAAATACGGAAAGGAATCGAACAACAATTATGGCACAACGATTTGTGATGCTGAAAAATGGGCAAAATTTGAAAAACATGGATGCGTGTTCCTCCCTGCGGCACATGTAAGAAATGGCACCTCATTTGTGTCATCTTTATTAAATGAGGGCCATTATTGGGCAAGTACAGTACATTCTGTGCTGTCCGGTAGTGAATATAGGGGTGGCACTTGCGAATTCTCGAACACAGGAACTCCTTCTTCATCATCCACTAACAACCGAGTGCGTTATTTTGGTCAATCAGTCCGCCTCATCCGCGATGCTGAATAATTCCTCGTCAGGCGTTGTTTTGAAACAGTTTTTTACAATAATAGCGTCGGCCGTCCTGCTGGTTTCCTGTTCGTTCAACAACGAGTGGGTCGATCAGTCCAAGGACACGAAAGCGGGCTATACCGTTTCAGCTACCCAGGGGTGGAAAACAACTAATCCCTTAATGATGTCAAGATGAAAAAGATATTCCTATATTTCTTCGTGCTGGCTGCAACAGTCGCTTGCAACAGGGTAGAAGGAGATGGCGATCTTTCTCTGGCGGGAAAGGAGTTGGCTTCCGGAATGATTACTGAAATCATTTCCGGAAGCCAGGGCTCTTCCACCAAGGCCACGATTGCAGACACGGATGCCTCTTTTTCCTGGACCAAAGGCGACAATATTGCCGTCCATGTTTCCAATGGGACGTACGTATCCACTGCTGACGAAGGGGCGAGCGGCGCTTCCGTCTCTGCCGCATCGGCACAGTTCAAGGTGATATATGAGGCAGGTTGTCACCGCGATTATTACGCCATATATCCGAGTGCCCTCGTCAGCGACCCTGCCGTTGCGGCCAACTATGGCCAGGCCGAGGCCACGCTTGATGTGAAGCTTCCCTCCAGCTACACCCTTGCCGAAGTAAGCGGAACCACTTCCCCCTGCCCGATGATAGCGACCAATTCGGACGATTCCTGGGCGTTCTATCAGCTCTGTAGCCTGCTGCGCCTCAAGCTAAACAGCATACCGCCGAGCACCCGACGTCTGGAAATCAACTTCAACGGCAAGAAGGTCTGTGGTGTTTTCTCCGTCACTTCCCCGGAAACGCCCGGAACGGCCGTCATCGCCACATCGACCAAGGCGAGTGAATCCACCATAATCATCACCAAATACGGGCTTAACGTAACCGATACCGAAACGGACGTACGGTTCAATGGAGGAAACTGGCTCGATAACCAGGTTCTGAACATCCCGCTTCCTACCGGTTCCTATTCTAAAATTACAGTTACCGCCTACGATGCACTTACGGGGGGCAACGAGATCCTTACGATGACCCGGGATTTTGCGTATGATGCCACTAACGAGGAGGGTGTTAAGAAAACGACTTCTTTCCCGGTGTTCTCGATCAATACGAACAATGCCAATTTCACTATCACGTCTACGAACAGTCGAGCTATCTTTGCTCGTGGCAACTTACGAGCTACGACAACTGATCATGGTGCAACCTGGAAATGGGGATTCGCCGAACATCAGTATGACCATCTTGGCAAAGGAGGTGCTAACGAACAGATCAATGGCGTCGGAACGCTTTATGTTGAAAATGGGACGGTTGATCTCTTCGGTTGGAGTATATCGACCGAATCACCTATTACCACTTCAACAAATGCTTATGGTATAACTAATTCTACTTCTAATAGCGATTTTTATCCTGGTTCTTTTGTAGATTGGGGGACAATCGCTGTTTTCGATAATGTTACCTATCCATCAACTTATTGGAAAACGATGAGTAGTGGTAATAGCTATACAGATGAGTGGTGGTACATGATGAGGGAAAGAAAAACAAGTGTGACTATACAGAATCCCGAAAATGACGGAAGTGATGCTAGATTCGCGCTGGCTGTAATCAATACTGATATTAATCCTGTGAATGGTATCATCATTTTCCCGGATTTCTATTCAGGACCTACAAAAGATGTCGTTAATTCCACAAATCCTTCAAAGAAAGACATTGAATGGCATCTTATCAATGTTTATGGGACATACAAACTTTACAGCGAAGGAACACAATGTACCACCGCTGGATGGCAAGCCCTCGAATCAGAAGGTTGTGTATTCCTGCCCGTTACCGGACACCGAAGTGGGAATGTTGTTAATAGACCAGACATTGAGTTCCGCTATTCTTCGAGGTCTAAGAGAAACGATAATCTTTTGTACGTATTGTCATTCTATGAGGGAGATGATTATATTTTTTGGAATGAAGATCAAAAATATAAAAAAGAGGGATGTGCGGTCCGTCTCGTTCATGAAATAAAACCTGAGTGACATGAGAAAGTTTTCGCTTCTGTCTTTGCTTGTCTTCTTTTCCTTCCTGACCGCCTGCGAAGTCACCGTCGATTCGCCAGGAAAGGGGAAGACGTCCGATCCGACGGCCGTGGGTTTCGGTGTGTACATGAAGCGAGGGGTGACGACGAAGGCGGGCTACGCCGGCGAGTTGACAACCGAAAAGCTCAAGGGCGTGGCTGTTGGCTTCGGCGTTTTCGGCTATTATGGCAACGGAGCCATGTACAACGAGACGATGAAACCCGACTTCATGTACAACCAGTGGGTGAAGTTCACTGGGAACAACGTCTGGGAATACAGCCCGATCAAATACTGGCCGAACGAGTTCGGCCAGGCCGCCGGCAGCGAAGCAGCCGACCGTCTGACGTTTTTCGCGTATGCGCCGTATGTCGAAGTCACCCCTTCGACGGGCATCGTGACGGACACGAACGACGAAGACGGCATCCTGGGCATGACGCGCAACATTTCCGCGGGCGACCCGCAGGTGATGTATGGAGCGCGCCTGCAGCCGGGCGGGGGCGTGGACCTCTGCTGGGGTGTGGCTGCCAGCGATTTCACCTCGTCGGTCGATGGCAACAACAACAAGGTTGACAAAGGAAAACCCTTCATCAACCTGATCAAGCCGAAGACAGGTGACAAGATATCGTTTGAATTCAACCACGCATTGACGCAGCTTAACGTGCAGATCGATGCGGATATCGACGTGGAGAGCCACTCTACCAGTTCTCTCGCTGAAGAGACTCGCGTGTACGTGCGTTCGGTGACATTCACGGGCTTCACGACCAGAGGCTCGCTGAACCTGAACAGCGTAGCCGGCAACCCGGCCTGGTCCGATATCTCGGGTAGCGGCCGTCTGCGTCGCGACCCGGTGACGATCTATGACGGAAGGAGCGACGGTCTGGAAGGTGTAGCGACGGCAGCGGATCTCAACGAGACGCCGGCGACGCTCAGTCCGAAGATTATTCAGTCGTCCCCGTTTGACGTACTGACAGTGGACGGCGTGACGAATACGCCGGTGAACATGTTCTCGTATGCCGACCCCGCTAATTCTGTGGCCGATGTCAACGCTCCGGTCATGGTGATTCCGATCGCCGGCGTTCCGGTGACGGTGACGATCGTCTACGACGTCGAAACGGCAGACCCCAACCTGGCGGGCTATCTGAGCGACGGCGTGACGCATGGCGTCAGCGTAGAGAACAAGATCACGAAGACGGTCCAGATGAGTGGGCAGAACATGACCCTGGAAGCCGGTAAACGCTATGTGATCGGCCTTCACCTGGGTATGACGAGCGTCAAGTTCGACGCTGATGTTCTGGAATGGACTGACGCCCAGTACCAAGGGACAGCCAATCTTCCAGAGAATTCAGGTGTTACACCACCTACACCTCCGACTACATCCTTCCGTGGTTATAATGTATCAAAGGGTATACTGGAAAGAACGATAGACCCTCTGTCTTCTGAAGCAAGTTATTCTCTAACAACAGGGGATAATCAATTTGAGATACTGGGCTATTATGGTGTTGATGAAAACAAGGGTAAGTATTACCATCAATGGACCAAACTGAAGGAAGAGTTGGGCGCGGATGCAGCTGGTAACATCAATGCAAGCAGCAACAAACTGCCTGACGGTTGGACTATGCCTGGTAGTGCTGATTGGAAAATAATCGTGTTTGGTGCTGCAACAGGAATTACCGTCAATGGGCAGGATGTAACGTATGGTTATGCTTTGGTTTCTGTTTCAGTAGGAAACGAGAGCGTACCTGCACTCTTGCTAGTGCCTGATGATACGGCCATCGATCTTGCTTCACTAAGTGGTTTAGAGACGTATTTTGATGAGGAAGACGGAGATTATGGATATGATGATATTCTTTTATCTTCGGATGATTATACGTATTTGATGGGTAAGGATTGTCGCTTTTTACCGATTTCCGGTTGTTTCGATAATGTCGTTAATCATAAGTGGAAACACGGTATGGAAGATTACTATCCAGAAGGTTATTATTGGGGATATGATCATTATGAAACCGCAATGGGTCAAGCTTACCATCTTTGGGTTGACTATGATGATGAATGGGTCCAAATCACGACAACCACTGCTCCTAGCGATTATTATCCCGTCCGTCTCGTAAAAAAGAATAACTAAGCATGCGTCGAGTTCTCATAGCCCTAATCTCAGAACCCCCCGTTGAGATATGTGCGGGTGATGAAGGATGAGCACATTACACGCCGCTAACAACGCAACCAACGGCAACTCCCAGGCTCCAGCCTGTCAGTTGCCGTTGCTTTCGTATAATGACTTGCGCGATTGTCGGGAATTGTATATCTTTGTCGGGGAACGATAACAACTTCGTATGGAAAGTAAGTTGATGAAACAGATGCGGAAACTGGCCGGGGAATTGTCGGATTCTGTCTCGGATGTAATTCTCTTTGGGTCGAGAGCCCGAGGAGATGCGCGTCCCGATTCCGATTGGGACCTGCTGATTCTCGTCAATAAGGATCATCTTGCTCCCGATGATTTCTCTCGGCTCGTTTATCCTTTCATGGTGCTTGGCTTTGACAATGGCATGACGGTCAATCCTTTGATTTATACGAAAAAAGACTGGGAAAAGCGAAGCTTTACACTTCTATACAAGAATATTTCAGAGGAGGGAATCAGGCTATGTCACTAACTGAAGAAGAGCGTCGTCTGCTGGTTGAATACCGAATGGAAAAAGCAGCGGCAACATTCATTGAGGCGCAAGACAATGCTTGTCTTAATCATTGGACATTAGCCGCAAACAGGCTGTATTATGCCGCCTACTATGCATCTTCAGCGTTGTTGCTCAACAAAGGATTTGCCCCTAAAACGCATGAGGGTGTGAATGTTATGATTCATCGTGAACTTGTGAAATCTGGGCAGTTGACGACAGAAGATGGCCAGTTGCTTTCCCGCCTTCAAGTGATGCGTCATAGTGGAGATTATGATGATCTTTTCGAATGGAAGGAATCAGATGTTCAGCCATACTTTCTCCAAACGAGAGCGTATATTGACAAAATCAAGGCGCTTATCGCTGGGGAAAATCACGCCTCTGAACATTGAGGCACATGGGAGTTACAGCAATGGGTAAAAGAGAAGCTATAGCCGCCGTCAAACAGTATAAGCAACTGGTGCTGGCCCATTTCGGCCCTGCCGTCGTGTACCTTTACGGTTCCTACGGCAAAGGGACGGCTCGTCCTGACAGTGATATCGACGTTGCGGTGGTTGTTCCTGAGGTGAAAGAGGATTTCTTGAAGGCTTCTTCCTTGCTATGGTCTCTTACCTGGGACGTTAACACTTTGATCGAGCCGGTTCTGATTGACGAGCGTCACCCGTCTCCCCTGTATGAAGACATTCTGCGTACGGGAATCCGTGTCTGATCTTAGACTCTGCTGGCAGTGCAACCAACGGCAACTCCCAGGCCCCAGCCTGTCTGTTGCCGTTACTGTCGTAGAGGAACAGGGCAGAGGTTGACTCAGTAAAGGAAGCCGAACATCCAGATGGGGATGGAATGCCCCGACGCATACTCCAGATTATCTTTTACAAGGTAACCAACTTCAGCTTCCTTGATCTGCCCACCTTTCTTGTTTTTGCCTCCTACCTCGAAAGTAATTCCGTCAATCTCGAAGTCAGAGATCTTTGACGATGTGGGGGTGCAGACTTGTTTGGTCCAGGCGAGGAAGTTGGTTTCCCGCATATTGCCGCCTTCGATTCTTCCATCCTCGGAAAGAGAGTAGGCAATGTTGCTGTTGCCAAGGTATAATTTCTCTATCTTGGCCAGCAGGTTGTTGCTATGGCCAGGTTCCCGGAGCGCGTTGAACAAGCCAGATGCTTCCAGGTAGCTTATGTAATCCGGAACGGTGTTGCGGCTGAGCGCCAAATCCCGGCCAAGCGTGTCATTACTGGGTTTGAAAGGGGCGCTCTTGGCGAGGATATACATCAATTTTTTTAACTTGGCCGCAGCGGCGATGGTCATCTCGGCATATTTGGGAATATCATCCTCGACGGTTGCGAGAATGGCGTTCTGAAGACGGATTTCGGCATCGCCTTCTTGAAAGAAAGGATAAAAACCGATGCGGCAGTATTCTTTATAGTATTTAATGGGGCGGTGTTCTCCGTAAGGGAAATCCACCTTACCCTGGAGTATTTCCTTCAGGGTAGAGGTCTTGAGATTCCATCCATGACGGATGTTCAAGAACTCGCGGAAGGACAGTCCGGGCATTTCGTATGGGATGCTGCGTCGGCTAAGATCGGCTTTATTGCCTTGTTTTAGAGCAAGGAGGCTGCTGCCTGAATATACAACCTGAAGTGTGGGATAATCATCGTAGATGTTCTTGATTTCCGTGGACCAGCCTTTGTATTTGTGGACTTCGTCAATGTAAAGGCGCGTTCCTCCCTGTGAGAAGAAGGTCCCGGCGAGTTCATAGAGTGTGTGACCGGCGAAGTACATGTTGTCTGCCGACACATATAGTGTTTCGTCCAAATTGTCATATTTCTTGATGTGCTGAAGCATGAGCGTAGACTTCCCCACACCCTTCTGGCCCATGATGCAGATTAGCCTGCTTTTCCAATTGATTGTCTCGTGAAAACTGCGAGTAAAGCTCATCGGGGTGAGCGAAAGCTTAATGCGGAAGGTGTTGTAAAGACTCTCCATGTGCAAATAATTTCTGCAAAGATAATAACTCGCACCAATAATTGTGCAAGATTTTTAAAAAATTGCACCAAAAACAGTGCGTGGCGGAAGTTTTCTCCCGTCAGGACGCTACGGGATGAAGAGGGTCCCGTAGCGCCTGCCGAGGAAAATTTCCTCGGCGTCTTTGGCTCCGTCATCGACGGTATTAGAAAGAGATGCTCAGTAGTTGTTGCCCCAACTGGTGGATGGCGTTCTCAATCTTGACGACCTGTGCCTGCCGGGGTTTTGACTTGCCGTGCATATATGACCATAGTTGTTTCGGATGGATGCCGGACATTTTTCCGAGGGCGGTAGGGGTGATGATGCCGGAATAGTACCGAAGCATCGTCTCTACATCCCAATGAACCTGAAACGTGAAGTCGTCATCCAGCCAATCCGGATAGAACAATGCTGTTTCCCGGCCATCTTCTTTGACCAGGCGAAGCGTCTCCTTCAACTCTTCAATGGCGGCGTCCGGCGTATTGCCGCCACCGAACAATGCGGGGCAATCATTGCAGCTTGCGCTATAATAGCCGTCATTTGCAACACGAATGGTAATATCTACGGTAGTCATAACTCTATTCCCATGCTTTTTAAAATAGTCTTTGCGAAACTATTGTCTATTTCCTTGCTTCCATGAAAAGGTACGGTGTAAATAACGCCGTCTTTTGTGTACCTCATATGGCTTCCTTTCCCTTACTTTGGCAGGGCTGTCCAGCCATTCCGTTGAATGATCCGATGGAATTCCTTATACTTCATAACTATCGCCACCCTCCGTCGGTGCTGCAAAGATAGAAAATTTTCTATTGTTTTTCTATTCAATCATTTGACAAATATACACCCGTCTGACCCACAAATAAAAACTCGGAAGTGAAGTTTTCAGAATCTCGAAGATTCTGGGGAAATCCAACTTTTTCGGACGGTTCCGGACAGAATCCGACTCAGGTTCTCTTGCGATTTAGCTTAAAACTATCTACCTTTATAGATTGTAGGCAGAGAATTTCACTGCCCCATGCTTGATAATAATTCAACTCCAGATCTTTACCATTATGAAATATCGCATAGCTCTACTTCTGGGAGTCATTCTGCTATCGGGCATTCCGGCCCGCGGGCAAAACACTGAGGTGCAAAAAATACCCTTTTCGTCCATCCAGGGCGTTAGTGTGGGGAATGCTCAGGACCCGGCGGCGGGGACGGGCGTGACCGTTTTCCGCTTTACGGTTCCCGGCGTTGCAGCCGTAGATGTCTTTGGCGGAGGTCCGGCCTCGCGGGAGACAGAAGTCATCTCGCCCCAGCGGAACCATCCGCTCAATGCGCTGGTTTTCTCCGGCGGTTCCGCCTATGGACTGGCCGCATCGGGAGGCGTTGCAAACTGCCTGGAGAAGCACGGGGTAGGGTACGAAACAGGCTCAGCCCTGGTGCCCCTCATCTGCCAAAGTTGTATCTATGACCTGGGTTATGGCAGCGCATCGGTACGGCCGGATGAACAGATGGGTTACGCGGCCTGCGAAGCCTCTTTTGCCACCAGCGATCCGCGCAGCGGCAACGTGGGCGCCGGTACGGGTGCCACGGTGGGAAAGGCCGGAGGACTGCGGCAGGCCCAGAAGTCGGGCATCGGCTATGCGGCCGCCCGGATGGGAACGCTGCAGATTGGCGTAGCCGTGGTGCTGAACAGTTACGGAGATGTCTACGCAGACGGGAAGAAGATTGCAGGGATGCTGACCCCAGACCGCTCGGCCTTTGCAGATTCCTATGAGACCTTACTCCGTATTGCGGAAGAGAACCTCTTTACCAGTACCACCAACACGACGCTGGTCGCGGTCTTCACCAATGGCCTGTTCACACCTGCCCAGCTGAAGCATCTGGCCCAGATGACTTCTGCCGGCCTGGCCCGCTGCATCAATCCTACATTTACCACCGCCGACGGCGATACGGTCTATGCTATCTCCGTCGGTCCTGAAGACGAAAAAATAGCGGCGAACTTGAATGCCGCGGGCGCGCTGTCTGCCCAATTGCTCAAGGAAGCTATCTCAGATGCTATCTTTTCCTCACAAATGAGCGAGGAGGAGTTTCTCGGCCACTTAGCTCACCTTTAGAGCGATCAAGGCAACTCCCAGGCCCCACTGTCAATTGCCGTAGTAGTTGAAGCATGTCACGCCCAGGGCGGTTTCAATCCTGGCGAAACCGGATGGGCAGATGTAAGCCGTAGACTGCGGTGATTCCTCCTCCGCGACACAGATGACGGCGTCACTTTGTCTGTGTCACTGGAGGTTTTCGGCCGAAAATGGCAGATTTCGCCTCGCGACACAGACGAGACAGATCAACCGTCTGTGTCGCGTTGTCTGGCGGCGATATTCCAAATATCGAATCATTGTTTTGAATTCCGGAAGAAATTGCTTAGCTTTGTGCATGCGAATATTCACCGAACAGCGGTTAAGCGAGTATATCCGGCTGCATCCGGAGACGAAGACGGCGCTGCAGGAATGGAAGTATGTGGTAAGGCACAGCCAGTGGCGGAACTTCGCCGACATCAAGCTGACTTTCAATTCTGTGGATGCGGTGGGGAATCAGCGCTATGTGTTCAATATCATGGTCAACAATCATCGCATCGTCGTTGTCATCAAGTTCACCATCTACTTCGTGTACATCCGGTTTATCGGCACACACGAAGAGTATGACCATATGAACAAAACCATAGGAGCCAAAAACATCTGATCATGTCAAGAGTACTTACACGGGAACAATACGATTGGGCTGTTGCACGCGTTGAAGAACTGCTGCCCCTGGTGGACGAGGATACACCGACCAGCGATCCGGCCAGCATTGAACTCGAAATCCTGTCGAACCTGGTGGCGGATTATTCTGACGAGAATTTCGCCATCGGAGATCCGGACCTGGCGTCCGTGATGCGGGAACATATGCATGAGCAGGGGCTTTCGCAGAAGGAACTGGCTGAAAAGCTCGGCGTCAGCCCCTCCCGCGTCAGCGAATATCTGAATGGCAAAACTAATCCCACCCTCCCCATTGCCCGCCGCATCCACGAAGTCCTCCACATCGACGCCGGAATCATTCTTGGCGTCGCCTAAAACCTGATTTACAATGGGATCACACGCAAAAGTTGTCATTACCGATTATGACGGACGTTCTCACAACTATGTGAGATTCCTGGACGGTTACCCCGGCACTGCTGACGGATTTTTCGGGAACTTTCCCAGAGGATCCCATTCCTATCGGCTTGACACTTTCGTCCGACGTCTTACCCTGAAGGAGCGAAACGACGTCGACAGGCTGGATTACTCTTATGCATACAATATAGATCTTGTGGAACGAACGGTTTCCATTGATTCTTGCGACCATACACCAGTCGTCAAGTATTCGTTTGAGGAAGCTATAAAAACCTATGCGTACCCTGATTATTGTGAGGAGCATCCCGGGTCACCCTCTTTGTCCGATGCCGAGAATACCTTGTTTGAAGTATTGTTTCCGCTCATTCTCAAAATAATCAACAAGGCTGTTTCCTTTCCGCATTTATCCAGACATTATGAGCCGCTGGGCGTGATACTTTGTGAAGATGTAAACACTTACAGGTTTCAACCCTGGACATACAACTTATACTATTTTGAAGAACTGACGATAGATGCGATGTCGGATTTGTGTAAAATCGTCTTTCTCAAAAAAGTGAAAGATACGCGAAGCAATAAAGAAATATCCTTTGCCTACCGAATCTTTTTGGATGAAGAAAGATTCTCTCTTCCGTGTCTGAACGAGTCTTTCAGATATAATCAAACCATCCCATCTTCTGTCCTTGAAGAAGAGGCGAACCTCGCAGCAGAAAGAATTGCTAATATTGCTCCAGAAAGGGAAGATATCCAGATTTGACGCGACGCTTAGTTCGGCCGCAGAGGGAGGAAGTGGGGAGAAGTGAAGTTTTCAGGATCTCAAAGACAGAGAATTTTATGGCATGATTGGCTGACATGGTCTATGCCGTAGAGAAGGCCATGCCCATCTATCCCCATCCATCCAAGGAGTTTCAGAATACGAGCGTATTCAGATTGAACATACTCCACCGACTTGATCGGCATTCCTGCCGCGAAACAAATCGGCTCATGATGAGCGATTCTATTGCGAATCTTATTGATGCGATCCAATTCATTGAAAATGTACTTGTTGTCAATGCGGAGCGCTGGTGTTGACTTTGGCTTTGAAGGGAAAACGGATAACAGTTTCTGTCCGGTTGCCGAATACTGGGGGCCGGAGTACATATATTTCCAGATGCCGAATTCCATTTCTGCCATCAATTTGGTAGGTGTGTAGGATCCGGTTGCATTAAGACCGTAGTATGCTTTGCCTATAATCTTTTGTGTCCCGAGCGTCCGAGGATTGTCGAAGATGCCACCGGGAAGACAACTGTCTCGCAGCCAGTCATTACCGAAATGCGGCTCAAGCGCCCGATCTATCCGATTTCGTAGAGTTACTTCAAAACAACTGATTATTTTGAGCATCTCGCTAGAAAGAGTCAGGTTGTAGCGGTACAGGGTCATGCCTTTCTGCACATTTCCGCCACAGGCCTTCACGTATCGCCTCATCCGGTCAGCGGAGAGAACATCTTCAAAATCCTTGAAACGCATGACAAAACTTTTGTTTTGGTCAAAGAATTGCTATATTTGTGACGTTTATTCCCGGTAACCTCTGGAGCAATCCAAGTTATCGGGTTTCGTTTTTCTCAAGCAAATATACGTTCCACCGACCCACAAATAAAAATACCGATGTGAAGTTTTCAGGATCTCGAAGTTTTGGGGAAAATCCAACTTTTAGGGGGCAGTTCAAAATCGGGGGTAGCCGCAAACGGATAGCCGATTGAAGGGGATGGAAGGCGGATGGGCTTGCGCCTGTTTGGCGAAATGCGAACTTCTGTGTATCTTTGAGGATATGAAACGACTGTTACGATGGATGCCGGCGCTGCTGGTGGTTACGGCGCTGGGGTTTACGGCGGTGCCGCTCGATGAGGATGCGGCGCTGCTGAAGCGGGCGCAGAAGTTGCACGACCGCATCATTTCGATTGATACGCACACCGATACGGCGCTGGAGCTGATCCGGAACGATGTGGACCTGACGAAGGTGCAGGCCGACTTTGCGAAATTGCGCGAGGGCCGGGTGGACTGCTGCTTCTATCCCATCTTCGTGGACCAGGGACCGCTCGACGACACTTCGCGGCAGCAGGCGTATGAAGATACGCGCGCCAAGATGCAGGCCATCCGCGCCTATGTCGAGGCCCGCCCGAAAGAGGCGCGCATCGCCCTGACGGCCGACGACATCGTCCGTAATAAGAAACGCCATAAGCTCAGCCTGGTGATGGGCATCGAGAACGGCTATCCCATCGGCCGCGACCTGGCCAAAGTGCAGGCCTTCTACGATTTGGGTACCCGAATCATCACCCTCTGCCACAACTACGACAACGACATCTGCGACGCCTCGCGCTATCCCGAAAAGACATGGGGCGGCCTCTCGCCCTTCGGCAAAGAACTCGTCCGGGAGATGAACCGCCTGGGCATCATCGTGGACTGCTCGCACGCCTCCACGCAGACGCTCTACGACTGTCTTGAGCTCAGCACCGCACCTGTTATCTGCTCGCACTCGTGCGTGTACGCGATCAAGGACCATCCGCGTAACCTGACCGACGACGAGATCCGCGCCATTGCCGCCAGGGGCGGCGTGATCCAGGTAACCACGGGCCGCTGGGCGCTCTCCTGGCTGCCGCACGCACAGGTAAATATCAGCACGTTCTGCGACCATGTGGAGTATATCCGCAACCTGGTGGGTGTGGAATACGTGGGCATCGGCACCGACTTCGACGGGGGCGGCGGCATGAACGGGCTGGAGGATGCCTCGAAGATGAAGGACATCACCGTGGAACTCCTGCGCCGCGGCTGGACCGACCGCGAGCTCGAACTCTTCTGGGGTGGCAATTTCCTCCGCGTCATGCGTGCGGTCGAAA
>Ga0265298_10006889_pt1 | contig 13947 bp, 12 predicted proteins | sample AusTroGonzalo_MG_3_FD_193486 | JGI IMG/M metagenome (GOLD analysis project Ga0265298, IMG submission 193486) | Bovine rumen microbial communities from tropical cattle in Woodstock, Queensland, Australia - Gonzalo_01 | ecosystem: Host-associated > Mammals > Digestive system > Stomach > Rumen ...
CCTGCCGCAGCTCGTGGAGCGCAAGGTTGTTAAGGTGGAGCCCGGCGTGAAGGGCAACACCGCGAGCGGCAAGGTGACGAAGCCGGCCACGGTCGAGGGCGGTTACGTGCTCGCGGTGCCGCTTTTCATCAACGAGGGCGATACGATCCGCATCAACACCGAGAGCGGCGAATACAACGACCGTACGGCCACCAAGTAAGCGATGAAGAGGCGAATAGTAGTCACGAGCGCGCTCCCCTACGCCAACGGGGATATCCATCTGGGGCATCTGGTGGAGTACATCCAGACCGATTTCTGGGTGCGCTTCCAGAAACTGCGCGGCCACGAATGCGTGTACGTTTGCGCGGACGACACCCACGGCACGCCCATCATGATCCGGGCGCGCAAGGAGGGGATCACGCCCGAAGAGCTGATTGCGCGCAGCCACGCCACGCACCTCAAGGACTTCACCGATTTCCAGATCGCGTTCGACAACTACTATTCCACCAATTCGCCGGAGAACAAGGAGCTTTCCGAGTCGATCTACAAGGCGGCGTTGGAAGCCGGCGTCATCACCAAGAAGACGACGGCGCAGCTCTATTGCGAGCATTGCAAGATGTTCCTCCCCGACCGCTTCGTGAAGGGCACGTGCCCCAAGTGCGGCGCGGAGAACCAGTACGGCGACAGCTGCGACAAGTGCGGATCCACCTACGGCGCGGAGGAGCTGGGGGCGCCCAAGTGCACCACGTGCGGCGGCACGCCGGTCGTCAAAGACTCCGAGCATCTCTACTTCGAGCTCGAGCCCAACCACGACTATCTCGAAAAGTGGATCCCCGACCACACCACGAGCGACGTCAGCAACAAGCTTCTGGAGTGGTTCAAGGAACCGTTGCGGGGCTGGTGCATCTCGCGCGACGCGCCGTACTTCGGGTTCAAGATCCCGGGCTACGACGACAAGTTCTTCTACGTGTGGGTGGATGCGCCCATCGGCTACATCGCGTCGCTCAAGAACTGGTGCGACCGCAGCGGCAAAGACTGGAAGGAATACTGGGGTAGCGAGCTCTACCACTTCATCGGCAAGGATATCATCCGTTTCCACTGTCTCTTCTGGCCGGGCATGCTCCACACGGCGGGGATCCCGGGGCCCGACAAGGTGTTCGTGCACGGATTTCTGACGGTGAACGGCGAAAAGATGTCGAAGTCCAAAGGCACGTTCGTCAATGCGCGCACCTATCTCGACAATCTCCCGGCCGACGCCCTGCGCTACTACTACGCGGCCAAGCTGGGCGGCACGGTGGACGATATCGATCTCAACCTCGCGGACTTCGTCCAGCGCGTCAATTCCGATCTCGTGGGCAAGATCACCAACATCGCCTCGCGCGGCGGCCAGATGCTCCAGAAGAAGCTGGAGGGCCGGCTCGGAACGCTGGACGATGAAGGCCGGGCGCTCGTCAAGAAGTGCCAGGATGCCGCCGAGACGGTCGCGAAGTTCTACGAGGACCGCAAATTCAACCAGGCGGTCACGGAGATCTGCAAGCTGGCGGACGCCGCCAACGAATATTTCGACAAGCACGAACCCTGGAAGACGGTCAAGACCGATCTCGAAACCACGCGCACCACCTTGACTGCGGCCTTGAACGCGTTCAGGCTGATCGCGATCTACCTGAAGCCCATTCTGCCTGTCTACGCCGACAAGGCGATGGCGCTCTTCGGCGAAACCGAATGGACGTGGGAAAGCCTCGGGAAGACGTTGGAGGGTACGGCGCTCGGACCTTACGAATATCTCGCTTCGCGCATCGACATGAAGCAGGTGGATGCGATGATCGCGGCGGCCACGGTCAAGCCGGCCGAAAGCGGCGAGGTGGCGCACGAGTCGCGGGCGAGCAAGAACAAGGAGAGGCCCTCCGCGCCGCTCAAGCCGGAGATCCAGTTCGGCGACTTCGAAAAGCTCGATCTGCGCATCGGGCGGGTGGAGACGTGCGAGATCGTGCCGAAATCTTCCAAGCTCCTCAAGTTCGTGCTCGATTGCGGCAGTCTCGGTAAGCGGACGATTTTTTCGGGTATCCGCCAGGCGTATCCGGAACCGGAGCGGCTGGTGGGCAAAGAAGTGGTGTTCGTGGCCAATCTCGCGCCCCGGAAAATGTCGGTCGGCGTGTCCGAAGGCATGATCCTTTTCGCGGGCGAGCCGGGAACGAACGGCGGAGTGCTAATGCCTGCGGGCGAAGCGGGCGGGGGGACCGTGGTCTCATGAGCGGACTGGTCATAATCCTCGCCTGGGCGATCGCGGCGGCGTTCATGGCGGCGTATTTGACGATGGTCATGGGCGAAGTGACCTACGTGACGCTGGCCGACGGACGCAAAGAGGAGCGGAAAATTCCCTTCCTTTTCAAATTGCTGCTGCCGCTCTGCCCCAACTTCTACCGTTTCGTGAAAGACGGATGGGTGAAGGCGGACGAAAAACGGCTGGCGCAGGCGGGATATGACGGGCTTTTGAGCGGGCGGGAATTCGTGGCGCTCAAGATGATGCTCGTGTGGGTGTTGCCGGAATTGTGGCTCTACGGCGCCATCAAACGGCGGCACAAGTCGATCATGCGGAGCCTTCCGTTCGTCCTCGACCTCCTCACTTTGAGCGTGGAAGCGGGCATGGACTTCGTTTCGGCGCTACAGCGCAATTGCGCCTCCCGGCACATGACGCCGCTCAACGAGGAGCTGCTCCGGATGACGAAGGAGATCCAGGTGGGATCTTCGCGCAAGGAGGCGCTGAAGCACATGTCCGAGCGCGTGCAGGAGCCGAATCTCCGGGCGTTCGCGTTCGCGCTCATCCAGGCGGACGAGCTGGGCGTGCCGTTGGGGACGGTGCTGCGGATCCAATCGGAGCAGCTTAGGTCCAAGCGCTTCGACTACGCCGAACGTCTGGCGGCGCAGGTGCCCACCAAGATGTTGGGACCGCTGATGCTCTGCATCTTCCCGGCTGTGTTCATAATCTTGCTGGTGCCGGTGCTGTCCAACGCTTTCAAGGGGATATTCTGATGAAAAACTTCGAGCTGGAGATTCTGAACGGCGAACTGAAGGGCAAGCGTTTTCCTATCAAGCCGGGCGGGATCAAGCTCGGGCGCAGCTCTTCCAACGACGTGGCGATTCCGGATATCGAACTGTCGCGGTCGCACTGCATTTTCGAAATGTACGGCGAAAGCGTGCTCCGCGTGACGGATCTCGCCTCGGCCAACGGCACCCGGGTGAACGGGAAAGACATCGGGTCGAAGTCGGTCGAGCTCAATAGCGACGATGTGGTGGAGGTGGGCGATACCAGAATACGGATCGTGACGAACCGGCCGGAATCGCCGGAGGCCAAGGACAAGCCGAAAGACCGGCCCATGGAAAAGCCGGGCCTGTTGCTGACGGAACAGCAGAGCAAGGTGGCCGAAAAGCCGAAGGCCACCCCCAAGGAGCGGATGCGGCAGATCCTGTGGGGGGCCACGGTGCTGGTGCTTGTGCTGGCGTTTGCGGTCGTATTGATGTCGCCGAGCGAGATGGGTGATTCGGGTCCGCGGAGGCGTCAGTCGCGTGCGGAAGCGAAGCCGCTGGCGGAAGAGAACGATGCCGCCAGGGACGGCGGAATGGAATTTTCCTACGAGCGGGTGAATGCTGATTCCAAAGGCATTTTCCGTTTGGCCATCACGATGGAGGAGGGGAATCTGATGCGGGTGGAGCTGGACGAAGTGGGCGATGCTCCGCGCCACATCAACGAGGTCAAGACGATCAAGCCGAAATCGGTTCTGGTGCTGAAGGACATCTTCCGCGAGGCGGAGCTGGACAGGCTGGATCGCGAGTATCTCGGTCCGGAAAGCGAGCCGCCGGTGCTGAAGTCGTCGGTGCTGGAATATTCGCCCAGGCACGGCGAACGCGCCAAGCGGATTTCGGTGGTCAACTTCCCCGAGCCCAGGAGCTTCAAGATGTTCGGCAAGAAGCTGGAGACCTTCGCCAACGCGGAGATGGGGCTTACGGAATTGGCGTACAACATCGAGCAGTTGATGGAGATGGCGCGGGCCGCGGCGCTGACCGGCGCGACCAAGTACGAAGACCGCGACGTGAGCGACGGCAACCTCTACGCGTCGATCAAGGCGTACGAGGAGGCGCTCGCATACCTCAAGACGGTCAATCCCAAGCCCAAGGAATACGCGCTCTACATGGATCGGCTGGAGCAGTCGAGAGACGCGCTGGAGGCTAGGTACAAAGAGGTGATCGCCGATGCGGTGAGGTCGAAGCGGCTCGGCGAGAAGGAGGCCGCGCGGGACGGATTCCGTCAGGTGATGAACATGCTGGTGGACCGGAACGACGAGCGCTACCAGCAGGCGAGCATCGAACTGGACGATATCGAGAAAAGGCTCAAGAAGGGAGGCCGGTGATGGGTTTCTTGATGATGCTGGCCACTGCGGGGTTGCTGCTGGTGAAATCCGATCCGGCGGGCGCGAACATAGTGATCGACGGAATTTCCTGCGGCGAGACGCCGCGGCTCGTGACGCATCTGGACGCCGCCTACGAGCATAAGATCATGCTCCGGAAGACCGGATACCAGACGACCGAATTCACGGTGAGGTTCGAAGGCCGCAAACCGGCGCTGGTCAACCACAAACTGGTGCTGGATGCGGGCGTGTTGGAGGTCAATTCCGAGCCGCAAGGCGCCAGCGTGACGCTGAACGGACAGGCCTGGGGCGTGACGCCGGTCACCATCCCCAACGTCCCCAAGGGCAGGCCCACGCTCAAGCTGAAGCTGAAGGGCTTCCGGGACGTGACGGAGGGAATAACCATCAACGCGGGCGACACCTACACGCTCAACTACGTGCTGGAGGGCTTGCCGGGCACGTTGGCGCTGACGAGCGTTCCGAGCGGGGCCAGATTCTATCTGAACGGCGAGCCCAAGGGTCCGGGTCCGCTGGTGCTGCCGGGGCTTGAGGGCGGCACTTACGTGGTGCGGGCGGAACTCGAAGGATACGCCCCCGAAGAGCGCGAGGTGGAGCTGGAAGGCGGCGGCTCGAAGGCGGAGGAATTCGTGATGTGCAACACGATGGGCCGGCTCGAAGTGCGCACGGCTCCGGCGGGCGCGCAGATCATATTCGACGGACGCAACCTGGGGACCACCCGGTCCAGCGACGAAGGGGCGGATTTCTCCAACTATTTCCACATCCCCAACGTCATGGAAGGCGAGCACACGCTGGTGGTGCGCAAGGAAGGCTATGCCGAGAAGGTGCGCCATCCCAAGATCAAAACGGGCAAGACTTCGAAATACAACGTCAGGCTGGATCGCGTGTTTTCGCCGAACGTGGAGGTGGTCACCACCACCGGAACCATCCGGTGCTATCTCGTGCAGAAGGCAGAAAACTACTTGACGGTGGAAGTGTCGCTCGGAAACGTGCGGTCCATCCCCATGTCCGACGTCAAGAAAATCATTCCGATCGGAAATTGAAAACCCGGCTCGATCTGGCGCTGGTGGAGCGGGGTCTGTGCGAAACCCGCACCAAGGCGCAGGCGCTCGTGATGGCGGGCGGAGTGAAGGTGGACGGACAGATCGAGTACAAGGCCAGCCGCAAGGTGGACTTGGATACGCCGGTCGAACTCGTTTCGGCGCCGCGTTTCGTCAGCCGGGGCGGCGAGAAGCTGGAAGGGGCGTTCGGCTGTTTTCCGGGGCTTTCGGCCGAAGGGAAGATCTGCCTCGATGTCGGCTCCTCCACGGGCGGCTTCACCGACTGCCTCTTGCAGCACGGCGCGAAGAAAGTCATGGCGGTGGACGTGGGCACCAACCAGCTCGCCTACAAACTCAGGACCGATCCGCGAGTTTGGGTGCGCGAGAATTTCAACGCCAGATACATGAAGGCGGAGGATCTGCCGGAAACGCCGTCGCTCGCCGTGACCGACGTTTCCTTCATCAGTCTCGAACTTATCCTGCCGCCCATCCGCGACGTGCTCATGCCCGGCGGCGAAATCGTGGCGCTCGTGAAGCCGCAGTTCGAAGTGGGCAAAGGCAACGCGCCGGGCGGACTCGTGCGGGACGAGAGTCTCAGACGGGCGGCGGTGGATAAAATCCTTGGTTTCGGACGGAACTCTTTGGGGCTCGAACTGCTGGGCGTGGAGCGATCGCCCGTTCCCGGCAGGGAGATGGGCAATATCGAATATCTTTCGTATTGGAGGAAGACTCAATGATCGCCAAACTTCTTTTGGACAAGAAACGCGAGGGCCGGGCGCTCTCGACGGAGGAAATAGAAGGTTTCATCGCCGGCTTCACGCAAGGCGAAATCCCGGACTACCAGATGGCGGCGATGGCGATGGCGATCTGCTGCCGGGGGATGGACGATCGCGAGACGGCCGATCTCACCCGGGCCATGCAGAATTCGGGCCGGACGCTGGAATGGGACGTGCCGACGGCCGACAAGCATTCCACCGGCGGAGTGGGCGACAAGCTTTCGCTGATCATCCAGCCGCTCGCGGCGAGTTGCGGCGTGTTCGTGCCGTCGCTGACGGGACGCGGACTCGGACTTACCGGGGGCACGGCCGACAAGCTGGAGTCGATCCCCGGCTACAGCTGTTCGCTTAGCCTCGAAAAGTTCCAGTCGGTGGTGAAGACGGCCGGGGTGTCGATGGCGGTGCAGACGGACGAGATCACCCCCGCCGACAAGAAACTCTACGCCTTGCGCGACGTCACCGGAACGGTGGCCTCGATTCCGCTGATCGTTGGGTCCATCCTTTCCAAGAAACTGGCGGAAGGCTCGGACACGCTCGTTTTCGACGTCAAGACCGGCATCGGCGCTTTCATGAAGACGGAAGCGGAGGCGGTGGCGCTGGCGACCGCACTGGTGAACGGCGCGCGGGCGAACGGACGGAAAGCGGCGGCGCTCGTGACCGACATGAACGAGCCGCTGGGGCGTGCGGTCGGCAACGCCAACGAGGTGGCCGAAGCGATCGCGATCCTGAAGGGCGAACTGGAGCTCCCGATCGTGCCGCTGTGCGTGGAGTTCGCCGCCTTGATGGTGGCGCTCGAAAAAGGTATGGCGCTTGACGAAGCGCGGGAGCTTTGCCGGACGAATCTCAAGAACGGAGCGGCCTACGCCAAGTTCGCGGCGATGGTGGAGGCACAGGGCGGAAGCCTCGAGGCGTTCGCCCAAAAACTCGAGGAACCGGTGTTCCGGTTCACGCTACAGGCTCCCAGGTCCGGCTACGTGGGGAATATCGATGCACATCTCGTGGCCAAAGTGGCGTTCCAGTTGGGGGCGGGCCGGGCGCAGGCGGGCGACCGGATCGACGATCTCGCGGGAGTGACGTTGGCGGTCGGCCGGGGCGACAAGGTGGCGATGGGGTCGCCTTTGGCCACCATTTCGAGTTCGCGCACGCCCGACCTGCTGGAGCGCAACGCCGGCGAGCTGTTGGCGGCGTTTTCGATCGTATCCGAGAAACCCGAAGCGAAGGAGCTGATTGTATGGCGCAGTTCGATGTAAACGGAATGAGGAAGAAGTTTCCGGCCAAGAAGGGTCCGGAAGCGGACAAGGCGCGCGAACACAAGGCCAAGATCAAGGCGATCGCCCGGGAGTTCGAGCGGAAGAAGTCGGAGCTTACGGGGGGTGCGCCGCAAGTGAAGCGCGGCATCGCCTATTACGCCATCATAATCCTGGGGCTCCTGATGCTGGGCGGAATGGTGCTGTCGGTCTGCGGCAAGGGCGGGCGCCAGCGCATCGAGCGCAGCCAGATCATGGTGGACCGGTCGATGGACAATCTGGCGATCGCGCTCGGAAGGTACAGATTCCACGTGGGCGAGTATCCGAGCCCCAAGGAGGGACTGGAGGCGCTGGCGGCCATCACCCCGCAGAAGCAGGGCTGGTTCGGTCCTTACATCAAGAAAGTGGTGAAAGATCCTTGGGGCCACGATTACGTCTACGATTTGCGTCCGGACGGCTCGCCTGTTCTCTACAGCAAAGGTCCGGACGGGCGCGCCGGCACCACCGACGACGTTCTGCCCAAGCAGGAGCTCTTCACCGAAGCGTTCCGCGACACCACCTGGACCAACCACTGGGTGCCTTACCAGTTGCGCGGAATTCTGGTGGCGCCGGACGAAAAGACGCGCCGCGAGTGGCAGGAGGAAGTGAAGAAATACTGAAATGGTTCTTGCAATCGCGGCGGAAATATGATATAATACTTACTATGAATAAAATTTTTACTCTTTGTCTGACCGTAATGGTCGCCGCCATGCTGGTTTTCGACCTGCAGGCATCCAACAAGAAGCGCAAGGGCGCATCCATTCTGGAGTTGGCGTTCTCCGAGGAAAACCAGAGCGAGGTCGATAGCGCGCTCAAGGAGCTAGGCGATGACGAAGCGGCTCCGGACGAAGCTCCGACGCCTGCGTCCGAACCGGCCCCCGCGTCCGGACCGGCGCCTGCTCCCGAACCTGCCGCCATCAAGGAAGTGGTGAAGGAAGTGGTGGTGGAAAAGCCGGTCGAAGTGGTCAAAACGGTGATCGTGACCAACGTCATCGAAAAGGTGGTGGAGGTGGAGAAACCGGTGATCGTCACCAACACCGTCGAGCGGGTGGTCGAACGCATGGTGGAGGACAAGGAGCTCAAGGACAAGATCGATTTCCAGGATGCGGTCAACACCGATCTCGCCGAGCGCAACGAACGGCTGGAGAAGGCGCTGGCCATCGAAAAGGAGCGGCGAGAGCATCTGGAGCGCGTGGTGCCCAAGAATCTCCAGCCCAAGACGGGCCGTCCCGCCAAGATCACTTCCGCCAATACGTTCTACGACCGCAAGGAAGGCGTGGCCATGTTCGACCGCCAGGTGCATGTTGACGACGAGAGCTACCAGCTTTGGGCGGACAAGGCCTACGTGTTCATGAGCGGCACCAACGACGTCCGGCGCATCGTGGCCATCGGCAACGTGGCCATCACCAACGAAGCGCGCCGCGCCTACGGAACGAAGGCGAGCTACTACAAGGAGGGCGGCATGGTCGTCCTCTACGGCGACAGCGACCGTCCCGCCGAAGTGCGCGACGAATCCAAGGCCGACGACCAGATCGTGAAGGGGTCCAAGATCAAGTTCTGGATCGATTCCGAGCAGGTGCAGGTGATCGACGCCAACATCGAAGCGCCCACTTCCGGCGGCGGCAGCGATTTCAAGAAATACATCAACCGTTAAACCAACAGGAGAACCGAAATGAGCGAACAGACTAAGGCAATTCCGGCGAGCGTAAAGCGCTATGCCATGTATCTTTTGATCATGGCCGGTTTGGGAGGCTTGATCTACGGTATCGACGTGGGCGTGATCGCCGCGGCGCTGCCCTACATCCGCAATACCGCCAACTACGGCAAATGGGAGCTCGGCTTCGTGGTGAGCGCGGTGCTGTGGGGATCGGTGGTTTCGTCGCTCTTCGCCGGTTCGCTGGCGGAATGGTTCGGCCGCAAGAAAATCATCATCGCGTCGGCCTTCTGCTTCTTCATCTCCATCCCTGTCATCTGCCTGTCGGGACTTTTCGACGGCGGCAACTTCGCGCTGTTGACCGTAGGGCGCACCTTGCAGGGCGCTTCGGCCGGTCTCGTGGGCGTGGTGGTGCCGATGTACCTCGCCGAGTGTCTGGACAGCGAGTCGCGCGGCAAGGGCACGGGCATGTTCCAGCTGCTCCTGACGATCGGTCTGGCGTTTGCGGCGGTGATCGGTCTGGTGGTGACGGGTCTCGTGGGCGATTCCGACAAGGTGGTCGACGCCAAGGCTATCGAAAACAACGTCATCGTTTTCGAGCAGCAGCTCGATGCGGACGGCAAGCCGGTGTTCACCGAGAACAAGGAACCGGTGTGGGTGCTCGACGAAGCCGGCATGCCCAAGCCCAAGCTGGACAAGAACGGCAACAAGCAGGCCGATCGCGACCGGATTGACTTCGCCACGATCAAGGAATGGGTTTCGCCGGAACAGCGCAAGGGCTGGGCGGTGGCCTGGCAGACCATCTTCCTCTGCTCCGCCATCCCCGGGCTGATTCTCTTCCTGGGCGCGTTCGGACTCAAGGAGTCTCCCCGGTGGCTGTACAAGCGCGGCCACAAGGATCTGGCGCTGGCGTCGCTCGCCGCCAACAACGGCGAGGCCAAGGCCAAGGAGATCCTCGACGAGATGATCGCGGCCGACAAGGCGGCGGAGGCAGAGAAGGCGGCCATCGCCGCGGCGTCCAAGGGCGACAGTCTCTTCCAGCGCAAGTACATCTATCCGTTCTGCCTTGCGGTCATCATTCTCGGTTGCAACCAGGCCACCGGTATCAACAGCGTCTTGAACTACACGGTCGACATCTTCAAGGAGACCGGCATGCAGGGCGTGCTCGCCAACTTCTCCGACCTGGCCATCAAGCTGGTCAACGTGTTCATGACGATCGTCGCTTGCGCGCTCGTGGACAAGAAGGGCCGCAAGTTCCTGCTCAAGCTCGGCACCGGCGGCATCATCGTGGGCCTCTGCGGCGTGGGTACGGTGTTCCTGACCATCAAGGCGGGTCTTGTGGCCGCGTCGATGGTCACCGGCATCATCGCCACCGCCTTCTTCTTCATGTTCATCGCGTTCTACGCGGTGGGTCCGGGCGTGTGCGTGTGGCTGGCCCTGTCCGAACTCATGCCCACCCGCATCCGCGCCACCGGCATGTCGATCGCCATGATCATCAACCAGGGCGTTTCCGCCACCATCGCTTCGGTCTTCCCGGTCTGGGTGGCCTCGTGGGGCTTCGCGCCGGTGTTCTACTCGCTCGCGCTCTTCACGGTGGTGTACTTTGTGACGGCGGCGTTCTTCCTGCCGGAAACGAAGGGCAAGACGCTCGAGGAAATCGAGGAGTTCTTCAAATAAGTGGTTCTAAAGTTCCTAGGAACTGGAACTTCGGTCGGGGTACCGCAGATCGGCTGCGAGTGCCCCGTCTGCACTTCTGACGATCCGCGCGACCGCAGAAGGCGCTCCGGCGTGTACGTGAAGGGCACGGGAGCCTCGTTCCTCATCGACACTCCCCCCGAAATGCGCGAGGCCGCCATCGAATACTCCATCCGCAAGGTGGACGCCGTCTGCCTGACCCACGCCCACATGGATCACGTGGCCGGCTTCGACGATCTGAGGCGTTTCAACACGCTGAACGGCGGCGCGCCCATGCGCTGCTATGCCGACGCGGCCACCATCGCGAAGATGCATGCCATCTTCCCCTACATCCAGGCCGTCAACAACCAGCAGGGACTCTTCCGCCCCATGATCAATTTCGTGGACAACGCGGAACCGTTCGCGATCGGCGGCGTCCGGCTGGAACGGCTGGAGGTGGAGCATTCCTTCCCCTGCTCCGGGTATCTGCTGACTGCGGAATCGGGCCGGCGTCTGGGCTATGTGAGCGATGCGCACGTATTGCCGCAATCTACGCTCGCCAAGCTGGAAGGAGTGGACGTGATGGTCATGAACTGCCTCCGTGAGCGGTTCCATCCTACCCATCTGAATTTCGAGGCCGCCGAAGGGTATTTCCGGCGCATCGCCCCCGGTCGCGGCTACACCATCCACATGTGCCACGATTTCTCCCACCGGGAGCTGACCGAAAAATGGCGCCGCACCGGACTTCCGGTGGAACCAGCTTTCGACGGAATGGAGATAACGCTATGAGAAAACTGTTTGCGGTCTTGCTGACTTTGGCGGTAGTTCGCGTCTTCGGCGCCACTTCCGAAATCTCCGTCAATCTGAAGCTCGACGATATCGACTTCGTGGTGGGCGAGCGAATCCGCGGAGTGATCGAGGTGATCAACGTTTCGCCGGGACGGGTGATGGTGTCGGGCAAGGACTTCGACCGGCTCTTCGTGGAGGTGTTCCGTTCGTCCGACTATTCCCAGCTGGAGCGCACCTCCGATCGTCCCTTCGTGGCCGATTTCCATCTCGATCCCAACGAAGGCATGAAGCTCGAGACGTTCATCTCCGACCATTACGGTTTGCGTCATCCGGGCCGCTACCAGGCGCGTCCGGTGCTGGTGCATGGCGGCATGCGTTACGAAGGTCAGCCGCGCGCCTTCGATGTGGTGCCTGGCATGTTCGTCCAGAGCGCCACGCAGCTGTTCTCCAATCACGAGGGACTCCGGCGCGAGTTCTCGCTCGTCACCTGGTCACGCAAAGGCTACGAGCACCTTTTCCTCATCGCCAACGACCAAGGCTCCAGCGAACGCCGATGGAATACGACCGACCTCGGCATGCTCATGAAGACGACCAAGCCCACGGTTTCCGTGATCCCCACCGGCGAGGTGGTGGTGCTGCACCGGTTCGACCCCGACAATTTCGTCAGGAGCGAGTTCTGGTCGGTGCCCGACGGGCTCGAGTTCCACCGGCGCGAACTGGTGCAGGATCCGGAAACCGCCGGCACCAACCGGGTGCGCGAACTTTACGAGCAGAGCGGCGGCATAACGCCCAAGGAAAATCCCTGGTGGAAGTTCTGGTAGGATGGACATCCTCGGCATCGAGACCAGTTGCGACGAAACCGCTGCCGCCGTCGTGAGGGATGGCGGCGAAGTTCTGTCCAACGTGGTCTATACGCAAATTCCCCTCCATCAGCCGTATGGCGGGGTGGTGCCGGAACTGGCTTCGCGCGCCCACGTGGAGAAGATCCGCGAGGTGATCGGCGCGGCGATGTCGGGACAGCGGATCGACGCGGTGGCCGTCACTTACGGACCGGGACTCTCGCCCGCTTTGCTGGTGGGGCTCAACGCGGCGAAGGGTCTGGCCAAGGCGCTGGGGGTGCCGCTTATCGCCATCAACCATATCGAGGCCCATCTGCATACGCCTTTTCTCTACGATTCCGGTTCCGGTCCGGTTCCGCCGCCTTGCAAGGACGCGGAGTATCTCGGTCTCGCCATCTCGGGCGGCCACACCAATTGGATCCGGATGCGGCGCTACGGCGAGTACGAAACGATCGGCCAGACGCTGGACGATGCGGCCGGCGAGGCGTTCGACAAGGCTTCCAAACTGCTGGGGCTCGGTTATCCCGGCGGTCCCGTCTTGGACAGGATCGCGCGCGAATACGGCACGGAAAACCTGATCCCGTTCCCCAAAGGCCGTCCGCGCGAAGGCGTAAGCGCGCTTTCGGGTCTCCGGGCCGACTTGTGCGTGTCGTTTTCGGGACTGAAAACCGCGCTTTTGCGTTATGTCCAGTCCCACCCGGATATCGACGTCCCCCAGGTGGTCGCCTCCTATCAGGAAGCGATCGTCCAGGCGGTGGCCGACCGCACCCGCACCGCATTGAGGACGGGGAATTACCGCGCTTTGATCCTGGGCGGCGGAGTAAGCCTCAATTCGCGCATCCGGCAGGTCTTGGGCGAACTCTGCGCCGCCGAAAAGGTGGAGCTTTTGATGGCCCAGCCCAAATACTGCGGCGACAACGGCGCGATGATCGCGGCGCTGGCGTATTACCGCCAAAACCTGATGGGCGAGGCGGCCATGCACCTTGATGCCGTCCCGTCGCTCGAAATCGGATGAAAGGTAACGACTTATGGAACGAATGAGACGCATCATACTGTTGGCGGCGATCCTGGTCGTGGGCGCTGTGGGTGTGGCCGTGGCCAATCCCAAACCGAACGTCATCTTCATTCTGGCGGACGATCTCGGCTGGGGCGATACCGGTGTCACCTGGCAGAATGCGCGCGCCGAGGGACTGCCGCGCATCAAGACGCCCAATCTCGACCGGCTGGCCCGGGAAGGCGCGGTATTGACTTCGCACTATTGCGCCTCGCCGGTGTGCGCGCCGAGCCGGGCTTCGATCCTGTCGGGGAAGATCCAGGGCGAGTGCTCGCTCAGGGACAACTGTTTCGACCGGGTGCTGGCCGAAACCAACACGCTCGGCACGGTGATGCGCAATGCCGGTTACGCCACGTGGGCGGTGGGCAAGTGGGGTCTCGCCGGCGGGGGAGAATCGGGTCAGCCGGTAGCTTCGCATCCGCTCGACCGGGGCTT
>Ga0265298_10006890_pt1 | contig 13943 bp, 10 predicted proteins | sample AusTroGonzalo_MG_3_FD_193486 | JGI IMG/M metagenome (GOLD analysis project Ga0265298, IMG submission 193486) | Bovine rumen microbial communities from tropical cattle in Woodstock, Queensland, Australia - Gonzalo_01 | ecosystem: Host-associated > Mammals > Digestive system > Stomach > Rumen ...
CACTTTATTACCATTTGTTGAGTTACGCTTTTCTGTTTCTATTTCTAGCGTATATTCATTAGTATTAGATGCGCTAGAAGCAGTCACAGGGGCACAGAGCACATAGGCCACTTCGGTAGGTGTAGTAGGTATAGCATAGCTTGAAGATGGGAATGAAGTGTTTGTACCACTTGCATAAAGGTTCAAGCTGGAAGGAGAACCTGAGAAAGTTGTCTTACTTGCAACATCGCTTAACGAAGTAGGTACAGGTGAAGTCAAAGCAACGGACAAACTATTTTTGGGATTATCTTCACCATTATTTTGTTTTACAAGTTTGATACTGGTTAGCTTGCCCCAAGCATTCAAAGCATCGTTACTTTCAGCTACTATCTTAACACGAAGATAAGTCAATAGGTGATAAAAATTCAACACAGGATCATCTACAGCAGGGTCAATACTTCCAACATCTTCTGGAGCATACATCAAATCTTCACAACCAGTAAAAGTATGAATGGCTTGTGCGCCATCAGTGGTTGTCCAACTTGTTGATGGATATAACCCCGTAAAATAAACGCTAATAGGGTCAGGATTTGCAGCAGGGTACCTGATACCATCATTATCTGGACCGTTTAAAGTGGTTGTCGATTGAAGAAATCTTGCCGTCATGTGTCTATTCACAGTGGTACTAGTTCCAGGTTCAACAGGAGATCCCGTATATGAATATCGTGTGGTGGAAGCCCAAACTGCCACATCAAAAGGAAATGGTAAAGCTGAATTAACCTTTTCAAAAGCCAATCGAGTATCAGCTATGTCCTCTACTTGAGCTGACAAGGTGACAAGTGCCTGAGCATCATCATTCACCTCCATAACTGGAACATCGTTCTGACAAGCAAAAAAACTTGTAAGTATAATGCTTTGTAATATGTATAGTGCCTTCCTTATCATACATTTCTATTCTTTAATCCACATTTATAAGTGTGTTGCTACCTTGGTCTACCCAATCAACAACATCCACACCCACTTTAACACTTCCATCATCAGTACCTAAATCAAGAGTATATATATATTTCTTACTAGGATCCCATGATGTATTCGATAATGCTATCTCAGAAGTTTCAGTAGCAGATCCTCCATATTCAGTATAATTAACAACCATTTTGATATCAACTAAAGAGGGGTCGGTTCTACCTCTTAAGCTTTGTGGCATCACGATAAATGGTCCGAAGGTGGAACCAGTAACCATATCAACACCCATCACTTTACCAATCGAAATAGTAAAGTCATGTTCATTATCTGCTGTTTCAGGTGTCCAATCGGTAGTTGGCCCACCAGTAGGCCCACCAGTACTGTTATATTCGCCAGTACCTTTTTTATATATACGCATAAAGGTTACACTATTTAAAGTCGTACGTTGTTTTGCACTACCAATTCTTAAATAAACGACAGCAAAGGGATGTAAGAAATTGAGTGGAACACCAGATTCAGAATTTTCTATATTTTTTCCAGATTCAAAAGCATAGATGAACTCTTTTAAAGGAACAGTTCCACCTACATAAGTTTGATTATTTGTTATAGGTAAATCGCAATTAAAAGTAGGATTTCTATCTGAATATGTACCTATTGTTACGCCTGTATAAGTCAATATTTCAGGAGCATAAGCCAGGAAATTAAGACTCGTAACTACATATTGTGTTGGAGGCCAAAAATAATGGACTATATTTCCGCTATTATCTGCAAATCGCCATGCTGGGGTAGCGGTAAAATAAAAGACACGAGAATTATTAATATATTTATCAGTATTACCATCATAATATGCATCAATATGGAAAAAATTACCACCTGCGCCTTCATGAGAAACTTCATCTCGCAAAGCAGCTGTGTTTTCATAAATAGTAGCCTCTCGTGTTGTAGCCTCGCTATTCCACTCACCAGTCACATTGAAGGTGATTTCTTGTTGCGATGTATCTGAAGTCTTTACTGAAGGCAACTCGGGGGTGGAGGTAACAGCATTGTCGCCACCACATGCCGATAACAGGCCTGCTGCCAGCAGTCCCAACATCCATTTATATGTCTTGTTTTGTATCATCATTTCACTATTAATATCTCATTAACGCTCATTGTTAGTGGTACAGGTTTGTTAGTCAGGCGGCGGCAGGTGCCTCGCTTACTCCGACTAAGCGGGGCGTTTACTCCGACTAAGCAGGTGGCTTACTCCGACTAAGCAGGTAGTTTACTAGAACTAAGCAGGTGGCTTACTCCGACTAAGCAGGTAGTTTACTAGAACTAAGCAGGGCGTTTACTAGTAGTAAGCGGGCGGTTTACTAGTAGTAAGCGGGGCGTTTACTACTAGTAAACAGGTAGTTTAGTAGTAGTAGGCAGGCGAGTTACTAGTAGTAGGCCCCGAAATTCTCTAGGGAATTATCCAGCTTAGTTATTCCTAACTGCAGGTTTGGTTATTCCTAACAGTCTGCTTGGTTATTCCTAACAGTCTGCTTGGTTATTCCTAACTATTGACTAAATTGAAGCAAACTGTATGTTTAGTTTGCTGCTAAGTCAAAGTGTTTTTGCAAAAACTCCTCACTCCTAACAGACGATATATAACCTTATGAAAACCAACTTATTGCAAGGGTGACAAGTTGTTGTGACTCGTCACAATTCGTCACAACTTGTCACCCTTTTATCTTTTCAGTGTGATGAGTTGTGATAAGTTGTGATGAGTTGTTTTCACTCGTCACAGCTATACGCATCTGTTATTCAATGCATTATATGCCTTATGTGACGAGTGAGGAGTTTTTTCACTTTATCCTGCACCAATTATCTTCAATGATCGCTTTGGTCTTTCGGCCTTTGGTACCAGCAGGGGTATCGAGCCCCTGCTGGCTATTGGATTAATCTATTCCCCCTCTTAAAGTATCAGATTAACTATGGATCTCAACATCAGTAGCAGTTTGATCAGCCCAGTCGGTAACTGTAGCACTAATCAATATCTCGTGGAGATGGAAAACGATGTTGTAGATGTAGTGCTTTGCCTGGTCAACGTTCGCAGCTGCAGCTGTAGCAGGAGTATAAGTATAAGAATAGTTATTACCATCCAATGTGTAGGCAATAGTAAAGCTAGTGAAATCTGCAGTAGCTGCATTGTCATCAGGAACAATCATCAGGCCATCGCCAACAACAACACCATTACCTGATGAATCATAATCAATAGCTGCAGGAGTCCAGTTAGGAACTGCTACATTCTGAGCATCACCAAGAGCAGACCAAGCACCAGCTACACTCTGACTTGAAGTAGCATTGTAGTTGGTTTGGGTGACAGTGTAGGTACCATTGTACTTAGCACCATTGAGTGTGATGCTCTGGAGAGTAACCTTATTAGCAGAAGTACCATCGTAAGCGTCAGCATTGAATGAAATCCATGCCTGAGCGTGTTTGAACACCATAGGTACGTTTGTTGGGAAAGTCAGTGCGTTACCGGACTGTGTAACCTCACCACTACCAATAGCATACATCAAGTCTTTCTGGGCTGTCTTGTTATCTGCCATCACAAGAGTAACTTCTTTAGCTTCGTCTGTATCCCAAGTAGCACCAGTAGTCTCAGAACCACCAGTACCCTGGAAGTTAGTGTAAGCCAAGAAGTTGATGTAGGCAGCAGAGAGAGGCCAATACTTGCCACCAGACCAAATAGTACCAGCGCCACTATAGGTGAATGGTGTGTGGGTGAAGAAATTACGGCCTTTAGTTACATCCCAAGCAGCGACTTGCATAGCACTGGCTGTTGGGAAGGTTGTTCCATCTACAGCTGCACGAGTGGTAGGCTGTGCCAAAGGTGAGAAAGTGATTTCCTGGGCTTTCTTAGCTACCTCATCGCCCACGAATTCAGTACTCTGATCAGAGCAGCTGGTGAATGCCAGAGCTGCTACTGAAGCTAATAATAAATACTTTTTCATAAATACTTAAATTTTAAATTGTTAATAATAAATTTAATATCTCGTTATTTTCTAATTTCTATCTACCCCTCAGTTATACCCCTCAGTCCTTTGGACAGCTCCCCTAGAAAGGGGAGGAGCTAATTAGGGATTAGCCAATGTCAACATTATGGTTCTCCTCACCCCATTCCTCCACAGTGGGGGCAATACCGCCAGTAGTTTCGGGTTCAGGCACTACTACAGGTTCTTCAATCACGATATGATGGTCGGGCTTCTCAAACTGATCGGTGATTTCAGTACTAAAGAAATACTCCTGGCCACTCGTATCACGAATGATAAAGTGTATGAACGCCTTGCTCTCGCCTGGCAACTTGCCAAAGGTATTGAACGTGGTGTAGAGGAAGCCTGTTCTGCGGTTCACACCCACAGGGAAATTGATGATGGCAGGCTCCTGACTGATTTCACCTCGTCCGAAGAAATTGGTTCTTGCCTGGTTGGTGACAAATGCCTCACAACTCTCTATATACTCAGCACCTATCAAAGTATGCACCTCAAAGGTGTAGGTCTCACAAATGGTCTGCACCGTAGAATTAATAGTGATGGTTTGCTTCTCCATCGTAAACTCAGGGATGGTCACCTCTTGCACAGTCACCAGCAGGTGGTCTGGCGCATAGATAATTACACCAACTGGTTCTTCGTGCTCATCTTCGTCGGCACGGGTATCAGCAGAGTTATTTTTGGCTGCCTGCAGGGCTCTTTGAAAAGCCGCCATCTTGGTGGAGGTGATATCGCTGGTAAACGCCTCCAGGGTGTTGACACTACCCTCGCCTCGCACCTGGGTATATTCATTGCCAAACGAATAGATAACCATACGATAAGTGCCAGGAGGGGTGGTGATAGAGCCACCATTAGGTCCTACAAACTGGGTGTTTTGAAGCACCTCGCCATCAGGTGTGTAGAAACCTACCTGCATCATTTCGGGTATTTCAATCAACGTCTCCACCGCTACATCTACATCCACATCGACAGCAATGTCAAGATCGAGATCCAGATTCAGTTCCAGTTCCAAATCTACCCTCTTCTCCATCTCGTAAAGAGGTATGCGGTCGCAGCTTGCTGTTGCTGCAACAAGCAGCAGCAACATTGAACATTTATATAAAAGTCCAAACCTGTTCAGATGATCCTTAATATGTAGTCCTATAGTCTTCATTTTCCACTTTTCCGAAATTTTAAGGGTAAAACCAACGCTATGGAGCCTTTGATAGGACCAGCATAGTTAGTGACCTTACGGAAGTTCTTATTATCATGATAAGCCTTGCCACCAGGTTGGGTATAAACAGTATATTCGTAAGCACTGGCGTGCATGAAACCTACGCCCAACGAGAACTCAAGGTTGAGCTTGCCCTTGAAGACGGGCATTGCATAGAGATAGTCGATACCAGCTGCATAGAACTCACCCTGATCACCCTTGTAGTTGCGCTCGAAGTCGTACTTGCCTGTAGCTACGAAAGCACCCAACGAATGTCCCCTCAGGCGATATTGTTTGTTATCCACGCCACCCTTGTGCTTGCTGCCCAGCCAGTAACGACCCTCCAGCGTGAGGAAGGCAAGCTGGAAGCAATTCTTGTGACTGGATGAACGAAGTGCCCAAGGATAGTACCAGTCGGCACCTACCGACCACCTATTGCCAATAGGTACCACTACACCTATATTCATTAGAGGGAGCAGAAGGTTGGTACGCAAAGCGAACTGGGGTGTCTGTGTAACCACCAGCGGGAAGCGACGCTTCTTGGATGATTTTGCCGAAGTAGTCTCGGAATTCTGAGGCACAGCCTGCGAATCAATCTCCACCTGATCGTAAACACAATCAACGTAGTTGTTCTTTTCGCCATCAGCAGCTACGACGGTGGAGGTAAAGCAGAGGTTCGCATTCTGCATCCAGTCGGTATAGGAATTGATGTATTCTATCTCGCAAAGATATTGGTCGTAAACCTTACCGGCTTTCACCACCACATCACGATCGCCAGAGAGAACTTTCTTGCTTTTGCCATCAAATATTACCGAAGGGAAAAGAGCCTGCTGGCCTTCATGGCTGAGCACAGGAGACACATAAAGCTTTTCACCTTGGTTCAGCAGGTTGGTGCTGTAGCTGTAGCAAAGCTTCATGTGCAGTTTATCGTTAGTCTCCCAGAGGGAAGAGTCTCTAACAGTAAGTTTTCCAAAGGGTTTAGTTTGTGACTGAGACATTAAGGGCAGGGAGAAGAATAATGCAAGCAAACAGAATGCCAACATCATCAAGCCACGAAACGCCCTAACAGGGTACAATACACCTAATCTTTTCAAATAAACCTCCAACTCAATTAAATTTGTCGCTATGACCTCGTTATCAAACTCTTAATCAAATAAACGAGAATTGTCAAAAATTATTAAAATCTCAAAAATATCTTATTGCGCAAAATTAGGCATTTAATTTGAAAAAAACAAAATAATTTGTCTAAAAAATAAAAATTTTTTCAAAACTGACAAGCACTAACGGCATTATTCATGCTTGAACAAGCGTTCTTCCGCCAATTTTTCGTATTTGGTCCCAGGACGGCCATAGTTGGCGTATGGATGGATGGAGATACCACCACGAGGAGTGAAGAAACCTGTTACCTCAATATATTTGGGATCCATCAACTTGATAAGGTCTTTCATGATGATGTTCACACAATCTTCATGGAAGGCGCCATGACTACGGAAACTAAACAGATAGAGCTTGAGGCTCTTACTCTCCACCATCTTGATGTCGGGAATGTAACCAATGCGGATTTCTGCAAAATCCGGCTGACCAGTAATAGGGCATAAACTCGTGAATTCAGGGCAGTTGAAACGCACCCAATAGTCATTCTCAGGATGCTTGTTGTCAAACGCTTCCAATACTTCAGGGGCATAATCCTCACGATAGACTGTTTTCTTGCCCAAGGCTTTCAAATTGGCTCTCTTCTCTTCCATACAGATGATTTTTTTTGCAAAGATAATGATTTTATACTATCTTCGCACATTGGTTAACCTCTTTTATCGTTTCATGTCAGAAAAGAAGGCATATTACAAGGTGTGGCAACATCGCAAGAGGCTGAACAAAGTGGTGTTCAGCTATGCCGACTATTTCATTGTGTCATTATTTTTGGAACGTGGCAAGCTATCCTATGCCGACAAATGGATAGAGGTAACCCCTGGAACTGTGGCTTTTGCCAACCCTGCCCTGCCCTCTGCTTGGGAACCTTTCTCAGATGAAGCAGAAGAGAAAGGCTTTTCCATCATGTTCAGCAATGAGTTTATCCGCAAAGACGAATGGTTTTTCCTGTTGAGTACCCCCCTGCTCGACCTCACTCGTAATCAGGCCATTTACCTGAACAAAGAGGCATTGGAAATCGTGAAGACACTGTTCCAGAGGATGCAGGAGATAAGTCTTGCTGATGAGGACGGAATGAAGGACGAACTTATTCACAGCCTCCTACACCTTATTATATATGAGGCCATGAGGGGCAAGGAAGAAAGGCCATACAAGGCGCAGCACAATGCTGCCCAACGAACAGTGGAGCTTTTCCTGTTGTTGCTGGACAGACAATTCCCCATAAACTACCCACAAGAGAAACTGGAGATGCGTTCGGCTGCTGATTATGCCCAACAGTTGTCCATTCATGTGAACCACCTGAACCGTGTGGTGAAACAGGTAACAGGTAAAACAACTACTGACATTATAGCCAGTCGTGTGGTGAAAGAGGCCATCCGACTGCTGCAAGAGACGCAACTGAATATTGCGGAAGTGGCGTACGCCCTTGGCTTTGAGGAACAGGCCTCGTTTACGGGGTTCTTGAAGAAGAAGACTGGAAAAGGGCCTAAAGAAGTGAGAGGGAAATAAAGGGGGCACTCTCCTATTTTAGGGAGAGATTAGAGGAAAGTCAACTATCTTAGAGAAGAGATTAAGATGAATTGTTTGAAATCAATAAACAATGGTTTGAATCAGATAATTTTCATTTCTATATAAATAACGAAATTTGCAAACGAGTAAGGATGCTATGGAAAAGTCAATGAACGAACTGATTGAAAAACTGCATGAAGAAGGCTGTTCTTGTGTCATCAGCAACAAGGAAGTAAGGACATTTACCCATCGTGGAGTGGATGATCTGTACAAGTTGCTTACACGTGAGCCATCGTTCTTGGCTGGTGCCGAGGTGGCCGACCGAGTGATTGGCAAAGCGGCAGCAGCTATGTTGGTGAAGGGAGGCGTAAAGAACGTATATGCCGACCTTATCAGTTTGTCGGCATTGACCTTGCTACGTGAGGCAGGTGTAGATACCGACTATGACCAGCTGGTGACCTACATCAAGAACACCAAGCTGACAGATTGGTGCCCTGTAGAGGCTTTGTGCTACAACGAGCAGACAGTGGATGAGATTCTTCCTGTGGTGCAACAGTTTGTTGAAGACAAGGAGAAATTTTTCAAAAAACAGGGGTAATTACCCCTCCGTCGCATAGCGCTACCTCCCCTAACCAAGGGGAGGAGGATTGGATGTATGAAATTATTTATATAGAAATGAAGAAAAAAGTATTATTAATGGCCTTGTTGGCAAGCACAGTCTTGTCAGCAAAGGCACAAAACAACGACATCTCTAAAGATGTAGAGACTGATGAGGTAGTAGTCACTGGTACAAGGAACAGTACCGATATCAGGCATTTGCCCATGACTATCACCACTGTAAATCACATGAAACTAACAGAGAGTCATCGCTCATCTGTACTCCCTACTATTAGCGAACAGGTGCCCAGTCTTTTCGTCACCTCACGTGGTATATTGGGCTACGGCGTTTCTGGCGGTGCGGCTGGTGCCATTTCCCTACGTGGTATTAGTGCCAGTTCAGGACAGTTGATGGTACTGATTGACGGCCATCCTCAGTATATGGGTATTTTCGGACACCCCATAGCTGACGTTTACCAAACCCTGATGTCAGAGAAAGTAGAGGTACTGAGAGGTCCTGCATCAGTGCTTTATGGTTCTAACGCAATGGGTGGCGTTATCAACATCGTAACCCGCAAGATGCTGGAAGATGGTGTGAAGACTGATGTTAATTTGTCATACGGTTCATATAACACCTTGCAGACCGAAGCCACCAATCGTGTAAAAGCTGGAAAATTCAACAGCGTGTTGTCTCTTTCTTACAACTATACGGATGGACATCGCGCTCACATGGCATTCGAGCAGTATGGCGGTTATGGAAAAGTGGGCTATGACTTTACCGACAACTGGAAAGCTCATGCCGACCTGAATATCACTCATTTCAATGGTACGAACCCAGGTACAGTCCAGGCTCCTATTCTGGAAGGCGACCAGTGGATTACACGTGGAGCAGCTTCTGCCGCTATCGAAAACAGCTATGAAAAAACATCGGGATCATTGAGCTTCTTCATCAACTGGGGACACCACAAGATTAACGATGGTTTTACTCCTGGACCAGAAAGCGGTCCGCAGAAAACTTTCTACCTCTCTGACGACTCTATGATGGGCTTCTCATGGTACCAAAGCGTTCAGTTGTTCGAAGGCAACCGTCTGACGGGTGGTATCGATTACCAGCATATTAAAGGTCATGCTTGGAACGAATCACGTGCCACAGGCGAGGTAACTAACACCTATGCCGACAAGTCATTGAACGAGATTGCAGGCTATGTAGATTTCCGTCAGGACATCACCGATTGGCTGACTATCGATGCAGGTTTGCGCGTAGATCATCATTCACAGGCAGGCACCGAGCTGGTTCCACAAGGAGGTTTGTCTTTCCGTCTGCCACAAGATGCTCAGATCAAGGCTATGGTAAGCAAAGGTTTTCGTAACCCCAGCATTCGTGAAATGTATATGTTCCCTCCTCAGAATGACGAATTGAAGCCAGAGCGACTGATGAACTATGAGTTGTCGTTTACGCAACGCGTATTAGAAGGTGCTTTGAATTATGGTCTTAACCTCTTTTATTTAAAAGGCGACAACATGATTCAGACCGTGCGTATAGATGGCAAACCTCGCAACATGAATACAGGAGAAATTGAAAATTGGGGTATCGAAGCAAATATCGCCTATCGCATCAACAAGGCCTGGAGCGTGAATGCCAACTACAGCTACCTGCACATGAAGAATCCTGTGTTGGCTGCCCCAACCAACAAATTGTTTGCTGGTGTAAACTACAGCCAGAATCGCTGGAGCTTCAATACGGGCTTACAATATATCAATGGTCTTTATACAGCTGTGGGCGACAACCCTCAGAAAGAGAACTTTCTATTGTGGAATGCAGATGTCAACTACAAGTTAGCCAAGTTCGCCACTATCTATGTCAAAGGCGAGAACCTGCTGGCACAGAAGTATGAAATCAACGCAGGATTCCCAATGCCAAAAGCCACCGTTATGGGAGGTATTCATTTGACGTTCTAATTGATTACGTACGATAGTTTTATTGTTGGGAGACATCGTCTGCGTGATGCAGGCGATGTCTCATTTTTATATAAGGTTATCGATTACAGCCCATGAGTTTATCTGGAGGGAAAGCCATAAAAAAGCGGCACGGGATAAATAGACGCTTCTACTATCCCGTGCCAATCAACCATTCACGAAGTCAAAATTAGAAAATAAATCATAGTTGATTAGGTTAGTCTGGTTTTTGGTATTTTTCTTAAATTTTTATCTAAATAATTTCTTAATTTAAAAAATTAATATTTTCTTTGTCCCTCGAACTGTTGCAAAGTTAATGCAAAGATGGTTCGAGAAATGTACCATTTGTTACGAAGCCTGTTAATAAACGTTAATAATGAATCTGAACGAATTAAAAAATTGCGATTTCTTTAAAGGTTTGTCGGAAGAAGACATAGCTAACCTCCTTTTTTCATCACCTGGAGCCCTGAGGAAATACAAGGAGGGGGACTATGTGGCCCACCAAGGTGAAATATGCGACAAAATCGCAGTCATGACAAAAGGGGCAGTCTATTCCGTCATGATTAACGACTATGGCAAAGAACTCATCTTGACAAATATAGAAAGTCCCAGTCTCTTAGGCTATACATATATCTTCGCCACCAACAACAAATTTAGTGTTAACATAATTGCCAAAACCGACTGTGACCTCTATTTTATTGAAAAAGAAAAACTTGTGGCATACATGCACAATCATCCAGTCTTTATGCAATCCTATTTGAGAGGCATGGCCGACACAAGTCTAAAGGTTTTCAAGCGCATTTTCGATCTCAACCTACATAAACTCAAACAGCGTCTGCTGAGTTACATGGAGCAACACGATGAATTACCCAAACAGGCAGAATTAGCCAAGCAATTAGGAGTAACAAGACCATCACTGTCTCGTGCTTTGGCTGAACTGAAACGTGATGGCTTGATTCCTAAATAAAAGTTGAGATATCTTACAACTTCTTAGCTGGATACATAGCCTCCCACCAGCTGTCATCGTCTTGCAACCATTTCTGGAACCAAGCAAAGATGGTGTTCTGCCAACGGATGCGCTTCTCGTAATCCAGTATATGATGGTTCTGCCCATCTACCACAACAAATGCAGTAGGTCTGCCCAACAGCTTTAAAGCAGTAAACATCTGAATACTCTCACCCACAGGCACATTGGTGTCGGCATTGCCATGCAGGAACAACAGAGGAGTATGTATCTTGTCGGCATTGAACAATGGACTTTGGTCCACATACAAGTCTTTGCGAGTCCAAGGATAACTGTTCGCCATACTCACCTCACTATAGTTATAGCCCCAATAGCCTTCGCCCCAATAGCTGGTGTGATCGCTGATGCCCGCATGAGAGATGGCAGCAGCAAAGATATCGGTCTGGGTTTGCAGATATTGCGTCATAAAGCCACCATAAGAAGCTCCGATGCAACCAATCTTCTGCGCATTGACAAACGGATGTTCTTTCGTAAACTGCTTCACGCCCTCGATGATATCCTCTGCTACGCCCTTTCCCGCTGTATTGACATGACGGGCAGCAAACTCCTGTCCGAAGCCAGTAGCACCACTTGGGTTCACCACATATACTATATAGCCCATAGAGGCATACACATGCTGGGGATAGCGACTCTCAAATGTACGGCTGGTCGGACTGCATCCACCATAGTAGTCCACTACCATAGGATACTGCTTATTAGGGTCAAAGTCAGCTGGCAGGTAATATCGGCCATAAATTGTATCACCACGACTGTTCACGAAATTCCAGCTCTTGCAATCGCCCAATTTGATGCCCTCCAACAAATCGTGGCTTAAATCCTCTACCAGACAATAGTCGTCATCCTTCAGGTTCACAGAATAAATACGGTCGGAATTCTTGGTACCCTGTCCGCAATACACCATCTCTGGGGCTTTGTTGGCCAACGAGAAGCTTTTCACCAGTTCTTCGGGAACACGCATCTGGTGAATCTCCCACGTTTTAGGTTCCATCCTATAGAGACTCACACTGTCTTTGTTCTCCGCCATGAAATAGATTTTCCCATCCGCACTACTCCACTCTGCATTTGTCACATTCGGATTAAAATACTTCGTAAGCGGCTTCACTTCCTTATTCTTCACATTCATCACATACAACTGATAGTCATACATGCTGGGCACCTGATCAGGCTTCACATTCTTGCCCACACCATCAAATGCCTCTGGAGAACCTTGGAACAACACTTGCGAAGCATCAGGCGAGAAGGATCCGCCTGCCAAGAAGCCATCACCCTCCACCAGTTTCTCTACTTCCAATGTATTGACATCCATGCGATAAACAGACTGCAGCGAGGTTGGGCGCTCAGTCAGTCGGTTGGTACTCACGCTGAACAAGATATACTTGCCATCCTGTGAGATATCATTGAGGTACATGTTCCGATAGCCATAGGTAAGCTGTTGCAACACATGACGTTTCAAATCATATTTCGCCAAATAGCTCCTATCGCGCCAACCTGGCTGTCTGTCGTCCGGCTCCAACACCTCATATACATCCTTACGCTCCTTAGGACCTTCCTGGCGCATCATGAAGATGAGATAATCCTCGGTAGGGGCAACGATGGCACGACCTTCAGGCAACTGACTCGCCAGCACCTCTTCGGCACCCGTCTGTGGGTTCACTACCACCAGTTCTCTTCCCTGCTTCCCTGTTCTGAAGAAATAATACTTCGACGAACGAGGCATCCATTGGGCATTGTCTTCACTTTGCTTAAGAATCCTGCCCGTAGAAAGTTCAGAAATCTTGGTAGAATAATATGTCTTACCCCCAGGCAAAGTCTCGGAATAGTTGGTGATAAGATATTTCCCATCAGCCGAGAGCGATACCCCGCTGAATCGCTTCCCATGCAGAATGTCAGTCAGCAGGATATTTCTGCCCGCTTTAGCATCAGTCAGTTTCACCAACCCATTATCAGCGGTGCCGATGCTTACCTTCACTTTTTCCCCATTGTTCTTGGCAGTCAATGCCTTTATCACCACCTGATGGGTTCCTGGCTCCAACACCAGACTATCCATCCCCACCTTGGTACCATCCAGATAAACATGATATTTATTTAGTCCTTCCACCGTCAGTTTGGCCTTCCCATAGCGGGTGTTCTGCATGGTGAAACCCATCAGGTGCAAGGCATGTTCGGCATCCGACTTCGGGAGGGTGATACCATCATTGCCTTTAATGTCAGAACGGCCAGACGTAAACACGTCAGTCAGTGGCAAAGGTGTATCTATCAATGACTCAGCTGAGTACTTCTTCGCATTGACATCTGTCTCATCCACCAAGAATGGTTGTTGCATAGCATAAGGACCAGCATACTTCAGGGTATTCACTTTAATGTCTTCAGCATGGACACAGGTAGCTCCAACTGCCAATGCCATCATTACTAGTATCTTCTTCATCTTGCTTCAATTAGTATTTATTAACGGCAAAGGTAACAAAAAAAACACTATCTTTGCAACTAAAATAACAAATATGGCAGAAAACAAGATAGTAAGTTTGCAAAACGCAAGGGTAAAACAGGTGGTGGCACT
>Ga0265298_10006891_pt1 | contig 13941 bp, 16 predicted proteins | sample AusTroGonzalo_MG_3_FD_193486 | JGI IMG/M metagenome (GOLD analysis project Ga0265298, IMG submission 193486) | Bovine rumen microbial communities from tropical cattle in Woodstock, Queensland, Australia - Gonzalo_01 | ecosystem: Host-associated > Mammals > Digestive system > Stomach > Rumen ...
GGGCAGGAAAATGAAACGGTCTGTATAACCCGGTTTATTGCTTACAATCAGGCAACCCTCACATCCGTTCAGTGTAGACCAGATAAAAGTGCAGTTGTTTGCCAGTTCCTGAAACTCCTGAGCAGTAGGAATGCGCCATTTTCCGCCCCAAATTACATGTGCAGCATCATCTTCCGGCTCAAGCACTTCACACATGTCAACAGGTCCCAATTTGCTGTCTGAATTGTATTTGGACAGCTTTACATCCCAATAACCTTCACCCCCGTTGTTGAAACGGTAGTTCTGCCAGGTGTAGTCCGGCTTAGTGGTAACCTCACCCCATGCGTATTTGCCGCCAGTCTTTTCCGGACTGTCTGCACCTATGTTACACGTTGCCCATTTGACGCTGAGCCCCAAGTCAACATACCCATGACCATTCTCAATATCAGTATAGTATTGTTTAGGCAACGAAACTATCTGTCTTATGCCGTTATTGTCAACTTTAAACTCAACACCAGGAATGTCAATATTCAACGGATCCTTGGGCATAACTTTTGAGGACCTGTACATATCGATATCATAATGTTTGGGAGCAACATAATCTGCAAATGCCATGTCTTCATTAAAAATCAAAACCGAGTCTGCTATTTTTCCAACAAGTACTTCATCAACGGTCACTATTTCCTGTCCTTTAAACTCGGACATATCAATACGCTGAACTTTATCCTGTGCAAACACGGAAGCTGCAGCTGCTTGAAACAGCAGAGCTGACAATAGGACTAAATGCTTTTTCATATTCTTTGTTGTTTTGATGTTTCTGTGGCAAATGTAAGTACAGATATATTATCAAAGCAACAAACAGGCGTTGCAAAACTGTTGCAATTTCGAGTCAACCAATTTTAGGGATAAGTTGATGGTACGCAGAGAACAACCCGCGGGATATGTATTATTTACGGGAAGACGGGACGAATAGAGCGGCCTTCATTGCGGTAACTGCCGTTCCCCAATGGCGCATCCCTGCAGAACAAGTATCCCCATGCATGGTCACGGTCTGCCATCATAATCATTAACTGATCGTGGCAGATTGTACTTGACCAGTATGCGCCGTATGAAGGGTACATTCCTTCAGCAAGTGCAGCAGCATCACTGTACTTGTTAACCGGGAGGAATATGGAGCGGTCTTCATAGCCAGCTTTTTTGCTTGTTACACGGAACCCATCAATCCCGTTCACTTCTGTCCATGTCCATGTGCATTCCTTGCGTAATTCATCCATCTCCTCCCAGGTGGGCATACGCCAGTTGCCTCCCCATTTGACATGTGCCACGTCATCGTCCAATTCCAATACAGACTTATTGTCATTATTGCTATACTTGGTATAGCTGCCTTTACTGCCGTTTACGCTGAATTTATACGTTGAGTAACTGTAATCTGATTTGGTTTCAGTCTCACCCCAAGCGAACAATCCACCTACCTCTTCCGGATTAGCGGCACCAATATTACATGAAGCCCATTTTACAGATAAGCCCAGGTCAACATATTCATGTTCCGGGAAATACTGTTTACCATTTACAAAAATGTTGGTAATGGACTTACCGTTTATCATTATACTACCGTCATCTTTCATTTCTGCTCCGGGCATTTTACGGACTAAATCTTCAGCAGTCTTAAATTCATTTCCATCAAATTTTGCGGAATTGAAAAAGACGGAATCGGGTAACTGGGCGCTCATAGGAACGCAGACTAACATCATCAAGGATGTCAATGCAAGCAAGCGAAAACTATTTCTCATAATGCTATCAATTTGTTTGTTTACTATCTAAACTGAAATATGTGAAAAATGCGTCCTCTGTTAAACAAATAATTTCAAAATAATGATTAAATGATACCGGGTGGGCACGTAAGTAAAACTCTACTGCTGCATATTCTTAAGTCCCTTGAGTGTGATGTCATATTTTAACCGACACCTTTATGGTGTGAAAAAGCAGGCTTGAGGGCCTGCTCTTTCTTATTTATTCTGAGCCGGGGTATCGACGGGCTGGGAATCATCGGCACCATCTTTTTTAGACTTGTGAATGTAATAATCTCCAAATCCTTTCTGCTGAAAGTTGAATCGTCTTTTTGCACCAAGGTCTCTGAGCTGATTGGCAAAATGTAATTTATTCCACAACATAGCTGATTGATTTAAAAGTGAAACTATTGTCTGATGCAATATTACAAACACAACTACTTATTTCAAAATCTAAATCCCATCATTCAAGCAAAAAATGCTCAACAATGGGATTTGACATGACACAGGGGCTGTCCCCTTTGGGCCATTTTTACGGACAAACGGGACGGACGGAGTGGCGAGCCTCACGGTAACTACCACAGATAACGGCAACCGGTTTTTTGGAAGGCATAAATCCGCCTTCTGAAAAGACAAAGCCGATACCCCTGGCTATATCCGATTTGTCATTATCCAATGAACTCGACCAGTAGTTACCGATATAGCTAGTAACACCAGTTTTACTGTCACTACCCACAATCAAGATTCCGTCACCACCGGCTGCGGGCAGGAATATGGAACAGTCAGTATACCCTGGCACATTACTGGTGAATCTTACACCTCTCACACCGTTTATCGAGTCCAAGGTCCCAGTGCAATTATCCAAGAGTTCCTGACATTCATCAGCAGTGGGAATACGCCAGTCTCCACCCCACATCACATTAGCAACGTCATCTTCAAGGTCAAGAGTAGTCTTATTATCAGAGAAACGTCTGTAGCCGTTCTCCTTATCTGTACAATACTTGGTAAATGAATGATGATCACCTTTACAAAACTTGTAGTTTTCAATATTCTGCTTTGTTATGGGTTCTGTTTCACCCCAGGCAAAGAAACCACCTGCTTTTTCCGGATTAGCGGCTCCCACATTACATGTGGCCCATTTTACAGATAAGCCCAGGTCAACATATTCATGTTTCTTTTCTTCTTGGGCGCTTGTGGTAATGCAGAGTAGCATCATCAAGGATGACAAAGCAAGCAAAAGGACTCTATTTCTCATAATGCTATTGATTTGTTAGTTTTTCATCTAAACTGATTTATATGGAAAATGCGTCCTCTGTTAAACGGGAAATTTCATAATAATGTTTAAACGTCAAGCTAAAATTTATCGTATTTCAGAGTCCAATTTTGTGCATTTTATCGTAATTCAGATAGTATTTTTGTGCATTTTATCGTAATTCAGATATTTTTTAATTATCTTAGCGGCCAGAATATAAGTCTCTTACAATCATGATAGATGAAAAAATAATTCTCCAGGTTCTCGCAGAGCAACAGGAGGAAATAAAGGGTTACAAGCCACAGAAATGGGTCACTCGCAAGGAGGAGTCATTATTTGAGTTTGACACCAATATGGCCCAAGTGGTTATTGGTGTACGCCGAAGTGGAAAATCAACCATCTGTCATAAGGTGTTGCTGGAGCGCGGCATCAAATACGGATATATAAACCTGGATGATGACCGTCTGGCTAACATACAGGTGGAGGACCTGAATACCATGCTCTCTTGTGTCTATCAGATTTACGGAACCGATATACCCTATCTGGTACTTGATGAGATTCAGGATGTGGATGGGTGGTATCTGTTTGTGAATCGCCTGTTACGTACAAGCCTTAAGATTTTTGTGACGGGCAGCAACGCCAAGCTATTGAGCGGCGAACTTGCTACACATCTGACAGGCCGTTACAATGAGATTCACCTGTATCCTTTCTCATTCTCTGAATATTGCCGCTATCATGAGATTGATACTGAGAGTATAACTACCAAGGCCGACGCCGAACGCAAGCGTGCCTTTATGGACTATATTCATGACGGCGGGTTCCCTGAGATGCAGCGGCTGCGCAACAAGAAGGCGTACGTACAGAGTCTGATTGAGGCCATACTGCGCAAGGACATACAGAAGCGTTTCAAGATACGTAACATAGAGTCTCTGCGCAAGTTGGCACATCATCTGATAAACAATGCATGCCAGGAAGTAAAGTATGATGAGTTATCGGGAATACTTGGTATTGCTGATAAAACTGCAAAGAAATATGTGGATTATCTGAGCCAGGCTTTTCTGATCCAACTGCTTACACGTCATTCATTCAAAAGCAAGGAGCGCATACGCAACCAGAAAGTGTACATAGTTGATTCCGGTCTGCAAGGTAATAGGGATAATGCCTTGGCTCCCGAAAATATAGGTTGGAGGCTTGAGAATGTGGTTTACATTGAATTACTGAGGCAATGCGCTCACGAATATCAGGATGTGTATTATTATAAGCCTACCCCAAGAGCCAAAGAGATTGACTTTGTGGTCTGCGACCAGAATAAAGCGGTGGAGCTTATACAGGTGGCATATGAGATTGACAGCCCCAAGGCGTTTGAGCGTGAAACTTCATCATTGATAAAAGCATCGAATGCTCTGTCTTGCAATAACCTTACCCTTATTGCTTTCTCCGATACACGTGAAGTGGAAGTTGAGGGCAAGACAATTCACATTGTTTTTGCACTGGATTGGCTGCTGCAATAGATGGCACAGGGGGACTGTCCCCTTTGTGCCATCACTTACCTATTTGTTCTCATTATTGAACTTAAGGTATTCTTCCTGCCAAGCTTCATCCGGAACATCCTCAGAGCCACTGGTCCAGAAATATACCGCCTTATCTGGAGTAACTGCGTAAGCCGTATTGCCATCATAAAATGTAATCACTTGAATACCCGATCCGTTGTTTCCTGCTGCATTGGTTGTTTTCTTAGGAACATCGGCATAGGTAATCTTGCTTTCAACGGATGATATCAGCTTCTTAGCCTGACGGGACTTGATGCTTCTGGTTTCAGTGTAATCAAACTTCTTATACACCATGCTGTATTGCTTTCCTTCCTTAACAAGATATATGCCGTATAGATAAGTGCCCCATGGATTTTTCATAACATAGCCGCAAACGTAATTCTGAGGAGCATTCTTTTGAAGTTCCCCCATAGTGTATGATTCACTTCCGATGATTCCACGAACGCGAGGATAAGTATCAGATGTTGCAGAATTATCCTGCACCAACTCTTCTTCCTTCATCTTAATCTCAAAAAAGGTCTTGTCAATAGGGACATCCACCGTTTCATAACCAACATAGGATACCTGTATTCTGTTATTAGGGTTGACCAGACGGAAAAAGAAATAACCATCCATATCAGTGATGTCATGAGCTACAATACGGTCCGATGAATCACGCTCCGTTACGTTTACCATCATCATGGGACCACTTTCTTCACGAATTATACCGGAGATTGTATCACCCGCCATAGGCTTATCCTGAGCAAACGCGGTGATTACGGCTGCCTGAATAAACAGCAATACCGTGATGGAAATGAGTCTTGACGCTTTCATATGCTTATGTTTTTGTGACAAATGTAAGCATAGACAGATTGTCAAAACAACAATTGGGCGCTGCAAAACTGTTGCAAAATGTAACGTTACAGTAACGCTTTAGGGTTGCTTTGCTCTAATGCAGGGATTATCTTTGCAGTGTATTAAAATTAAAATTGACCTGATGGAGGATTTGACCGCATTACTTAAAGAATGCTCTGCAGCATTCAAGGAGACTGAAGAGTATCGCATCCTGAGTACTTACACTTCACGTGACAGCCGTTTTACGTTTGATGAGCGCCTGGCTATTACAAAGAGTGTGGAACAGACGTTCAAACCATTCTTTGACAAGATGAGGGCCGATGTCCCCAATCTGTCCGATGCAGACCTTCTGTTCTGTGCCTTGAGTACACAAGGTCTTGAGACTGTTGCTATAGCGGAGTGTTTCTCTGTTACCAAGGAGGCTGTCAGAATAAGGAAATACCGCCTGCGTGAGAAGCTGAGCGACAAATGGTTCACCACGCTGTTCGGCGAGCCGAAACGTTACAATTCTGAAAGTGTAACGTTACATACTGAGCCGGCCCAGCCAACCGAAATACCTTTGCCCACAGAACCAATTAAAAACGCAAAGGTTATGAAAGAAAAAATGACATTCGGAAAGGCTGTTGCTACATGCTTCAGCAAGTTATTCACATTCAAGGGACGCGCACGCCGTTCTGAGTATTGGTATTTCATGCTGTTCCTTATCATACTGCAAGGTGTGATGATGGCAGGAGGTGAGATTTTTGACACCCTGATATCTATTGGCCAGAGCCAGGAAGCTGATGTTACCTTCAAGTTTGCAGGCTCATACTTGCAAAAGGCATTATTATGGGTACTCTATTTTATGGGACTAACGGTAACAGTACGAAGGCTTCATGACGTTGACTGCAACGGATGGTTTGTGTTACTACTATATGTGATTCCCATCATTATAACCGAGATAGAGGTTGCTTCTCTTTACTCAGGAGGCCTGGTATTTGATTCATCAGTTGTTACTCCGGATGTTATGGCCGGAACACTTAAATCCCATCTAATGATTATATTCTTTGTTACCATCGCCCTGATAGCATCACTCATAATTTACAGCAAGCCAGGAACTGAAGGGCCCAACTCTTATGGTCCTGACCCGATACGTTCAGTTGTTAAGGATGTAGAAGAGAAGTAAGGCATTTATCGATATTACAAACATAATGATAAGGGAGCTGGCCGTTTGGGTGGTTCCCTTTTATTATGAAAAAAAATATGGCACATGGGGACTGTCCCCTTTGTGACACTGCGGTTTTAGACATCACATCTTAAACAAGGACATTGGTATCAATTACTGCATGTATCATGGTTGACTACTTCTTTTTTCTTTCTGCACGGGCTTTTCTTATTTCTTCATTGATATCTTCCAATGTCATATCCTGCACTCCATTCTTTCTTGCCTCCTCACGCAAGGCGTAGAATGCAGTCAGTCCATCAATAGGATCTTCCTTAGGAGCCTTTATCTCAAAAGGAATGCTTCTTGTCATCACCACAGCATTTGCGAATATGTTCATTGCTGTGTTGGCGCTCATGCCAAACTCACTGCAGAGTTTGTCAAACGTCTGTTTAAGTTGAGAATCCATCCTCACTGTCATAGATACTTGCGCCATAATTACTTTAATTTTACGTCACAAAGATATAAATAATAAAATAAATTACATCATAATGACGTATTTTAATTAGCGGATTAATCTCTGCTGCTACTTGCAGGATGGTTGATACCATTTAGAAAAACGACACCTATTATTGGGATTGTTATAAAATATTGATAACTTTGATATATGGAAAAACAGAAACAGAGAATAGTTGCACTGCGTACTGTCATTGAAGAAGGTTTAACAAGTGGTTGCGTGGAGGATTTTGATTCGAAGGCCTACCTTCAGGAAATGAAAGCACGCAAGCATGGCAAAGTATAAAATAATTAATCATACGAGGCGTTTCCAATTGTTGCAATAACCGGTTACAGAGTCTATAAGGCCGTAGCGGATGTGGGCACGCAGTGGGGAGTGTCCCCTTTGTGCCAAAAAGGTAGGCATAAATTAGGCAACTTTTTTGTTTAGACGCGATATAAACAGCAAGCGTATTGGGGCGAGCGAGTCCCCGAGCGAGAGCGGCCGGAGGCCGCCAAGCGAATGATAATGAGCGCGTTTGCGTAGCAAACTAAAACAAGGTGCGATACGCACCACAAAAAAGAGAGCCGCGCTTGCGACTCTCTTTTTTGCGGTGCGTATGGGACTCGAACCCATGACCTCCGCCGTGACAGGGCGGCATTCTAACCAGCTGAACTAACGCACCTCGCTGTTTTGCGGTGACAAAGGTACTCACATTTTTGATTCCCACAAGCGTCTGGGCACATTTTTTTCAAAAAATTTTCTGCATCACCAAAACATCGCAATATGACTCATCGTGAACAAGCCAGTCCTTAAGACGGCCGCTTTCACTAAACCCATTGCTGGCAAACAATTTAATGCTTTGACTGTTGTAAGAAGGTACATGACAGAACAACTGGCGCAGGCGTAGAACCTTTTGTGAATATCGGCAGACAATCTTTAATGCAGCCGATGCTACACCCTGCTCCCTATATTCCGCCTGTAACGCTATTCCTATCTCAGCGCGCCCGTTATAAGGATCTATATCCGTCAGGTCAACACTACCCATTACCACTGAATCAGCCTCACGAACAATCATGAACCTCACCTGGCGGTCGGTATAGAAATCATGCTGAGACTGCACAATATACTTCTTGATCTGATAACGGGAATATGGTACGGCATTGCCCGAAGCCATCCACAGTGAAGTATCATTCTCCATGTTGAACAGCACATCAAGGTCCTCCGGTTCAGGAGCACGCAGCCGGTACTTACCGTCAGTCAATAAATCGTTTGTAGTCATAACACTTCATCCTCAGTTATAAGTTTGCCTGTCTTCTCTGAGTACAGGCCCATTGTATATCGTTTCCCTTCCGATGCCCTGCTGTACATCCAATACATGATGGCATCATACGTAAAAGCGTCAGTATCAAACAACACGGCATCAACGCCCTGGTTCAAACACCCCTGAAGCACAGAGCCTACGTCGCCAGTTCCCTCAACATACTGCGGATTACGCAGCACCTCACTGCCAGCCAGCAGCTTCTCTACAGCAGCAAATGTACTCTTACGCCCCACATACAGGCAATTCTCAGTATAATCAGCAAGTATGCGGCTGCGTGCATGCAGGTTCTCTCCAATGAATGTGCCAATCTTCCTAAAGCCAAGCACTACCCTTACAAGCAGAGCAAACAGACGGCTATAACGGTGGAAATGCTTGTTGAAGAAGATAAGCATGGCGTCATAGAAAACCTTGGCATACCGGTATGATGTCTTGTTGGTGCTCTCACCTTTGTAATGTACAATAGGGAGCGGCAGATAACGGTTCTGATATCCTTCCTGCAGTATTCTGTATGAGAGGTCTATATCCTCACCGTACATAAAGAATGACTCGTCAAAGCCGCCGGTCCTGTCAAGCGCCTCCTTGCGTACAAACATATATGCTCCCGATACCACATCAATGGGGCATTCACTATCCTTATCCAGATATGTGCGATGATATCTGGCAAACACCTTTGATTTAGGGAACAATCGGCCCAACCCTGTCATGTGCCAGAACGACACTGACGGCGTAGGCAACGAGCGGCGTGACTCCAGAGCAAAACGTCCGTCGCCATACTGCATCCGTACGCCCACAGCACCCACCTCAGGATGCGCATCCATATACTCTATGCATCCGGGAATAGTACGCTCAGCCACAACGGTATCGGGATTAAGGAACAGCACATACCGGCCCTGCACCTTATCGAGAGCCATATTGTTGGCTTTACCGAATCCGGCATTGAAGTCATTGGCTATAACCTCTATCTGCGGAAACCGGTCACGCAGGAACTCCACCGAACCATCATCGGAGTGATTGTCAACCACCAGTATCTGCGCATCGGGAACATAGCGCAATACGGAGTTAAGGCACTGCTCAATGTAATACCTTACTTTATAGCTGACTATGATGATGCTTACTGAGGGCATTATCAATCAAAATAGCCTGTTTCGTGTTCTATCCCCGCCTTGGTGGGAACGGTAAACATGGAACATATTGCACCTATGGCTGCAATGTACAGTCCTATTGTATCATTCAGGAGATAATATAGCATCACTCCAAACTCTATGACCAAAGAGAATGCGGCAAGACGCAGCACAGAACAGGTCATGTATATCTTTTCTATCTTCTCCTCGGGATACTCCTTCTCATCCAGACGGTCCACCATCCTCTTGAATCCGCGCAGTGCCAACGGAATGAGCGCAAGAGCGGCAAGTACGCCAACCACCTGCAGCACATAAACCACCTTAGGTTCCGTAACCGCCATACCCTTCAGCGGGCCGAATTCAAACAACAACGCAATTATGCCGGCTATTATATACATGCTGATCCACATTGCCATCAGCTTTACAGACATTTTCTTAGTATTCATCCTGTTACAGTTATTTTAAAGGGGTACGGTCCTGAATGGAACGGCCCAATGAAACTTCATCAGCATACTCCAGATTATTACCGACAGCCACGCCACGCGCAATCACGCTCAGTTTTACGCCAAGAGGCTGCAGTTTGCGGGAAATGAAAAAGTTGGTGGTATCGCCCTCCATGGTGGGACTCAGCGCCAGGATAACCTCCTCTATGCCTCCCGCCTGCACGCGCTCCACAAGGCTGTTTATCTGCAGATCCTGAGGACCCACACCATCCATCGGTGAAATGACACCGCCCAGCACGTGGTAGAGTCCGTAAAACTGCATGGTGCTCTCCACTGCCAGCACATCCTGCACGTTCTCCACCACACAGATTATTGAACTGTCACGCTTGGGGTTGGCGCAGATGGCGCACGTATCAGTATCCGATATGTTATGGCATACCTTGCAGTATCTTATATCCTGCTTGAGCGTAGAGAAAACACGGCCAAACGTACTCACCTCCTCTTCCGGTTTGGAGAGCAGGTGCAGCACCAGACGCAGTGCGGTCTTGCGGCCTATGCCGGGCAGTTTTGAAAACTCCCCAACAGCTCTCTCCAATGCCAATGACGGATACTCCTTGTTCATTTTATTTCCAATGCTCTGCAAAAATAACTGATTCGGGCAAAAATTAGTACTTTTGCACCATAAAACCGGTAGAAATGGAGATAAAGAGCGCCGAATTCATAATCAGCAACACGGACATCAACAAATGTCCGCAACACAGCATGCCTGAATATGCATTCATTGGCCGCTCCAATGTGGGTAAATCCAGCCTCATCAACATGCTTACGGGACGCAAGGGATTGGCTATGACATCGGCCACACCGGGAAAGACCCTGCTCATAAACCACTTCCTTATCAATAAAGAGTGGTATCTGGTTGACCTGCCCGGCTACGGCTATGCCAAACGTGGCCAGAAACAACAGGAACAGCTTTCACGCATCATCAATGACTATATCCTAGAGCGCCCACAGCTCACATCACTCTTTGTACTCATAGACAGCCGCCACGAGCCCCAGAAGATAGATCTGGAATTCATAACATGGCTGGGTGAGAACGCCGTTCCCTTTGGAATCATCTTTACCAAGGCCGATAAGCTGGGCCGCGGCCGCTTAACAGAAAACGTCAGGAAGTTCCTTGATACCCTCTCCGAGCAATGGGAGGAACTCCCGCCCCACTTCATCACCTCCTCGCTTGACAAGACAGGCCGTGATGAGGTTCTGGATTACATTGCAAGCATAAACAAATCACTCTGACCCCATTATACCATCTCATATGATTCCGTGTTTTCATATGGGAACAAACAAGACAACTACATATTAAAAGAATCAACAATTCCAAACGATTACAAGCTTGTAATTGGTTGGAATTGTCCGTTTCTTAGAAGAACTTTACCGAAGAAAAACGACAATAATATGAAAGATGTTTCAATTAGAAATCCACAAAAACATTTGCATATCAATAGATTTTATAATAAATTTGCAATTCGCGAATCGCAAATATCAACTATTATGAGAAAGAATTCAGGAATGAGGCCTCAGGATATAGTAATACTTCTCAAGAAGATTTCTCCTGCAGGATATGATATGAAAGGAAAGGACTTGGCTCAATCATTAAATATCAGTCCTTCTGAGATTTCTGAATCATTAGAAAGGAGCATGTTATCAGGACTTGTTGATTCTGATAAGAAAAAAGTAAATACGCTGGCATTACGAGAATTCCTCTTGTTCGGAATACGCTATTGCTTTCCTATTCAGGTTGGTAATATCTTAAGAGGTATGCCTACATACATTTCAGCTTCACCTATCTCAGATGCCATATCTCCAGGAAACGATGCTTTTGTTTGGAAAGACAAAAACGGTTCTTTGCGTGGACAATCCATTGAGCCCCTGTATTATTCCGTGCCTGAAGCGGCCGCCAGAGATAAAGATTTATATAGACTGCTTGTTATTGTTGATACCTTAAGAATAGGGCGTACAAGAGAACGCGAAATAGCAATAAACGAACTTGACAAATACCTGAAAGAATATGTCAGCAGATAATCTGAACAGAATTAAAACTATTGCCAATGGATTAGGTGAACTAAATGAAAGAGTTGTGTATGTAGGGGGTGCTGTAGCGCAATTATATGTATCAGATCCAGCTGCAACAGATATAAGACCTACACTGGACATAGATTGTGTAGTTAATCTTTCATCATACAATGATTACAACAAGTTCTGTAATCTATTACAGAGAAAACATTTCTTTCATGATACTACACCAGGAGCCCCTATTTGCAGATGGACCTATGAAGGCGAGATTGTTGATATAATGTCCGATGATGAGAAAGCCATCGGTTTCACCAATCGTTGGTATAAGCCAGGGTTGCGCAACAAGACTGTCTATGAAATATCAAATGATCTGAGAATTAACCTTATGTCTGTGGACTATTATGTAGCATCTAAAATGGAAGCGGTCCTATCCAGAGGTGGAACAGATTATCGTGGTTCTCATGATTTTGAAGACATTATTTACATACTAAACTATTATCCGGATTTTTACAGCGTTGTTATTAATAGTACAGACAAAGAACTGACACATTATTTCTACAAAGTCTTTTCATCATTCTTAAAACGGCCAAATATAAATGAAGAAATACAATGCGCTCTTCCATATGGTGAGCAGGACCGATACACTACGATTCTGGATATAATCAGATCTATTGTAACGCACTATGAATCAAAGAGTGGTTATAACACTTACACATTCAATGAGGCCAAAAATGTAGTAGTGTGCGGCGATATACATGGAGATTTTCTGGCTGTAGTGTACAAATTGTGCATACAATATCAGATGACGGATACCCTACTTATTATAGCTGGTGATTGTGGATTCGGTTTTGAAAAACCCGGTTATTATGATAATATTTACAAGAAGGCCTCATCTAAATTGAGTAAAGCAAACAACTGGGTTGTAATGATACGCGGCAACCACGATGACCCATCCTATTTCAATGAAAAGAAGATTGCACATAAAAGATTTATGACCATACCTGATTACAGTGTCATTTCAGCATGTGGACATAATATCCTATGTATCGGTGGTGCAATAAGCATTGACCGATCATACAGAATAAAAATAATGAATCAGAAACATGGTGTAAAGTTGTACTGGCCAGATGAAGCGCCATTTTATGATTCAAATACACTTGACATAATTAGTCAATCACTTCAAATTGACACTGTTGTTACTCATACTGCACCATCATTTTGTGAGCTTTTGACTAAAAACGGATTAACATCATGGGCGCGTGCTGATGAAACTCTATTGGAAGACTGTACTCACGAAAGATCAACAATGGATATGATATTAAATCATCTCAATGAAAATAAACATCCTCTCTGCCGATGGTTATATGGTCATTTCCATCAAAGTTGGAATTCTAAAATAGATGATATTACTTATTCAATGCTTGACATTGAGGAATTTCGCATATTACCATAATTATCTTCCACATCATTTTTGATGTTTAATTTAATGACACAAAAGGATCGCATCTTGTGTCCACAGAAGAACCGTCCCTACTGCGGACATCATTTTAGGAAGTCCTTGACAGGAATTGTATACATCAGCTCATCACTAAGGTTGGCGCAGTACAATGACTTGGTCTTTTCATTGTAAGCAATACGGTGAATTACAGTATTGGTTTTAAAGCCACCCACATATTTTCCGTCCCAATCAAATGCCAGAACCTCACATGCATAGTCCGCGTTGGGATTGCTCCTGCAGTTATAGAAATAGAAAGTGAAAAAGTATTCATCTGAAGCGGTGGCATCTCCAAAATGGAGTAGATCCGGGTTTTCAGTTACATATTTCTCAAAAGTATCTGTCCCCTTCTGATGAATGGCAAAAGTCTTGTTGTTGTCTAAATCAAAGTAGATCAGATAATTCAAATTAGTCATGGAATATACCATGATATTCTTGCCCGGATGCTT
>Ga0265298_10006892_pt1 | contig 13941 bp, 12 predicted proteins | sample AusTroGonzalo_MG_3_FD_193486 | JGI IMG/M metagenome (GOLD analysis project Ga0265298, IMG submission 193486) | Bovine rumen microbial communities from tropical cattle in Woodstock, Queensland, Australia - Gonzalo_01 | ecosystem: Host-associated > Mammals > Digestive system > Stomach > Rumen ...
GGGAATCGGCCACCCGATGTAGCTGGCCGAATTGAATCTAATATCATGAAAAACAAGAAGAAGTATGGCGAAGATTATCTATGAAGTGTACCAGAACCAGAACGAGCACAATACTGCTTACGGCAAGTGGTACGGCCGTGTAAAGTATCTGGAGAGTATGAACACCCGTAAGCTGTCGAACCACATCGCAGAGCACGGCAGTATTTACACCCCCGACGTCGTGTTCGGCGTGATGGAGAAGTTCCGCAGCTGTCTGCTGGAGATGCTGCTCAACTCGAAGAAGGTGAAGATCGAGGGACTGGGTACGTTCTACACCACCCTGGAGTGCAACAAGGGCGGCGCAGTGAGCAAGGACAAGTTCAGCATCATGAAGGACGTGAAGGGTCTGCACATCCGCTTCCTGCCGGAGCAGGAACAGGAGCAGAACATCAGCTCGCGAGAGTTCCTGAAGCAGGCCGAATTCATCAACGTGGAGAGCCTCACCAAGAAGGAGGATGAGGAAGAGAACGGTGGTGGCAGCAACGGCGGTAGCGGCACTGGCGGCAGCGGCACTGGCGATAACGGCGGCTCGAACAGCGGTGGCACCTCTGGCGGCGACAACGGCGACAACGGCGGCGGTGGCAGCAACGGCGGCGGCAACGACGTGAACTAAACGAAGTCTGAGGGCCGAGGTCAGACGGCTGAGGCCCTCGCTTCAAGTTATGAACCTTAAAAACTAATGCGTATGAAAAAGGAGAAGTGGAAGACCGTCATTCAGGTGATTGTGAGCATCCTCACGGCAGCCCTGACGGCACTGGGAACGACCTCGTGCATGGGGAAAGGACCTTTCTGAGCCACAGATGGACACGGAAAGACACAGAAAAGTGATTATTACAGAAAGGTCATTGACACAGAAGATGCGATTTTCACAGAGAAGTGAAAGAGTGAGAAGTGAGGGACGAGCAAATGCTCGCCCCTCATTATTCTGAAAAATATGGCATCAGGACTTAACATTTTAATTTATGGTGCAAAGGTCGCTGCCGACATAGACAGGATGTTGAAGGTTGTTGATTTCAAAACGCCATCCATGACTTAGGGCGCAAGCTTTCAGCCATTGCCTTTCTTTGACAGATTTAGTTGTTCAGCGAGTAGGTGATGGTGGTGACGACGCGGAGTTTCTTGATGTAGGGGGTGTTCTGATCGCGGTCTTCGATCTCGAACTGACCCTGACCGGCTGTCTGTATTGAACCCAAGTCACACTTGCTGGCCTCGGCAAACTGCTCGGCAGTCTTCTGCGCATTCTTGATCGCTTCGGCCATCATCTCCGGCTTCATCTTCTGGAACGAAGCATACTCATAGTCAGGGCTGCTGTTCTCGATGGCCACACCCTGTTTCAGGAGCTCAGCCTGCTTGAAGATGGCCGCGTTCACCTCCTTCACCTTGTTTGTTGCCACGGTGATGGTGGTGTTGACGATGTAACGGAAGTTCTTCTGGTTGTCGCCCCATTCGCGGGCCTCCAGGTCGCTGATGCTTGGCGGATTCACCGTGATCTCCTTCTCGTCGAGACCGTTCTGACGCAAGAAGCGTTTGATCTTGTCCGTCTGGATGTTGATGTTCTCATAGAGCAGAGGCAGGTCGTTGCCCGTTACCTTCGTGCCGATGCTCCACGTTACCTTATCAGCAGGCACTTCCCGTTCGGCCAGACCCTTGACGGTCACCTTACGATCCTTGTTGGCAAAGTTGTCGATGCCAGCCTTGATAAACAATCCCATTAGCGCAATGCCCACAGCTATGAGGGCCGCTGCAATCATTCGATTTTCTTTCATATATACTCAAAGTTTTGTTGTGAATAGATTTCGATATGGCTCTACCCGTTCAGCAACTTCGTTACTTCTGCAGGGTTGAGCGCCCATTCGTAGGTGTAAGCTTCATCGGCTTCCTCTACGCTCTCAACTAAGGTAAGGTTTTGGGCCTTGGCCTTCATGTCGAGAAGCTGGCCGATGGAGAGCTTCGTCTCCAACTTGTGGAGCAACGCTTCGACAGATGCGCCATCGGCTCCTCTTAGGGTCTGATCCGTGAATGGCATCTCCAGCCAGATGATTTCACGCTTGGCCACGTCGAGTACGCCGAATACCAGACCCTTGGAGAGATCCCCCTCGCTGATACGTACCATGTGCTGTACACAGGATGGGTCGTAAGCCACACCTTTCTCTTCAGAAACTGTCATCGGATTGGCTGAACTCATCCAGCCGACTACCAGATTCGGAGACAGCGCTCCCACAGAGTAGGCATTGCAGGTGAAGGTGACGTATGTGGCTCCGGCTTCTTCCAGTTCAGGAAGTGACAGCTCGATATATTCGGCTGTACCCACCATATCAGGGATTGACTGGATGTCGCCTGAGTGCTTGGCACCCACACAAGTCAGACTATAGTAGGCACATTCTCCTATCTCTCCGTCCGGCAAGGCAATGCGGGCACTCAGGTCCATGTCGATGTCCTGGGCTTCCATACCCTTTCCCCACTGCAGGAACAGACGGACGGCATCGCCCTCTACAGGGAATCGGGTTCCCATCAGGGCACAGGACGCATCCTGAATGGTTGCCGAACGGTCGCCCACGCTGACAGGAATGTTGTAGAGCAAAGGATCGATGAAGATGGTCTTCGCCTCTGTCTGCTGGGCAGCGAAGCGTCTTGCCATAGAAGCCTTGTAGAGGTCGTTTACGGCTTCTGTCATCGCCTTGCGATCATCATCACCATAGAGGGCCAACAGCTTATTGGGATCTATCTTGTGGGTGACGCCAGTGATGGGACGAGCCAGACGCACCTCATTGGGATCGAAGTATGCTTCCGCCGCATTGCCGAGTGAGAGCAGCAGACGGGCTGGCATCTTGTCGGCAACCTCCTCAAAGGCTGCCAGCACCTGGTCGCTACCGAAGCGGAGCATGGATGCGAACAGGCAACGGGCGAAGAGGCCTGGACGCTCCTTCAGCAGTGACAGCGTCGTGTCGGCATCGTTCTCTGAACGGGCCTTGTCGACACGTCCCTGCCAAGTAGAGTAATCCTGCTTGTAGAACACGTCGAGGATCTCTGCCAGATGGTCAAAGCCTTTCTTGTGAGCGTACTCTGCCAGACGGAGGGCACGGATCATGCGAACCCACATGCCGCGCTTGGGGTTCATGTTCTCAGCAGCCTGCCTGGCAGTCATCGGAATGGCATTCAGCCAGCGAGCTGTACGCAGACAGGCCTTGCGGTCGTACTTCAGCATCAGCTTCTTCTTCATGTCCTCTGCGGCATCAGCACTTTGGTCGAGCGGTCCCCACATGTGGAAGTACAACTTGCTGGCATGGGCAACAAGCGTCTTCGGCTCGATAATCTGCACATAGCCGGTCTTTTCGTACCAGAGGTAACGGAGGACGTCGGTAGGAGTCTTCAACAGCTTTGACGCCTCGTCGGCCTTATCCTGTTCCACCAACAGCTTGACGACGAGCATGGCCGTTTCCTTCATGGTGATGTTGGCATCCTCGGGCAGAGGGAACTCACGGAGCAGCTGTTTCAGTGAGTCCTTCTGTGTGCCGTCAAGCGGAGTGGCAGATTCCAAAAGGGATGCGAATACATGCTTCATGTCCTCGACGGTGAACAGGCGCAGTTCCTTCAGCTTACTGGCCTGACCTTTATAGACAAAGTCGGCAGTCTCGAACGGTGTGCCGCAGAACGGGCAGCCATTGTAACGCTCAATGGGGAAAGTCCCCTCAGGAATAAGGTGACCGCAAGGAAGTGTCGTTCCCTTGAATCCTGCCTCCTCGCCAAAGATATTGGCAATCCAGGTGATCAAATGGTCGGCAAGGCTCTCACCCGTTGGCACATTCCATCCCTTGACGAGCGGTGCCCAGTTGAGCTTCACGCCCATCACATCGTTGATGCACTCGGTGATCTCTGCGAGTCGGTCTGTGGGAACGGCATTCATGGCATGAAGCAGCTCCTCACTGGCGCAGAAGCCATTCTCCTTCAGACGGGCGATGAAAGCCATTACGGGCACGGAAACTTCAGACCTCATGTCAATGTCCTCACGGTTGATGTCGAGGAATACGGCACGGTAGCGCAAAGCGATGTTTGTCAAAGTCTTGTTATTCATAAGATTTTTTATGTCTCTGAGCTATCGCAACATGAAGAGAGAGGTAATTGAAACGGCTAGGTCAGGTCAGACAGAAGTAGAAGTAAGCCGTTCTTGACCTCTCTCATATTGTTGCGGATGTTAGCGGATGAAGAGGAGCTCGCGGTATTTGGGGAGCGACCAGAGACCGTCTTCGACGATCATCTCAAGGTGGTCGGTCTCGTTGCGGATAGCATCCATCTTCGGACAGACGGTGTCGTGGTAGGCGATGGCGCGCTGGTGGATGTCGGCGATGCGGTTGGCCACGCGGCGGGCCTCGGTGAGCTCCTCGACGAGCTGTTCGATGCGCTCCGTGCGCTCGGCGATCTCCTGGATGAGCTTCAGGTTGCGGCGCGAGAGACGCTGGGCTTCTTCGGCAGGGAAGACATCCTTCATGCCCTGCACGTTCTTGATGAGCTGCGACTGGTAGTGGGTGGAGACGGGGATGATGTGGTTCATCGAGAGGTCGCCCATGACACGGGCCTCGATCTGCACGGTCTTCACGTAGGTCTCCCATTTCACCTCGTTGCGGGCCTCGAGCTCCTTGCGGTTCATGACCTTCGTGGTCTCGAACATGCGGATGGAGGCCTCGTCGAGGTAGTGCTCGAAGATCTTCGGACAGGACTTCTCGACGTCGAGTCCGCGGCGCTCTGCCTCGCGCACCCATTCCTCGGAATAGCCGTTGCCGTCGAAGCGGACGGGCTTGCAGGTCTTGATGTCATCGCGGAGCACGTCGACGATGGCGTGGAACTTGGCGGTATGGCCGGTGCCTTCGGCGTACTCGGGCTTGCCGGCATATTCGGCGATGCGCTGATTGACACGCTCCTTGAAGGAGATGAGGGCCTCGGCCATCGCAGAGTTGAGGGAGATCATCGCCGAGGCGCAGTTGGCTGAGGAGCCAGGGGCGCGGAACTCGAAGCGGTTGCCAGTGAAGGCGAAGGGCGACGTGCGGTTGCGGTCGGTATTGTCGATGATGAGGTCAGGGATCTGGGGGATGTCGATCTCCATGCCCTGCTTGCCCTTGAGGGCGAAGAGGTCGTCGCGGTCGGACTGCTCGATGTGGTCGAGGAGCTCGGTGAGCTGCTTGCCGAGGAACGAGCTGATGATGGCTGGCGGGGCCTCGTTGCCGCCCAGGCGGTGGGCGTTGGTGGCCGACATGATGGAGGCCTTGAGGAGGCCGTTGTGGCGATAGACACCCATGAGGGTCTCGACGATGAAGGTGACGAAGCGCAGCGTCTCGTTGGCAGTGCGCTCAGGACTTGTGGCGTCGGCCTTGCCAGGGGCGTGGAGCAGGGTGTGCTCGTCGCCCGTGCGCTCGGCGGTGAGGCTCCAGTTGTTGTGCTTGCCGGAGCCGTTGATGCCGTCGAAGGGCTTCTCATGGAGCAGCACGCGGAAGCCGTGATTGCGGGCGACGCGCTTCATGAGCGACATGAGCAGCATGTTGTGGTCGACGGCGAGGTTGCACTCCTCGAAGATGGGGGCGAGCTCGAACTGGTTGGGGGCCACCTCGTTGTGGCGCGTCTTACAGGGGATGGCGAGCTCGAGGGCCTGGATCTCGAGGTCTTTCATGAAGGCCTGCACGCGGTCGGGGATGGTGCCGAAGTAGTGGTCGTCCATCTGCTGGTTCTTCGCGCTCTCGTGGCCCATCAGCGTGCGACCCGTCATCAGCAGGTCGGGGCGGGCGGAGTAGAGACCTTCGTCGACGAGGAAGTATTCCTGTTCCCAGCCGAGGTTCACCTGCACCTTGTGTACATCGTCGTAGAAGAAGCCGCAGACGTCTTTGGCGGCCTTCGTGACAGCGTGTAGCGAACGGAGCAGCGGGGCCTTGTAGTCGAGCGCCTCGCCGGTGTAGGCGATGAAGATGGTGGGTATGCAGAGGGTGTCGTCGATGATGAACACAGGCGACGTGGGATCCCAGGCGCTATAGCCTCGCGCCTCGAAGGTATTTCTGATTCCGCCGTTGGGGAACGAGGAGGCGTCGGGCTCCTGCTGCACGAGCAGCTTGCCACTGAAGGTCTCGATCATGCCACCCTTACCGTCATGTTCGACGAAGGCGTCATGCTTCTCAGCAGTGCCCTCGGTGAGGGGCTGGAACCAGTGGGTGTAGTGGGTGACGCCCATCTCCTGGGCCCACTGCTTCATGCCTTTGGCGACGGCGTCGGCGATGGAGCGGTCGAGACGGGCACCGTTGTCGATGACGTCGATGAGGTTGTTATACACGTCGGTGGGCAGGTACTTGTACATCTTCTCGCGGTTGAACACGTACTTGCCGAAGTATTCGGAGGGTCGCTCGGAAGGGGCTTTCACTTCCACAGCCTTCTTCTTGAAGGCTTCTTCCACGACTTGGAATCTGAGGAGATTACTCATTTTTATATTTGGTGTTTGAAGTTTGCAATTAATCTATGAAGCGGCGGAGGATGTCGCCGTAGGCATCGATGCGACGGTCACGGAGGAAGGGCCACCAGCGGCGGACCTGCTCGGAGTGGTCGAGGTCGAGGTTGACGATGATGCTCTCCTCCTCGTCCTCTGAGGCTTCATAGAGGATCTCACCCTGAGGGCCTGCGACGAAGGAGGTGCCCCAGAACTGGATGCCGTTTGTCTGGCCAGAAGGATCGGGTTCGTAGCCTACGCGGTTGACGGTGACGACGGGGAGGCCGTTGGCGACGGCGTGGCCGCGCTGGACGGTCTGCCAGGCACGACGCTGGCGCTGCTGCTCTTCAGGCATATCGCTCGACTCATAGCCGATGGCGGTGGGGTAGATGAGCAGTTCGGCGCCCTGCAGGGCCATCAGACGGGCTGCCTCGGGATACCACTGGTCCCAGCACACCATCACGCCGAGACGGCCGACGGAGGTCTGGATGGGATGAAAGCCGAGGTCGCCAGGGGTGAAGTAGAACTTCTCGTAGTAGGCAGGATCGTCGGGTATGTGCATCTTGCGGTAGGTGCCGGCGATGGAGCCGTCACGCTCGAGTACGACGGCGGTGTTGTGGTAGAGTCCGGCGGCGCGGCGCTCAAAGAGCGAGGTGACGATGACGACGCCGAACTGTCGGGCGAGGTCGCCGAAGAGTTTCGTCGAGGGTCCGGGAATGGGCTCGGCGAGGTCGAAGTTGTCGATGTCTTCCGTCTGGCAGAAGTAGAGTGAGTTGTGCAGCTCCTGGAGTACGATGAGCTGTGCGCCGCGCTTGGCGAGGTCGCTGATGCCCTCACAAAGCCGCAGGATGTTGTCCTTCGTGTCGGCCGTGTTGTGCTGTTGCAGGAATCCGATCTTCAATTCTTTCATATGGTCATTTATCATTCATCATTTATCATTCAGGCCTTAGGCCGCAGGGAATTGCATGGTGCAGCAGTGGAGGCTGCCGTGTTGTTTGATGATGCTTCTACAGTCGATGCCGACGATCTCCCTGTCAGGGAAGGCCTCGCCGATGAGCCGCAGGGCCTCGGCGTCGAGGTCGGGCTGAGCGTAGGCGGGACAGAGTACGGCACCGTTGATGACGAGGAAGTTGGCGTAGGTGGCTGGAAGGCGGTCGCCGTCGTCGTAGATGGGGCGTGGCATCGGGAGCTTGAGGAGACGGTAGGGCCGTCCGTCGATGGTGCGGAAGGTCTTCAGCTGTTCCTCCATCAGCCGCAGCTCGTCGTACTGTTCGTCGTCGGGATCGTCGCAGCCCATATATAATAAGGTGTCGTCGGGACAGATGCGCACGAGTGTGTCGATGTGTCCGTCAGTATCGTCGCCCGTCAGGTTGCCGTGATCAATCCATAGAATGCGCTGGGCGTGTAGCTCGCGTTTCAGACGCTCCTCGATCTGCACCTTCGTAAGGGGCTGGTTGCGATGGGGTGCCAGCAGACAGCCAGTGGTGGTGAAGATCGTGCCGTGTCCGTCGCTCTCGATGGAGCCGCCCTCGAGCACGAAGTCGAGACAGTTTACGTATTCCCCACCCAGTTTCCCTTCGTCGTAGAGACGGCGGTTGATGGCGTTGTCGAGTTCGGCAGGGAACTTCTCGCCCCAGCCGTTGAAGCAGAAGTCGAGCAGGCGGTGGTGACCCTCATCGTCGGTAAGGGTGATGAATCCGTGGTCGCGGGCCCAGGTGTCGTTGGAATGGATAATGGATAATTGACAATTGATAATGGGCTGCGCCTCCGTGGGGGCGACGACCAATAATTGTTCGCGCTGGGCGATCTCACGGGCGATTTCGTGGTAGGTGGCGGTGATCTCATCGAGCATCGGGGCCCAGTCGGTCTGGGCGTGCGGCCAGGTCAGCTGTACGCCCCACTGCGGTTCCCATTCGGCGGGTAATCGCCACTTCCGTGTGTCTGTTTTCGGCTCCAAAATCAAAAATTTGCTGCAAAGGTACAAAATAATTCATAATTCATAATTCATAATTCATAATAATTTCGTAATTTTGCCAAAAATATCAAGGATGTTAGAGTTTAAGGATGCAACCATCAAGGTGGGCGAGTGGGAATTGCAGATGCGCCTCTCGTTTATTGCCAGAGACGGCGAGGTGACGTGTGTGACGGGTCCTGAGGGCTCGGGCAAGACCACGCTGATCCGTACGCTGATGGGCTTCCTGCCTGTGAAAGAGGGGTTTGTGAGCGTCGACGGCGAGCTGCTCACCATCTATTCCTCCCACGCCTTCCGTCAGATTATGGTTTATCTGCCTCAGCAGATACAGCTCTTGGCTCATCAGCTGCGGATGCCGGAGCCGGAAGAGCCCGAGGCGGAGGAGTACGGTGTGTGGAATGACCTGATGCCGGCTGCCAATGTGGAGTCGACGCCTGAGCCTCTGAACGCTGAGGAGATCCTGATGCTGGCGGAACAGACGCTGCAGGAGGCTGCCGACAAGCCGATCGTGATAGCCGACGAGCCGACGGCTTTTCTCTCGCCGGAGCTGACGATGCGGATGATGGATCTGCTCTGCAGGCAGGCCAAGGCGGGTAAGACGGTGCTCGTCACTACCCGCAAGCCGCAGGTGGCTGACTATGCAGACCAGGTGATACGGTTGTAAAGGTAAAAAAGTAAAAAGGTAAAAGGGTAAGAAGGTAAAAATGGATAATGGACTGATATTGCATACGATTCTCGGGTTGTTGCTGCTGCTGATTCCCGCAGGAGCGCTCTATTGGCTGGAACGAAAGAAGATTCCCAGACTGTGTTTCGTGTTCGGACGGATGGTGGTGCAGTTGCTGGCGCTTTGTCTTGTGGTGTGGGGACTCTTCAAGGTCGATAAGCCTTGGTTGTCGGTAGCGTGGCTGGTGGTGCTGGCCGTAGGCATGTCGTGGCTGGTGCTGAAGCGCTGCGGCGAGAAGAGAATGACACTGATGCCTGCAGTGGCCGTAGGACTGTTTGCAGGCGTCTTCGTCGTAGGTATGTGGCTGCTGGTGCTTGTGTTGCCAGGAAGGGCGCTCGATGTCCGTTGGTTCGTGCCTGTGATGGCGCTGCTGACGGGACATACGACGGCGATGCTCATCAGGGGAGTGAGTACCTATCTGACGGCTCTGAAGGCTGACGAACAGCAGTATGAGTTCCTGCGCGGCAACGGCATCCTGCACCTGAAGGCTCTCCAGCCGTTTATGCGTCGCGCCCTACTGGCCGTCATTCAGCCTACGATAGCGAATATGAAGGTGCTCGCCCTCATGTCGATGCCGCTGTTGCTGGTTGGCCTGCTGCTGGGTGGTCTCTCACCCCTCCGCGCCTTTATCCTGATGCTCTCGATGGTCTGCGGCTGCGTCGCTGCCTCCGTTCTCTCGTTAGGCATAACAATACTGCTTGCCGACAAGTCGCTCTTCGACAAGTTCGGCAAGCAGCAGTAGCTCTGTCTTGTTCTCTCTTACTCTCCGAAGATCTCCTGCAGACGACTTTGCAGCGCCTTGCCGCGAAGGGCACGATCTGTGATCTTTCCCTGTGGGTCGATGAGGATGTTGTCGGGGATGCTGTCGATCTTGTATATCGGCGATGCGGCGCAGTTCCAGCCTTTCAGGTCGGAGATTTGCAGCCAAGGCATCTTCAATTGTCCGATAGCCTTCACCCAGGCTTCCTTCTTCTGGTCGAACGAGACGCCGATTACCTCGAAGCCTTTGTCGTGGAACTTGTTGTAGGCTTCCAGCACGTTGGGCATCTCTGCGCGGCAGGGACCGCACCACGAGGCCCAGAAGTCGACGAGTACCCACTTGCCTTCGCCGACGAGTTCGCTGACCTTGTGCATGTTGCCGTCAGGGTCGGCCATCTCGAGGTCGGTAAACTGCTGGCCGATGAAGGCTGACTTCTCTGCGGGAGCCAGCGTCCGTGCGACGACATCCCTTGCCATTTTCAGCGCAGGATGATTGGCGAACACCACCTTCTCCTGTTGCAGCTTGTCGAAAGCCTGAGGGCCGTTGTCATAGAAATACACTTCGGCAAAAGCCACAGGGATGAGGGTGTTGCGCTCATCGACGAAGATCTTGTTGACAGAAACAACCTGGTCATCGAGTATTTTCTGAAACTCTTTATTGAGCTCATTGGCGTTTGCCTTTATCTCATCTTCCGTCATCGTTGAGAGTTTAGTCCTGAAAGCAGTCATCGGACGGCTCATCTCCAAGTCGTAGGCCGTTAGCCGCTCATTCAGCGCAGAGCCCTTCAGCGTGTAGTCGTTTAGGTTGATGGTGATCGGAGTTCCGTCGTTGAAGAAGGGTGTCGTCCAACCATTCTCCTTAAGTCTCACACATATCAGGGCATCTTTGTCGGCCTCACCGTTGAACGAGAACTTGCCCTCAGCCACAGCCGTACTGTCGATGAGGGAACTGTTATTCTGGTTGATCAGATAAATCATTTTGCCATTGCCGTCGCTGATTCCGCTGACGGAGTATTTCACCTGCTGTGCCATCGTGGGCAAAGCTGCAACTGCGAGCGCTGCCGTCAATAATACCTTTTTCATGTTTCTATTCATTTATGTTTGTCTTATATTTCTTCTGGGCTTCAAATATGGCTGCAAAGATACGATTAAGTGAACAAAAAGCCAAATAATTCGCGATTTATTTTCATTTGTCGGCGATTATTCGTAACTTTGCTGCCGTAATACGAAGAATGTATGATTATGATGAAGAAGGGACATATCTGGCTGGTGGTGGCGATGACGGCGACACTGCTGGCGTGTAAAGGAAACAAGGGCGTGAAGGTTTTCGAGGAGGCTGATGCCCATGATTCGTACTCACTCTATGCCTCTGGGAATGCTGCGAGGGCAAAGGGCTTGCAGGCTGAAGTAGATCGTCACCAGACGGGTAAGACCGTCGTCATGTTTGAGATACCGGCACCGTTGAAGGATCGCCCTGAGCAGATCCTGAAGCGTAAGGGATATACGGTGTCGTACAACAGCGAGACGAAGAACCCGAACTGGGTGGCGTGGCACCTGACGAAGTCGCACACCTACGGCAATCATCAGCGCAAGAATGAGGTGTTTGCTGAGGATACGGATATCAAGGTACCCCGTGCTACAGACAATGACTATTATAATTCTCGTTACGACAGGGGGCACATGTGTCCGGCTGGTGATAACAAGTGGGACAAGCAGGCGATGATGGAGTCGTTTCTCTTCACGAATGTCTGTCCGCAGAATCACGGTCTGAACAAATACGAGTGGAACAACCTGGAGATTCTCTGTCGAGAATGGGCGCGAGAGTATGGGGCCATCGATATCGTCTGCGGGCCGTTGTATTCGACGGGAGGTGACCGTTATCGGGTAGGCCGCAGCAATCAGGGTGAACAGAAAACCATCGGGCGGAACAAGGTGTGGGTGCCTGATGCGTTCTTCAAGGTGGTGCTCTGTCGTAAGGATGCCCCCAAGGCTATCGGATTCATTTATCGTAATAATGGTACGAAGCAGAGGATGGACGAGGCTGTATGCACCATCGATAAAGTCGAAGAATTGACAGGTATCGATTTCTTTCCGGAACTCGACGACAAGATAGAACGAAAGGTGGAGTCCAAAGTCAACATGTCGGATTGGAATCATTCGTTAAAAACAATTAATTAATTAATGGGACGCGCGCGGGTTTCGTCAATTCTTCGTAACTTTGCAGCGTGAAAATAAAAGAAGTGCTGAGCGCCCTTGAACGTTTCGCGCCTCTGCCCCTTCAGGAGAGCTGGGATAATGCTGGCCTGCAGGTTGGATTGACAGAGACGGAGGTTTCAGGGGCATTATTGTGTCTGGACGTCAACGAAAAGATCGTCGGCGAGGCCATTCAGAAGGGGTGCAACCTGATTGTATCCCACCATCCGTTGCTGTTCAGGGGACTGAAGACCATCAGCGACCTGACAGACGTGCAGCGGACGGTGATGAAGGCTGTCAGGGAGGGCATCTGTGTCATCTCGATGCATACGAATATGGACAATGCGAAGGGTGGCGTGAATTATAAGATGGCTGAGGAACTGGGGCTGCGGGATGTGCGGTTCCTGGCGCCGAAGACCGTCGACGGTGTGGAGTCGGGGAGTGGTGTCATCGGCGAACTTGCTGAGGCACAGGCCTCTGATGACTTTGTGCTGGCGGTGAAGAGGGCTTTCGGTGTGGAGTGTGCGATGTGTAACGAACTGTTGCGGAGGCCTGTCAGAAAGGTGGCGCTCTGCGGCGGAGCAGGGGACTTCCTGCTCGACGATGCGCTGAACGCCGGTGCCGATGCGTTTATCACTGGAGAGATGCACTATCATCAGTATTTCGGCTATGAGCAGCAGATCCAGATCTGTGTCATCGGCCACTATCAGAGTGAGCAGTATACGGCGGAGATCTTCCGCGACATCATCGAAAAGGAATGTCCTGGAGTGAAGACTATCATCGCCGAGACCTGCACTAATCCGATATTGTATATTTAAACAAGGATTATATGGATTATGAGGACAAAAGCGGTATGGATCATATAAGGAATAAATCCATAAAATCCTTATAATCCGTGTTATAGAAAAAGATAGTATTGTTAATATAAAAAGTAAAGAATTATGGCAAAGAAAGATCCGACAGATTTGTCAGTAGAAGAGAGACTGAAGACCCTTTATCAGCTTCAGACTGCCCTTTCGTCGATTGACGAGAAGCGTGCATTGAGAGGTGAGCTGCCTCTGGAAGTTCAGGACCTGGAAGACGAGATCGAAGGTCTGACCACCCGTGTGGAGAAGATTAAGAACGAGATCGACGAGTTCCAGCGTGCCATCACGTTGAAGAACGGTGAGATCAGCGACGCCAAGGCCAGCGTGGAGCGTTATCAGGCCCAGCTGAACGAGGTGAAGAACAACCGCGAGTATGACATGCTGAGCAAGGAAATCGAGTTCCAGACCCTGGAAATCGAACTCTGTAATAAGAAGATCCGCGAGGCTAACAACCGCATCGCCGAGAAGCGTGAGGAACTTGCCAACAGCGAGGCGCTGATCGAAGAGCGCCAGGGTGACCTCGAAGTGAAGAAGAGCGAGTTGGAGGAGATTATTACTGAGACCCGTGCTGAGGAGGATAAATTGAAGGAGAAGGTGAAGGACCTGGAGTCAAAGATTGAAAACCGTCTGCTCACCTCGTTCAAGCGCATCCGTAAGAATGCCCGCAACGGTCTGGGTATCGTCTACGTGCAGCGTGATGCCTGCGGCGGTTGCTTCAACAAGATTCCGCCCCAGCGTCAGCTCGACATCAAGATGCACAAGAAGATCATCGTCTGTGAGTACTGCGGTCGTATCATGATTGATCCCGAACTGGCAGGCGTGAAGATCGACAAGGTGACGGGCGAGGAGAAGAAGCCCCGCAAGCGCTCCATCCGTAAGACGGCATCATCGAAGAAGATTACCGATGCCGACGATATGGAGTATCCGT
>Ga0265298_10006893_pt1 | contig 13939 bp, 12 predicted proteins | sample AusTroGonzalo_MG_3_FD_193486 | JGI IMG/M metagenome (GOLD analysis project Ga0265298, IMG submission 193486) | Bovine rumen microbial communities from tropical cattle in Woodstock, Queensland, Australia - Gonzalo_01 | ecosystem: Host-associated > Mammals > Digestive system > Stomach > Rumen ...
AGACCGAACAGCACACCCACCTTGTAGCTGAAACGCTGCACGATGAGAGCCGCCGGGATCGCCAGACAGAAATACGCCCCGTAAAAGGCCATCTGGATCCAGGAAGTCTGAAAATCACTCATGCTCATCAGCCGCTTGAAAAACGGCAGCAGAGTGTCGGTCATATTATTGGCCAGCCCCCACCAGGCAAAACAACTGGTCAGCAGAATGAATGGAAACCATACCCCTTTGGGCACGACCGGAATGGAATGTTTATTCTCTTTACTCATATTCTGAAATCTTCTCTTTTCTTGTGGATAAAAATTTAATCGTTCAGCCAAAGATCTATCGGCTTTTTCACATTAGGCCGGAACGGCAGTTTCACCTTCGCGCCGGTTTTGGCCGACTGATACGCCGCCAGCATGATCTCCAGCACTGCGCGCCCATCTTCACCCGTGGACACCGGCTGCTTGTCATTGCGCACGCAATCAATAAAATGCGCCAGCTCGTGCGGATAGCCCTGGTTGAAAGCCTCCTCGAAGATCGTGAAGCTCCACCCCTGGGTGCTGCCGGCTTTCTCCATTGCGTAGCCGTACCCCTTCTGGCTGTAGGTCAGTGCCGAATTGCCCGTGAACAGATCCGCATAAACCACGCCTTCATTGCCGTAAACCTCAATGCGGTCATCCATGCCGCCCTGCTTGGCCCAGGAATTTTCCGCGATGCCGATCGTTCCGTCTTCGAACTCCGCGATCGCCACGGAATTATCCTCCGCTTTCGTCCGGCCGATGTGGTACAGCGTTCTCATGGTGGCATAGACACTGGTCACTTTCGCGCGGTCCAGCATCCAGCGGAACCAGCCGAACGCATGGCAGCCCATATCCATCAAAGCACCGCCGCCGCTCTGCTCGATGTCATAGAACCAGGCACTGTGCGGACCGCTGTGCTTTTCGCACTGGCGCAGCTGGAAGATCTTTCCCACCGCTCCTTCCTTGATCGTCTTGCGCACCCGCTCATACTTCGGCGCGAAGCATAACTCCTCCGCGTACATCAGCTTGCGGCCGTACTTGCGGCAGGTCTCGATCATCAGATCCGCCTCGTCCATGTTCAGACAGAGAGGCTTCTCGATAATGACATGCTTGCCGTGCTCCGCCGCGAAACAAGCCGCCTGACAATGAAGGAAGTTCGGCAGACAAATATCCACCACTTCACAGTCTGAATCCAAAATCGCTTTCTTCCAATCGGAGTAATACTTTTCGATCCCGTGGCGGCGCGCCGTTTCCATGGCACGCTGCTCCGTCCGGGAGTAAATACCCAACAGAACCGCTTCGGGTACAAACCTTTTATAAGATTCAATGTGTATATCCGCGATGAATCCCGCGCCCAGCAATAAGACTTTCGTTTTGCTCATAAACGTAGCTAATTCCCAAGCACATCTTAGCATTTTTCATCAGAATTGCAATACAGAGTTGAAGTTTTCTCTATTTTTGATATAAGTTGTTCAGCATTTCTAATGAATGTGCCAAACAAACTAACGATTTCGAGACTCCTCTTAACTGGGGCGTTCGTTATTGTTATGAGTGTTTCCTTCCCCTTTTCCAAAACTCTGGCGCTTGTCCTGTTCTCCGCGGCGGGTCTGACCGACTTCTTTGACGGTCACATCGCACGCCGGGACAAACTGATCACCAACTTTGGCATCCTGATGGATCCGCTGGCTGATAAAGTACTCACCTGCAGCGCCTTTATTATTTTTGTCGAACTGGGGAGCATTGCCGCCTGGATGTGTACGATCATTGTTGCCAGAGAACTCTCCATCACCGGATTGCGTCTGCTGGCCGCTTCCAGGAACCGTATCCTGGCCGCCGAACGCTTCGGCAAACACAAGACTATTTCTCAAATCGTCACCATCATAGCCATCCTGGTAGGAATGGCCTATCCCGAATGGGGCAAGGTGGGTGAGCTTATATTCGGCTGCTGGGCCGGATACTTCATCACCGTCTCGATCTGGCTGACGATCCTCCTGACCGTCATCTCCGGCACCATCTACCTCTGGAAAAACCGCGACCTCTACATCAGCGATATGTGACCGGCGTGATTACCACTGCCAGTCGAAGCGCTCGATATCCTCCTCGATCAGTTCGTCGCCGATCTGCACTTCGATCATGGTCAGGTCGGTGACCGCTTTCAGGGCGTGGCGCTGTTCCTTCTTGATGCAGATCACGTCACCCCGTTTGACCGGACGGGTCACACCGTCAATGACCAGCAGTCCTTCGCCGTCCGTAAAGGTCCAGACTTCGTCCCGGTGATGATGCACCTGATAGCTGATATTTTTGCCGGCCTTTAACTTAAGGAACTTCGTCAGTGATTTGTTGCCGTCGCCGTAGGTCGTTGTGTCCAGCACACGATAGATGCCCCAGCGCCGCTCCTCGTACATGGGACGGTTAGCCAGACGATCCGCGTAGTGCTTGATATTTTCGGCAGATTTCTTGGCGCAGACCAGGATTCCGTCCGGGGAACCGGCTACGACCACATCTTTCAGACCGTCGCAAAAGACCGGGATGCCCAGCTCGTTGATCACATGGGTATTCTCATTCTTCTCGCCCAGAATGACATTGCCGATGCCGTTCTGCGAAAGCTCTTCTGTCAATGTCATCCACGTACCCAGATCCTTCCACTGGCCCGCGAACGGCACCACTGCCGCCGAACCGGCTTTCTCGGCCACTTCATAATCCAGGCTGATCTTGGGAAATTCCGCGTAACGGGAGCGCACAGCCTCAAAGGTCTCCGCCGGAACATACTTCGCCGCAATCTTGAGGAGATACCCCAGACAGAACGCGAACACGCCGCCGTTCCACAAAGCTCCGTACTCCAGCAGCTCTTCCGCGCAGGAAACGCTTGGTTTCTCGATGAAGCGCAGAACCTTGCGCACAGTCTCCCCTGTTTTCTCCGGTGCCGGGACGATATAGCCGTACTTGGAAGAGGGATAAGTCGGGCGGGTACCCATCAGGACCAGATCCGCCGCGCCGTTCCGGACGGCTTCGGCCATCTGCGCGATCACCTGAAAATAACCGGCTCCGGTATAGGGATCGCACGGCATCACGACAACTACCTCATCTGCGGGACATTTCTTTTCATACGCCAGATAAGCCGCCGCCAGCGCCGCCGCCGGGAATGTATCTCTGCGCTCCGGCTCCGTCACGATATCCACTCCGTCTCCTAATTGGTTGACGATGATATCTCTCTGGGCAATATCCGCCGCGAAAGTGATGCTCTCGGTCAGACCCGCCTCACGGATCTGCCTCACCACTCGCTGGACCATGGATTCCTTCTCTCCCGCAGGAGTTTCCAGCAGCGGCAGGAACTGTTTGGAACGGGTATCACTGGAGAGCGGCCAAAGACGTTTGCCGGATCCACCGGACAGCAGTATGATTTTCATAACGGTTTTCAAATGGGTTATATCGCCTGATCAGGCGAAGACTCCGCAACATATTGAAACTCTGCCGATTGTTTGTAAAGTCTTTTCTGAATGAAGGGAGTAAAAGGGGAAAAATGGAGCGGGCGAAGGGATTCGGACCCTCGACATTCACCTTGGCAAGGTGACGCTCTACCAACTGAGCTACGCCCGCGTATTGTCAGCCGCGTGACTGACAGGGCAAATGATACCGCTTGCAACGGCGATTGCAAGCGGTTTTTTGATTTTTTTTAATTTTCTCCTGTTTTTTGCCCATAAACAGATGAATAAGTCTGCATGAAATAGGTTTGCTTTTAATCCTTTTGAACAGTCAATCCTTCCTGCACAAAAAGCTCTGTCAGTTTCTTATAACATTCCTCAACCATACCTGGATAGAGTGCAACCCAATTTTTTACATTATCTGTGTTATCAGCAGTCTTAAAAAACATATTCACAGCCGTACCATTCGTGACTTTTTCTTCTATTGTGAAGGATCTTCTCTCAGAAACAGGTTGCATGCGAACTAGTTTTCCATATTTCTGAAACACGCATATCGTTATTTTCATAGGCTCATCCCAATAAAGGCGATAACCTGGAATATTTTTCATGAACTCCATATCAATACCTGATTTTTCAACCTCTGATTTAAATTTTTCCTCAATTTCCTTAAGCTTATCATTCATTTCCTTGATTTTATCTAAATCATTCCCCTCCACCTTCAATATATCTCTCGGATGTACACTGTTTATCGTAATGATTCCCGGTTCTGTAATGGATGAGATTTCCAATCCGGCTTTTTCCAAAGCCATGACGATTGAACACATAACTTCTTGATACTCCTGATCAAACCGAATTTTGCCTATTGTGTTGGCCAGTTCCAAATCCTTTTCTCTCCAGGCATTACGCAATTCTAACGCAGGCTGTTTCTTCTCATAATATTTTTTTAGAGACTCCTCTATTTCCTCATCTGTTTCAGAGCCCTTTGCTAGAACCGTTCCATATTTCGTTGTTACAAGACGAGATGTTGTTTTTCCATTGCTTTCCTGCGCGTTCACAGTGCAGACAGCGGCCGGCACCAGAAGTGCCCCGACTAATAATGTTAATACTATTTTTTTCATGATGTTTTTTTATAATATGTAAAATTCTTCGTGCCTTAACAGGCTGTCAACAGGATATAGAAAGAAAAATTAACTTTTTATTCCATTCTTCCTTTCGGTACGCTTTATTTTTGAGGTAATACATGATCATCCTTTTCGGTGTGATTTTCTCATGACAAAGAAAACTATACCCAAAACAGCAATGACAGCCAATACGATATAAACGCCGTTTTTTCTGGGAGTGTGTGCCGATGTGAGTTTTTTCTGTTCATCCCAGTTTTGGATCACTTCTTCATCCGTCAGCATTCTTTGGGGCGTGCCTTCGCTTGTTTTATGCAAAACATTTGTTCCGGAGACCCAGAATATCTTCAAATCGGTATCTCCTTCATTTTCTCCCAGGGCAAAGTCCTTCCTTGAAAACTGAGGATCCAGGTCTAAATGGTCAAAGATATCAGAACTGTAGAAATTGGTTTGGATCTCGGTGCTGTTGTACTTTCCAATCAGGTCATAGACTTTTATCTCGCTTGGGAAAAAATCCGGAGTCTTGCCTTTTTGATAAGAACACTCCATTCGGTTTCCCAGAGCGTATGTTGGATTTTCTTCCGAAACATTCTGGGGAGGAGGATATAAAATAGTCCTCGTTTTCAAATATCCCTGCTCATCCATCTCGAAAATAACATCCGCTTTCTTCTCCTTTTGTTTATCCTGAATGATGAAATTTCCTTCCGGGTCTTTGACGATGGCTTCTTCTTCGGAAAAACTGAATAATGAGATATAACCCAAAGCTTGAGAAATCATATCCTTTTCTCTTTGTAAGATGGGATTGTTCATTTCCGAGGCTTTTCCCGTATTGGTCCAAAGGGTCAAATTCTTGCCAATGGTTTTCCAATACTCATTTTGATACCGGCTCCAGGCTGAAAAATAGGAATCCACTTTGCCCAAATCAGAACGGTTTACGACAGACTGATCTTTGATACTGAAACCATAGAACAGCATATCCTTGTCCACTTTCATCCTGAAATACGTGGGTTGACTTCTAAAAGTATTCGCGGTACTTCCTCCCATATCGTATTTTTGGGGCGGATTCAGCATGAATTCGATCAGTTGTTCTCCCGGCGTTTTCTCCGCGGCAGGGGATTCTGTCTGAGCGTATAACTCAAAGCTGCCCAGCATCCCCAGGCAGAGAGCGCCGAAAATCAAAAGCTGTTTCTTCACAAGCTCTTTTTCTTTCTTATATATTTTGTAAGGTTCCCGTGCCTTACAGGCTGTCCAGAGGATATAAAAAAGAAAAAAAAAAAAATGCAAGCAAAAAATTTAATTTTTTCATTTCTCCTAAAATCGCTGTTTCCTGATTCAACAAAATGGAGCCGCGCGGTTCTTTTTTCGGTTTCGGGCTTATTGTCTTGCTTTCGTTCCGTGATGACTTTATCCTCTCTCCCGTATGTTGTTGAGACGAATAAAATATCTCTTGATGTTAGCGGCTGCTTTGGCAAGCCTGACATTCGCGAATGCTCAAACTGCCGCAACTGATCTCAGCGGGACATCCGGCCCCGTCAGTATTCGCCAGTTCAATGTACTGCCGGAAAACAGCGCGGAGACCAATAAGATCAACCTGCAAAAAGCGATAGACTGGGCCGCGCGCCGCGGTGCCGCTCTGTATGTGGAACCGGGTGAGGAAGCGTACCATGTCGCCGGCGGGATCGTTCTCCGCCAAAATGCCTCCCTGATCGGAGCGCATGGCCCCACCGGACGCGGAACACGTCATCCCGACAAACGTCAGCCGGTGGGCAGCGTGTTCAAGATCACCGACACGAACGCCGCTTTTATCACGGTGGAGAACGCCACCCAGATCCGGGGCATCCAGTTCTGGTATCCGGAACAAACCCTGCGCGAGCCGGAAAAGGTGATCGCCTATCCGCCCACCATCCAGGTCTCTCAGGAAAAATCGGTCCAGGGTGTCACTCTGAGCTGTCTGACCTTCTACGGCGAATACATCGCGATGGATTTCAACGCCACCGCTCCGCGCATCTGCGAACAGATCCTTTTTGAACACTGCTACGGCTATCCTCTGAGCGGCGAGTTCATCCGCATTGACCGCTGCTACGATATCCCGCGCATCCTGCACTGTCATGTGAACCCCTCCAATCAGCGCATCTTTGCCGGCGGTTTCAGCCGTTCGGTAATTGATTCTGTCATCAAGCGCAAGACTTTTACCTACGCGATCAACCACACGGACAACGCCCAGCTGATGGATGTCTTTACCTTTGGCGTGTACGGCGGCATCTATCTGGGCCCGGCCACTTACGGCCAGCTGACCAATTTCAATCTGGACTGTGTGGGAGTCGGCATCCATAAATGCGGCGACAGCACTTTCAACCGCAACTGGCAGATCGCCCAGGGCAGCATCATTGCCAATGTGGGCGACAAACTGGAAGACATCCACCCTATTATTATAGAAGGCGAAGGCCATACCTCTTTTACAAATGTGGAAGCCTTCTCCGGCCCGAACGGAGCCGTCACCGCCATTGCCAAGTCCCAGGACTTCATGCTGGTCCGCGGTGATAAAAAGCTGACCGTCTCCCTCTACGGCGCACGGATGCGCAATTATGAGAGCGAAAACCCTTTGACGATCCTCAACAAGAACGCGGTCATCCGCGCGACAGACTGTATTGATAAAAACGAAAATCCCTGGGAAATGAGATAATTTATGGAAATCGAAGGTCAACTGAACGCGACTGAACGCAAGATATTGATGGATGCCGTAGCCAACGGCCAGCCTGAAACCGTCCTGGAAGTCGGGACCTATCTGGGCGGAGGCAGTACGATCCACCTGCTCAAGGCACTCCATGCCAACGGCAAAGGACATCTTTGGGGCATCGAAGCCGACAAGTCTATCTATGACCGCATGACCGCCAATATCAAAGCGGCCGCGCCCGAAGCCTACGACCGTTTCACTCCCGTTTTCGGATTCTCCCAGAACGTCATCCCCGAATGGATCAAAGAGCATCCCCGCGCGGACATCGTTTTTCTGGACGGCGGCAACAATCCCATGGAGCAGATCACCGAGTTCGAGCTTCTCGCGCCGGTCATCCCGGTGGGCGGCGAGCTGTTCTCGCACGATGTCAAACTGCGCAAAGGCAAGTGGCTGCGTCCCTACATGGAACGGCTGGACAACTGGGAAACCAAGTTCCACGATGTCAGCGATGAAGGACTGTTCTACGGCAAGAAGATCGCGCCGGAGCCTTCCGCCGCCAGCCTGAAAGCCGCCCGCAGCAAACTCTTCCGAATGAAGCTGGAACCGAGCGAGCTGGCCGCCATCATCCTGCCGCACAGTGTCCGCGCCGCCGTTCTGAAAATGCTGCCCAGAGGATTATCCAGACGGCTCTCCGACGGCAGATAAAACATCAACAGCTGCAAAACATTTTGAAAGTCATTTTTTCACATAATCTACCCTTCTTCCTGGCACACGGCGGAATGCAGACGCTCAGCGAATCGCTGATGCGCGAGATCGCCGGTCTGGGCGTGGAAGTGGAGCAGGAACGCTGGTGGGATCCTCAGCAGAAGGGCGACATCCTCCACTACATCATGCGTCCGCCCTACGCGGTGAATGTCCGGCTGGCTCACGAGAAAGGTTTCAAAGTCATCATGACCGAGAATCTGGATCAAACCGCCTCGCGCACCAAGACACAGCTTTTCATCCAGCGGCAGATCACCCGCTGGGCGCGCCGTCTGGTACCCGGTCTGGTCAACCGCATGGCCTGGGATGTCTATCAGCTGCTGGACGCGATGGTCTATGTGGTGCCGATCGAGCTGAAAGTGGCGCAGTACCTGTTCGACGCGCCGGCCGACAGAGGCTATGTCATCTCACAAGGACTTGAAGAACAGGCTATTCAGAAACTTTCCTCTCCGGAGGGCATGGGTCAGGGTGATTTTCTGGTCTCGGTGGCTGTTATCTCCGAGCGCAAGAACTCCCTGTTGCTGGCCGAAGCTGCTCGCAAGGCCAATATTCCCATCGTGTTTCTGGGTAAACCGCTGGTGGAAGATGATTATTATCAGCGGTTTCTGAAAGCGGCAGACGGCAAGCTGGTCAAGTACGCCGGGTTTGTCTCCGTGGAAGAAAAATATGACTACCTGCGCCGGGCGCGCGGCTTTGCCCTGATGAGTCAGTTCGAAAGCGGCTGTATCGCCATCTATGAAGCAGCCGCGGCAGGACTGCCCCTGCTGCTGCCGGATCTGCCTTGGGCTTCAAAAGTTTACGGCCATCTGGAAAAGGTGCGGACCGTTTCGCTGGGCTCGGCGGATCACATCGCGGAGGCTCTGAAGAGCTTCTATTCGTGGTCTCAGCGCCAGTCTCAGCAGACCTTCCCTATCCCCAGCTGGAAGCAGGTCGCGCAGAAATATGTGAAAATTTACGAAAAGATTCTCTCTGAGAAGTCGTAAACCTCAAAAAACGGAGAGAAAAAACAAAAAATTGAACGAAATCGCCATTTTATCCGCGAGAAGTATTGACACGGAACAGCGTGACAAGTACACTGAGAGCGGTATTGTTTTAGGGACATGTATTTAAGAATAGCATTGATAATCGCCCTGGTCGCCGGACTTGCTTCGGTGGGAGTCAACTACACAAAAGTCAAAGAAAAGATCGAGACCTTGCAGTCCGATTTGGCTACGACCACTGACAACTTGAACACGACCACGCGCGAATTAAGGGAAACCTCTAATACTCTGAGGGATACCCAGGAGAATTTAAAGAACACGACTTCTGATTTGGTCAATACCCGCGCCGAATTGGATCAGACGATCCGTCAGCGTGATGATCTCGACAAGCTGGCCAAACAGAAGATGGCTCAGTTGGAAGAGACCGAAAAGAGCTTAAGCGATGCCAATTCCAAGCTCTCCCGTTGGGATGCTCTCCGCATGGAACCGGGAGACGTGCGCCAGATGCAGGCCGATCTGCGTGAAGCGGTCAACAACAACAAAGCGCTTTTGGATGAAAATGATCTGCTGAACAGGAAGGTTGCCCGTCTTCAAACTGATTTAAACCGCTACACCAAAGGTGACAAAGCGGTCATACTGCCGGAAGAATTGAAAGGCAAAGTCACTGCCGTGGATCCCAAGTGGGAGTTCGTGGTGCTCGATATCGGTTCCAATGACAATGTTGAGGAACAGGGCGAGCTGCTCGTTTCCCGCGACGGCAAACTGATCGGACGCGTGAAAGTCGTTTCTGTGGAGCCGACTTACAGCGTTGCCAGTTTGGTTCCCGGATGGCTGGCCGACGGCGAGCTGATCCTGGAAGGCGACAGCGTGATGGCTGCCAAGTTCTAAGCGGAAATGCGCAAGAGATGGCTTAATCTGTTTGCCCGTTTGATCGTCATAGCCTGGGTGCTGACATCCGGCTTTGCTTTGAGCGGATGCAGATCTATCGAGGATGACCTGGCCAACAATTCGTCACGTCCCTGGAACAGTCCGCGCGGCTGGGATTCTCGTCTTCCTTCTCAAATGATGGAAGGCCGCTAAGCTCTCTTGCAGTGATATTTTTGAAAAGCGTTCTCCGGTGAGGACGCTTTTTTTGTGCTGAGATTTGAACAACTTATTTTTGAAAATGAACTTATTTGATCTGACAAATGAAATCGCCGTCGTGATCGGCGGTACCGGCGCGCTGGGCGGTGTCGCCGCGGAAGCCCTGGCCGGTGCCGGTGCCAAAGTCGTCATCATCGGACGAAACACCGAACGCGGTCAGCAAAGAGTCGCCTCCATCCAAAAAAATGGCGGACAAGCCCTTTTCGTTGCCGCGGATGCCTCCGACAAGACATCCCTTGAAAGCGCGCGCGACACGATTCTGAAGACCTGGAGCACGCCCTCGATCCTGGTCAACGCCGCCGGCGGCAATTCCCCGGAAGGCACTGTCAGCAAGGATCATCCCGTGGAAGAGATACAGGCAGAGGACTGGACTTCCCTCTTCAAAATGAATCTGGTGGGCGGTGCTCTGCTCCCCTGTCAGATCTTTGGCAAGCTGATGTGCCGGCAGGGTAAAGGCAGCATCATCAATTTTGCCAGCGTCTCCGCGCATATCCCCCTTTCCCGTGTGGTGGCCTACAGCGCCTCCAAGGCCGGAGTCCTGAGTCTGACCCGTTTTCTGGCCCGAGAATGGGCTCCCTGCGGCGTGCGTGTCAACTCCATCACTCCGGGATTCTTCCCGGCGATGCAGAACCGCTCCCTGCTGTTCAACGAGGACGGCACTCCCACGGACAGAACACGCTCCATCTGGGAACACACAGCCATGAAACGCTTCGGCAAACCGGAGGAACTGGGCGGCGTGATCGTCTTTCTGGCTTCACAGGCAGCCAGCAGTTTTGTGACCGGCACCGACATCCGTGTGGACGGAGGGTTCCTCTCGCAGACGATTTGATCTCAGGTAAAAAACACGGATAAACACAGATATTTTGTTTATCCAAAGGTTATTACAAAATTCGTCCACAATGTGGACGAATTTGTACTTACAGAAAATCATCAACAATGTTGACGATTCTGAATATCCCAATTTGAGACAAAAACTGACCTCATCCTTAGCCTCAGTGTGCTCTACGGGATATTTAATCGATAAATCCTCCGAAAAAAAAGACGCGCCGTTGCGCGTCTCTATAAAACATATTTTTTATCGATAACTTATCTCTGTTTATCCGTGTGTATCTGTGGTTCTTTTTGTTTTTAATAATCGTACAGGCCGCTGTCGTGACTGTAGCCGCCGTAACCGACTCCGCCATAGCCACCTTCTTCTTCGCCTTCGCCTTCGTTCAAACCAAAGACATCGCCCATATCTTCTTCGATCTTCTCCGGTGAATCGCCTTTTTCCAGACGCTTGAGAGCCTGGTCGAACTCCTTGGGAACGACACCGGGCGGAAGCGCGTCCTTCATCTTTTTCATCACGTGTGCCAGGTGCTTGGGGTTGTTCTCGTCCACATATTCGAGATCTTTTTCGATATCCCCCATAACCCGTTCCATGCGAGCCTCATCATCCGGAGTCAGGCCGGAATCGTCCCCCGGCGTGGGAGCCGCCGGTTCCTGAACGCCGCGCGGAGCGGCAAACCGGCTCATCAGTTTTTCCATCTTCCGCCCGCCGCACTTGGGACAGGACGGCACACGCGGAGGAGTGAGTGTCTTTGAGAGGAAGCTAAAGACTTTCTTGCACTTAGGACAGGCATATTCGTAAATGGGCATCGCTTTTTATCCTTATTCGATCACCGCGAAAGGACAGCGGAAATGTCCGCCGGGCTTCGCTTAAGCTATTCTAGCGAAACGGCGGGGAAATTCAATTTTGAAATTGAGCCGATAATGTGAATAAATTACTGACAGATGCCGGGATTGGTTCTATCATAGTGCTTGTACAGGTGTCCCTTTTGGGGAAACATTCTCTGAGGATCATCCTAAAAGAAGAAAGTTACGATTTATGGCAGAAAATAATGTTGTACTAACCCCTTTGAAAATCAAAAGCAAACTGGCTCCGGCTCCCACGGCGGAACCCCGGTATTCGATCCAGATCAAGAACCGCGCAGGCCAGACCGTCACTGTGGCCGATCCCAGAGCGACCCGCGCGCTGGTGGCACTGATGGATATGCACGCCGTCAACGGCGGAGCGGCCAGCCACTGGGGCGGACCTTCCGCCTTCGCGGAGATCTCAGCAGCCGCCCATGCCATCATGTTTTCTGTCAAGGACCGTGCCTGGTTCGATGCGTATCATTTTATAAATGACGCGGGCCACGCCGAAAACGGCATCTATGCCATCCGTGCGAATTACGGTTTTGACGGAATGACCTTTGAAACGCTCAAAGGATTCCGCAGTTTCAACAGCAAGCTGACCGGTCACGGTGAATCCCATCTGAACCCGGAAGGCGTTTTCCTGAGCAACGGACCGCTGGGCTCTTCCCTGCCCCAGGCACAAGGTCTGGCCATGGCCGACAAGGTGGCCGGCAATGACCGTGTGACACTGTGTCTGATGTCCGACGGTGCCAGCATGGAAGGTGAAGCCAAGGAAGCCTTCAGCGCGATCCCCGGTTTCGCGGCCAAAGGCAAGATGAATCCCTTTGTGATGCTGCTTTCCGATAACAACACCAAGCTCTCCGGCCGCATCGATAAAGATTCCTTCTCCATGATCCCCACCTTTGAAGCGCTGAGCGTGCTGGGCTGGAATGTCATCAAAGTGGCGGACGGCAACTGCATGGAAACCGTTTATCAGGCGGTGGAAAACGCCATCGAACAGGCCAAAGCCGATCCCACCCGTCCTGTCTGCGTCTGGTTCAAGACAGTCAAGGGCAAAGGTGTGAAGTCCACCGAGGAAAGCGCCAGCGGCGGACATGGCTACCCTCTGAAAAACGCGGAAAAAATAGTGGACTTCGTGAGCGAGATCTATGGCGGTTTCGATAAGCTGCCCGCGGAATTCCTGACCTGGGCCGAAAGACTGAACGAGGAATGGATGACTGCGGAAGCCTCCAAGAAAATGAAGCCGGTCGCGTCCGCTCCCGCCGTGAAGAAGGAAAAGACCCAAGCCGGTCTGGCTCGCGGCGCTGTCAAGGCCGCCGAGGAAGGTGCGCCCGTCTATTCCGTCAGCTGCGACGTGCAGGGCTCCACCGGGATCGCCGCGTTCCAAAAAGCTTTTCCGGATCGTTTTGTGGAAGTCGGCATCGCTGAATCCAACATGATCAGCGTGGCCGCCGGTTTCTCCAAACTGGGCTTTATCCCGATCGTGGACGCGTTCGGCCAGTTCGGCGTAACCAAAGGCAATCTGCCGCTGACGATGGCCAACCTCTCTCAGGCACCGGTCATCGGGATGTTCTCGCACGTTGGTCTGCAAGATGCCGCCGACGGTGCTTCCCATCAGGCGACCGCCTATTTCGCCGCGCTCTCCGCTATCCCGCACCTGGTCGTGGTGGCTCCGGCATGCGCTGCCGAAGCCGAATCGCTGATGTATCAGGCCATCAAGAAAATCGAATCTGACCGCAAAGCCGGCAAAGACGGTGAATCCGTTGTGTTCTTTGTGGGACGCGAAGGCTATCCCACCTATTGGACCGAAGGCGCGACCTATTCCTGGGGCAAAGCACAGGTTCTGACACAAGGCAGCGATGTGGTGATCGCCGCCTGCGGTCCGCTGCTGGGCTACGCTCTCAAGGCCGCCGAATCTCTCAAGACACAAGGTGTCGCCGCGACAGTCATCAACAATCCTTTCATCAACCGCGTGGATGTCGAAACCATCGGCAAAGCGGTGAAGGCCGCTCAAGGCCGCATCATCACCGTGGAAGATCATCAGCTGATCTGCGGCATGGGCGCGCAGATCGCTCACGCGCTGGCTCAGAACGGGATCGCCTGCGACATGAGATCGCTCGGCATCCGCGGTGAATTCGGACGTTCTGCCTATAAAGTT